>Ga0209372_1000014_pt1 | contig 117069 bp, 63 predicted proteins | sample AgamicAtPe_FD_187170 | JGI IMG/M metagenome (GOLD analysis project Ga0209372, IMG submission 187170) | Agave microbial communities from Guanajuato, Mexico - At.P.e (SPAdes) (version 2) | ecosystem: Host-associated > Plants > Phyllosphere > Phylloplane/Leaf | place: Guanajuato, Mexico... | reverse complement strand
ATCTCGGGCATCGCGTTTAGCATCAAGCTTGCCGCTGCCTCCCCTCGTCGGCCGAGCTCAGCGGGCTCCCAGCTCGCTCAGCCGGCCGGGCCGGGCCGGGCAGGGCGGCCGAGCCGGCTGGCTGGCTTGATTGCAGAGCTCTATGCGTTGCCGGACTGCTCTGGGCGGCCGGGCTCAAGTTCAAGCGCACGAAGCCAGCCAGCCAGCCAGCCAGCCAGCCATGGGCTCACCTGCGGCCCTCAGGCGGCCGCAAACCAACTCCTCGCCTCTCCCACTCGCCTCGCTCGCAACCAAGGCTCACGTCAGCGCCCGCGGGCCGGCCGAGCCGCCTGTTGCTTTTTGCAAGCGGCGGACGTGCGATATGGACGAGTCCTCGCCGCCGCCGCAGTCGGATGTCGCGCGCCTCCTGCGCAGGCCGAGCGACTTCCTGTCGCGCTCGCCAAAAACCGAAACGCAGCTGGAGCGCCGCAAACAGGTCGCAGCTCTCGCAAGGCCGCTTAATTGCTGTCGCCGCCGCCGCCGCCGCCGCCACACAGGTGAGAGTGGGATGCTTTCGGCGGCATATCTTGGCAACAATCTGGCGGCGAGCGGCGGCCGATCAGTCATTTGAATGGAGTCGTCTGTTTTACTGTCCTCCCGGCACCGATGGAGCAAGCAAGCCGGGCCGCCAAATACGCGGCCACGTAATGGTTTGCGAGCGCCCCTGCAATAATCCTATGACAGCACCAATGGGCGAGACGCGCAAATTCAAGGCCCTTTGCTCGTTGGGGCCGAGCGCGCAAACCTGCGCCAACGCCCCCTGGCGCTCCGCAAACGAAGTCCCCGGCCGCCGCGCATCCCCGGCGCACGCAGACGCAAACTCGGCGCCTCCCACGCAGACTCAAACGGCCGCCAGCCAACCCTTGCGGCCCCACCGGCGGAGGGAGGCGCCTTTGGGTGGCCCTGAAAGTGGCCACTTCCTGGCGGCGACAGTCGCGACAGGAAGCAGGAGGGGCCAGAGGTTGGCGAAGGCAAGTGTGTGTCAGGACGCAGAAACGCGCAATGCCGGACAGGAGCGGAGTGGCGGCGCCAGCGCCCCCTAGAGTGCTGCTCCTCCTGCTCCTCATAACTCTGCCGCCGCCGCAAAGCAAGCAATTTGAGCAAGAGCAGGAGTCAGCAAGCGAGCGCTCGCAATTATGGGCGCCAACAAGTCTGGAGACAGGTAAGTTTTGCCCCCTATTCGCCTCCACAACTCGGCTTGGTTTGAGCTGACCTGAGCTGAGCCGAGCTGGTTTGGTTTGGTGCGACTTGCACGCGCTTCCAAGCCTTGCGAGCGGCCGGCCGGCCGGCGACTTTGCGCTCCGTTTGGGCGCAATTTGGCGTCAGGGCGGCGCGGCGGCGCGGCGATATGGACGGCCAGTCCTGGGGGCGCCGCGCCGCCCGCTGCGAAACGAGCGTCCCGCCGAGAAAGCGACCCCAGCGGCCAGAAGTCCGCCCGCCGTCGCCCAAACTGGAGCCAGCCACTTCCGGCAGCAGGCTCAAGCTCAAGCTCAAGTGTATTTATAAGCGAGCAGTTGCTTGGCCTTCCGCTCTCGAGAGGCTCGAGTGTTGGAGGTGGACAAACAAGGCGAGCGAGTTTAGCTTCCGAGATATTAAATCCAAGTCACGAGTTTCCTTTTGGGGTTTTGTTTTGAGCGCAGCCCTAGGCGCTATTGGCTCGCTGAAGCTGAAGCTGAAGCCGGAGCTGGAGCTTGGGCTTGAGCTGCGGCCGGTTGACTGGCCGGCTGGCTCGCTCGCCTCCCATCGCGGCGACACTTCCGCTTTTTGGCCCATCGAGCGAGCCGGCCGCTCGATTCAGCGCTTGCTCGAGTTGAATTAATTATCGCGCTCGTTGCTCCTTTTAGGGGCTGACTTTGCCGGCGAGCTGGCGCCCGCAGAAGAGCAATTAAGGCGGCCAGGTGGGCGCCGGCTCTGCTGGCCTCAGCCTCAGCCGTTCATCGCGCTTGCGGCCGCTAAACAGGAGCCGGCCTTGGCTGCGTGGCTCCGGGCGCGCCTGCAACTGTCAGCCGGCGCTTACCTGCCAGTCGGCCCAGAGACAGAGATAGAGATAGAGACAGAGAGCCGCCTTGTGTCTAACTGGCGCCGCTCTGTTTCGGGTTTCGAATGCAGCGGCGGAGCTTGAAACCCAAAACGGCCGCCCGCTGAACAAACAAGCGCCCAACAAGAGCGCCAACGCCGCCCACGACGCCGACAACAAAGCCCCCCAGGCCGATGCTTATCGAGCCTGGCCAAAGATCCAATCCCCAAATTCGCGTTTGCTGGCCCCCCTCTTATCCTGCTCTCGCGCGCAAACCAAAGGGGGCCCAGAGCTAACCGAGCTGAACTAAACCGAGCTCGAGCCACAAGCGGGCGGAGAGAAAAAGTGTTGCCGGACAGCAAGATTGGAGGGGGCATTTTGGCGCCAAATTCAATTCGGGCCCACTGAGCTCGGCCCAGAGCCGCCGGCCGAGCCGATTGTGCCGCCGCCGGTGTTGTCACTTTTAATTGAATCATCGCGCCACTTCCGGCCGCCGCAATGATGCGGCCAGAGGGTCGGAGGAGGCGGCGGCGGCGGCGGCCCCTCTGTTCAGCGGCGCACATGATCAATCTTGATTGAATCCAGATCAGGCTCACTGTTGGAGCGGCGGCGGCGGCGGCGGCAACGAATTGCCCTTTGAGGGGGGGGGAAAGCAGAGGGGAGATCGAGAGCCAACCTGGCTGCAGGTGAGCCACCCGGCCGAGCGCGTTACTTAATTGGCTTCCCGACTAGCTAGACTTTGAACTCTGGCAGCCAAGTGTTGGGGCCCCCAATTTCGCTCCCCGAAACTGGAGGCCCCAACAAACTGGCGCCCCTGCTCGATGCCAACTTTGGGCGGGGGATCCAATTTCGCTTCCTGTTTTGCAGTGTGTCTAATGTGCGGCAAAGGCGAATTAAATGGCTTGATTTGCATCCATCAGCGAGCAATTGAGATGAGAATCTGGAGTTTGTTGGGGCTGGCGCTTCAATTAGATGGCTCTTATCTGGCTTTGAGTCTGAGTTGGCGGTTGGAGGGCGCGCGCGCGTTGGCCGGCTATCGCGCGCCCAAATCTCCCGCCGCTGGCCAACTCGCTTGCCAGCCGCGGAGAGTCGTCGCAAAGCGGAAGCGGAAGCAAAAGCGAAAACAAAAACCAATCGCCTGAGAGCCAAGCTTTGCTCTGTTCCGCTTATCTAAGCGGCGCTCGCGCACAGGTGAGCCGCCAAGTGCTGCCGAGGGGGTTGCACAATGAGCGGATCCATTTTTGGCCAAACGGGGGACGGAGCGGCGGGAATTTGGGCGAGCAAAAGGCAATCGAGTGGCCACTCGCAAGGAGGCCAGCAACACTGAGCCGCCCCTTGCAGCGGGAGGAGGCGACACTTTGTTGCGGAAGTTTTGTTTTCTGGAACAAGTTGACACTTGAGAGCTTTGCAACGAGAGCGGCCGACTTTGGGAGCGCAAACGCGCGGCCAGTTTGCAGGTGGGGGCCGCTTGTTTTTGGCGGCCCCAACTGGCCTCCAGTGGAGCGGCAGCAAGCGAGCGAGCGGGCGGGCGGGCGACGAATATTCAGCGCAAACATTTAGCCAAATTGCCGCTCGGCCTCGCTCCTTCCGCTTGTTTGGTTTGGTTCGGTCGAGTTTGGTTAAGTTGGGTCGAGTTTAGTTTGGTTTGGTTTAGTCTGGCGCTGCCGGTCGCACTTTTAAGCGACTCGGCGCGGCCTGTCGACTTTGCGCCCCTCCTCTCGGCTTGCGGGCGGCCGATCGAGTCGAGCTTGCGCTGGCCAGCTCGGCCGCCCAGTTGAACGCTAATGGCGGCCCAATTGGGACGAGCCAAGCAAATCAAGATGATTTATGGATTCGGGCGGTAAGGCGGCCGGATGGGCGGCAGTGGCGGCGGCGGCAGCGGCAGCCGCAGCGGCCAGCTGCTTCGGCGGGCAGCCTAATCGCAACGCAGCGGCCGGCCCAAGTGGCCCCAACGCGGCCACCTGAGCCGTGTTTGTGCGCGCCAGCCGCAGGCAGATGCCGTATGATTAGCATAATGCGCATTGTCCGCTGTCGCCGGCCAGCCAGCCAGCCGGCCAGCGAGCGAGCGAGCGAGCGAGCAAGCAAAGCCGGGCGCAGATATGAGGAGCCGCGCGAGCTTCGTAACAAATGCCGATCATTAGGCTTGCGAGCGCGCCGGAAGTGGGCGCCACTGGAGCATTGAAAAGTGTACAAAACGCACGCTCGGGCGCGCGCGAGCAAACGGACGCGCTCAAGCTGGACGCGGATGCGGCCGCTCGCTCGGGGGTGGCGCCACCGACAGCGCTGAACAAACAGGATGGAGTTGGCCAGCCGCTTGGCCGGCAAATTGCAATCGCCGCCCTCCGGCCGCCAGGTGAGGGCGGCGGCGGCCGGTTAGAGTTGTCGGCGGGCCAAGAGTGTCGCCGTCGCTCCTGTTGGCGCTGTCACCTCGTCGCAACCAAAGCGACACTGGCCGAGCCAGCGAGTTGGTCCAACGAGCGCTCGCTCGCAGCCACCAAATGGGCCGCCTTCGCCTTGAACTTACCTGAACTCGTTGGGTCGGCGGCGGCCAATTATTGTCAACTCTCTCGCTCAGCTCAGCTCAGCTCAACTCGGCTCGGCTTGACTCGACTTGGGTTCACCGCCATTCAAGCGACTGCAGTTCACCTGGCTACCGTTCGGCGCGCCCTTGTTCGGCTTGCAGACCAGCAAAACTGCGCAACGTTCAGCTTAGCTAGTCGGCCAACTGGGATTCAGATTCAGGCGAGCGAGTTGGAGCGGCTAGGCTGGATTGCGCAAGCCAATTGGGGCGCGCATTTGGGAGGCCGATTTTGCAAGCGGCCGGCGACCTTGCCCGCGCGCGACATGGGGGGGGAGGGACCTAGTTGTTGGCGCCCTCCACCAGCCAACCCGCCCGCCCGCCTGCACGCCCACCCGCGAGATCCCGAACTAACCCGACCGCGCCCAGCAGGACACTCGCCAGCGCTCGTGCGCAAGCTCGAGGGCGAGCGCGCGGAGTTTGAGTGCGAGCTCACGCCGCCGCCGCCGCCCCACCAAGCGGGCGGCCGGAGCCAGGAGGAAGTGGAGCCGGCCGAGGAGCGCGTTCAGCTGCTCCTCTGGTACAAAGGCGAACGCGCAACCGGCCAACCGCTGCTCAGCTTGGACTGGCGCCAAGGGAAGCGGCCACAGGCGCACACTCGGCCCAAGGATTTAATCAAGCCGACGCAATTGGATTACAATGGGCCGCCAGCTAACGAGTCAGGTGCGCGCAATTCGAGCCCAGGCGCGGCCAAGCAGAGGCAGCAGCAGCAGCAGCAGCAGCTGCAGCCGCGGCCCCGCGTTGCCGCCAGAGTGGAGGGCGCGCGCGCTTATTTGATTATCGAGCAACTCAAGGCTAGCGACTCCGGCCACTACAAGTGTCGCGTTGACTTTGCCTTCGCGCGAACCAGGTACCAGCTGAGCAGGCTCGAGGTGATAGGTGAGTGCTTCTCCTGAGGCCAACCAAAGCCACTGGCGCTCACCATTCACAAGCGGCGACTAATAATCGTAAACAAACCAACCTAAAACCCAAACGCAAACACAAAACTGGCCAGCGCCGGTGACGCAAGTGGAGATCAGAACCGCAAACGGGCGCCCGGTTGATTTGTGGCCGCGCGAGGCCAGCGCCGCCGCGCAAACTCTCCCGAGATTTGCCATCAACGCCAGCGCCAATCGAGCGCACCAACAGCAGCAGCAACAACAACAACAACAACATAGGCCACCCATCGGCCTCTTGGAGACGAACGAGGACGAGCCGATGGAAGTGGAGTGCAGCGCCAGAGACGGTTAGTTGCACTTTCAGGCCGCCCGACGCCGGGCTGTCGGCCCTGCTGGCCGCCGAGCTTGGCGCCTGATTGGCGCCGCCCGGCGGCCTCCTTGACTCGAGCCGCCTGCTAATTGAAGGGCCGAAGCCGTCGGGCAGCCCTTCAGCCCTCGAAGGGCGGCCAACACATTTCCAGTGTCGCCCCCGCTCAACTCTTGCCCGCCCACCAAACCAACCAAACTAACGCACCCAAACGCGCAGGCCAACCGAACGCAACGCTAGCCTGGTGGCGCCTCCAGTGGCCGGCGGGCGGCTCGCTCCAACTGGCGCCCATCTCAGCCGCGCAAAGCCAGCCGAGCGCCTCCATCGGCTGCCTCGGATTTGTGTGCTCGGCTGCGACCAGTTTAATTGATGCAAACAGAAGCGTTAGCACAAACATGAGCGCCAACAGGCTAGCGGAGGCAAACAATGGACTCGGCGAGCAGCACGCTTGGCTGGCGGCCAGACTCTCGGCGGCGCTAGGCGCTGCGAGCCTAGAGGCGCCGCTCGCTGGCACGACCAGCGGCGCCCTCTACGTGTGCGGCGCAAGCAACACTCGCCAGCCACTTGCGCAGGCGATCGCCGCAAATGAGCGCCAGCTCGCTGATAAATTGGCCGCCATTGAGCCGGCAATGGCGCTCATATTTGTGCGCTCGAATGGTAAGCAGGTGGGAGGAGTCACCAAAAACAGCTCCTGTTGTTTCCTCTTAGCTCTCATCAGCTCCTTCTGCGACAGCCGATTAATTGTCGCCTCCACTCGACGCTCCGCCCCCCCCCCTCGCTGGCCAATATGCGCGCCATCAAATGATTGATTGCGGCGCCCCAAATCCACCGCCAGCTCGCCCTAAGGAAATCCAAATGTTTCTCGTCTCGAGCCGAAGCCGACTTGATGCGACGCAGGAGGACGGGAACCAGATTGAGCTGACCCAGCTGGCGGATGGCCAGCGCATCAATATAAACCTGGCGGCCGGCCAGCCGGGCAGCCAGGAGGTGCAACTCCTATGCCGCGTCGCTGGCTCTCAACCGGCCGCCAAGATCGAGTGGCGCCGCTTGGAGGCAGCGCGCGGTGACCAGCTACTTGTTAGCGAGGAAGCCGCTCAAACAAATCGCTTGCTCGAGAGTTCGGCCCAAGCAAACGGAAGGAACGAGCGGCTGGTCCAGTGGAGCTCGCTTAGGGTTAGCAACATTGGCCTTGGCCAACACGAGAGCCGCCTCCAGTGCTCGGCGGCAAACGAACTCTACAACAGCTTCCGGCCCTCGAACCCAATCAAGCTGAGCACGGCGGTCAGGCTGAGCATAACCCACGTGCCCCAGCTGCAACTCCGGCTGGCCTCCATAGGCAACCGCAAGTTTGCCGGCGATGGCCAGGGCGAGCAGCCCGTTGCGCTCGCTGCCGGCCAAAACGTAAGCCTCGAGTGTCTTGTTAGCTGGGCAAATCCGCCACTTTTGGGCCACATCGAGTGGCTCGTTGGGCCCACAAAAGTCTCGCCGGAACAAACAAAACCCATTCGAGTGCTTCACCGATTGGCACGTAACTCGAGCCAAGCGGGCGAAACTATCGTATTCCAATTGGCCGAGGGCCAGCAGGAGGCTGACCCGCTAGCTGACTGGCAGCGCCCCCTGGAGGTTGCCTGCGAGGCGAGAAATTTGGCGGGCCAAAGTAGAAGTGCGCCAGTTAGGTTTGTTGTTGGCCGGCCACCTAGTTGCGAGGCCAATGGCTATTTGAATACGCTTAATGCCAATGTTAATGCGCCAAACGAGCCACTAACTGATAAGGCTCCATCCGTCTATTGTCCTGTGATAAGCGATTTGAAATCAAGCAAATTTTATTTTAAACTCAACTCAACGAATGGGAGTCAAATTTTGCTAGCAAGCTCAAGCTCAAACACAATACCAATCTCGAAATTAATAAGCATTCAAAATCCGTCCATTGGCCAACAAGAGCAAGAGCAAGGGAAAGAGCAACAACAACAACAACAACAACAACTAGAAAACGGCCAATCACAATTATTTGCCAATAATTTAAATTTCCTCCAAGATCAAAATCTCCTCACCTGTTATGCAAGTGATAAATTTGGTTCCAACGAAAGGAGTTCATGTTCGATAAGAGTGCAGTTTGAGGGTAAGTGATTTTATAATTGAAAATCGGGCCGCCGTCAAGCAGGTAAAATGAGACTCGCCGGCTTCACTCGCTAGCTCGACTGAAGGTTGCTGAGCGTGAGAGCAAGTTACCAGTTTAGTCTGGCCTAGTCTAGTCTGATCTAGTCTACTTGGATCCTATCTAGTCTAGTCAAGTCTAGTCTTTCTCTCGCCTCTGCAACTCTACTGTCCCTCGACTGCAGTCTAATGCCTGAAAGCGGCCTAATTTGACCTCAACTCAAGTCTCTAATCGCAACTGTCACCCAACTCATTTCTACATCCTCCTATCGGCAGCTGAGCCTAACGAGCCCGCTAATCAGGAGGAGCTCGCGATCGATCGGTGCGCGGCCACCCTGCTCCCCTCTGGTTGGGGCCAAACTGCTGCCGGATCACAATCGAGAAAAGTGGCCGCCAACTCCAACCAAGCGATGCAAGCTGACCACTCGGTTGGGCCACAAAAATTGCAACTCATTTCAATCGAGTGCAATTTGCGCCAGCCTAGCCCATCTAAATTTAAATGGGCCGACGAGCAGCAGGCGAATGCAAGCAAGCTGCTAGCCTCTGTCCACTTTGATCTCTATGAAAAGGAACACTTGCGCCGTCTTGTTAAACACTTGCCAATTCAAAGCGGAAGCGAACAATTGAGCCACCAGGGAACCAGATTGAGCGCGAGACTTGAATTGGCCGCCAACGAAAGTGACCATGGGCTCGGCTCGCTTCAAATTGGTGAGCTAGTGAGCGCTTATGTTGTTGTCATGAGCTTTGATCTGGTATCAAGCATTGGGAGCGGCCAGCAAGGGAACACGAATGTCACGTTGGAGCTCAAAGGTGACGAGTTTGCGCCAATTAAAAGCGGACCAAATTATCTGACCATTGCGGCAAATAGGCGACAACATTTGCTCACAAACGAGAGCTCCACTCGTTGGACCAAATTTGCTTTTGGTAAGTTTGCAAGCCTCTCGCGCCCGCTTAAGTCCACCAACCAACCATTTGCCTTCGAGCGTCCAAAACTGGCGGCTAGCTAGCCTGTGCAAGTGCCGCCGCCGCCGCCTGCTGCCGGCGCTGCCATTGCCGAGCGAGATAGGCAAAGGCTATCGTCGCTCCTTTAATCATAACGTTAACTCGCCAGCTAGCTCGCTTGTTGCGCAAAAGTCATCCGTCGCTTGTTTGTTTAGCTTGTGCGCTCGTGTTGTGCCGTGAATACCTTTCGCCTGATTAACATTTTTAATTTATCCATTTAACAGGTCAGCGGGTGGATGGCGTTTGGGTCATGAGCTTGGCCTTTGCGAGCACCTTTGTGCTCGCGCTCGCTGCCTTCGTTTGCAAAATTAGCCTTAAAGGTTTCAACAACGATCCACAAGCAAACAAGGCAGGCCAAGAGGCTTTTGCTGGCGGTAATACAAACACAAATGGCCGCTCCCTAACGCAAACCGAGATGTATCTTGTGGGAAGAGGGCGGCCGGCAGTTTATCATGGCAACCAACCAGCGAGCGCCGGCCACAATTCACCTGGTTGCGACGGCCACCAACACCCTCGCTCGCCAGGACCTTCGCTGCTCAGCAAGGCACCGCAAACAATGAAAGCCCGAACAACAACAACAACTAGAGACGAGCCATACGATCTCTTGATCATTGACCAAATACTGGATGGGTATCAAGGCAGCGAGAGTGTAGATTCAAGCAAGCGCGCCATTCTTCTCATCGAACCGGCGCTTCTGACTGTGAATCAGGCCGAAGCTGCTGGCCGCTTTCCTGGCCTTGAGACTGACAAGCCAACCCACTATCATCAGATTGAGCTCCCCGAAGGGGGTTCTTTAACCGGCCATGGTGGCGCCATCTTGAGAGCAATATCATCGGGCCAGCAACAACAGCTAATATCGCGCCAAAACAGCTCTAGCTCGCTATTTTTAGCATCTAACCAGCTTCAATCCTCATCCTCGGTTAAATCTCCACCCGGCTGGCTGGCCTCCAGCTCGTCGCCAAACGGCTACAATGTCGAGCTCAACAGCCAGGGTGAGCTAACAATGACTGACGAATCGTCTTCGTTCATCCACGAACCTGAAACCTGTGGCGGCGACCTAAGGCAGCCTATCTGTTGTCGTCCGTGCCGCTTTCAGAATGACTCGAAACCAACAAATCCATGCCATCAATGCGCGCATCAGCTGCCTAGCCACGGCGACCACCCGCCGACACTAGATTCTGCCTGCCATCCTCCGGACATGCACCAAGATGAAAAGCTCAACTATAGCGCATCCAATGAGCTTGGCCATAATACGGAGCCCACTACCCTCAAACGGGTTCCAAACAAGCGAGCACCAGATAGGGTCAGATTTCTCGACCATCAAATGGAGGATCGCGGTTGAGGGTTACGACAGGTGCTCTATTTAGGAGGCGCTTCTCGGATTAGCAGCGAAGGAGGAGAAGGTCAAGCAGAGAGATATCCTGACCTGGCCAAGATTGGTTATTGTTCTATTCATGGAAAGAGAGAGAGAGAGAGTTGTTATTGATAAGATGGGAGATGAAATTTGTTACAAATTTTTATTCGTTCATGAGCTACTACAGTATTTCGTTATAATTTCGCCGATTTCTCTATGATTATTGGTCAAAAATGTCTCATGGTCGCCCTTCATCACAAAGAGGTTAACCTTTCCTCTAGTAACCGAGGACAATTCCAAATCCTCATTGTAACTCTCCTCCTGATTGCTCAAGTAAATCTTTTCTGCCCTGATGAGAGTACAATCGGCAGGTAAGCTCCCCTTGGCCCTATAGTTGCTCATGAGCTCATAGCGGCGACAGAAGGCCTCCATCGCGTGGCCAATCTGGGTCACCTTGTCCTCGCTTTCGTCCTCCTCGCATTGCGCCTTTCTCGCTCCCCTCCCAGGCAAACCCAAGATGGTGGCCAATCTCTGGCTAGCAAACTCAATCTTGTGCTCGAAATCCGTGGCAGCTAAACTCCTCTGCAGCTCCAAGTAGTCGATGTTCCTCTTTCTAGTGTGCGCAACAATGTAGACCATCAGCAGCTCGTCCACCTTGTCCGCCAACTTGAGTGGCTTCCTTCGCGTCAAGTTGCCCAAATACTGCGAGCCCAGCTCAATTTGCTTGGGTGATCCGTCCAACAGGACCAGTCTACCGGCCCTCAAGCTGGCCCCATGGTGGATTGTCGCTTTCAGTCCATTCTCAAGCCTACGTGCGAGTCGCCGTTGCAGTCTGTGGATGGCGAGCATCAGCTCGAAAGCTATAGTTGCGCCATACGAATAACCAACCAAATCGACGACCCGCTCCCCCTTTGAGGCCGATCCGTCTCCACTAGCTGGAACGCCAAACTCGTTTGCCCAATCAAATCGCTGCAACAATTTCAGATAAACCTCGACAGCCTCCTCGATCGACCTAACGCGCCCGAGCTTACGAGTCCAGTTCAAGCCGATGCAAGGTCGCTTGATGTTGGAACAGACTAGCTCCAGTTTGTCGAACTCACCATGAATGGGTGGTATAAAGAATATCGGTCGGCCGCTTGGTTTAGCAGCGCAAGAGTTTCCATTACTGAGGCCGTTTGTCTTCCTGCCTCCCTCTTGAATCTTAGCAAGATGCTTGAAGTTTAGCCGACAGTAGTCACTGCTTGGCAACTCTAGTTTTGGTATAAAGGAAGAGATCATCTCCTTGTCTAAAATAGCGCCCACCTCACCATTTACCTGAGCGATAGGCAAGTTCTTCACTGTGCTTCTACTCTTGCTTTTCGATTGATTTCCATAGTTTTGGGCCTCAACTAGGTTGCTCTCTGCTCCTGCAGCCTCCTCGGCTCTGTTTGCACTGTTCGAGGTTGGTTTTTCGTTTTCACTTATATCTCTGATCCTTGCTATTGTGAGCGATCTAATCTCCTGGATATTTAAAGTTAGCTCATACTCGCGTTCAATGTACTGGCGAATCTCGACAGCCATCAGGGAGTCAAGGCCAAGCTCACCCAAAGTGGCCTGCTCGCTGACTTTTGAGGGATCTTTGATGCCGAGAACGTGCATGATTGCCTCAACCAAGTCGCCCTTCTCGCCCATTCCATCTGAGCCTCTGCTTACGGGCAACACGGAAAGACAGATGGAGAAGGGCGAGCAGAGGAGCTTTGAGAGGGTGGCCAAGCAGGAGGGTATTCGTTGTGGTATTGTGCCGCCAATGACAACATTGTTGCCGCCCAAATTCTCGTAGGCAACTCCAACATCGCCGATGGCGCCCCATTGGATTGCAAGGCCGTGTTCTCCATCACGGCGGCGGAGCTCGCAGATGCGCTCCAAGCAAGAGTTTGCGTAGGCATAGTTTGCCTGGCCCGCGTTTCCCTTGCCGCTCGTGACTGAGGAGAAGGCGACAAAGTAGTCCAGTTGGAGGCCCATCCTTCTCGTTACAGAGTCCAGGTGCTGGCAGGTGCTCACCTTTGGCTCGCACACACTTATAAAGTCCTCGGTGCTCATGTTTTCGAGCAAATTGTCCCTTAGAATCATGGCCAAATGGAAGATGCCGCCCAGCTGCCTATCGGGCGAAAGATTGAGCGCGGCCAAGCAGAGTTGCTCGACTCCAGTTTCTTTCGTTGTGTCCGCCATTTTTCCGTCAACAACCAAAAGTTTTGCCCCCGAGCTCAACTCGAGACGACGCAGAGTGGCCGCTTGGTAGCCAGTTTTAAGGCCAGAGCGAGATGTTAGCAGGATGTGTTTTGCACCTTGACTAACCAGCCACTTCGTCAACTCTAGCCCAAAGCCGCCCAAACCTCCGGTGACTATGTAACTTTTTCTCGGCGAAAGCTGAAATCTGGGAACGCAGGCGATTGGAACTCCGGCAAGCGGGTCGAGTGGACCACCAGTTGAGCTATCGATTTCAATCAAAATTTTGCCTATGTGTTTACCTGTTGCCATGAACCTGAACGCCTCCTCAATTTGGTTCCTCTTGAACAGGCTGAACTTGATTGGTTTCACGTAACCCTGCGCCAGCCCATCCTTCAGCGTGCCGAGAACGCACCTTAGCTGGTTCTTGAACGAATCGCTCAAATCCTCTGTGTCAAACATCTTGTCCAGTAGGATTCCGTGGAAGGTTTTGTTGTGGCCCAAATTGAGCAGCTCAAGCCGAGCATCCATTGACATGTCATACTTTCCAATTTCGAGAAAGCGGCCGCCATCGGCCAAACATCTGATGCTCGCTTGCAGCTTCTCGTCCGCCAATGAGTTCAGCACCAGGTCCACGCCTCTACCGCCAGTCATCTCCATAATCTTGCCCTCGAACTCGCAATTTCTTGAGCTAAATATGTGGTCCTCACTGAGACAATTTGCAAACTCCTCCAAGAGAAACTTGCGCTTCTCATCGCTGCCAACTGTTGTGTACACTTCAAGACCAAAGTGGGCGGCCAACCTGATCGCTGCCTGACCGACGCCGCCAGATCCAGCGTGAATTAGTACGGACTCGCCTGCTTGCATTCGGCCCCTGTAAATGAGGGCCATGATTGCAGTTGCGTACACAACAGGTATGGTCGCGGCCTCTTTCAGCCCCAGCCAATCGGGCAGCTCGACGAGGAGCGAGCTCGATTTTGGGCACAGGACGTGACTGGCAATCCCGCGCCCAAATACCATTCCCATAACCCGGTTACCTCTCAAATCGAAGCCAGAAAACTCCAAGCCAAGCAAGCAGTCACTTTGAGCTAACCTGAGCGGAATTGCGTCCAGTGGCAGGCGGCCAGAGGCTAGCATTATATCCCTGAAATTCAGCGCTGAATAGGCGACTCGAACCAAATTTTCACGCTCGCTCCCCTCGAGATACTTGAAGGGAGCCTCGAACCAGGCGAAGCTGGAAAGGTCACCGCGAATCGCGTTGTTAACGTAGGCACCTTGCACCAAGTTTAGAGTCTCGCTCGTGTTGCTCGAGCAAGACTGCTTTTGGTGGCTCAGCTGGTCGTTGATGGTGAAGTGTCTGAAGGAGCCAAAATTTCCACTAGAGTCCACGCAGTTCCAGATCAGGTCTCTTCTCAGTGACATCTGAAACTTTTCGCTCGCTTCAATGTCGGCCACACTAACTGGCTCGTCCACATCCTTGAAGGTGTAGCAATCGAAATGGCAGCGTAGACGAGCAGAGCCGAGCTCTTTCCTGAGCGCCTGCATCATTCCTATGAGTCCGCTGACGGGGTTTTGCTTGGTGGCTACCGAGCAGAGCCATACCTGCGCCTGCTCTTCCTCCTCCCCCCTCTCCTGCTCAACACTACCCTCCTCGAGTTCCCTTTCTGGCCTCCGCTTGCCAAAAAGGCCCTTCAGCTCCTCGAGCCAGCCACCTATGCTGGCCTCGCTTTGGTGCTCGACACGAAGGAGCACTCGCCTCTGGCAGCATACGGGCTCATCAAGTCCGCTCACCTCCAATTGTGTCCTCCAACTGGCCGAGTCCGCTTGTTGTCCATCAGAAGGCACCGCAACTCGCTTGAACAGCAACAGGGTGCAACCGTTTGAATCGCCTTTCTTGGCCAAATACAGCATCCGATTGTTGTTAGCCTCCTCGAGCATGAGCTCAAAACGCGAGCCAAGGATTTCGTTCGCCTGTCTGATCTTGCTTGTGACGGCAGCTAGTTTAGCATCAACCAAGTCTTCCTCTCGCAACCCTCTCCCGCCGAGCTCACTCGTGTCCAGCTCGCTCAATGCCTGCAGGACTCTTTCGGCTAGTGTTAGTTTTTGGCGGATAAGCACCATTACAAAGCCACCAACGCGAACAGCCTTGTTTAGGATGCTTAAAACGGACGCTAATCCATCCACTTGCTTTGACAAACTGTAACAACTAATGTCCTTGAAAACAATCAAGTCCAGCTCCCTAAGCTGGTTGTCGCCAAATAATGATTGCAACTGGCGCAGATGATAGGTTTTAACTTGCTGGTTCGAGTTTGTTAGCAAGAGTTTCTTTGCCTTCAGTCTGTCCAAATCGGGGTGAGCAAGAGAGAAGTCAATCGACATGGTTGGATCAATTCTCTGCATCATCTGAATCAAAGGATCCCTCATCAGTCCATCCTCATAGTTAATCTCGATAACCTTCAACTTCATCCTCCGCAAGCAAGAGTTTTCAATCACGAGCTCGATCAGGGGCCGAATGGAGCGCTCGCTAACAAAGGTTGACTGGATGAGATCTCTCATCAAATGGCTCCGACTCTCGTTGATGATGTCCCTTGCTGACTTCAAACTTGTCAGGCCATTCAATTGGTGCAAAACCGAAAGCAAGGTCAGGTTTCCATTCTTATTGATATCGTAGTCGGCGCCATCCTTTCTAGTGGACCTCAAATTGCTCTCTACATACGAATCGATCTCCTCCTGGCTGATCAAGCTAGAGCAAAAGTCTTGCAGGATTCCGTTCACAAAGCTCTGGCTGAACAAGTTTCGCAGTAGAACCACTGACATGGAATCACAAACTTGCACATAGGGCCTGCAAAGTTGGCTGAACCTAGTCAGACTCTCGTCTTCAATTGGATCCTCAAAGTCCTTGCAAAACTGGTAACTCTCGAGCAAAACTTCGCTGTTGTCCGCCCGACGTGGCGCTGGAGTCGCCTTGATTCCGCGCATTTCTATCCCGTCAGTTACAATGATTCCGGTGATTGGATCACAGAAGGTCTCGAAAATGCACTCGAGGCTCGGCTCTGGTTCACCTGGAGAAGTCTCTGCATCTAATTGCGACGATTCCTCTCGCTCCATACAGTCATCTTGCGCTTGGCCTGATTCGCGTTGCATTATTTTGGTCATGATGTCGCGTTTGGCCTTCGTGTTCAGCGACCCATCCGCCAGATCGAACACCATTTTGGCCTTGTGGATTTTGTCCAAGATTATTTGGGGCTGGAATCGTACATAATCGAAGCGGGTTGGCAGGAAGAGGCCGCCTGAGGGAGCGTACTGTGAGATGGCCAAGAAGATTGATTGAAGAATGCTGTCTGTGAGCGCGACAAAGTGGCCATTGTACTTGACCTTGCAATACCTTCCATCGTACGATGCAGCCTGAATGTTTCTGAACTTTTCGCCATAATCGTAGCCGCTAACCCTAAACTGCTTGTAAATATCCTCCGAATTCAGCTTCAATTCAATGTCCGCGCTCTCTTGCTGCATCCCTTCCCTTACATGGTCGTACAGTAGACCATTTGGCTTATCGAGCGGCGAACGAGCATAACCCTCGACCACAACACTGCCGCCCTCTTTGATCTCAAACCTGCCAGTTCCTTCCTCATAATGAATGTATATTTGTGTCAAACGATTACCCAGAATAACTGCACGAAGCAATCGAACGTTATGGAACTCAATGGGCACCAGCTCGTGTTCGACATCGTGGAAACATGCATCGTAAATTTGTCGTTTCGTGAATGAAAACACTCGCCAAATTAAAAACAGGTACCCTGTCGCCGGATACAACACGCGGCCCTCAATGCAATGGTCCGCAATGTATTTGTCGCGATCCTGTACGATGTCGACCGGCATCTCGCACTTGGCCGACGATTTGCTGAATTGGATGGGATAACGCGGCACAAACAAGCTGTGCTGGTGGTCCCACTTGAACAGAGAGCTCAGCGAAGGAGTTTGTCGCCTAACAGGAAGCTGGAACTTGTTGCCATGGTAAAAGTTGTTCAGGTCAAAGGTGGCACCAATCTGGTAAAGTTCGCCCATTGATCTAAGCAAGCCGAGCACCTGATTTTCCGGCTTCATTTGGCACTTCATTAGCGAAACATAATGGAACTTTTGCTCGTTCCTCTCTGCTGATTCAATCTGAATGAGTTGAGGTTCGAAGATGCCACTGGGACCCAATTCAAGCGCAATACAATCGTCAGGTAGACGCTCGAGAGCCTTAAAGAAGTTGACCTGCTTGCACATGCTGGAGGCGAAGTAGCTCGCGTTTGCTTGCCCCTTGGCCGCACTTTCTGAGCTCGAAATCCACTCGCTTCGTTCCATGTTGTAGTCTGAGCCGGGAAGCAGCACCTTGAGCAGATTCTGCTCCAGTACGGTTCTAATGTTGTCGCCCATTATCGTTTCATTATGGAGCGCGACCGAGTTGCTATCGAGCAGTTTAAAGGAGGTGCTCGGTTTGCTCGCCTCGAGTGCGGCACAAAGCTGGTCCATCTCCTCTACAGAACCCGACAAAGTGACCGACTGGGGGCCGTTGATGCAAGAGATGCGCACCGTTTTGTAGGTGCAAATTGTGTCCAGAGCCTCCTGTTCGCTCATTGAAATTGCAACCATTTGGCCTGCAATCAGATGCTTGTTTTCGTCGAGAGTTTTGCCCATATTATAGGCTACCATGATTGTTTCGCGCTCGTCGAATAGGCGCCCAGCATAAGCGCAGGATATTTCGCCCAGAGAGTGGCCAACAAAGTGGCACAAATCGTTAACCTTGAGCTGATCTCTTACAATGTTGATTAGTGCTACCTGACAAGCAACGATTGCAACAAACTTTCCTACTAGCGAATTCAGTTTAGTATCTTGCGGGTCTGTGAGCAGCGAAACCAGATCCAACTCGGCCTTGAAGGGCTCGAGCACAAGTGCCAGCCTGTTGATGGTGCCCCAAAAGGGCTCAAACCTGCGCAATCCAGCGGCCATTGCGGGCCACTGGCAGCCTAAACCGGGCAAAATGAGGTTACAAGTGCGGGCAGCACACTCTTGCAAATGCTTCGGCCGGCCCATGTCTGCCAGCCGGTCCAAGTGTAAGCGAGCAAGTTGGCACCGCTTAACGCTGCGAGTTAGCTCCCTACTATCGGGCGCGCTCCTGTCCACAATCAGGTATCCGCGATGGCCCATGAGCCGATCAATTTTGCCACTGCTGAGCGAGTCGAGCAGGTAAAGGAAGTCGTCGGTGAGACAGTTGCGAGTTGCTCGCGAGTTTGAGTCGAGCATTCGATCAAAGAAGGAGTTTACGAGGGTTTTGTTGCGGCCGAACATGACGATTAGGCGGGGAAATGGATCCACCAGGTATTCCACCTCCGAATGCTCGATTGCGGGCCTATCGTTAGCCCTAACTATTGCGTGGACGTTTGAGCCGCCAAAACCGTAGCAGCTGAGGGGCACAATTTTCGCGTGCAAATCCATCGTTTCATCAACAAATTTCAGCCTTCCCTCTGCCAAAGCCTCGATGTTGTTGTTTGGTTGCTCGTAATGGAGTCCCCGATAGATGAGCTCGTTCTCCAGCATGAGCGCCACCTTGGTCAGGGCGCACAGTCCAGAGGCAGCCTCCGAGTGGCCCATGTTGGTCTTGACACTTCCAACTAGGAGAGGCCCTATGGTCCGCTCCTCAGGGCTTTGCTGGCTAGGCTGTGTCAGTGTTGCGCTTAGGGTTGGAAAGTAGACGCTTGATATTGCCCTCGCCTCCTGCGGATCGCCCGCCGGCGTTCCAGTTCCGTGGGCCTCCAAGTACTCGATGTGGTTTGTCGATACTGAGGCCATCTCTTTGGTTGCTCTGATGAGGAATTCTTGGCTCCTTGCAGACGGAAAGGTGATCCCCTCAGGCTTGAAACCGTCGACGCTGGTCATGGTGGCCAAGATTGAGCAGTAATTTCTTAGCGCTAGATGTTTTCGTTGCAACAGAACCGAGACACAAGCCTCGCTCTTTACGTAACCGTCCGCTCTTGAGTCTAGAAATCTCGAGAAGCCAGTTGGCGAGAGCATTTGCATCTGGAGGAATATAAAACTACCAGTTGGATGGATGGGAATGTTGCTGCTACAAACAACCGCCTGCTCAATAAGTCCATCGGCAAGAGCTTGCACTGCATTGTGTAGGCCAACAAAACCTGAGGCACAAGCTGCATCAAAGGTGACATTCAAGCCTCTAAAGTCGAAGTACTGGGCAATTTTGACCGCGTACTGGGAGTAATAGCCATTTGTTCTGAAGGCCGGATCGTCAGCCATCGCATTCTCGAACTCGTTGCAATGGAGACCAAAGAAGACGCCAGTTTTCGAGCCCCTTAGCGAGGTTGGATTCAAGCCAGCGTCCAGTATTGATTCGTACACAACCTCGTACAAGATTCTCAACTGAAAGTCTATATAATTTGCCTCCTCAACAGAGAAACCAAAGAACTCACCGTCAAACCGGCTGAGATCCTTTAGGCGGCCAGCCCGTGGCGGCAAACCCCATAGGCCGCAAGTGAATCTTGAACTGTCTTGATCGTTGATCATGTCCACACCTCTAAGTAGATTCTCCTCAAACTCGTCCACCGAGTCCGCCTTCGGAAATCTACCAGCAATGCCGGAAACAACGATGTTCAGATCCGGCAACCGCATCGCCTCATCCTGCACAAGCCGCCTGAGCTCACTCTCATCCACTTGCTTGGCCATTGTCGGCCTCCAAACAGGGCGACTGCCTGCTGACTCTTGAGTATCGTGATGGTGAGCTTATATGGAAATTGAGGGACTATCTTCGCGCTATTTTAACATAAATCTGGTATCATGACCAAATGATATCAACTCGAATGAAATTGGGTTAAAATTGTTTTATATCTAACACATTGGATGCAAAAAGAGCAAACTAGGAGTTTGTCTTCTAACGTCAACTCCTCTCACTCTCTTCCTCTCACACCTGACGCCTAGACACAATCTCAGCGACTGCGAGTGATAGTAAACTATCACAGATGGGCTCCACAAAATGGTTCTTCTCTCCTCGACGCCAATCTGGTTTCAAGGTCTCTTGAAAGTTTGCTAGACTTGAGGCCAAGTGAGACTAACCACGGATTCAGCACTTACCCACTCCTCGACGCTTAGTTAATGGGTCTAAGTGGGACCGAGCAATAAAAGTGGCGTGAATAGTAATGAACTCTATTGTTGCTCGAGCTCTACCTGTCTCCTGATATCCCTAATTCTACTGGACACTGATAAAGAACCACCCGCTCTCTCTATCCCTTCAACCCTTGCGCGCGCACTTGCTCGCCAAACTAGAAGCGCCCCAACCAAAGCAGTCTCACCTCAAAGTGGCTTCACTACCATGGGGACGTTTTTGAGTTTCCAAGACTCAAAGACGAGAGGAACTTTCCCTTCAACGCAAAGAAGCCGACCACTTCGAGAGTTCCACTTGTTTGCGCGAAACAGGTGCTGAATAAAAGTACCTTTCGAGTGCATAAACAATTGAGACTAATTACGATCAAATGACGGCCGTCTCTCGCTCCTTTTGCCGCTTATTTTAGCTAAAGACGCTTCCGAGAACAAAAGTGGCACAAGATACAGGAGGAAACTCCTGGCAAAAGAACCCGATGTGGAGTTGCGGTGCTAGATTTAACCGAGATCCCCAGTTTGAATCAACTAAGGTGGAACAACCGCAACTTGATTATTTTTGACTGTTGCACCTGGGACTGTCGTTTTGCTGAACTGACATTCCCCTCCGCAAAATTACCTGAACGGCTCACCTGTTTCAGCACCTTCAGTTAGGCTAATTATTTTTCATAGAGAAACTTGTTAGCTGATCGGAAGAATAGCTTTAATTAATTAGCTACGTTCTTCTCCCTCCGACCAACCCTTAGCGAACCCTTTTAATTGCCTCAGAGTGCAACCAGCTCAAGCTTCCTAACGGCTCCCATCCAAGGACATCATTTTGCTCCCTCTCCCAACACCTGACGTAGAATCTGTCTAGATCTTATCGCGTGCTGCTCGAACAACCCTCTTACGCAATAGAACCTGCGCTCACACTCGACCGGCGCCGCCCCAAATTAGTTCACATCCGCCCTTGCAAACCTGTTCCAGGAAATGGTGCAATCGATCCCGAGGATGTCGTCGCCCGCCTCACTAAACTCTCATCGTCCAGCAAATATTAGGGGGAGCGTCTGACGGACCCAATATGCTCGACATGTGACGTAACCTCCAACTGAATCCGAAAAGCCGAGAGCAGATACACTCTCTCCCGCCCCATCCGACGACGAGGATTCCTAGCAGTCGAGCCTTATCCTCCTAAAATCTCCTCATTCGTCTCGAGATATCGGCTTGTAGAGTTGACTTTAACCCATTAGTGACCAAATGCTCACCAAGTACGACTTGCCTTCTCGCATAATGATAACTCAGTCTCATTTGTTAGATTGTTGCAAAACTAGCACCGAAAACAGTCACAGCGAGAGCCAGGATTTTAATTGTTTCTACAAACTCTTATCGACAAACTTCCACATACGAGTGAGCCCATATTCTCTGTCAACTATCCTAACTTTTAGGGGGAAGGATGAGTCTTTGCATCAATTAGTGCGTACATGCGCACCACTCTCTAATGGCCTTGCACGCAGCGTAGAGTGCAACGAGGAACAGATGTATTTATTTTGGTTTTGAATTGCACCCTGCATCGCGTGTCGAAAACGTTCAATCCTCGTTCTCCGATCGGACCAAAATCTTACGCAATCCAACATCAACTCTACGTTGAGCCACAAGTTTTACCAATAATCGTTTTAAAACGTGATATTGAGTGTCTCTGCCCCCCTTAGTTAAGACGTTATGTAACCAATCTAGAGATTTTCTACCACAACAATCGTCCAATGCACTAAAACTAGGTGATATCAAATACCGGCTTCCAAAAGACCTTTTCAAGATGGACTTAAACCGGATAAGCGATGTTGAAAAGTTGAATCTTTGCAAAAGATACTTCATCGGTTAGTCAAACATATAAGCCGTGATTAGCTATCAAATTGGATTACAATTTTATGGCTCAGCTAATTTGAATACTTGTCCAGGTAAATCCTTAACTACTAACACTGTCTCTTACTGCCCAAAACAACCATGCAGGAGGTTTCTTTGCTCTCCCGCTCCTCTGGCTAGTGAACGTTATTTGGTTCTTTCAGCAAGCTTTTTTGAGGTCACGGTTCAAAGAGCAACAACAAATCCGCTATTATGTTGGAGGATCTCTGTTAGGTTTCTTCGCCTACACTATTCCAATAGTAGCCTGGGCGGTATATTTTCAACAACATAGGGTTGAACTGGGAAAGTGGGGCCAGTCGATATCCTTCTTTACGCCAGCCGGTCGACCGTGAAGCATGATTCTACCGAGAACGGTAACTAGCTAGCTCAACCTTGATAAGAGAAGGGCTCTTCTACCTCCGTAATCGAACCGCTACTCAAATTGGAAATCATCGCACGAATGTAAATACAAGAGTCATCGAATAGTAATGTTACGAACAAGTGATATGATAAAACGTCTCATTTCATGTCACCATTCTATTGTTCTCTAGGGGCAGAATTTCGCCATAAGTGGAAAACTTGTCTCTCTCTAACTTGGAGGCCTCCTCGTGATCGTCAATCACCTTACGTATCACAATCTTGAGTTTATCTATATTTGTTCCATCAAAACTGCTAATAGGTGTTATGGCATCAAATTGAATCAAATTGTTAGGCTTCAGCGCGTCATCCAATCCTTTGAACGACTTGGGATCTTTCCTAAACTCTTCCAATTCCTGTTTGAGCCTCTCGAACTTTTCCATTGGGCGTTCTTGTGTATCGATCTTGGACACTACCAAGATCGCGGGCTTGTTCAGTATTCTATCGTCATATAATTCGATTTCTTTGTTCAGTATGCTGATTACTTCTACTGGTGATCGCATTGAGTAAGAGGGTCCAAGGTCGACATTGTTAATGTCCACTTGGAAGACTAGCAATCGCGTCCGAACCATGTGTTTGATGAATTCTTGACCGAGCCCAATGTTTCTGTGAGCTCCCTCAACCAAACCAGGCAGATCGGCGACCGTTATTCTGCGATCGTCAGGATATTGTATAACACCGAGGTTGGGCTTCAGGGTGGTAAAAGGATAACTAGCGACCTTTGGAGTTGCCCTAGATATCACTCTCAACAGTGAGGATTTTCCGGCATTGGGAAATCCCACCAAAACTGCATCTGAGATCGTTTTCAATGTCAAACTGATAGAACGTTCCTGACCCTTGAATCCATGAAAGTCGTTTGACTTATCACCGCCACGTCCACCAAGCGCCACTATGAATTCGTCCTTGGGTTCATTTATATCTCCTATGAATTGTTTGTTGCTATCTTCGATCGTGACACCAAGCGGTGCTTTGATGATCAAGTCCTCGCCTGCCTCGCCCAATAATCTGGCTCTCTTGCTAGGCTGACCATTTCCAGCCTTGAACGTAGTGCTTTTATTCCTCTTGATAATTGATCCAAGTATGATGCCTTGACTTGTTCCTTTCACGATAACATCGCCACCCTTTCCTCCAACTCCTCCATACTGAGGCAAGCCATGGCCGCCAGTGCCGCCGGTCACTTTGATTTTGATTCTGTCAACAAACAACTTTCTTGCTTTAATGATCAAGCTGTTCATATTGACAACCAATTATCTCGACTCCTGATAGTCAGGCATCCTGTCTCAAGATGAAAGCTAATGGCAATAGTCTAAGCTGGACCATAGAGGTCTGATCTGAAAGCTACGTGAAGGCGCAACCATGTGGTCTTACTTGCGCGTGACCAATTCATTGCACAAATAAACAAAGTTTAACAGCTTACGCGTCGACTCGTAAAAGTGTAAGTTATCATCTTTTCGCTGAGCCTCCGAAATGTTGAGTCAATTGGTTATTCTATCCAAACTCTAGATCAATCTTTCGAATCCTTCAACTACTATCGTTTGCTCATCAAAGCAAAACCATGGTTTTCCGAAAGGCAATCCCCAGGTTCTGTTTTCGTAACACTAGGACAAACTTTGAAAGATATATTGTGAACGAACCAAACAAGACGTTCAATGACTTCGTATATCCCCAGCTGCCCTTCAAGATTCCATCTCAAAAAGCAAAAGTGAAATGTCGCTCTGATAACACTCCGAAAGGACAGCTATACAACCTGACACTAACGATGACTCGATTATTCATGGAGGAAAGGATCGAGGTTGGATATAACAGGGCAGCAGGGGTGAGAGCTCAGGCGGAGAGGTTAATTGTTGAGGCTATGCGCAATGGAGATAGACACAAGCCAACCATGGCATTGGCTAACTATTGGTTGCGAGATAAAAGTATGGTTCACAAGCTGTTCAAAGTATTTGTGCCTAGATACTCCAACTATGCAACATCTTTCACAGCATTTCACATGTTAGGTAAAGATTATGAGCGAGCAGGGTGGTCACACGAGAAGATCCTTTCATCAAGAATATCATCAAATACTCGAGGAGATGTAATCCTTGAAATGCGAGGTAACAATCTGCCACCGATAATAAGGCCGAGACTCGACAGATCGGATTCGCTAACTAACGTTCTGATAGACTGCGCCCGTTTAAGTCTTCGCGAATCTAATCAGATGAGGCCAACAGCCTCCTAGACTCTAAGGCTTTTCAACAGCGACCAAGTAGTTCAGGTGTGAGTTTCGAGAGCATCCACCCATTGTTTGGCGTTAGAACTTGAGCTCTAAATAAATCGAGGAACCTATCAAACCCCTAAATGAGCCTATGAGCTTGATTAACCGTATTTGTCCCTGAAACTCTGCTGAGGATTTAGCGAACGGGAGATTTGGAGAGGGGAAGAGTGAGAGAAAGAGAGGAAAGGTAAGTGGGTGGTTAATTTATTGCACAATCCGTCTATGTCGATCCAATTGCATAGTCTACCTCGACAGCTAACCCAACCTCTTATCCAACTCATCCAGACACTCACGCTCCATCCCGTTCTCTCCTTGCCGCCTCCACCGCCAACCTTGTCCACTCCTTATTTGCGTTGTACAACTTTTTAATTGCTAGCTATACTGTCCGTCATGAGGATAACGGAGAGTTGGAAGAAACCAGACTCACATTTTGCCCTTCCAACCCACTGAGACTAGTTCGAGTGGTTGCTTTCAAGCGGCCATAGTGTGTGTCCAGTAGTTGTCCACTAGCCAATTGAAGCTACGGAGCCACCATTTCAAGATCATGAATCTCCATTTGGAGTTTGAAAGGGGCTCGCACACAAGGTCGAGAGAAACGCTGATGATAATGATAACCTGTGACTGGCTAAGCGAGCGAGTGGCTACTAGCTGTAACAAGCGAGAAGAGAAGAGCAGGATCGGGAGGCAGCGAGCATCACCGTTTGCCAAAAGCAGGTGGCTTACCTTTTTCGAGTTCTAGTGTCTGTGTTTCGTATACTAACATTAGCGATTTGCTAGTCTATCAGTAAGATTATGATGAAAGTTTGTTTTGATTTTGTGTCAAGCGGATCATAGAGTCGAGAGTCCCTTGTGGAGCCGCGCATCATGAGTGGTCTAGTTCGGGACCAGTTGCTTTGCCGGGTTGCGTAAACTGAATGCGACGGGACGAAGCAATTGAACGGTTATGTCTCGTGTATCTTTACTAGTGGGTGGTTACATGTTTTCAGAAGATGTTTTGATATATATATATATATATATATATCTAAATTCAACTTTCGGCTGTCAGATTTAGGCGTTATTTGACAGTGTGTAGCCTTGGATCGAGTCAGATTCTCCTATCTCTGTTTGTGCACTGTGGTCAACAAACTATCTTTAATTGAAGCTGTTTGCTGCCCATGAAAGGCTGCATCGACTAAAAGGGTGGCATCACATCCCTCGTTCCATATTTTGTCGCTTAACCCTGTTAACTGTTTCACTTAAAGTGTCGTTGGTCTTCATCATGATCATCTTGGCGAGAATAAGAGTAATGCGCCAGTGAGAGACCAATGAGGTATAAACACTATCCTCATGCGAGGACGAGCATTCAATCTTATGTTAAGGACAGGTTGCTGTGCTTGGTCGAGCCAGATTTATTTATAACACTTGAATTGACCATAGCAAAGCTGATGAATTTAATCGCACCAAGAGAAAGCTTTTGTTGCGATGGATGGAGAGCGAATTGAGTTACCTCTCTCTCCCTCCCATAGAGTTTTCTTAGAGAGAAAAAAGATGATTCCGCCGGCGCATTCAACCTAAAACATCAACTATCTATTGTCTCTCAGGTTAGGTTAGCATTGCAAGCGCCACTGGTGAGCCACTTGCGATGAGAGCCCAGTTTGGCTTAGCGGGGAGAATGGAACAATATTTTAACTTTATTGCCCGCAACTGTCCAATAAGAAGGTCCACTCCTGCGCCTTGCCAACCGGAGCCCCTCGAGTAACAGGTAAATCATGTGTAAAGGCCGCCATAATGTTCTCAAATTGGCAAGCAAGTCTGCGAGAGCGCACGGACATGAAGGGAATAAACTTTGCTCCTGTTCCTCCCATACCTGTTGCTTGCCATCCAATTCAAGCTGCTAATGTTGTTTTCTGGATCAAGCAAAAGCAAGAGCAAGAGATATAAAATACGAGCAAGTAGAGGGAAGAGAAGGAGAGCTCATCCGGCGAGTCGGCCAACCGGCGAAAGGGGCGCCACTTTGGCCAGTTAGCGAAAAACTTGCAGTGTTTCATTACATTACATTGCACTGCATTGCTGCTTGAGAGGGGGCATCCACTATGGCTGCTAGCTGTCCAGTAGTTGTTTCAGCCGGCTAAACAATAAAACTTGCCTCCGCAACCGCATCCAGAACCTGATTGACCTTCGTCTTGGTCTTCGTGGTCGTCGTGGTCGTGGTCGCCGGGTCAGATGGAGGCGAGAGAATGGCGGCAGAGGCGTTTGGAGCTCAAAGGGCCAAAGATGCAACGAGATAGCTCGCTTCTTCTTCTTCTTCTCTGAGCCGTCAAAGAGAAAGAGTTGGACCCATTAAGGTTCGAATGAGGAGGAGAGAGGATGTGTTTTGGCCGAGTTTAGCTTACTTTTGGTGGTAGCGACCATTCATCTTTCCACATGGCGGGCGAGCTTGAGCGTTGACAGGAATTTCGCTTGATCTCTCTCTCTCTCACTAGCTGACTGGAACTACCAACAATGAAACGTTTGCCTGACGCGCAGCCAGGTTGGAGTGCGAACCTAGCCGATGTGTAAATCATCGGCCATTTTCAATTGACTCGTTTGTTTCAGCCAATAAACGGCAAGCCTAACTGCCGCTCTCAGCACTTGGAAGCCAGTCGAAAGGATTTCAGGCAGCCTTACAGGGAGAATTTGCCGCTTCGTCTCAGCCCGAACTCTTGAAGTCTCCCATGAGCAAAAGATGGGCGAATTTTCGAAGGCGCCGAGGAAACAAGTGCAAACATGCACATTTACCTGGGTCAAGCAGTTCAACTTGGATTCAAATTTTGCACCCATTCAACTCTATCACTTTCGCACACTTTCGAGCCTCCCTCGGCCGGCCAGAGCGCCCATTCGCCCGGCCACCAAAAGCTGGCCGCCTAGCGCATTAAAGTTGCCTATTTGGCCCAATAAGCTCGGCGCTCATTCTAGCGCCAAACTTAGCTCAGACACCTTGCGCCGGCTGCAAACTCAATGGAGTCAGCCTAAATCTGGTGCCAACACTCGGGGCTCCCATACAAATGTCATTGGTTGTCATGCAAATTGCATGATTCACGCCCGACGCCCATGCGAAAGCGGCCGCACTCGATCGCACGCAACCGGCGCTCCCCTTGGCCGTCCAATTTGTTCCACTCGAGCTCAGGCGAGCAGCACCTGGTTGCAGTGGCGGCGGCGGCTAGAACGCTGCGACAAATCTTAATTAGCGCTCATGAATTTTCGGACAGCGGCGGCTGCATTGATCAATCATTGGCGGCCAGTTGCAGGCTGGAGGCTGCAGCGAGAGAGCGAGTCTAGCTGCAGAGAGAAGGAGAGAGGATGGCCAATATTAGAATTTTGCATCTCCTCTGCTGGCTGAAGCGAGATGGCGAGCGGCTCCAGTGACACCAGGTGAAGGATATTCCGCGCCCAATCGGCGGCGGGCGCATGAAATTGAACTAGTTGAGCGGCCGCATCGGACTCAACTAGTTTGCCGGCTCCAAGCTGGACAGTGGCGAGCCGAGATGGGCTTACCTGCGCTCGCTTGGCCGATCTGCGCACTGCGAGCGAGGAGCCGGCGGCGTGTGATTAAGTTTGGCGCACGTCGAGAGTAGGCCGGCTAGCCAGTGGTGGTGGTGGCGGCGGCGGCGGCGGCGACTTCAGCTCCGGCGAGCGGATCCTTGTGTGGCTGCGCAGGGCGCAAGCAGCTGCCAGCCGGCCGGCCGGCCAACTTTACGACAAACTGGCCGGCGCTGGAGAAGCAGGCTGGCGAGGCGGACAGGACAGGACTGGACAGGGCTGGACAGGACTGGAGCAGAGTGGAGCGGGTTGGAGTTGGGAGGACTGGAAGGGGCGAGGAGAGGAGAGGAGAGGAGAGATCCGCAGATAGCTGGCTGGCTGGCTGGGCAGGGGGCAGGGCAGCCATTGATTAGCGCTCAGAAGGAGGCTGCGAGAGTTTCTAGCGGCATTGCAAATTCAAAACAGCAGTACGAGCGAGCGAGCGGGGGGAGCTGAATTATGATGACCAATTGCGGTGTGAAACATTTCATCATATTGTATGATATTGACGAAGATGATGCTCGAATTTCAGTTGCCAACCCCAGCTAAGCGAGCTAGCGCGCGCAACTCCCTGAGCTTAATTTATTCTTGAGAGAGAGAGAGAGAGAGGAGCAATCCAGGTGATGCAGCTTTAACGTAGAGTGGCTTGATATTTAGACCAGCGAGCGGCCTGCGCGGATGAGTTTGCGAAAGTTTTGGTTTGTCCCATCGCGTCTCGTCGTCAGGAGTAGATAGGAAAAATTTGATCTTAGATATACAATAAATTGGAAAGACATAAACACCTGTGCGAGCGCCAAGGACGATGACCAGTGCAGAGTGAACTTGCAAATGGTCCATCAGCGGAGAGGGCAACTTTTAGAGGCATACGAGTCAGCTTGAAGCAGCTCATTTTTGTCCCCTTTTGTCTGGTTTAAAACGCGAACAAATGAAACAAGATTCACTCATTGACTAGAAGCAGGTTGGAGGGTGAACATTGAAAGTGAGAGGCTCGATTGAGTTTGTGTGATGAGAGCTCGTTCAGGGTGGCCAAAGGAGAGCAAGTTAATTGCGATCAAGAGGGAGGCGAATAGAGGAGAGAGGGCGGTTGCATTGGAAGCAACAATGCCAGACATTGGCGGCTTCATCTCGGCCCCAATCAGGTTGGCCGCGATCATAAGCAACCGGCGCCGGGCGGCCAAGGAGGAAGATATTGGCGCTTCAAAGTGGGACAAAAAGATGGTTAGCTGGACGCGGATTCAGCTAAGACAAGAGCAGAGAGGTAGCATCAGCAAGAGCAACAGGCAACAACAACATCCAATAAGTCAGCCATCCAAGAGCGCGAGCTCGCGGCCTCCAAACTTGTTGCCGCTTCTCCTGCTGCTGCTGCTACTTGCAAGCCTCAGCTGTTGCTCGGTGGACTCGAAGCAGCAGTTTGGCGAGCAGCTGGACGAGAGGAGAGACGAGGAGCTCACACACCTGCTAAGACACAGAACCCACTACCTGAACATAGTTCCCGCAACCCACTTCCACTACAGCGAGGGTCGCCAGCTGAGCGGCAGCGCCAGCGCCAGAGCTTTGGGCGGCGCAAACGACGAGCTCGCCGTTGCTGGCGCCACGAACCAGATTCAGAACCAGAACCAGATTCAGAACCAGAACCAGAACCTGAACCTGAACCTGAAACACGAGCTTGCAGGCGCAGAGGAGCGCCAGTCTAGCTCGCACATCTACAAGCGCTCCTCGGCCGCGCTAGTCGCCCAAAACTCGGCTCCAAACTCGCCCACTAGCTCGCGCTACCCGCCGCTAGTGAGCTCAATGCGGCCCCACTCGGGCGCCATGAACCCGCTCAGCAGGCGCATGATGTCGGAGGCGGCGCACAGCCGCTGGACGGCCCCCCAAATGGTTGGCGGTGGCGAGCTAGCGCCGGCTGACGAGCCCGCGCTCGAGCTGGTCCAATCCGCGGACCTTGGCGAGCTGCAAGCGCAGGCAGCGGGCGCACTGAGGGCGCCAAAACAGCGCCGAGCCGAACAGGAGGAGGCGGAGCTGTTGCGCCAGAAGCAGCACATCCAATACCACGACCAGTGGCCCTCAATGGCGGGCAAATGCCACAAGAGAACGCTCAACTTTTGCGCCTCAGTGTTGCCCTTCAACACGACCACCTTTCCAAACATAATCGGCGACACGAACCGCTTCGAAGTGAAACGCTCGCTCCCCTTCTTCGGCTTCCTGGCGAAGTCCTCCTGCAACAAGCGACTCGACGAGCTCCTCTGTCTCCTCCTCGAACCGCCCTGCAGCCCAAACTCGGGCGCCGCAATTCCGCCCTGCAAGAAGTTTTGCCGGCTCGCGCTAGAGGGCTGCAACGAGTACATCCCGGCAACCCTGGCAATGTCGTCAGTCTTCGACTGTCGCCAATATCCCGACTCGAGCGAGCCAGGCGTGTGCATCAACCTGGCCCAGGGGAGCAAGTGCGCCGCCGACGAGTTCAAGTGTCCTGACAAGACCTGTATTCCGCGTAAGTAGATGGACGATGGAAATATCGCTCTGGGGGAGGAGGTGGCGGCGGCGGCAGTGGGGTGGAAAGTGGACCCATCGTCCGATGATTGAACAAGTAACGGCGACTAACCACCAATCTCAACCCCAACCCAAAACTCAAACTCAAACTCAAACTCATACTAAAACCGAACCACCGCAGGCAACTGGCTGTGCGACGGCGTCAGGGATTGCATCTTTGCGGCCGACGAGGCCAACTGTACAGGTAAGCGAGAGATCGATCTGTGTTTGGGAGGATGGAGCGGAGAGGGGCAGATTGAACGGTTGTTTGCACGTCCGCTTTGCAAATAGATCACTCGCTTCGCCTTGCCGGCCGAGCCAGCGGGCAGCCGGCGCCGGGTGTCCCGCCGCTTCCACTGCCGCCCATGCCCATGCCAGTGTCCATGCTCATGTAGCAGCGCAAGTTGATTTGCATTTCCTTGTTTGTTCATGTTCGCATCACGTTGTCGCCGTTTGCCACACCTCTACCTGTCCGGACCGCCATTGTCCCTGAGCATAGTTATTTTTAGTTCGGTCGCACTTCCAACCGGCGGCCAGCTGAGCCGGAATCAATCAATTATCGTGCGCTCACCCTCCTCCACCTGTTTGCTCTCGTGAGCAATGGCGCATTAGATGACGAGCAAGCCAGCAATGCCTTTGCTCGCACAGGACTCGCCAGCCAGCCAGCCAGCCAACCAACCAAATGCATAGGCAAACGGCAGCAATTATCGCCAGTTTCTCTTATTGTTCCGCATCCAAGTCCGTTAATTGGAAACGAAGGGTTAACGCCAACGAAGAGCCCACTAATGGCTCGCTGCCTCCGAGCGAGGAGCTCGCCAAGCCAGGCAACATTTGAAAGCAAAGAGCCGACCTAATGACAACAACATGACTCTCCAAGTTCCGGTTGCCCGCAAAACAAGCGCAAACTTGCAGCAGGACGACTTGTTGCCGGCCTTTGGCCAACAACAGGTTGGCCGGCCGAGGATGGGCATGAACTTTTAATGAAGCCTGCCGCTGCTGCCGCCTTGGCGCCGTTCCCCTAGTTGGGCCGCTCGCTTTGCTCGGCCGCTCAGTTGGTGATCGCAAATTTGCTTGCAACTTTCGAATGAGTTAGCCGATAGGACTGCGAATAAGCGCCCGCCAGCGTGACGTTTGTCCCTCTCCTCTCCTCTCCTCTCTCTCACTCTCTAGCGGCTCGCAGGTTTGCTTTTAGCGCCGAGCTGGAGCGAGAGGTGTTGTTTTAGGCTAATGTTGCCGGTGGAGAATTAATTTCGCCCGTCTTCCCCTCTTTGCTCAGGTAGAAAAGTTGGGGAGAGGCACACGAAGTTTTATTATCTGTCTCCTCTAGACTCAAAGTTAGCTCAAATAAGATTCACTTCTCCCCTTCAGCCGGCTAAATTATTTCCTCCGTAAGCTAAACTCCTGCGCCAAACAACTCCGCCTCACATCCTCCAACTATTGGCCAAAACAAGCACTTTGAGAGCAACCATTCAATTGTGAACTATTCAATGGGAGCTCTCTCAAATCGGCCATTCAAATCCGGGGGCAAATGTTAACAGTATAAGTGGCCGGAGTTGCCTGAACTAGTCGGTGGCAAAACTTGCTTGCGTTGCTCATAAAGTTGTCGCTGCTCTCAGTGATTCGAAGAGACCATAAAATTAGTCCACCTGCGCGCCCATGCGGCTCAGCTGACCAACTGCTGTAATCTATCCGCACTAGACTTCGCGGGCAAACAATGCTCAAACTAACCAAACTTCTATCTCTGAACCGTCATCTCGTCCAACAACAAACCCAAAGCCATCACTGGAATTGGCCTACAAGCGTCAGTCTGCTCCACCGAAGAGTTCAAGTGCGACGGAAAATGTGTGCCCAAAGGTGAGTTTGAGCGCTCAAAAGCTGGCTGGCTGGCTTGTCGTCGATGTTAGCCTTGATTAAGTGCGCGGCCCTTAAAACGGTGCCACTCAAGCTGCCGCCCACGCGCGCGCATCACTGGCCAAGATCCGCTTACCTGCTGCCGCATGTCCTCCCCCTCTCTCTCTCTGGCCCAGTCTGCGCCTCTTTCGTGTGACATTGGCCGAAACTTGGCCAAACCAAGACTACTCTCGACATGATCCAATTTTGGAGAATTTAAAGTAATTGATTTTGTATGGAAATGGCCGCGCTGGCGCAAGGGTCTTAGTTTTAGGAAGGGAGGGAGGAGGGAAAACGGCAAAGGCCGGACGCCACCTGACTTGACTTAATTTACCTGCTTAGTTTCTTTCTTCGATTATTGGCTTCAATTAACATGCAGCCGGCGGGTTGATTAAGTGTTGATTAACCAACCCCCTGCGAGCTCGGTAGGCGCGCGGGAGGCCCACTTCAGTTCTGGAGGGTGCGCTGCTAATGGTTGAACAACGTGAAAGTTGGCCACCTGCTTGCTGCACATTGTTCCTCGTAAAACTGCCAAAGCAACAGCGCACTAATAGATGCAAATCCCATTCATCACCGTTGCAAACTCCACAAACACTCTCCATTGGCTCAACTGAACTCGACTGAACTAAACTAAACTCAACTCAACAGCCTGGAAGTGCGACGGCGAACGCGATTGTTTGGGTAAGTTCGACTCAGGTAACCTGGTCGCGTTTTAGCAGCGCCAAAACTGAAAGTGGCGCCTCTCGCTTGGCCAAAACTAACCTCGCTTTCATTGCAGATGGTTCAGATGAGGAAACCTGCGACCAGCGGCCCCGTTGCGGCCCAGACAGGTTCAAGTGCGCCGATGGGAACGGTTGCATCCCAAAGCGGTGGGTTTGCGACGGCAAGGCCGAGTGCCGGGATGGATCGGACGAGCTCAACTGCGAGCAACGCGATTGTTCCGAAAGCGACTTCAAGTGCGACAATGGGATCTGCATTCCAAGTTAGTAGCGCCAATTGAACTCTGTTGAGCAAACCTGAAGCTTACTCCTGACTAACCAAATTTGGCCCAACCAAAACAGAACTGTGGCGCTGCGACCGCCAGCCAGACTGCAAGGATGGAAGCGACGAGCGCAACTGCGTCTTCTCGAACCCAACGACGAGCAGCACCGTTGCGCCCACAGCCGCAAGCGAGCAAGCGGAAAGCTCGACCAACTATGCAAATGGCTCCTACCTGGCCAGCCAGCTGGTGGCCAGAGTGGAGGAGGCGCCGGCCGGCCAATCAATCATTGGGCCAGCGACCGGCAGCCTCGTTGAGAGCGGCGGCGGCGGCGGCGGCGGCGGCGGCGGCGGCCAACCTGCCGCCGTGAATTATTATTCGGGCGAGTCGGCGCGAGCGGCGAGCAGGCAAGAGCAACTGGAGGCCAGTTTGAGCGAGGATATTTCGCGTATCATCCAACAGGAATCGGCAGCCATATCCGCGCCCGACTCGCTCGGCTCCATGCAGCAGGCGGCGGCCTCGCTTTCCTTGGCCGGCTTGCCCCTCGAGCAGCCGGCACTTGGAGCGAGGCAGCAGCAGCAGCAGCGAGCGAAGGAGCTGAGGAAGTTTGACTATGATATTATTCAGTCCTCTTCGTCGCCAAATCTAGTCCAATTGAACGATCTAAGTGGCGAGCTTGCTAATCAACAACAGGCGACCGTGCAGCCCATGGAGCCGTTGGTGCAGCCGCAGCAGCATCGGCAGCACCCAGCTCAGGCTCAGCAGCAACAGCCGCAGCAGCAGCAGCAGCAGCACTACAACCAGCGGCCGCAGATGTTGACCCAAATCGATTTCGTTCCCCACCAACATCACCAGACGCAGGCCGCCAGGCAGGTGACACCTGCACTTCCCATGCAGCCCGGCGCAAACCCGATGCGAGCGCAGGTTGAGCGGCTGGGCCGCTCGCCTAGCGTCGGCGAGCCCAGCCAGCTGGCCGGCAGCACCGCCAGCAGCAGCAGCAAGGCGCACGGCGAGCCCGCAGCCACCGACCGGGTGCCCATCTATCGGAGCCTCTTCAAGTCGCTCAAGGGCAACTCCAAGGGCGGCGCCAATGGGCCCACCCACCTGAGGTACTCGGTGGCCGGCGCGAACCGGAGACGCAGAGACCGGCTGGCCATGGGCGGCGGCCAGGCGGCCGAGGATGGAGCCCGCGGCCAGCACCCTAGCTCGGCGGCTCCCTCGACGCAAGGCTATGGCGACGGCACAAGCAGCAGCGGCAGCAGTGTTGCCTTGGGCCAGCAGAGTAGCGCCAACCAGACTGGGCCAGCGCAGAGGGCGCACGGGGTCGCCTCCTATCTCCAGCTACTCAACAGCCGCTACAACCTGCGCATGGCCCGCGTCTCGCCGGCTCAAACAGGCAGCATCCAAATGTAAAGCAAGCGCCTCCTGCAGAAACAGAACAGAAGACAAACTCACACAAAACTCGCTCCAAAGCCGAGCAGAGGATGGAGAAAACTCAACGATATTTATAAGATTAGGAGCGCGGCGCAGGTGTTGCCAAAGCGAGACAGACAGCCTCATTACGGTCCATTAGTCGAGTGCAAGGCGGCCAAACTAACCCGTCGAGCTGCTGTTATCATTTTCGTCGCTCACATGATGTTTGTTTGTTTGCTTGCTTGCCTGTTTAATCAAGTTTATCATTCCTTCCTCTTGGAGGCTTGAGTCAGCAAAAGCCAACTAAATAAAGTTCACACATTGATTGTACCGTTGCATTTGCTAAGCTCACTGTAGCAGCCCGATAGATGGCCGCTTCCTGCCCTCCTCGCGCTGGCTAGCTCGAGTGTCGGCGAGATATTGGCTTTCAGCCATCAAAAGTCGCGCCGCCCACTCGAGCCATGTCGCCCTTGCTGGCTTTACGAGCGGCCGCAACAAGCTCGCTCCAGTTTGGCATCTGCAACTCAACGATCGAGCCCGACCGATGACACAACCGGTTGGCCGGCGACAAACCGAGCATCTGATAGGGCAAGTGCATGCAATGTGGGGCTGAGCGCGAGACAATCGGCTGGAACAAAGGGAGGGCAGCTCAGCTTGTTGGCGAGCTCGTGATCTTGGCGCCGGCACCAATTCATCCTCCAGTCTTGACGCTTTGACGACAACTTGGCAGAGCAGGCAGACTTTTCACGGGTTACGTCCAGTATAAATGGTGAGCCGCCTTCAACAGTTTTGCTCATCTACAATCAGCTCCAAGTCAACCATTAAAAACAGCAACCATCCGTATCGCAATCAACCTGATAACTATTACCTCTTGTGCCACTTTGTCCCCAGACTCAAACATGTGCAACCCAAAGTCGAGATCCTCAAGCTCATTTCCATCTTTATCGCTTGCCAGTTTCCAGTTGTGGACGCCATGGCTCCAGCCAGCCTAGCTCTCCAGGGCTAGTTTAAAAAGTTAGCAGCAGATTGGATGCAAAGTTGGCCGCTTAGCGAGCAAGGAAATCGGAAGCCGCGAGCACAAAAATGGCTTTCAAAGTAGCAAAAGAACTCGGATCCAAGATGATCACGTAAGTGTTGTACCTCTTGTTTGTGGGCCAGAATGCTACCTTCAGCAGAGACACAAATTGAAACTAACTGTTTCCCTCGAAATCCTATGGCAGCTCAAAGCAAAACGCAACCAGTGCAAACAAAACACTCCCTGAAACGGCAACAACTCCGTCTATAGCGGCGACAACTACGCGCCTCAAGAGCCTGCAGCGCCACCTAGCGACCTGGAATGGAGTTAGCCTCGATCGAGCTGAATCCGCTGGGCCAAGTGGAGCAGCTGGCCCCTTACCTGAGCCTGCTTGATGTTGGCGCCGCAGTGGATAGTTTCGCTCATTTTGCCGACCAGCTCGCCCTAACTGAGCGTCTCTCGGACTCGCGCTTGCCGAGGACCAAGGGCCAAGGTCATCCCACCTACTGCACCGCCGGCAGCCAACTCTCGTCGGGCGCGAGCTCGCCAAGCTCCAATGGAGGCTCGCCTTGTTGGTGGTCTAGCGGCGCAAGCTTGGCCACCTCGGACGGCTCTGGGCCGGCGAGCGTGGCAAGCTCATGCGAGGGCGGCCGGCCACGCGGTAGGCGGCGCCAAAACAATGCAAGCGCGGCCAAGAATTATCGCCGCAAGGTAAAGGGGCGCGCGGTTAGCCTTGCCGAGGAGCTGGAGCTCGAGCGGCGACGTAACTCGCAGCTCAGGGGCCAATTGGGCGCCAAGTTGGCCTTGTATCGCGAGTTTGTCTCGCTGTTGGCGGAAAACATGCACAGTCAGGATAGGCAGCTGGCAGCGATGGGCGCCAGATCCTTGGCGGCCGTCTTGGGTGGGACAAGCGCGCCCAAACTAAGTGAGCTCGACAGCGAGCTCTGCTATGAGCTTGAACTTCAGCTAGACAAATTTGAACGGATTCTTGCGCAGTGAAAGCTTAATCAGGAGCACCCTTTTCGCTCGGCTTCATTTGTCAACACCAGCCTTATCGCAAAAGCGCTCGGCCGGCCGAACACAAACTAACGCAAATGGGGGCGAAATGGAGTGTGGAGGTCAGCTTGCGCCCGACGAGAGCAGTCCGGCTTCAAGCGCCGAGGGTCCACCTGATTGGCAGTTCTCAATCCAGCCCAAGTGCCAGACACTCGGCCCCCAGAATAACCCCTCCAAGGCTCCGCGCCTGGCCAACAGTTGGCGTTCTCATTTGACTGCCCATAGAGGAAGAGCGCGAAGCCATTTAGGGTTCGCGCGAGATAGGCGAGAGGCAGAGTGGGCGAGAGGGCGGCAATCGGCAAATCAACAGGTGACCTGTCCGATAAGTGTTGGCGGCCCATCTGATGGCCGGCGCCAGTGGTTTCGGGTCGATCAGGTTGACATTTGAGCGGGACAATGCGGCGCACTGAGGCGGTCTCACGCGAGCTGAGCCAGCTCGATATGGGTTGGTTGGATTTGCATTGCACTTGGCCACTCTCTCTGTGTGTTGTCCACAAACAAGCTTGCGAAGCCGCCAGACTCGCAGGTGAGGCGCGCGCGTTCTGCAATTAATCGCTTGTGGCTGCCAAGTGGCCACAAGCAGGCCAAGATGGAAAAAGAGACAGAGAGAGAGAGCAAACTCGTTTCGCCAGCCGGCGACCATAACTTTGTCCCGCCGGCTCAGAGCTTGAGCCAGCCGGCGCCGTTTAGCCTCGAGGTGGCCAATTCAGGCGGCCGGCCGAGCTGGTGCAACCAAGTGGCTGCCTCTCGAGCGAGATAACAAATGGCGGCCGGCCGAGTTTGTTATCGAGAAGGAGGAAATTTGCTCCTCGCTTTGGCGGCCGACCGAATGGGATCACGTACGCGCAAGCTGGAAGCTCAAACAGGCTCCAGAGGGACATTGTTGCTCACTCTCACTCTCTCCTTCAAACCAAAGCTTGCTCCCCCCTCGCTTTTGGCCCAAAGCGCGAGCTTGTTTGCTTATCGCCAACTCGAAGCCACCAGGTGGAGGCCAGAAGTGGGCCAGCGCGCGCGCGCCCGCCCGGCGAAGCTAAATAAAACCCATGAACAATGAAACCCTTGAATTGCTTCATCCATCATCCATCGATTTGCTTCTTTTGTATTGGCGGCTTCGTTGTAGTTTGCTCGTTTGGCAGAGGAAGTTGGCGCTGCTTGAAGGGAGAGACTTTATTAGCCGACGGGCGAAGTGGGTATCTGTTTCAGCTTTCATGAGCCGGTTTTAAGGCGCAAGTGTCACTTGCGCCCAACCTGTTCATTCATCATCCAAGCGCGCGTTGGAGGCTGAAGCTGAGGAAATGCAGAAAATCGCGCTATCTCGATTGCAAACAAATCGGGCCCAAACCTAAAACCGCCGGCACCAAGACCATTGGCGGCCGCTGGAGCACTCGGCTTGCGTCCCGCGCAACCGCGTCAACCTTCTCTTATCACTCGCTCGGCCTCCCTGCCACTTTCGGCTCCAATTAGTCGGGCGGCACCTGTTGCAGTCCTGTGCGCTACCAGCAAACTCAGGCGCCGAGCTGGGCGGCGATAGCCTGGCTGAACCGGGCTAACTGATGACGAGCGGCCGCTATCGCGCGCTCCTTTGCCACCAGGACGGGCGAGCGGCAAACCGGCTAGCTGGCGCAAGCTCGGCTCGCGAATAGAGCTCAGAGGAAAAGTTGCGCGCAAATGTATCCTCCCGCTCTGGTTGCTCGCCGACAGGGACAAGTTCGGCTGGTAGCGCAAACAAACTTTCGGCGGCAGCTCCAAGACTTGACTGGGAGCGCAACCGGTGGCTTGCGGGCAGCTAGCGCGACACACAGAGCATCTCTAGCGCGCGAAAGCCGCCAAGTCGGCGGATAAATTTAGCATCAGCGGGCTGCCGCAATCGACCTTCCAACTCGATCCTACCTGGTGCCACCTGCACCACTGAGCGGCGGGAGCAGGAAGTGGGCTGGATTGGTTCCTAATCAACGGGAGAGCGAGAATGAGAGGAAGGAGTTCGGCTTAATCTTCGGCTCGCTGATTGGATCTGTTGATCTGGAATTGGTGCAACAGTATTTGTGGCTCCAGCTTGGCGCCACAAATAAGCCGGAGCCAAAAAATCGAGTGGCCGAGCTCGGCTTCCATCTCGCGTGCAGCTGCCATTGTTTTGCCTCCTTGGCGACGTCGCCCAGCCAGATCCGCAAAAGTGAGCCAACAAACAATGGGCGCCGACAAAAGGCCAAAGCGCGAAGGTCCAGCCTCCAAGCTGAGCGGCCTAGTTGGCGGCCGCGCTCGTTCCTTACTGCGCTCAAGCCACTCCGGCAGCCCAAAACTGGCTGCAAGGCAACCAGGCGATTGATTCCGATTCGTTCCATTCACCTGTGCGGATTGTTGGCGGGCGGCCCGCTCCTGATTTGAATGCGGCCGGCTGGCGCCGAGTTTCGCGCGCCGAGAGCGGAATTTGATTAAACGCTTGATGAGCAGCCACTTTGGGCGCAATCTTTTCTCGGCCATTTATTGGCAATATTGTTAACCTTTTATTGGCCGCACACACACACACACACACAGACGGACGGACAGGTAGCTCGCTGCTGGCGGCTAAATCTGGCAAACAGGTGAAATTGATTCACATTGCACGCGATTTGCCGCTAACTCTTGAGGGCGGGCGCAAATGGGAGCTCGAGCGGGCCAGCTCGCAGGAGAGGCGATGGAAACAAGTGTCAGTGTTGCACAAAACCAAAACTGTGAGCCGAGCCAGCCGCCAACCCGCCCAAAGTCCAGCCGCCAAGATTGGGGGCGGCCAAAGCGAGATTAGCCTCAGCGATCCAATTAGCGGCCATTCAGCTGGTTGTCTGTTTCGTCAAACAGGCTCGTTTGTCCGAAACAAACCACACAGCGAGTGAATGAGAACGTTTGCCGTTGATTAGGCGCCTGAGTGTCTGGGCTCTCAGGTGAGAGGCGCGCGTACAATGGACATTGAGTTAGCTAGCGAACGCGCGCAGACCAAACAATACAAATTGAACGCGCTCGATTAATTGTCTTCCCTCTCTCTCGTGTTGCCTCACCTATCCTCTCAGCGCGCCTCCTCGTCGCTCAGTGTCGCTCGGCTCGCTTGCAAACCGCAAACCCGCCGACTCAATTGGATGTATTTTGGGCCTCTCGCTGCTTGAACTCGTGCATCCGACTCAAATTGAGCCAAACTCAAGCAAAGCCATTCCAAACCAAAACAACACAATCAACTCCTATTCAATGTAAGCTAACTTGAAGCCCAGAATTGGAGCTCAAGTTAGCTCACGTTAGCCGCTCGCAAGCCAATGTGATGTTGCCAACCTTGACTCAGGTTGACTTCCAGCGAACTGGCGCCAAGTTCATTTGAAATGGAGAGCGAAACTTCCATCAACATCAACCAAGAGAGGCTCAGCGCTGCCCGTTGCTCTGGCAAAACACATACATCTCGTTTGTTCCTCTACCTGCTCCCCATAATCAGCATCGAGTGTGGGCTTAACCCATTGAGTACAGAAACAGGGCCAAGAGTTAAATTCGCTCTACATCCATATCTCTCTCTCTCTCCCTTTCTTGCTCGCCTTATGGGCAGTGCAAACTTACCATTGAGGGGGGCGGTCGAGTTCTAGGCGCCTATTGCATACGATATCCCTAGCGGCTTCGTGCGAAACAACAAACCGAGAGTTTTGGCTAGCTGACACCTCCTCCTCCAATACTCTCGTCCCCAATTTGCTCGCCCTCGCACCTCTCTGGCCGACCAGGCAACCCGATCGCCTCGATTGCGAGCTAACCCAGGCGAACGCTTGCAAGCGAGCCACCTCGATAGACCAACTCGGTGCCCAAATAATAATCGGCTCGTTAATTAAACAAATCAACTCCACAAATAAATCAACAGGCCTTTGTTGTTGTGCGGCTGCTACTTCTACTTTTGGCGCCCACAATCCTCGTGCTTACTTTCGAACTCCGAGCCAGGCTGCTCCTTGAATTTGGGCCGCCATTTAGACGCTCGCTAAAACCTTGAGCGCCCAACAAAGCATAGACGCTTGGCTTTGAATTAAGTTGAGACGGAAGATGCGAGATTATTCGCTCTTCAATTGATTGATACCTTTAATCGATTTAGCTCGCCATTCGCGCACAATAGAGGCGCGCTGTTTCCCCAAACGCTTGAAGTCGGCAGCCCTGCAGATGGCGCCACCTCCGCCAAAGCCGGCGGGCTCAAGCCGGCTCGCGTCTCAGCACACCAAAGGCGAGCTCAGCTTGCCAGCCAGTCGGGCCGAAATTTGCCTACCTGCCGATGGGATTCCTTTGAGCAGCCGCTAGCTGGCTGGTTGGCTGGCTGTCTGTCTGTCTGTCTGGCTGGCTGGCTGGCTGGCTAGCTGGCTTTAGGTGCGCGCACACACAACTCGATCTAGTTGATACGAGCACGGTAGTTTTCATTTCTAGTAAACAGCGCAGACAGGCAGCGCGAAGGTGGAATCAAGATCGGGCGCGCAAGCGTTCGCGCTGCACCTGTTTGCAATGCCCATTTTCCGTTGACTAAAAACGAGAGTGACTCAGCCAGTCAGCCAGCCAACGGTTGCTACAACTGCAACGGCAGCAGCGACAGCGACAGCAACGACGACGACGACGACGACGAAGAAGAAGAAGACGACGACGACGACAGTGGAGCCGCCGTCTTGATTGGAGACGCTGGTGGCGGCTTAGTTGGCAGTTGGATCGAGCGCAATCGGAGCTTCTCAGATACAAAGTTCCTCATTTCGCCGAGCCAAACAAGCTCACTAAACAAGCCATAAACCATTGTAATGATCTTGTGAGAGTTTACTATCTTGGTGGTAGAGATGAGCTTTGGAGAGAATTCAGCAAGTGAATCCGCGCAAACTGTCAACAAACACATGTAAAGTAGAGTGCTCACCTGGCTGAGCTTATTTGGGGGTGATACTTTGTGTGCAAAGATGACAAGCTTCAGCGAAACAGGTGGCAACGGCGGCAGCAAGCAGACGAAACAGCAACCCAAACTTCCCCTGATTCCGCCAGCAGCCATCCGATCAAGCAAGGCCGGCAACCAAAAACTTCAAACCGCTCCGGTTAGACCACAGCAGCAACACGAGCTTTTGGCCGCCAAAACGCACGAAATGCGCCCAAACCAAGACACCAAGAGGGCTCAGCTTGGAGTGAGCGAAACCTGGACCTCAGTTGACGATCTGTTTTGGGTAAGTGTTGCAGTGTTTTGGTTAGCAAACCTTGAACAAGACTTATTTGGCCTGCCGATTGATTGGCCAGCGGCTCGCATCCAATCAATTCGATTCGATCTATCAAGCTACGCAATTCCAATGATTGCGATGCCAAGCTTGGTGGGCAAGAGATTCAGCCTTCGCGCTGCCCCATGAGCTTGCGCCCTGATTGGTCAGCTCGGCTTGTTTGTCGGTCCGTTTGCTTGTTACGTGAGCTCAATTTGCTTCCGCTAGCCAGCGACTCTCTCCCTCCGCCGCTCGCCGTAGATCGATCGGTCGAAGGCCAAGAGTTTGAACCACAAAAGAGGAAGTCGCTTGGCCTCTCGGCGGGCCAGCTCCTGATCAATTCATACCTACATACATACAACCTTTCTCGCCCGCTTCACCACAAGCTAACTTTGGTGGTCGACCAAGTTGCCTGTTGTGGTCTTTGTGGAGGAGCGGAGGGCGGCAGGAGGGAGAAATTGAGATGCCGGCGCCTGATGTCGGAAGTCGAACGCTTTCAAGCGTCCTCGTCGGCACTTGTTGATATCAATCAATGTGATCCTGTTGGCTTGGTTCAAGTGAAAGCGTGCGCCTGTTCGATGGAGCGCTCGTTTGTTTGTCTGTCTACCTGGCTCCTCGCTGCTCACCCATCCCAAACCCAAGCGCTTGGCGGAGGGAAGTGCAGCGAGATGGAGAAAAAGAGTTCCGATCAGCGAGCTGACCATTTCCAGTGGGAGCTTCAAATTTGGTCGGCCAGAGTCCAACTTTAGAATTGTTGTTTTTGATATAATTTGAATTAAAATTGTCTTGCAAGGAGCCAAGTGATTCCTGCCCGCTCACAGCGATGATGACGGCGATCCAGAAAAGTCGTGCCAGCAGCCTGGCCAACTGCAGCTCGGATCAACCAGCGCTCGCATCGTGATGAATAACAACGGCAGCAACAAGTTCAATCCGCGCAACAGGAAACTCCGGGCCAGCTGGCCAATACACCTGTTTTTTCCTCCTCCTCCTCCTCCACTCTCTCTCTCTCTCTCTCTCTTTTCCAGTAGCCTCAGACCTCAGGTTGGGGGCAGAGTTGCAACCACTGCGGCCGCCGTCACTCCTCAAGTGAGCAGACCAACTTGCATGCTGTCCAAGTGGAGCCATCCGAATATTGACAGCAACATTCTGTGTCTCGGCCGCAATCATCCTAATGCAACCAATGAGCTGCTTGTTTGGCTGAATGGCAGCCCCAAATATGAGAGACCTTCACTTGACGGATGGGACTTTTTTCAATTTTGCCATGAGGTTGATGGATAACAAAAGATCTGTCAATTGAATGAAATGTCAACAACAAGCTGAGCTCGGTTCCTTGTTAACTGAACTGCGCGCATCCTCTGGGTGTCGAGTTGGTTAACAAACAATATAGAACCCAATGAAAGAGCTCTTAGGGCTGGTTTAGGTGGCAACAAGAGCAAAAAGCTTTGGCCAAAGATCAATATCATTTGCTGGCCCTTTGTGCAACAATGGCGGGCTTAAACGACATGACGGACAATGATGGGTAGCTTCGTCGTGATTAATGATGATTTAGTGAATGCAAAACCAACCAGCCAACCGAAAGCGAGAGGATACAATTTGAATACCAACCGCTTGGTGCTTTAGCCCCGCTTCCGCCATTACCACTCTCCTTGGCCCTAATGCATCGGTTTACTGAGTGTTTACCTTATAGCTAAGCGAACTGGGCCAGATAAGGCCAAAGTGAGCCAGACAGAGGGATTGGCACACGGAAAGCAATGCTAGAACCGATGGCTGGGTGCGCTGCCGCTTGTGGGATGTTGTGTTTGATTGAAAGATCACGAGCGCGGCATTTGTATCTGGGTGAGCTACCGGCCGAGCGGGCTAGCCGGGACAGCCGCCCAAAGTGAGTTCCGTCAACCCTTCAAATTGGCCCGATAGATGCAAGAGGGCCGATAAAGCACACGAAACCATCCGTCCAGTTTAAAAGAGAGCCAAGATCGTAGGAGAGTCTGGCTAAGTGCTTGTTGATTTAATGAGCGAGCTTGATGCATTAATAGCCTAGCCGAAGTAAATCCCCTCTCTCTCCCTTCTAAGATAGCAGTCTTGTTCGAGCGGCATTCGCTAGCTCGAGGCTTAGTTTCCTCCTTCCTCTACCATCATCAGCGCATAAAATGGGCCCGCCAAGCGAGAGGCTAGCGAGTGGCCCCCTCTCTCCCCATTTGAAGCTGACGCTTTTCCACATGTTCAAAGCAACAACACTGGTCAGTGTCTTGTGTGAATCCGAGCGAGTGTTGAGGAATTGAAGTGGACTGAATTGAATTGAATCGAGTCCAGTTTAGTTTAGTTTAAGTGAGTTAAGTTGAATCCAATCATCATACCACCAATGGGACAGGTGGAGTGCGCCTGTGCGATATAATTAGCGCGACGTTTTGCTCAAAATAGATGGCCACCAAACACGCTCGCAAAGAGCTAACTCACTTGGAGAGTTGCGAAAACTTCCCCCTTTGGCTCAGTATCGTTTCCCGAACTTTCAATCCTAGATCTTGTCGCCTTTCGATTGCAAATTTCCACTGGAGTTGAGTGGGGCGCACAATTTTAGCCATTCGAGTTGCACAACCAACACAGCTCGTAGCTTGGATCAAACACAAAGGGTTCTGGTAAATCACGAACTTTGCTAGATTTGGTCCAAAGGATGACTCGGCCCTCGGTTAGTTAGCTTGTTGGCTAGAATAAGCTAGCTAGAGAGTGACTCAATGGCCTGTGGTTGGCTTAATTTTGGTTAACTTTGTTTGGTCAGCCAAGTGCGCGACCAAAAGTGGCGCAATTTCTTTCTTTTTGTTTGGCTGCCTTGCTGGCTGGCCGGCTAGTTGGACGTGTCCAAGCTGGGCCGAGAGAATTCAATTGAATCCAATTGGACGAAACAGTTACAATTGGATCAGAGCCAAGGCACCAGGTGCAGCAGCACAAGCGACTACTACGGTCGCATTGTGGGACGAGGATTCACGGCTACCGCTTTTCAACTTATTTCGGTGATATAACAGTGGCGCCAGCGGCGGCGGCAGCAGCAACAACAACAACAACAATAATAATAATATATCCCCCTTTGTATGTAACACTCTCGCCTACCTCTCTGCTCTTGTTCCAGTCCATTCCATTTAGGCTCTTGCTGCGCTCTCGCCTTGACTTTCTCCCCTGTCCATTCTCGATTGCTCAATCACTAAATCTGCCTTATTTTTCGCTGCCGGCGTCGCCTAAGCGCTCATGGTCCTCCCAGCCAGCAGGCGGCTTGCACGTTCCTCGGATCCGCTAGCTCTGGGAGATTCGCCGCTCTCCTTTCGAGCCCTTGTTAGCGCATATCCAATTCTTATTCGTCGCCCAACTCTCATACATCCAATACCCAAACATTCGAGGAGCGGGCGGGGGGGCAAAAGTGGCCCTGGTTGCAACCGCAAATGCAAGGCGGGGGAACAACCACGACAACGGTAATATGTTTAGAATACGAGGAAGAGCCGAGTGGTGCCTTTGGCATTGGGGCTTCAATCAAGGTATCCAACAATCCATCTCACCTTGTGCCTACTTTTGATTACCCTGTTCAATGGCGCCCGCTCGTTCGCTCATCAAATTCGTCACCTGCCTTCCCTCTCGCAACTGTGCGCTCTCCTTGCGAGTTCATGAGGAAAAGAGCCAGTGATTTGTCTTTCTGCGCACGACTCTGCTCGCTTGGCGGCCAATTTCAAACGCCACCGACTCGGCCAATGTCGCCACTTGAAACGCACCCGATGACAAACCGGTGCAAACCCGGCACTCGTCGATTCCTTTTTTCCCGCGCCCAAGCCAACCACTGCGGGCGCCCAAGACGCTGAGGAGTGACCTACCTGTGGCCATTCAGCAATTGGCCGCAGGCTTACCACTTTCGGCGTCTCGCGCTTGGAGGCTTCGTGCTAGCTTGCGTTCGAGTCGCGCTGGCCAACAAACGAACGCCAGCCAGAGCGAGTGGGGGGCGCCCATGCTCGCGCTTGGTGGCCACTCTCATAGGCCACCCCGAGCCAGCTTGCCTTAGACTGGCCTTCGGGAAGCTGGCCGAGCTCGAGCCGGCCCGCTCCTCGCGTTGGCCGAGTGTGGGAACCACCTGTTGGTTGCGGCGCCACCAAGCCAGTTCCGCTTGTCAGGCCAACGGACTGCGGATCCCCCTCGCTCGCACTCTCACACAGCCAGAGTGTTGACACAGAGCCCATCGGATGCAGTTGCGCACCCACCCAACTCCACCTGCTCCGCCCTCAGTTGGCCGGGGGAGGCCAATTAAGTGATTATGCAAATCTCGCTCGCACTTGCTTAGCGGGCCGACCGGCCGACCGACTGGCTGGCCGGCGAGCGCCAGCTTGGGACGCCGAAGAGGAGGAGAGGATCAGGGCGGCCGCTCATTGGCACTTCCTATCCATCCATCCATCCAGCCCATCATTCCACTAGTTTGGCCTTCAATTTCAGCCTGCCGCCAAGCAGAAGGTGCGTGAGAGTTTTAGCGAGAAGCGTAATGTTGCACACTAAGCCATTGGCTAACGCAGCGCTTCCGATTGCTCCAATGGCGCGCTTACAAGCGTGTGAGTTTTCTTAACCATCCGCTTGATTCGTGTCTCCGGTGCCAAATTGGCCTGCGCCAATCGTATGCAAGAGGCTGGGCCAAGTTTTCACAAACTAGCGATGGATTGGGGGAGGCAACTGGAGAGGTTTGGCGCCGGCGGCCACAGTTGAGCTGAGACAAGGACCTGCATCCATCCGACTGCCGCCATCACTTTCAGACAACATTAGCAGCTTGCCGGCGCCGCGAGATTTGAAGCGGCATGAGACGAGGACGAGAGAGAGAGAGAGAGAGAGAGACACGCAAGGCAGGCAAGAGCGAGATTTCGAGACAGAGAGAGAGAGAGGAAGGCTCCAGCTTGAGTCTGTTTGGGTCTATTTATTCGCTAAACACTGGAAAGCGAGCGGGCGAGCCAACTTGCAATGGAGCGGGCATTGAGTCATCATTGGCAAATTAAGACATCGAGAAATGCGATGTCCGAGCCGAGATATTGAGGCCACATTTGGCGTTGGCGCCTAGCAACAAACCAGCCAAAGCATCCAATTCGCTCCATCAAGCTAAACCTGGCAGCTCAAGCTCCAGCTCAAAACCAGCACAATGCTTCCGCCCGGCCGCTCACTTAATAATAACCTGCATAAGTTGTGCCTAACAAGTGCGCTTGACGGCTTCACTCTGGTTCGCGTTCGCCAAGAGTCGGCCATTTTGCCATTCTGCTTGCGCTCCTGCAATCCTTGAGCGAAGGAGAAGCGTGCGTCTAGTTGCTCGCCGGTTGCTTTGCGCGAACCACCTGCGAAAGGAGGCGGCCAATTGAATGGCTAAACCTTAACGTTGCTCTCGTTGAGACTTCGCGCTGATCCGCTGCTGTCGGCGCTGCTTCCACTTCCTCGGCCAGAGTTGAGCCTTAGGCGGCGCTCGTAGGTGGACATCGAGTATCCGATTCCCTGGAGGAACAATCTGAGCGCCTGGCACACCTTTTCTGGTCGCTCCTCCAACACAAGCAAGTGGTCCGTCTTGATCCAAGTTGCCTGCAACGGATTTAGAAGCGACATTAGCTTGAACGCGCGCTCGCAGTGCATTTGAACGGAGGAGCACATGACCAGAGTCTGGCAGGTGAAGGTGCGTTTCACTTTGGTTCCCGCAACCAGCGCCTGCTGGCCGCCGCCGCTCTTGCTCCCTCCGTCGCCCGGCTCGTCGGCTCGCTCGCCCGACTTGTGGCTATGGTTGTGATGCTGGTGGCGCTGCTGCTTGCAACCCGGCGAGCTGCTTGAGGGCGCCGCCGAGCCCACAAAGGCGGTGCAAATCGAGGTGCCCAGGGCGGCCGCCGCTGCGGCTGCGTGCGCTGCAGCGCCACAATCCTTGCGCAAGTTCAGGCCGCGTCGCTTGACAAAAGTGTGCGCGAAAAGCCATAGGTTGTGCGCGTTTATTTGGCTGAAGTAGTGCCTGTAGACGTTCTGCATATAGAGGCGGCGTTGGCGCTCGTTCGTGAACGAAGCCAGAAGGGTCGAGTTCAGGCTGCAGCTGCCAGACCTGAAGCGGCTCGCCCGGCCAACCAGCGAGTCCCGCAAGCAGCGCCCCTCTTTGCGCTCAGCAAACTCCCTGCCCTCAGCCTCCTCCTCCTCATCGCCGTCCTGCTCGTCGTCGGTCGCCGTCGCCGCCCTCGCGGTTTTGGAGGGGGTCGACCTGGTGGGCGTGTCGGAGGAGCGCCGATAGCGCTGGAACGAGGCGGGCCCAAAGTGGTGGTACATGAGATACTCGAGCGGCGGCCTCTTGCCGCTCGCCCGCTCTGGGCTGTCGGCCGAGCAGCTCTGGCTCACCTGCTGCTGCCGCCGATCCTCGCGCTCGCTCCTGGGCGACCCGTTTGCAATGGCGCCCGCAGCCGTTGAGGCCGTGGTGGCGGCGACGACGCGCCCACAGCCGCTCGCCGCCGCCGCCGCCAGCTCGTCCGCGCGCTCAGCCCGAGTGGGCGCCAACCTGCTCGAGGCGGAGCTCGCGCGAACCAGCTCGCTGCTCTCCTCGTGCTGGCTCGCTTGGTGGGCTCCGCTCAAGCGGAAGTTGCGCGACAAAATGAGCCTCCGAAGACGAGAGCCTGGCTGCCGTTGGTGTGGCTTGCCGCTCGATTGGCTCGACTGAGTGGAGAGCTGGCCGACGCTCTGCGCGTCCTCCTCGCTTCCGCCCGCAACAAGCTCGCCGCTGCCGCCGCCGCCGCCGTTCTCCACGCGCTGCCGCCGCCGCTCCTGCTGCAGGTGTATGTGGAGGTAGGAGGAGGAGGCTGGCAGCGGCGAGTGGACGTTGATGTGGGCCGCATTGAGCAGCTTCTTGATGCCCCCGGCCGGCTGTCTGGCTGGACTGCTGCACCGGCTGCTGTTGCTCTGCTGCTCGCTCGAGCTTGGCGAGCGCCGACCGCCGCCGCCGCCGCCGCCGCCGCTCGGCCGTCGACTCGTCGCAATGGAGCTCATCTTGAAGTACAACCACTCGGTTATGGAGCAACCGGAAACAATGGGGTTTATGAGGAACAGGCCGTCGACCAAGTCTGGCCGCATGATTGCTAGCGAGCCAACTACGTGAGCGCCAGCGCCAACCGCGAGCGCAATGAAGGAGCGCACCTTAAGTTGGGTGCAAACGTCCACTATTGACTCGGCCATCTGCTCAACGCTCGGATACTTGAAGTTGTCCGGCAGTCTGTTGCTGGCCCTTCCGCTCGCGCCACTCCCCTCTCTCGTCTCGTTCAAGGTTGCAAACTCCTGGCCAATGAAGTTGACATGGATCATTGTGAAAGTTTGGAGCATAAATTTAACCTCGTCGCACTCGCAAAAGGTGGCAAACTGGAGCTCACTATTGAGGCCTAAATCGTGGAAGGTCATAATAACTGGCCGCGCCTGGTGTTGGTGCTGGTGCTGGTGTTCACCGGCCGCTTGGTTTTGCGCCCGATGTGAGACTCCCTGCTTGACGACAAGCATGTCGCCATACTGCGTTATTATCTTGTAGGCTTGCGAGCCAACTTGGCCCTGTTGGTGGCTGGAGGAGTTTGAGTTTGCTTGCATCCTCTCGGCGAGCTCTTTGAGTGGATGCACAGTTGCCGCCTTAGAGCCTCTTGGCAGTTGGCCGCTCCGGATCAGCTTGCTCGAGCGCAGCTTGTTTAATCGAGCGAGGCCCGCTTGTTTGTTTGGCCGGCCAACACAGAATCCATCCATCTATCGGCCTACTCCAATGAGCGCGTGCAATCCACTCCAGCTCGAGTTGCGCCCGCCGAGAGTTCAAGCCGCCGGCGCCAATTGGGGCCGATGAGCTCCATTGCTCGCTCGCTAGCTCGCATAAGCTGCTATACACACACACACACACACACCCAGGGCCGATTGTATTCATCGATTGTTCTCGTTCCCATAACGACTGGCAAACATTGAATTCGCAACTGGCTCACCTGAGAGAGGGGGGGGGCGCGCGGTTATTAATCCTGGTGTCATTATCGTGTAAGATAGGCGAGCACGCAAGGGGTTCGCTGAAAATGTCAGCTCGCCCCTGTGGATCTAGGAGAAGACATGCTCCTAGATCCTGACACAGGCGGCAGTAATGACAACAACAGCGCCAACAACAACAACATGGCCCACTAAACAAATGGCCGCCGCACGCCACTTGGCGGCGTTGCAGACGGACAGGTGGGCTGGCTTTGGTGGGCGCCAAAAGCGAGTGTTTGCGTTTGTCTGGCCGGCGGCACAGTTCAATCCGCTGCCTTAGCCAAACTGAGCCGCCCCGCGCTCGTTGGACTTGCCGGCAAGTTCAACCAATCAGAGGCTCTCCAAACGGTTGCTTGCAACCATGAGCTGGCCTCCAAGGAGCCTCTAGGCGCGTTGCTCGCCCATCACGAGGATCTAAGTCGCATCCCAGCGACTTAGATCCTGCTTCCGCCCGAACGGCTCAGTCAGTGTTCGCCAACTTCCGGCCGGGCTGGCCAAGGTTGGCGGGCGTTGCCCTTGGTGGCGGCCGCTCGGTGCCACTTAATGGTGCCTTGAGAGGAGGAGGAGGAGGAGGAGGAGGAGGGGGGCGAGTAATTTGATACAATTACAGGCTCGCTCGCTAGACAAACAGACTTGCGCTCGGAGCGGGCTAGTTAGCCAACTGGTTGCTCGGCCGACTTGTTAGTCAAATGAGCTTGCCAGCCGGCTCGGCGATGGCGGTTGCCCGGCTGCAGTGAAAGCGAAACGCGCGCGCGCGCGCCGGACCCACTGGATCCAGGCCTAGTGCCAGCAGCGCTGGCGTTTTTGGTCCATAATTTGCAGTGCCGTAAGCGTTTTGAGAAAGGTATTTTATTGTTGCCGCTCTGCAGCCATACTCTATCTCTCTGCCCCTCTCTCGGGATCATGTTGTCTGGAGGCAGCTTTCGTTGTTGTTGGCGCTGTTGCCACCGTTGCAGCCGTCGCTCGGCTTGCGGCCGGCGGAGTTGCGAGAGGCATAGCTGGGCTTGGAGGGCAAGCGGGCAGCCGGGCTGGCGGCGGGAGAGGAAATGAGAGCAGGAATTGGAACGAGAACTTGAGTAGGAAAAGCGGGCTAGCTCGTGCTCGATACGAGAGCCCATTGCCGCTCAATTCGGGCTCAATTCAAACCAACGCGCTAACTCGCCATTTGTCTGGCGCTCGAAGCCACCTGATCTCTCTCCGCTCCATCCGCTTGCAAAACTGCGCCCGCTCGCTCGCAAGACTGCCGATCTATCAAACTTGAAACGAACGTCCGAATGCAATGGAATTGGATCAAGCGTTCTCGGTTCAAACTTGTTGGCAGCCATTCTGCTTCCTTTGATTTAAATCCAACCTGAGAGTGCATAATTAATTGGCCAATAATAAGCGGCAACAAAACAGCAACAGCATTCAAAACTAGCTCTCAAATCTGTATTCGAGCCAAGCAAAGTGCAGGCTTAGCGGCGAGCAAACAGGCAGCCTGTCTCTCGGCTCCCCCCCCCTCATCCACTCTTGGCCTCTGCACTTGTTTGCTCGGCATGGATCTGGAGCCCAGATTGGATCAGATTATGGCACAGGTGCATTTCGGTTGCAAAGTGTGTCACGCTAAGCTGATAACTCAATGAGCGCAAAACTAAACAATTCCAAGGAGGAGGAAGAGATGGAATATTCTGATTTAGAGCTCAACTATAAATACGCGAGCACCCAATTTTAAAGGTCGAAAACCAACAGTTCTAGTTGGCCAATGGAACAAGCAAACACTTTCACAGCCTGATCAAGGCGCTTGCGGATCAAGTGACCGATTGGCCTCCCATTCGGCGGGCAATTTGTCAGATCGATTCCTCCCATTTGGGCGCTGAACAAGCCCTGATGGGGGCGCCAACGACAACGACGAGGATAGTGAGACTTACTATCTCAAAGGTAAAGCTGGCCAGCCTGTCGTTATCGCCGCAACTTGGGCGCCTTCAAGATGGCGACGCCGCAGCCGCCACCGGCTTTGCTCATTATGTAGTTTATCTGACATTGACAAGTTAACAGGCTCAATTTGTGAGCTAGGCGAAATACTGAGCAGGATTGAGATGTAAAATGTTGGCTTTGTTATCCCCCGTTCGACGGATAGCTGTCATTGCCAGCAAACAGTTTTAAAAGCGAAAAAGAGAAAATTGGTGCCATTTTGACTGCCGATCAAGGCGCCCGTTGGCCAGCTTGTTGGAGGTAAACCTTGTTGCTGTGGTTGTAGCATGAAAGGCCCATGGGAGCCCTGATCATACAAAAAGACCAATTCCAATGCCAAAATCCTTCGAAATTTGCCAGCCTAACGAGAGCAAAAGCACTTGCAACCAAAGCTTATTGCTAAGAATTCAGAACCATGCTCTTCGATGGCTATTTCGAGGCCACAACAATGATGACAACAACAACAACAACGAAGGTGTGACAATTTTAATCTTGTATGTCCAGATCAATTTGGATCGACCAAATGTGGACCAGTTTCATTGGCTTTGCATTGAGATGAGGTGAAGTGGTTTCGTTGTTGGTTCGTGGTTTGATTGAGGGTTGGGGGTGAGGGGGGCGGAATGGTTGAGCGTGCTCGGAACAAGATGTTTATGAGAGACGAGATTTAGCAGGTTGATTCAAAGTTTGAGGGCTTGTTTATTGCTTACATGTCTTATTCAAAAGTGCAAAATAGATCATAAGTTACACAAAAGGCCTGGATCGAAAGCTTGTTTTCGGCTCGAACGCGCCCCGCTTGACCAACAATTTCAACATCATGCTAATGAACGAACGAGCACCTGGCTTGTGGCTGCGGTGGCCAGCTTTGGTACCGTTCCAACAATGTTCGTGGCCACCAATCGGCCAGCCAAACCCGAGCTCTGGCAATTGCGACCTTCGCTTGGTTGGGTCGAGATCGTGTTTGTTGGAATTGGACCACGAATCTAAGCATAGTTTGTGGCTAGCAAACAATCTGTCTGTGGTGATTCTGCTCTGATTAGTTTGATTAACTAGAATCCAGCGTTGATAAAAATCAAACAAAAATTAACAACGAGAGGTCTGTAGTTTTTGGGAACCAAGCGAGCCGGCGCCGGCGCCGCCACCGCCGCCGCCGCCGATCATCAAGGGAGATGAATGGAGCTGCCAGAAAAGAGAGGGGGAGAGATAGGGAGCAAGAGCGCGAGCTTGATAGCCAGGAGAGGGTAAATCGGATTTGTTTGGGGCTACCAGGCCGAGCATGTAAATATACCTGGCCGAGTTGAAATTTAAAGTTAAGTAGAGTTAGGCAAAGGAGCACAATTGCGTGATTCAAAATCACATTGGCCGCTCACTTGCCTACCTACCTACCTCACTTACCCACCTACCTGTCTGCCCCTTTGCTCGGCCGCTCGCTCGCTTGCCTAGTTGCAAAAGCACTTGCACTGGCCAGGCATATCAGCATTTATCTACAATAGACTTGTTAATGAATGAATCTAGTGGAGAATGTTTGACAGATTCAAGTTCAATCCCATTGCTGTAGCAATTCCCTCGGCCGATGTTACAGAAAATGCTGGCAAAAGTTTAACTTGATGTGGGAGCGACACCGCCAGCATCAGTCCGGCTGTCTTCAATCGATTTCAAACACCTGTTAGCTAAACAACTTGAGGCTTGAATCTGCCACCGGCGGTTTGTTGTCGTTGTTGTTGCGTTGGCCGCCGCCGCCATGGTCGTTGATTCCGCCGCCGCCGCCGCCAACAGCCAAAGCTACTCTTACCTCTCATCGGGATTCGTAAAAAGTGGCCGCTTTGACTCCTTTTAAGCCTTTCAAGTCGAAGAGAAAGGGAGGTAGCGAAGGGGGAAATGAGCGCTGGTTAAATGATATCGACAGTTAGACAGTTGCAATGGCAATGGCAATGAGATCTGCAACCATCAAACTCAAGCCTGCTCTGAACAACCGGTCGATAGTGTGATGCCTTACCTCTCTTGGCCAGCTAGCGAATCGCTGGCCGACCAAGCGGTGGCCCAATTGTTGCTCATGGCCCGCTTGACTACGGATAAAACCCACTCTCCATCTTTCTCTTTCTTCCTTCTCCTCTCTATTCCCCTCTCGATCCCTATCTCGCTCTCCCACTGTACAACATTTCATTTGAATCAAAAATCGTCCGCACTTGCTCTTTTCATCTATCCATATCTAATCGGTCAGCTGCTCCTGCCGGCAGCCCGCAACCACACGCTTCTTTTCATCGCCTCTGGACAGCTTGTTTGCAAATTGAAACCCCAACAAATCCCGCGAATCACTCTTACTTATCTTGGCGGCCATCGATCTTCTAGGCGATGATTTTGGACGCCGAAAAGAGAGGGCATGTTGAACCTTCGAGCGAGAGGCTAATCATCATGCGCACTTGACCAGAGACTTACAGTTCGTGTCGAGCCAGGAATGTAAGTTGTTGTTCCGCAAACAATAGTTCCTTTCGGCTTATTTTTCTCCTCGGATAAGAAAGGACAAGTAACAGCCAGGTGCAGTGTAACATTTGAGCAGGCTTAAGTCTCGCGCAAAATTAGGCAGCAAAAGACTAACTGAGATTCATTGACTCCTGGGAGGTCTCAGTTCAGGAAGAATCCTACTTCCATGTGATGGCGGCTAAATGCGCCATGATGGGTTAGCTGGCCGCCACGCCGATTGCATGAGACCAAATCCGCCACTCTGAACCTCAGGATTTGGCCCCAGAATGCGATCGAGCTTGTACGGTCAATCAATATCGTCGATATTTCTTCGCTGATTTATTGCCCATAATCCAAATTGATTCAAATCCAAATAGACACTCATTTTTCACAAAAGGCTAAGCGGTTTGTCTGGCTCTGGCCCTGGCCTTAGCCGACTTAGCTTGAACCCCTCGGTCTATGTTCATCCGAATCCGTTCAAGCTCGAGTTAGCTTGCCTAACCAAAAAACTCTCTCATGAGTGATCAGATTGTATACAATTTGTGCTCAAGCGCAATCTCATGATGCTGAACTCGTTTGCACGCTCTCGAGCAAAACAAGCCATTTGTTCTTTTCAACGAGACGATCGCCATTGCTATCTGCAATGCCGAGGTCGCTGATGATCTTGATGATGATGATTATTATTATGATGAAAGTTTTAGCCTTGTTGCCGTTCTGTTTGGCCTCTGAATTACGAAAAATTGATCGAAGGTCGAGGGAACGTGGGTGCGAGTGAAACAAATGGTAGCTCCCATTTTTCATCCATCTCCTTTGTCTATAATTGCCTTCTGATTGCAATTCGCACCTCCACTTTTTGCCACTCACCTGTCGGCCGACTTCTTGCCACCGCTTTCGCCACGGCCACCTTCATTCAAACTGGCCACTCGTTTGTGGTTAGGTGCGAGGGTTGCAATATGAGTGTCTATCGATAGTCTCGCCGAGAGCCGACCACCCTACATACGCCTAAAAGTTTGCTGTGGAAGTCAACACTCCAGTTCGAGCCCATATATATGGCGCCCACTCAATAGTGAACGATATCCAATATCCGGCCGACTTTAAGCTGTTCGAAAGCGTCTTCTTGAAGCACCTCGGGCTCTAAACTGTTCCACTCTGGCACCAAAACTTCCAACTTGATTCAAAAAACTAAACCGCCCCAGACTTTAAATCCGATATGAATAACTGCCCAGTCTAACAGTAATAATTCATTTTAACCTCATCCTATTTATCTACGAACCCGTTTAGGACCACATGAAAGAGGTGCAGAACAAATGGAACACTCTAAAACTTAACGATGATATCTGGGCGAAATTGATATACTTTGAACAGAATAGACGTCTGGCTAAGGCTTACGTGAGCGCCCCCATGTTGACCGTCGATGGGTCAACGAGTGGTTTGGACGGATTTCGCATCGGTTTAAGTGGCATTGATAATGCTTATCGAAGCCTCCAGTCCATTGGCTGCCTGAGATCCATCGGCCAGGGAATCAAATTGAAAATAGATAATCAAGGCAATATCTTGATAAGGAAAGTGGGTCAAAACCAGATTCCGAGTCAATGTTCTGTTTGGGTGAAAGATTGGCCTTTGAAAGGTTCGCCGGAGGAGAAGGGGGCGAACTCGTCGGAAAAGGGAGATTTTGATGAAAATTGTTCGGTACATCAGCTAAAACAATCAGACGGCTCGTACAAACTGTTCGATATGCGCAAATTTCGCCTACAATTAGAGAAGCGAAAACTCAACAACGACAACACAATGGATTGGCGACAATGCGTATCTATAATAAGTTTTGTATGCGCAGATGACGAAAAACGTACAGAAAAACTGCTTGAGGATCCATGTTGGCTTATGATTATCAATATAATTGCTATTGATATGCTCAAGAGTTCAATCTGTGATAACAACAAAGCGCCAATTGAACCAGAGGTCTCAAATTCAATTACTAGGACGAATAACATATCTGGACCTAGCGATTACTCAATGCATGATAAGAGAGCCTTAAAAGGACCATTGAGAACTAGCTCCTCGGCGTCGGTTCTATTTCCCTCAATATCCAACTCTAGCTCAAATTGGACAAGCGGCAACGAGTCTGTTGGCAACTTTGTTGCCCCTTATGATAGAGCGAAAAAGCTTCGAACCACAAACAGCAGGTACCGGCTGACGTCGAAGAAGAACAAAACGAGCCGTCGTTACCAATCAACTCAGCAGCTTTCATCGGGAAACAATACAATTTATACAACATTCAATAATAAGTTTACTCCAAGGCAATACGCCGACTACTCGTCGGCGAGTGATTATAATTCCGCATCTAGGAGCACTTCCAGCAGTCAGAATTATCTACGGATCCCACAATCATTTATACAACTGGATCCCCTACAGGAACGGACCCAACTTTTCACAAAGACTGGAGAAAGCCTCGGGATGCCATTCGGGAGGAAATCTATTTTATCGTTGCTAGAACAAAGCAACAAAAGTTTGTCGTTGTCAGCTTTCGATTTGTCTCGACGAAGAGTAGACCTGAGATCCATGCAGTCGGCTATAAAGATGAACTACGACAATCCCGCTGAGCCAGTGGATCAGCTAAACGATGATCGATTTCAAGCGGCTAACCAAAACATGCTCAATGACCAACGACCGTTTCCGATTGGTAACAGGAGAGCTCTCACATCCCTCAGTAACCATTCAAAATCTTTGCTTCAAAACAGTGACTTGGAACGAGAATCGTCTCATTGCTGTGAGCTGGCCAACCATGGACAGACGGTGAATAATCTCTGTCGCGCAAAGCAAGAATTTACGGAACCGGATGCAAAGGAACGACAGCAGAAGGTTTCACGCTCGTCAATTGCCTCTTCCTCATCCTCTTCAGGTTGCGTGGACAACGACTACTTTATGTCGCATTCATCCTCATCAATGACATCCTCAACAGCCAGCAATGAGCGTGAGCTATTTAGTCAACCAGCAAGCAGCAATGGTATAGTCTGTTCCGGTAACACCAGCGATGAATATGATGACAACCGTAAGCCAACAAAGAAGAGCCCTGTGATTGACGACGATGCTGTTAGTCCGCCGGCAAAACCGAACTTGGCAAATCAAATCTCCAGTAAGGACGGTCTCAATAATGATGACAACCATGGAACTGGGCGAAGAGTAGAGGCTTGCAAGTCGCATAGGAGAGGTTTTAAAATCAAAACTGTTGAGCCAGCTGATTGTTGTTGCTGTCAACATGTTGGATCTCACTATTCGAACGCAAGGCTTTCAGACTGCGATTGTCCGACAGTAGATATCGATTACGAATGTTGCTGCGACTGTTATTTTGAGCCAATAGGTGTCAAAGCGGCGGATAATATTTGCAGATGCGAATCGGATGCGACTCATCCTAGACTAGCAAATATTCCCTCTACTAAGAAAAAGTCTACCGGAAAGGATTTAAGGAAAGAGGGCGAGAGTGATGGCAGCAGCACAAGAACTTCGTCTCTGGCCAACCTCGGCGATCACGATTCTGAGGAGGTTTTTAGGATGTCCGCTCCGGAAGATAGAAGCGGTGAAGCGATTAAGGAGCTGAAGCAATCTGGCAGCTGGTTAGAGAAGCGCAAGTATAGCAAAATATTTCCCAAATTTATATTCTCCTCTTCAAGCAGCAATTCTCGGCAAATGGACACTGAGAGTAAAATTAAGAGCACGCAAAGGAAGAGTAGCACCATAGAAAGCAATGATAAGTTCAGACTTACCAAGTCCAGTCATGATCTATCATAACAAGGAGGATACGCTAGTGAAATATGTTACGATTATAAATAGTAGGTATAATGACTGTGTAAAGACATCCCTGCAAGTGGCATGAAAATACAGACAGACATGTTGTTACTTATTGAAATTAAATATTCTCGCCTGTGGCTAGACTAGAAACTCCTCGAATAACGTGATGCTATTACTGACATGTAGTTCACAATCTTCCCCTTCTCTTCACAATACTATTGCTTTTATTGAGTTAAGTTATTATAAAGCACATTCTACTGAGGTTGAGTTATCCTATCATCCATCTAAATGTTCGAAAGTTCATACTTGGGTAAAATGTGGATACATTAACCCAGTATCTTTGCTGCCTTGTCTTGGTCGATTGCTTTGGTTGTCATGCCCAGCTGATTGATTGTAGGAAGTGAGTGATTTTGTTGCATAGACTGCATCCAACGAGTCAATATCACCACCCGTTATGGAACGTCCGTTTGGGGCGGCGACAATTAAGCGCTTCATCTTCAACATCCGTTCCTTAAGTTTTTTGAACTCTTGATAGTACAATACTGTTGCAAAACTATTGCCGCCCATTGAGACCAAGGCAAAGAAGAAGGCCCAATCAACATGGTTGAATTCTGGGTACATGATCCATGATCGGTCGAATGCTTTGAGATAAAATGTTAGGACTGCAAAGCCAAGTAGCATTCCGGTGAACATATGGCATACAGTGACTAAACATAGTATAATCAATTGATATTGGATCAGGAAATGCATAAATATGAGAGATATGCCCATTAAACCAATGGTATCTAAGCAAAGGGCGATTGTGGTGACTGCCTGAACGAACATGAACCATGGTGGCTGCAGCCAGTCTCTAATATTTGTATAAACTGGACTATAAATCCAGTGGCAGCCATCAAATTTGGCATCGTATTGATACGAAGGATGTCTGTAATCTTGAAAACAGAAGTCCCAGAGGCCGAGTCGCTTGAAGGCAGAATCAGTGAATCGGTAGGATGCGAGCCAATAGGGACTTGCAAATGAGATAAGTAGAATTAAGTAGGAGATAAAGGCTAGCGAAGCTGTCCAGTGTAACCGTTGGGACAGTTTGAGACGAAATTTCTTGCCTCCTATGGAATGATGGTTGGATTCATTGGCTTGATATTCGTCGTTCTGAAATCTTGAATCCTGATCCTGAGTTGTATTCGCTTGCATATAACTTGCCAGTGATGACATCTTGACTGGAATGTTCTTTTTAAATTAACCTTTCGATGGGAGAGTGAACGTCATGTGCCTTAGTTTTTTCCAAGGCTTGTTTGTTCAGGAACTTTGACACAACATTATAAGAGGTTATATCCAGCTTGAACCAGTGTCACCTGGGTGCGATGTACCATAACTCCAAGGTGGCAAGCGCCGGCACTGTTTACTCATGCAAATTTGAGTCGACGCTTCAACTATAGCTCGTTATTTCATAGGCAATGTTGGACGGAACGTTATCGTAACCACAAGCCCGACAAATTTTCACGTTCAGTGCGGATCCATTAGAGGAGTTGGAGTTATATGGGGTACTATTGCACTTGAAATGATGGGCGAGGTCGAAAAAATGGTCAAGCTTTTATGTGTCTGTTCGTTGCGAACATTGTGCGCACCTGAGCTCCGGGAGTCGATTCGATGACTTCGTGCAAAACGCGCTTCTCTACAGATTGACTCACCAGGCGAATTACTTCAGCGAGTACGCAGGCACGAAAGAAGCGTCGCCAAAGCGATCAAAATGACAGTAACAACAGTTGGTGACACTGACTAGGATCTAGAAGAGGTGATGAGACAGAGTAATGGCCCCAAGATGCTTGGCGTGACGGGCGGTCACATGTGAGTATCAATGTTCGGATCAACTGAAAAGTGCTAGATTCACGTGGAAGGGCCTCATCTGATCTCTCCAGTAGGTAACAGTCATATGAACTAGCGTAGATTCATTCCAATGATAGTTTGTAATCACAGATACTTTATTGTCTGGAATTGATGACGTTTCTCCAGGACTTCAAATGAGTAGCTTCAGATGCTTGAAGATAGCTTGAACTAGGGATTTCGGCTGCGGTGAGACAGCTATGCATGTAGCAATATTTTCAGGTTTTTCAATCCAAACATGGTGGGCTATGTTGGAGGTCTTGAGGTCTTGCTCAACTCTAGTAAGATCATCTGCATTCTCCGCTTTCAGAACAATCTTGCGCATATCTGCCAGATTATTGAGGTACTGTTTGGTGGGAGGACTGTCCAGAGTTCTAATTATTGAGGCAACACTGGCGTGACACGCCTGTGCCACTGTTGCCCCGGTATTCCAATTGAGGTCCGTCCTTACCAAGATATACTGTACAATTGGACAGCTCTCAGTGTGTTCTTTCTTACTATCGGGGATACTCATGGCTAATCAAATAATTGAACGGCCTTCGATAACTCATCAGTACGATTGCTTAACAACAGATGATCCTCCACCAACTAATTCCGACCGCTGAGCACGACGAGCTTGGTATGATCAGCCGAATCAATGTGACGTGTAGGTCTGAATCCAGAGATTTTATTTATTTCTGGTTTTGAGTTCCGCAGACTTTTACGTTACACTGCTAGAAAAAACTCAACCGCAGTGAGCTCACTGTATCTGGCTACGCTTAGGTCCTAAGGGTAAGAAATGTAAATTGATAAGAGAAGGGGAAAAAAGAATTGCAATTGATAGGACTCGTACCGCACGTAGAACCCCAAATCCTAATATTAAATCGACTCTTCCCTTTGGGCTTAGGGGGCGAGAATTGGGGGCGTTACTTGTTTACTGTATGGCCAAAAGTATGACTCATCGGTAACTTTCGTCCTTTCGGATTCTGCACGACCCGAGCCATGATGCCCATCAAATATCTGGTGCCCATCTATCCACTTATCCATCCATCTATCCATCCACCCGTATTATGTTATGAATTAAGTCAACCAAAGGTTAGAGGCCATTTGAAACAACAATTCGTTATAGAAAGATAGGTCGCAACTCTATAGGGAGCCTTGTATAGCAACTAGAACATGGAGAACACGAAGCGAGATTTGTCTCTCGATTTTACCAAGCCTCGCCACATAAGGGGTGGCCAACCGGCCCCAAGTCTGGTCACTCCAATACTGAACTTGTCCACACCAGAGCTCAATAAAATGATATCTGGCGATGAATTGGCCGTTTTGACCCCTAACGGCATATCGTCCATTATACCGCAATCGAATGTATTGCCCTCGCCCTTAATACCGACAACGGTCAATAGCAATAATATAATCAACACATCAAGCAATAATAACATTAATAGCAACAGCAACACTGTCAACAGTCATAGCAACAACCATCAAAAAAGATCAGATAAGACTAGGGATCCCGACATAGAAAAGATAGAGAAGAAACGAGAGCGCAATAGACTTGCAGCCAAAAAATGTCGCCAACGAAAATTGGAAACAATTGATGAATTAAGGAAGACTGTTTCCGATTGGGAGCAAAAATATCAAAGGTTAGAGCTGGAATATGAACGATTCAAAGCGTTGAAGAACAAAGAGATTGAGCAATTAACTGTGCAAAATTCCGAATTAAAGAGTTTAATCAGACAGTAAGCCAAATATCCGAGCTTTGTTGTCATTTTTCGATGAAATCAACATGGCCTGTCTCGGCTGCATGCTCTGGTGCTGTCTTGGCATCGAGCTCGGCATTGCAAACAGCACATTGCATTGTTATTGTTTTCATATCAGTAAATTGATGCGATTGCTTTGCTTCTTTCGCCAACTCTTCGGCCAGTGTCAACACCTCTATATTATCGGTAGAGAACAGTGTCTGAATAGATTGATGGTCATCTAGGGGCTGGAACATTAGCGGATCGTAATGCAGCCCATCGTAGAGGAGCAACATTCTCTGGGGGTAATGACTGTCTTCACCGAATCTGTTGAGTAAAGTATTTTTTACATCAATGGCGACGATCTCGGTCTCGTAGTACTTGCATAAAATACTCAACTCGATTGCCCCACCCCAGTTGTTGTCGTCCAGGATCCAATTACAATAATCCGCATTAGATTTGCCTAAGAAAGCGTCATCGAAACGGCGTTTATCTGAAGCCACTGTATCAGCGATAATTTTTCGCATCGACTTACCGATCTGATCATCAACGACTCCATTAGTGAGACAGAAATGAACTGAAATGAACAGGCAGGAATTGTTGGATGGTACAGGGTGTCTTAGTAAGTAGCCAGTTGATGAACAAACAGGATATTCAGACTGATCGCGCGGTAACTTTCTCTGACGTGCTGGACTTTCGTTGGTAGCGCTAGAGTTTTGTTGATGCAAATAGGATTGATCTAAGGAATTTGATGAGAATGCCTCTTGATTACTAGTATCCGCCTTAGATGGTTGCTCCTCTGACTCGATAGTACTAGACTTGTGATGCTTGATGCTCGGTCGCGATGGAATCCGTGATGTAGAGCCGTGCTTCGAGGAATCTAGTCTGCTGTTCTCACCAAAACGCTCCGCGATAGCTTGGTTATCTTCAACAACAATTCGTTCCCTAGTTTGACCAAATATCTCAGAGAGAGGTTTTGTGTCGTCTGAAATGTTTAATATCTTGGTTGGTTGTAATGTCTTCAAGTTGATTTTTCGAAATTCATCGATGTTTAGCATGGAGCAAACGACAGCCCTCAAGTCGCCCACAGTGTCAGCCGTTGTGAGACTTGATAGCTCGTATTGTTGACCATCGTATTCGAACTTTAGTATGAGAGATCTCTTGGCCGGCTCAGCACTGATATCGGTCATGTTAACAGTTTGTGCTATCCGTAACTGCCAAGGTTAGATGTTTTCCTTGTCTTTCTCCAGGATAGAAATAAGTTTTGACGCGGAGTTTCTCAGGGAAGCGAGCACTATACGAGGAAGTTGATCCTCCGGGGATCTCTCCTCTAGCCTACTAGCTGCTCTCCGCTAATCGAGCAGGCCTGGCTATTTCTTTTTTCTGTTTTCTTTCACTGGTAGACTTGAGATGATTCTTCAGCAGGTAAAGAGAAGATGTCATGAGCAATTATAAAATGCCAAGAACAGATACATACAAGAACTATAAAGATGGACTTCTGCTACACGCATTTTTCTGCAGTTAATCTCGGCGATGCAGAATGATCGCAATTCGTGCAGGATAAACCGACCCTAAGCAGCAGTTAACTCTCCATCTTTCCTGCACGCTCATTTATTATACTCGAGAGCCAAGTGTTTACCATGCCAGATAGGGTTGCCAACCATCACTATCATCAGATCCAAAGAAATCCTGGACTCCTTGTCTATTGTGGTCACAAACTCTGAAGATACAGAACAAAGGCTCGCTGGTTGGCCATTAAAAGCCTGATAACCTGGTCCTGTTGATTTTTCAGGACTTATTCGATCACGAATTTAAATGTTCAAATTCAGACTCAATTTCCTCACCTAGTAGATCAACTGACTTAGGGTCGAGGAACTAAGACAAAGGTTGTACCAACGCATTATGGCTTCAGTCAAGGCCTTCTCAGACAGCGCCATAAGAAACAACTTTCTTGCCGTGGAGTATTGCAAGACCTTTGTTTCAGCCCTCTCAGGCTCGTGCGCTGGCATCATTGGCTTAACAGGCATCATAGGGTTTATATTCTATTTCATATCAGTGATAGTGCTTTGGTTTATGGTGCTCTTCAAGGCAGGATCTGGCGACAAATGGAGAAGGTATTTCAGGCAAAGAGACATTTTATTAACAAATGGAATATTTGATGGTTTATTTACCTATGTTCTGTTCTGGACATTCCTCTATGGTATGGTTCACGTTTACTGAGGTCCGAAGATGGTGCTCTATTTACAAATAAATGTATGATACGACCATGTTTGTAGCCTACATATTCCCTCACCTTGGCGGTTTGGTTTCCAGGACACCCATACTCCTAAGTTCCTGCACTATGCCAGATGGTAGTTTACCTGATACGTCGATCGCATACATCCCACGAACTCTTTTGCTGATTCTCTGCCATCTGGCTACCCAACTGTCGTCAGGTTGACATAGGGCTATAAGACCGCTATAGTTCAGTGTCGTGCATGACATTACCATGTCCCGATTGTGTCGAAGTCCTAGATATTCCTCACAGTTGTCACAACCACTTTTTTCGAATTGTTCCGCATGTTTAACTAGATGACAGAGAAGACAGGCGCGGAGATTGTGGAAATCTTTCGGTATCGTATCCGACATCTTGATCTTCCCATGTGGATTGGAGCTTCGCTAGTCCGTATTCTTGGCCGTGCCTTCAGGGTACGAGCCGAAGTGATTGTAGGAGATATCCGATTGTTGTTTCAGTTCTGTGATGGCATTTTATTCATTTCCAAATACGCACAGTCGTCGACAGGCCAACATTGATCCTGTAAATAAACAGTGGACTTAATCAACTTATTTTGGAGGAAATCAATGACTCAAGAGTAAAGTTCACTCTCAGTAAACGCTTGCCGAGTTTCAAAATATCGCGCTCAATGAGAATGAATTTTCGTGCAGTAATGCGCACTGTTCATTTAATACGCTCGGCCGCAGTGTATGTGCTGTGACTAATGAACACAAAAGGATAGAAATGGGGAGCGAGAGTTAGCAATATTTATCTTTTCAGAAGTCTAGTGCTTTGTCAGGGCAGAGTGTAAGACTGGCCTTGTACAGAGTACAACATTACTATTGTTCTGATCTACAAGCTCCAAGTCTAGCCCTCATTTTATCATCTAATATAGAAGTGAAGATGGCACCAGCAACCAAGAACAGCACCTCAAACTCAGAGGGAGACTACCAGCTTGTGCAACACGAAGTTTTGTACTCTGGCACCAACCAGTACGAGGTATTGGAATTTCTGGGCAGAGGAACATTCGGTCAGGTAGTGAAGTGCTGGAAGAAGGGAACCAACGAGATAGTGGCCATTAAAATATTGAAGAATCACCCCTCCTATGCCAGGCAAGGTCAGATAGAAGTTAGCATATTGCAAAGGCTGAGCCAAGAGAGCGCAGAAGAATATAATTTCGTCAAGGCGTATGAATGCTTCAGCCATAAGAATCACACCTGCCTGGTTTTCGAAATGTTGGAGCAGAACCTCTATGATTTCATCAAAAGAAACAAATTTTCCCCCCTTCCTCTGAAATGTATACGGCCCGTGCTGCAGCAAGTTTTGACAGCTTTATCCAAATTGAAGCAACTCGGATTAATCCATGCAGACCTAAAACCTGAAAACATCATGCTGGTTGATCCCATCGGGCAGCCATTCCGAGTCAAAGTTATCGATTTTGGCTCAGCCAGTCACGTCTCTAAAGCCGTCTGCTCCACATATTTGCAATCCAGATACTATAGATCTCCTGAAGTATTGCTCGGGTTGCCGTTTTGTGAAGCTATAGACATGTGGTCTCTAGGCTGTGTTATTGCAGAGCTCTTCTTAGGTTGGCCACTCTATCCAGGCTCATCTGAGTATGATCAAATAAGATACATAATACAAACTCAAGGCTTACCAACCGATCATATGCTGAACAATGCCACAAAGACAACCAGATTTTTTGTTCATGGAACCGGGTCATGTTATCCTTTTTGGAGGCTAAAAACTCCTGAGGAGCACGAGCAAGAGACCAACATCAAGTCCAAAGAAGTACGAAAGTACATATTCAACTGCCTTGATGATATGGCACAAATTAACCTCCCCCTAAATCTCGTCGGGTCCGAACTTCTTGCTGAAAAAGCTGATAGAAAGGAATTTATTGATCTGCTGAAACGAATGCTCGTCCTCGACCAAGAGCATCGAATTACACCATATGAGGCTCTAAACCACAACTTCGTGACTCTAAATCATCTTGCCGACTACGCTCATTGTTCCATTGTCAAAGCATCTGTTCAAATGATGAAAGTATGCAGAGGGTTTGACTCGTCACCAAGTAGCCACATTGTTCACAATTCTTTGAACAACGCAGAGCTTGCAATGCACCACATCGAGCAGGCCCAGAACACGGCAAACCTTTCCATCATAAATGATTTAGCCGTGAACAACCAACAGAACCTCATAAGTCTCAACTACCCACTGATGGGTTATAACTGCCACCCAAATGCTGTGAAGTCTTCTGTCCCTCAACCGATATCTGTAAGCGATGTGAGGCGGAGATCTACAGCAGTCGCTAACAACATAGATCACGCTGGCGTCGCGAACGCTCAAATGCTTAACTTAGTCAATCTATCTCAAACTAGAAACATGGGATCACTAATCTCAAGCCACCTGAACAACAGATTACAACAACCAAGTTGCCACAATGGTATGCACAGTAGTAACACTGTCGGTTCTCGACCAGAAGTCGACGTTTTAAATGCAGCTGTTGCAGCAAGAGCGGTAGCCGATTCTTTCAACCAACAGGCCGGTCCGTTATGCTTAAATTCAATATTTTACCCTCCATATCAGAATCTAAAAGATCCAATGAAGCACGTTATGCCAGTTCCTGTCGTAGCCCAGGGGCAACCTGTCCAATTAGCACCATCCCTCTTCACACAAGTACCCTCACAACCCTATGTGCCAGTCTCAGTCTCTGACCAAAATGTTCGACCTATTCTACTGGCCTGTAACCCATCCACCAATGCTATGCACCACTCTCAATCAGTGAATCAAGCTTCACAGCATCATTCAAACAACAACATCTCCTCAACAGCGATAACACCGCCTAATCGAGATGAATTCCTTCCAGTCAAAAAGAGAGTTAAAGAGAGTGTACAATCTAAATGGTCTGCAACGACAAGCGGACTTAGTAATAGCTATAGTCAAATCAACATGTCAGATGTTGGGAAATATGCTGAATACGCTGGCAGTATTGGAAGGACAACAACTACCTTAGGTCTAAATTCTTGTAACACAGGTGTGAACTCTATCAATCGAAACACAAGCAATCTTATATCCGATCCCCATTCCTCTAATATGCACCAAATGCATCACAGCCAATTACACAGAAGTCATAAACAGCAACCACAGCAACCACCCTTCCAATTGAACATGAACAGTCATCAAGAATACTCTGTTCAGCCAAGCACAAACAACAAGAGAATGTACATATACCCATCGACCAGTGAAATAACGTCGAGCGACCCGAATCAAATCATTAATCTATCATCCTCAGGAAGTAGCGAGAACAATTCCTGCGGTATCAGTCAGAGTAGTCATACTAATCCAGGTTATTTCAGCGCGGCTAGGCTCGAATCAGGTTACGGTTCTACAGGGCCTACTCCTGCAAATGACGTTAAATTCAAATATGACCAAAAACTACTTAGCTGTTGCGCCCAACATTTGATTCATAGGAATAGCAACGATCTTTCATCTTCTATCTCTTGCTCATCCTCTGGACTCTTAGACTATACTGCCGGTATCGGGCGAACAACTACCTCATTGGGTCTCAACCCTAACAATTCAGTTGGTAGCCAAGTCCACAGGAACGGAAGCAATCTAGTGCCAGATCTACAATCATCTGCCGTGCACCATCACCATCAACTACATCGCAATCATAAGCAACAGCAGCCTCAGCAACAGTCTTTTCAGTTGAATATGAATAGTTATCAAGACTATGCAGTTCAACCAAGTACAAGCAACAAGAGGATGTATATATATCCGCCGTCCAGCGAAATAACATCAAGCGACCCAAATCAAATTATAAATCTATCATCTTCGGGGAGCAATGACAACAATACCTGTGGAATGGGTCAATCTAGCTATGCGAATCCCGGTTACTTTGGTGCGGCCCGATTAGAGTCTGGCTTTAGTTCCTCTGGCCCGACTCCGACCAATGATGTGAAGTTCAAGTATGACCAAAAGCTGCTCAGTTGTTGTGCTCAGCATCTAATTCATGGTAATAACAGCGATCTTTCGTCGTCAATTTCATGTTCAACTTCTGGGTTGTTAGATTGTAGTTTACAAACTGGTGCTAACAATAAGAGGATGTACATTTATCAAAACCCGCATAATGCCGAGATTAGTTCCTCAAGCGATCCGTTAGCCCTTGTGTTACAGAATAGTTACCTGATCAAATTTTAATCGCAGAAATAAACTTTTATCAAGCTTGCCAGGTGGCAAGGCACGAATCATAACTGTTCCGATTAGACTAATCCTAAGTAAAACTCCCGCCTTTAGCGACCTCTGCATCTATGCATCACACGAGCAACGTTCGATCTAACGGAGATCCTTTAATCATCATTTAACCAAATCATCAGCAGGATATTCGCCACAAGGGGGGTGCAAAGGGCATAGTTTAGTATGTGACTAGTGTTAGAGCTTAATGTCACTCGAAATCAGAGCCTGATGAAGGTCTCCCCCGGAAAGGACTCATTCCCATTAGTTTGAGCCGTATAGTGTCAACCTGAGCTGAGGCATAGAGAAGTCTTGTTGTCAAATGGTGCTTCCAATTATGTAGATTGAGCTATGAGAGAGATCGTAGGAGTGTTATGACCATAAACCTTTATTGTATCAGTATGCAACCTGCGGCGCTTGAGAGGCTGGCTCAGCTGGCAGAATATCGAGCTCACTTAGGGCATTTGCAACATAAACGCTAACTGCAAAAAATGTTATACACTTGACTAAACCCCTGTGAAAAGTTCCGTTAGTTAGACAATGGTGAAAGCAATGATATCAACGAATTCAGATTTCAACTAACCATCTGTAGGGATCACGGTAACATTTATCCGTGAAGATACGTATGAACGCAAAGCGCGAGCTGCTTGGTAACTTCTTTGGCGTCGATTTAGCCTGCTTGATACGAACATTGCCAAACATCTTGCCCCGATTTACAAATTAGACCCGCTGAATTAAGTCTTGTAGTATGTATTTACCGGGCTTGTGTCCTCAATGGAAGGTTTCGTATAACTTAATTCAGTCTACCTGATTTGCAACTCGATGAGAGTGTCGCAGTAGGGTATATTTCGTAAATGTCTGCCTGTCGAGGGTTCAAGGTAATATTTTGGTTAACAGATTTTGCAATGCTTACTGATCGCTAGTTGAGACGAATAAGAGTAGATATTATGGTTGTCAGTTCTCGTGAAATTTACTTCTAAAACCAAACAGCAAGCATGTGGGTTTTGCTGGCACGCGCACGCGCCCGAGATGGCTAGTTTTGGCCAGACCCTGGCGGCTGGATCCGGCAGAGAATTAGAACCTGCCCATGACATCGCGTTCGACTCGATGACTAATCCTGATACAACGAGAATTTTAAGAATCTCAACATCAACTGGCAAGACTGAAAATTGGTTTATTTATATCGTTGGTGACCTTCATGAATACCTGTGACATGAGATACCAGAGGGCCCTTCCAAAAACTCGATTCTATTCCACTATTGGCTTTATTGTATCCAACGCGAGCGAAGCCGCGGGTGGACCGGCTAGTAAATAAAAACAAAAACAAATTGGCTGAGATTTTACCTGACAGCCAAGGCTCCAGTCTCCTTGTTCTCGGCCCCTCAAGGGGCAAGAGTTTATTACATAACTATAAGTATCCAACCGGGTTTCAGGCAACCTGACGTCGCGTTATGTAAATTGGCAGGATTGCTGCCAGCAGAATTGCCGAGAAGATTATTTGGCTCGGAAAATCAACTTTCGAGCCCGAATTCACTAGAAATCCACATTCTCTGCAGCTATTAACGGTCATCGCGATCAACCTGATTGGTGATCCGGAACCCTCATTGATGGGTAATGGGTTAATAAACAACCGCATTTCAGCCCTTTCATTGGCCATCTCCAATAGTTTGCTGTTGACGTTTTCAATCATGAAGATATTGTTGGCATTGAAGATAACGTGCGCCAATGGATCTCTTAGTTCGTTGGCTCCATGTCTCTCAGAGCTGTCCACCGACAGAGAGTCCAAGCCAACTCCATAGACTCTGAGCTCAACCATGTATTCGGCAGCTTCCTTCCCCCAGCCCGGGATTTTCATCTCAGAGATATTTCTGGTACGCGTTCCCATGTAAGCCTCCTCCCCCTCGTTATACAACGCGCTCATGCCCGTGTAGACAAGCACAACCGAGCCAGGTGTAATCTGTTTACCGTTCAAATTGGCGCCCATGAAGTCCTCTTTGACAAATGTATAGCTTCTATTGAGTTTAACCTTCTCAGACACATCAATAACATAAACTGGAACATCCACAAGCCGCTCGATTGGGATCTTGTCCACTGTCCATCCGTTTTTGTTGAAGTGAGCTGGAGCATCCAGATGAGTCCCGCAGTGTACGGCCATATGAAGACCGTCCGACTTCACATGGTAGGTTTGATTTTGATCATTCGCCCTCTCGCCATCGAAGAATTTTATGTATTCGAAGCCAATGTTTTTCGGCCAGTGCAGAGTGTTGTTGTTCAGTGGGTGGCTGAGGTCGAAGATCTTTCTGTCTCCAGCAGCGAAGCTACTCGCGGGGACAGCTGGCAAAGGTGAGTGTACGTGTTGGGTTGGCGAGACATCATGGTGGTGAGTCAACTGATGCGGGGCCTCAGTTGAGCCCTGCGCTATTGTTGGTGGTAGAACTTGAATAGGAGTGGTGGGGGCCGCCGACGTTGGGTTGGTTGGGCGGGCAGTCTCATTGGTGGCGCCCGCTTGTGTGGTTGGCGGCGCACCGTTTTGTTCCTCGATTGCTACACCCAGAACCAAGCCTGACGCTGCCAAGACAAGTAGAATCTGGGTAGCGCGAAACATTCTGGAGGTTTGTTTGCTGCTGGTGGTGTCAGACGATCTGGCGTCTTGACAGTGTGGCCCTTGTGTTGGCACAAATTGAAGCTGGCTGAGGAAGTAATGCAATTGATGGTGTTAAAAGGTAAACATTTGCGGTATCCAACAGGCTGACAACTAGAGAACGAGAACCTGTTGAAATAATTAGATGCGCCAGCGTCTGCGCAAACGTGAGGTTGAGCCAGAGCGATGGATTGGATTTATTTCTGTAACGAATCTCATATTCGCGCTGATCTTATCTACAGCCTAGCAAACAAATCTCTCGCCCGGATCGCCGAATGGGCTTGTCAGGAGGAGGTGTCTAGCTCTAACAAACTGTCGCCCTTAGGCCTTGTTGGCGCACTAGGCAGCTGAGCTTGGTGAAACAAGGCAGCAGCAGCAGTTGCATTGTCGTGGTCGTGCAGTGCAACTCGCACTATCTGGCGCAATGGCTTATGTCCCATAAGTTATGGCGCATAGTCGCGGCCTCGAATGCATTACAAGTACCTTTCGCATAGTTTGGCTCAGCTCTCGCCGGCGCCATTTTGCCATAAGTCCAAAACTCGACGCGATGAACCTAGATAGAGCTGAGCCAACTACATGGCATTCTTCTCGCTGAGGAGACCATTTACACATCCAGAGGGTTGGCACTTCGCAACACGATGTCACCTCATAAAGCGTCACAATGAGTAGACGTCGACACAGAATTAATTGCCGCATCTCCTCGCTATAACTCTTGTTTACTACTAAAACCAAACAGCAAGCATGTGGGTTTTGCTGGCACGCGCACGCGCCCGAGATGGCTAGTTTTGGCCAGACCCTGGCGGCTGGATCCGGCAGAGAATTAGAACCTGCCCATGACATCGCGTTCGACTCGATGACTAATCCTGATACAACGAGAATTTTAAGAATCTCAACATCAACTGGCAAGACTGAAAATTGGTTTATTTATATCGTTGGTGACCTTCATGAATACCTGTGACATGATTGCTCGCGTTGCGCTCATTTATAATGGCTGATTTTGGTACAAATTTTACATATGAATCGAAGCAGCTGTGTACCGGGTCTCCGCGTTCTGCCACCTCCAGTTGCTCGGTCTGTATTTGATCAACAGTTGACCTGATGGAGTGTGTGGATTCTTGTAAGCATAGAAAACCCATAAGGCTACCCCTGAAGTCAGCGCCACAAACATCAACAAAGTTACAAAGGCTGCGCTTCCTTCGCTAGCTCGAGGGTCTGGGAGACCCCTGTCTGGTGTTAGAGTTTGTCTACTTGAGTTGGGAGAGTCTACAGCAATCAATTGGTTAGAGTTCGATGGTTGAGTCTGAACGCCGAAATCTGATGACTTGTGAGAGCAATCAGATTTAAGTATCTTGTCACAGTTATTTGATAGCCATTCTTGGCGCTTTCTATCGAATCCATTAGAGCATCGCTTGACTGCAGGACACCAAATACACTCCAAGTTCGGGACTGACCTCGAGCATGTCTCACATGTGTCGAATTGGTTGCAAGTTGGTAAAGCTTTAATATATATAGCGGTTTGATTTCCGATCTCTTGATCCCGCTGACCATCCTTGAGATTCATTCGGTGGTAATCGTATATAGTCTTTCTTCTGATGAAAAATGCAACTTTGTCGATAAGGAAAGCGTCTGATATCCCGATCTTGACTGGATGCTCATCCTCTGGTATCTCTGCGACGGGAACAGGTAATGATTTGTAAACAAACACAATATCACCATTCTTGTGCAAGGTGACCTGGAATGAGAAATCACCTGGTGGTTTGTTGTCTTTCATTTGAACATTCTGCCATTGTACCACAAGGGCTGTTCCGTTATCATAGTAATGAATGTCTGACGTGTTGCTGGTGCTCAAATCAAAATTTGCCATCAAGGGCGATATGTTCTGCGTTGCAGCTAACCAATGATGAAGATGCTCGCCAACATACAGAAATCCTCCAGTTGCAATAATAACATTTTTCAATGGTTGCCCATAGAAGGGAAACTCAAAACTTAATTTAACTGGCGCAGCTCGACGATGCGATTTAGAGAGCATCTCGTGCTTAGTTGATATATTCTGACTTAGTGGTAATTTTGTGAAATCTACCCAGAAGCTCATGGCCCTTTCTGGATCCTTGATGTACTCGGGCTTATAGAATTGATGGCTATCAAGCTGGGTTTTGTTATTGTTACTTGGATCGAGCTTTTCAAGATCCTTCTTGATCATGGCCCCGTCGTCCCCATTTTGTTCATCGACAATGCCCGTTGTGAGAGTCTTCGAAGTGGGACTGGTTAGTTGGACTGTCTGAACTGTAGTCTCATTTGCATAGCTGAACTCTAGAGCAACGCTTGCTAAGATTATCAGCAGAAGGGAGGTTGAAGTGACTAAATTTTTCTGAGAATTCAACATTTTGTAATGGTTGACACTTTTCTAGACCAGCTAGCTTATATTGATATGGAGATTAACTCTGGCTCGATGAGGATCGAAGATTCTAGTGAGCAAGTTGGTTCGACTTTGTTAGAAGCTCAATGGATCTGACTTGTACATGATCTCATAATTTAAAATTTGTCAGTGAGCTAAAACTTGCATATTAGGTGCTGATAATAAATATCTCAGTGCAAACTTTTGGTTGAAAGCCGAGAATCTTGGTTACAATTTGGGAATCTATTCCTTGTTCTCGAAGCTCTTTGTTGTCGCCTCTCCCACTCGCAGTTCGTATGCTTGATTGCACAAAATTCAAATCATAAAATAGCCTTGATTGAATCGTAGGAGAGCATTTAGAGTAGGCAAAATACCTCTTTGTTTCTTCTCTGATATATAGATGACTTAGTGGTATTCTTGACTTGGTGTTGAAAAATTTAGATAAAACTACTTTAGAATAGAACAGTCGTTTCCCTCTTGAACAATATTTCTCATCGCCACCCACAGAATCACAACGGTGACGGTAGCGAGCGGGCTGCTGTAGAAACGATGCGACTTGGCTTTAGCACTCAATTTCGGCACAGAAAGGGCCAGAAAGAATAAGCTCACAGGCTACACACAGACTACAATTACGATTGGCGCCTGTGTTCTGGAAGTTGCGTACACAACACACGCACACACAGACACACGCACACACACCCCGTAGCCGCACGCTAGCCAAGCCTCGAGTCTCAGTCTCGCTGGCCGTGTCTATCCAGCTCTTAGCTAGCAAGTGGTTGTGTGAGCATTTCTAAGGTCTACCTTGCCAAAGCTGTGTCCGTTGTTTCTACTGCTTATAGCTCGAGAGCCTTTGCGCGGCACAAGTCTCTCGCCAGCCGCGCAGAGCCGCCACCGCACTCGAGCTAGGCCAGCTAGCTGGCCGCCGCCGCCCTTGCTGTTGCCGTTGCCGTTTCCATTTCTGCACCTGCTACAGCTACAGCCAGACGACTGCAGAAGAAACCCATGGGCCTTGTTGCGCTCTTTAAATCCCAAGCGCTCCTATCATCGTCACTAGAGATCCCTCGGCGCTCGTCCAGGCGAGCACTTGTTGTTGGCCTGACTCCTGCTCACACAACAGTTTGCCCGCTTAGAATCCATCTCTTGTTGCTGCACTTGGCTTGGAGAGCCAAGCTCCATTTGATAAGCTTCGTTTGACAAAATATACGAGGCCCAGACTCCTTCTACCTGCAGCATTTTGCGGGAAAGAACGAGTTGCGAGAGGGGGAGAGAGAGAGACAAGCCGGCCGCCAGCCCCTCTGAGGCTGCTCTCGCTTGGATTAGGCTCAAGCCCATGGAAGCACAATGCGAGCGACTTGGAGGGAAGGCTGCCTCGAGTTTGAGGAGGAGGAGGAGGGGGGCTAAGCACGATAAACGTCAATGGAGCACTACCAATCAAGTAGCCTTACGAGAGGCAACCAACCAGAATCGAGTTTCAATGACAGTGGCGGAAGAAGGATCATCCCTGGACAGACGGACTGCAGGCTGGATTAATGGGCCCTGTTTTAGAGGCTTGTGTTAGATTTGCATCTACCCTTTGCGTTAGCTAGCTTACTTTCGCAAACGAGAATTCAGCTCCTCTCTGAGCAGAATCCAAAACGAAGGGCGAATCAAGTTCTTTCTCAATCTACAATCGGCTCAAAAATTGGCCGACAGGAAATGGATTACGAATGCTGGTGTTTTTGTCACGCTAAATTAAGCCAGCTGGTTAAGTTATACGGAGCACAAAATTGCCCGTTGATTTAAGTCCGTAAAACTGAACTCTTTCCTCCGCTCCACTTGCCTAAAAACCAAGGCTCTCCAGCTTCCTGTTGATCGAGGCTACTGGTCAAGGCCTCGAGCAGGCAAGTCTTTGCAAGAGTGCAGCGCGCCAGCTGCTGCTACAATGAGAGGCCCCCTCGCGCCCTTCGAGCTCACAAGCCTTTAGCAAAGTTATTTAAAACTATCAATGTGCTCACGGGCTCGTGGGCAAAACTTGTCTGCTTATCGAGAATCGGAACAGCTGCCAGCTTGAATTCAAGCAACCAAAACTGCCTCCAGGAATAAACAGCCGCCTGGAGGTGCTCACACTCTCTCGAGCCGTTCCCCTCCAGCCTCCAGGCTCCTTTCACTTACCCTCCCAGCTCGTCACCCCTCTCCGATTTGAGAGACACTCGTGACGCAACCAAGATGAATCGCGGAGGAGCGAGTGGCCGACGGATGAGCAAGCGCAATAGTTGGATGGTTTGTTGTTGTTGAAGCTCCCGCATTCGAGTTCAGAGAGGGTTCAAAGAGATTTAGTAAGTGCGCTTGCTCATATTAGATTCTCCATCTAGTGGCAAGACTTTGTTTTGCTCAATTTTGTCGGGATTCAATGCAATAGGCTCCAATAGGCCCATGCAAGCTCGCAGCATGACTACGAGAGTTAGCATCGAGCGATTGACTGGATGAAGCTAGTCGGCGCGACACCAAAACGGTCGCATCGATTCAATTTCAGCTAACCTCTCTCTGCCTCGTCAGTTGGATTTGATCGAACAAATCGACTGCCAATCAGCGGTTGCATCGACAGCGGACTATTTAGCGAAACTTGAAGTGGCAGCGAGAGAGGATAGAGAGCGGAGGACAGGTAGGCAAGAGGAGGCTTAGCCTTCTGTGCTCCAACTTCAGAGGGTTGCTCCAACATTTCAGAACGACGAAAGGTCGCACGACATCATGCATCCCAGTTGGCTTCCACTTTTGGCGGGAAAGTAGCACAAAAGTCGATCGGAGTATCTTGTTGCTAAATTGAATAACAGTATCTGTGCGTCTCGTCAGGCCGCTCATCATGTTCGAGCCCCGAACTTGGCTCCAATTTGTTGCGACTCAACAGCTCCTCTAGCCAACAGGACGAGCTAGCGAGCAAGCAGGCGAATCAAGCCGAGACCATCTCGAAACTAAGCCAGCCTCATGGCGGCGACTCTCGCCCTACCTTCCTTGGCTTCGTCCCCTCTCCTCTTTCTTCGGCCACCTCTCAATCCCCTCCCGCGACTCGCCCCTCTCCCCTCTCTCCTCGCCACCGATTGCTTGTGCATAAAAGCACCAAGGCGAGCTCGCCCGCATTCGGCGCAAACCATTGTCCTACACTGGCGACCATCCCTCAGCTCAGCAAGCCTCTCCTTCGTCCGAAGAAATCGAGTGAGAGAGAGAGAGAGAGAGAGAGGAAAATGCCCCCTCCCCCTGCTGTCGCCGTTTCGCTCGTTCTCTCCGCTTGCTCTCCAACGATAACGACCACTGCGGCCACCAAGATAAATACGAACGAAACCGTTAGCTCAAGAGATAGAACAAGCGCAGGTTGATAACTAGGTGAATGGCAACTCTTGCGCTCGCTCTCCCTCTTTCCGTGCCGAGAATGCCCTGAACTCGTTTCAAAACATACGCCTGCAAACACATCTGCAAGGGGACGCAAGGCGGCACTGGACGCTCAGCTTGCCAATGGAAGCCAGCTGTGGCCACAATGAACAGAGGACCAAACCTGGCAGCACTCGAATTGGACGCCCAGACTCAGACCGATGAGCCCCTCTTCTCGGCTGGCCAACCAGCCGGCCATCCGAGCTAGCGGCTGAACAAACCAGGCTTGAACTTATGCTAGCCGCGTTCCCTCCACGAATGGCTTGCATGCTAGCTCGCCCATCCTCACTCCCAAATCTACATCGCAAGTTTTAGCCGCGAGAACTCAATCAATCCTTCATAGGACTCTCGAGCTGTGGAGCATTGAGATCGAGATCGCGATGGCGTTTGGGTAAAGGTTACTGCAGCCAGCGGGCAGTTCCGAGTGCCCTAACATTGAGTTCGCTTCCAGGGTGAAATGCTTTGCCCATCATTAGTAAGCACATGAGCTAGATCTTGGTCCAAGAGGAGCGCGGCCAACCGACGTTCCCACATTAAAGCTTCCATAGATTCACAAACTGAAGCTCGAAGGAAAGGTGAGCTTCATTCTCTTTCATGTCGCATGAGCATGCAGCGACGGTGGCGGCCCAGCTAGATCAGTTGGGGATGGGGAGCCCGAGAGCGACAACTGGTGGGTCGTCCGCCAAGCTCGACACTTACAGGAGATGGGAAGAGGTTGTGGTTGTTGCGATTGTGATTGTGATTGGTTGATTTATTAGTCATTCTCGGGGCTCTCGCTTCACCGAACTCGAATTGGAGGAGAGGGTGAAAATAAAATAAATAATGATGGAACTGGCAGTCAAGTTGGCCGGGATTCAGGGGCTTTGCTGCCGCCTCCGAATCGACACATGTCTGTGCTGTGTCTGGCTTGGCGGCTCGTCGAGGTTCATTGGTCCAAAGAAAAGGCTTGTTTAACTTGCTCAAATAACCAACACCAATGGATGGCTAACAAACGGCTGCCAATAAAGTACTCGTATTGCAAGGGCCTCAGTTCATCAGCGGATTGCGCATAGTTATGCCCGGATTCAACCCTCGTGCGCTCGAGAGGGTTCTCTTGGTTAGCCAAGGAGCTGAGTAGTGGTTCGCGGCGCTACCATTGCAGGGGGACACATTTGTCGGCTGGTTCGTTTGGCGTTGGCTTGTGGGTGCAAATTGAATCTGGTTCCTTTGTTCAGGCATCATGAAGGTTGAGTGCTCGTTTTGGGCCACCCTTGCGTGTGGGCGCGCAGATATCATCTTGTTTTGCGCAAGTGATATGCGCGGAATCGGCGCGCAAACATTGGCCACGTTGATCTCGTGCCAGAGTTGACTTTCATTCATTATTCTACTATTACTACCGCAGTCGCAGATGGTGTTTTGATTACACACGTGAGCTAGATCGGCCTTCTTGACATCGCCGTCAGCAAAACCATGTGGTTGGACGAAAAACGGTAACAAAAACATCTGCATTGGAATTGAGATGGCAGCTGCATTATTTGCATAGCTCTGATTTGCAACCAATAAGCTGTTGAGATCTTTGTTGATGAACACGTTGCCTGAATTCTTGCACATCCCTTGAGAGGACTCCTGCTCCTTCTTGTAGCCGAAATGTCTTTCCTCCAAACTGGCATCTCTTGCCCGATAGCCCAAACCCTTCAAGCGGCTCAGCCTAATTCTAGTTCTAACAAGCAACACAACTTCCTGCTTGAGTTTTGCATACAATTTGTTGCAATGGCGCTGCAACTCAATTAGAGCTCGGATGAAGTACAGATGATGGAGGCACGCAATGAATCTCGTCTGAAACATGGCCTTCCTCTCGAATACTCTCCTATTCACGTTTGATCGATGAGTCTCTTGGGTTTGTGGAGGCGACAATTTTTCATCGATTGAATTGCATTTTTTGGTTGCTCAACTTGCGACTTTAAAACGAAACTGGCTAAATGAAATCAAGGACATCGCCGAAGTATCCGCAATTCACAAAATTAAGCAGACGCTAACTAGAATCATGGAAATCGTAAGCCTGGGATTCGCTTGCTGCGAATCTGCTGGCAAGGCGACACTCGGTTGCTCTCAATTAATTCAAGCCGGTACCACTTTAAAGCGGTAGAGTTGCATAAAAGTGGACCGACGTGTACCGATCTTGAAACTAAGCTCCTCTTGCTGCACTAGCCAACTTGCACAGAAGGGGGAATCAAAGAAGTTGTTTATTTCAACCCTCATAAAGCCAAAGACAGAATAATTCGAGAATAGCCAGTGTCCAGTCAATCGAGGCGATCTTAGGCGGGAAAGTATTTGGATTGACTCAAATTAGGTCAGATAGACAACCACCTATATTTAAATCTGGACAAGACTTGTAACAAGTTCGACCGGTATATTTGGAACCAACTTTTGTCAAGATGACAAGATATTTATGGCAAGTTTTAAATTTGTTTTATATATAAAAATCTCGCTTTTATCGAATAAGTTCAGCTTGGTTAGGATTGAAGATGCTTCAGTGATGATGTTACGTTGGCGTCTTGATTGCTGAGTGCAATAAGTTTTTCTTCTTCGTGAGACAAGAGATTTCATTTAGTTCAGGCTTCAACCTTAACCTTTTCCTTGTCCACACCACTATGATATTCTTCGATACATAAACTGCAGCTCCAGGATCCATCGGGTGGTTTTGCTAAGGGTGGGTTTAGGCAATACATGTGATAGCCTCTATCACAGTCATCACAAAAGAGAAGTTGATCATCGTTGTCCGATGTACCACATAATCCACATGATTTGCATTCAATACATTGCCATTTATATTTTTTGACAGAGAGTAAAATATTAGGTGTAAAATTCAGGCAAGTTGGATGACCAGATCGGCCACAATCTGAACAAGAGACCAACTCCTCAGGCTTTTGAGTCTTTTTGTTCTCTTTAGCATCTCCTAAACAAAAGTCACAATATGGCGAGTTATCGCTGTTGTTGTCTGCATTAGATGTACCATTTTTGCTGCTCGCACTATGATTTGTGTCTACGCTATCATTTGATTTGGCGTTACCATGAAAATGATGATTGATCGAGGAGGTTGAGGTCGATGATGACTGGGCTTGTTTGTTCGCATTTGACGCTGTTGTGTTGTTGTTTACGCCAGGAGGATTTCCGATGTGATTGCTACCACCAAAACTATTGCTCGGATCGTCGTTATTTATGGTATCATCGCCGCTTGAATTGCAGACAATATTTTGGGCATGACAATGATTCCGGTGATAGGTAAGCCCAGGTCTTGTCTTGTAGCTCATCTCGCACCATTCGCACTTGTATGGTTTTAAGGGATCATTGGTCTTCTCAATCTTGTATTTTCTCTCACGTTTTTTCTTGGGAGTGGATGAAGAAGGCGTGTTGTGGTGGTGGTGTTGAGTCTGTTGTTGAACTTGCTGCGGTTGCTGCTGCTGCTGCTGCTGGTGTAGGTGCTGGGTTTGGTTTTGGTGTTGCGATGAATGCTGTGGATGATGATTGAGATGATTTGATTGTTGCGATTGTTGCAGAGGGTGAGGATCATTTGAATCATCGAGGTCTCCGTGGGCTGTGGCCTCAGAGGTACTCTCGTCGGGGTCGACCTTGCTACTTGTTGTAGCATCTTTTGATTGTTCGTTTATGGTCCAGGGGTAAGCATTTGAATTTGAGGAGCTATCATGCATAAATGAAGAATCATTATGATGATTGTGGTTTATGTTGTCGGCATGATTATAGAAATTATTTGAAATAATATTATTATGACCCGCACTAGCATCTGTCATCTTGATTTGGGCAGAGGCTAGAGATGAATTGTGATGATGCTGCGAATGAGTGTGATGATGCTGTAACAATTGCTGAGTATCGTTACTGGAATGATCCACTAGCATTGATTGATCTTGAGCGGCACTAGTTGAGGGACCCATATTCGATGATGACGAATGCAGGTAGTGAGACGAACGGGTTCTGAAGTAAATATCATCCAATAAATACTGGCGCTTTCTTTTAACCCATCTCTTGGCTGGGTAGGTGTATATTTTTCCTGAACTCTGGCTTTTAGGGCTTCCACTAAGATGATTAGTGGGTTCCGATAATTCTATTTGCGTCAAGCGATCATTTTTGGTCATCCAAAGGCAACAATCACTTTGAGCAACACCAGTTTGTGAATCGAGGAAGGGTAGGCGATACTTCCTTTCTTGGACTAATTTTTGGTTGAAGGATGATGATGATTCAATGTATTCTTTGTAGGAGCTATCATTCAAAAATTTGCTTATCCTAGTTAATACATCTTTCTGAACAGTGAATTGGAGCTCATTGTTGCTGTTCTTATTTTTACCTCCGCTAGCAATAGTTGTGGTAGCGGAGTTGTTGCCAACATTATTGTTGTTATTATTACTATTGTTGTTGTTATTGTTATTACTACTAGTATTATTCGTACTTCTTGCTGTTGCGCTGGTTGAGTTTTTGCAAGTTTCAGTTTTGATACTGATATTGACATTTTTAGTATCGCGATGGTTGCTAGCGGGCGATTCTGAAGTTGGGGTAGTTGAAATTGTTGTGGTTGTCTTATTGATAACGCTTATGGTTGTTTGTGATGAGGGCGAATCGTTATTGTTTGTGTTGGCGGTTGCGGTGGCGCTCGAGCTGGTTGATGATGATGTTGCACCATCAGCAACTGTCCCAATCCATTGCGGGCCGATTTTAGCAACAGTGCCCGACATGATGCTGGAATTCTTGGCCTAGAGTGTCGCTATCCAGGATAGGGATTTTGGAGTCCACTTGACTCAAACTGCTCAATGGCGACTACCTCAATGGTTGGGGCGGTAATAATGGTAACAGTAATAGTGTTGATAATAAACAAATAGCTGCAACTAACTGGCCTTGCTCGGCTGGTTGCGGAGGACGAGCAGTGCACAAATAATGGTTGTCGTCGTTCCCTAAGCTTTCAAGTAGGTTAGTTCTATACAGTGGGCTCTTCCAGCAGCCTAGTCTTGGTACGAGAATAGGCTGTCGTTGTAGTATTGGTGATAGTGTCCGCTCTAACAATATTAATAAGATTTTATCCTCTCCCTGAGAAGTCATACCAATTCCATGTTCATCGCCCTCAGCTCTATCGTCAGTTTATTTCGTTTTCAAGTCTCTCTCTTTCTCTCTCTCTCGCTCGCTTCCATCCCATCCCATTCTCAAGCGCACACACAATCTCGTTGCTTGGTTTAGTTTGTTGGATCATTCCTCTCGCTGTGTATGTCTTTCTCTCGCTGGTCTGCTGCCGCTCAAGTGCTGCTCTCTAGCCCGCTCACTTGCCATACAAAAACCTCTGCTTCTCGGGCCTGCGCCCGCTCTGCCTGTGCTAGCTGCTGCTGCTGCTGCTCTTTCTTTCTCGCAGTGAACACAGCCTATGGTAGTCGTGGTTGTGTCGTCGTCGTCGTCGTCGATAGCAGTCTGCTCGAATCCCGTATGCTGGCGCTACCACTGCGTTTGCCGCCACCACAGCCGCCGCCGCCTCTGCCGCCGCGCCACCACCACCACCACTGCTCGGCGTTGCCGCTCGCGAGGCTTCACTACTAGTTCGTCGGGCGGCCGTCAGGCGAGGCTAACAGACGAGCTAGGGGCAACTCACGACTGCATGAGCCCATTCGTGTGGTGGCGGCAGAGGCGGCGGCGCAGGCCCATTTTACCACTGCCGCAGATGGAAATCTCATTCCCAGTGGCGACCTCGCGCGCCCTGAAAAATATTTCCACTTTGACAATCCGTAGGGCGTGATATTTGCGATTGGTTACCCTAGAAAAGTATTCTATTGGTCAACTTGCTCCAACAACCAAACAAGGAAGCTTCCACTACACTCCCCAGTGGTTGCTTTCCAAAGTACAGACTCAACATATACTTATTTGTTTCCTCAACTGTCCACTCATTGCTAAAATGATTGGCGGATTGTTTATTTATAATCACAAAGGCGAGGTCCTCATTTCTCGCGTCTATCGCGACGATATTGGTCGCAATGCCGTGGACGCTTTCAGGGTCAATGTTATACACGCCAGGCAGCAGGTTAGGTCACCAGTCACAATCATAGCCAGGACTTCTTTTTTTCATATCAAACGGGGTAATATTTGGCTAGCGGCGGCCACAAAACAAAACGTCAATGCTACCCTAGTGTTTGAGTTTCTCAAAAAAATGGTTGATGTGATGCAGAATTATTTTGGAAAAATGAACGAAGAGAACGTGAAGAATAACTTCGTTCTCATCTATGAGCTATTAGATGAAATTCTCGATTTCGGTTACCCACAGAACACAGACACTGGAATTCTCAAAACATTCATCACCCAATTGGGCGTCAAGTCACAGACCAAAGAGGAACAGTTCCAGATTACGAGTCAAGTCACCGGTCAAATTGGTTGGCGACGTGAGGGAATACAATATAGGCGCAACGAGCTGTTCTTGGATGTATTAGAGTACGTTAATCTACTCATGTCGCCTCAAGGGCAAGTTCTAAGTGCCCATGTCGCCGGCAAAGTGGTAATAAAATCCTATTTAAGTGGAATGCCCGAATGCAAATTTGGCATTAATGACAAAATAACAATGGAATCAAAAGGAAAATCAACGCTCCCTTTAGATGATCCCTCAAGGCTTAACTCTAGTGCAGCAAAAGCAAGTATTGCCATTGATGATTGTCAGTTTCATCAGTGCGTTAAGTTGTCGAAGTTCGAGTCGGAGCATGCAATCAGTTTCATACCTCCAGATGGTGACTTTGAACTCATGCGTTATAGGATAACCAAAGACATATCGCACCCATTCCGACTCATTCCATTAGTGCGAGAAGTCGGCCGAACGAAGATGGAAGTCAAGATAGTACTCAAGTCTAACTTCAAATCGAATTTGATAGGTCAGAAGATTGAAGTTAGGATACCTACTCCCCTCAATACAAGCGGATGCCAGCTGATTTGTATGAAGGGCAAAGCAAAATATAAAGCTAGTGAAAATGCAATAGTTTGGAAAATCAAACGGATGGCTGGAATGAAAGAGACTCAACTGAGTGCAGAAATAGAGCTTCTTCTCACTGATACCAAAAAGAAATGGAACAGGCCCCCTATATCTATGGACTTTGAAGTCCCTTTCGCACCCTCTGGCCTAAAAGTGCGTTATCTCAAGGTTCTTGAACCAAAACTTAACTACTCGGATCACGATGTTATCAAGTGGGTGCGTTACATAGGTAAGAGTGGCTTGTATGAGACACGGTGCTGAGTTTGCAAATCTCGTTTTCCTACCCGTCTGATGTCAGGCCTCTGGCCTACAACAAGTCCCAGCAATGTACTCAACTTGAGAATAAAGCTACGTTTACGTTAGAATCCTAAAGACGTCTCTTCAATTCAGCCGTGAATGTTGCTTGGCGCCTAGAAGAGTTTCGAAACGCATTCCTCGCTTGACTCTTAGTGGTAGCCACCACCATCGGGATAGTGTTCAATATCGAGACCATATCATCTGTCCATTTTCAGAGACGCTAAGCAAGGCTAGGCAATAAACTTGGAAGCGTACTCTGGGTGAGAAATGTATCGAAAGCCGTCCCTCATATTCACTCTATGATGATGTGAACCCGTAGGCACTACATTCAGATGAGAGCTAAGCCGACTTGTGAATGACGAACTGTGAGATGAACATTATGGCTGAATGTGTCTGAGGATATACCTCAGAGTTCGGGACCTCAGATGGGTTCATCCAGAATGTTGGAAAAAAACGTTTTTGTGCTTCCTTTTGTTGTTTTATGCAATGTAACAAGATTTCAGCACTGTTTAGGGGGTTTTTACCTGGTTCGTTTATGGGAATCCTAATTTCTATCGTTACGAATCCAGTAGCATGGTCAGATTCACCAGCTAAGCCAGTTTTCCCCGCAAACTATAGGGTGCATGATTTATTTATTGTCACTACCTTAGGCGGAACTTAATGGACCGTCCCCTGCCTGGTGCGACCAGAGTTCGCCGGATGTTGCAGAGCGAGAGTATGGCTCTATGTACAAGCACTTGTTCGATTCCGGCATAAGGTCGAGTCCAAAGATGATATTGGTTGATAGAATAAGAAGCGCCTTCTTTAGTCTTTCGAGCGCAGACGAGGCTCCGAAGACCAAAACTTCGACTGCGTGTTTGCTTCACTGTCAAGGGTGATGTTGGATACACAATCCAATCACAATCTGCGTTGCAAGACATGTTTGACTTCCAATACGTTAGCTCTGGCAACTGTCCCATGGCTTGTGAGGAGGCACAAAGCGCCAAGTGCGAGCCCTGGGCAATGTTCACAGATTCTGACAAGAAGAACACCTAGTTCTGGGTTAGGCGCAACAAGAGGACAAATGTGACCATTATGGTCCACCATTACATGCTCGGCCATGACCCTTGCTTGGTTCCCACTCTGCTTGCCACGACCTAAGCTATCACTGCTTTCGAGCCGATAGAGCCAAGGATGACGAGGCCAAGGCTGGTTCCTCCAAACCTGAAATGTGGTAGCATGTCGGGGCCCGACGAGAGCGCTTAGAATGGCGAGCGCCGATCGCATTTAATCATACAAAATCCTCTCCCCGAGCATAGCAGTGATCCTCATAAGTATGATCACACCGATCACGAGTTCGGAGAGTTCCGCTATGAGCACCAGAGATAGTATGACACTACCGAAACGGGCGTAAATTACTGTAAAATCTCCGCTTCATGAAAAGCGAGAATCGCGAACTGAAGCTGACAACAACTCAATCGATCTTAACCACCTGCAAGGTCGACTCCGATTCTACTGCTAGAATGACGGCCTTGATTGCGCAGCCCTCATTCATTGAGAGAAGTTTAGAACAGATCGAACACGACCAATCTGCCTGACGATTGGGATTAGAATATTAGAGGTCCAGTCACACCTGTCAAAGATCAGGATTATTGTGGCAGTTGCTGGTCGTTCGGAACTGTTTGCACAATCGAGGGTGCGTAATTTGTCAAGACAGACAAGCTACCTAGATTGTTACAACAACAACTGGTGGATTGTGGTTGGGAATTTGGAAATAATGACTGCGACGGAGGTGTAGACAATCAAGCTTACAAGTACATCATGGAGGCGTATCGACCGAGGAAGACTATGGCAGCTACCTCGGAGTTGATGGGAAGTATTATGATGGAGAGTTCGAGAAGAGCGTCAAAATATATGGCCTCTACAATGTTACCAGCGATCAAGAGGCTCTAAAGGATGCAATCGTCACCTATGCGTATCGGTTACAATTGCTCTAGATGCATCACAGCCGACGTTCATCTTCTACTCGCACGGTGTCTACTATGATGAAGGTTGCAAAAACTCGCCAAATGACTTCGATCATCAGGTACTCGCTGTGGGTCATGTTCACATGGACGGGAAATTTGTCTGGCTCATGAATAATTCGTGGTCCACGTATCGGGGCTATGATGGCTACATATACATGTGAGCCGAAAACAATACTTGCGGCGTTCTGACTGCACCAACAGTGCCAATAATTAAAACACAGACACAAGAGTGTTATGAAGCAATCAATCGAGTTCGCGCTTAAAGTTCTTATCGGTTGTAAATGCATTCCAGATTTCTAAGTTTGATAGGTTTGATAAGACTAAGTTTGATTAACGTTATTTAAGCTTGCGCCAAACAGTCATCCTGGGATTCGTTGGCAAGGTTAGCAAGTCCATGATGTCTTCGAGTCAGATGAGATCAAAGGAATTTTTACAACAGCGGATCAAGTAGATAGTGATCCCGACGAGACGGTCGTATTGAAAACGATAGACGTTTGCGATGTCAAGGATCTTAAGTGGGATGTCTTCGTCATATTGAACAGACAGTAATCTAACTCATGACCATGAGAGCAGTTCGAGGGCGTGTGGCCGAAGAATAGATTTGCGAACACTTTGATAGTTCCAATTAGAGCAACAGAGCCACCGAATATAGCCAACAGGAGAGCGTATATCTTCTTGTTGCTTGTTAGTCTTCCGGTTTCGAGTTTCATGAAACAAGCCGATGGCAGTATGAAAGCTAGCGGTAAAGCTGTGGCAACTCCCTGTGGTGGACCAGTCAAATCGGTAGGGGTGAGTTTAGTGTCTTATCATCAATTCTATGGAGCAAATTATGGAAATTGGCTTACATTTAACTCTAAGACTATTCCAAGACAATCAGTTAGAGTCGATAGTAGAAACGTAACGGAGACTATACTTATTGTAATCATCAGATGATGCCTCTTGGTAAGCAGCTCCTTGCATGGCCAAAATACGTTTTCTAAGACTTCGCGAACGACGAAACACTCTATTGGGTAGGTGAGCATTATGGTTATCGTGAACAGTAGTCTAGCTATGTTAGCTCCGTCATCTGAGAGGCAATAATTTTCAAATAAATCACCTTGACTGAATGATTTGAATGTTGAATATCCAGCAGCACCAAAAACAATCACAATCAAGCAAGATATGCCCACACTCGCATGGGTTACCTTATCCCATCTTAACTGTGTCGGATTCTCGAGACTTCCATAGAGAAGAAACGAGCTGTGATGACACATGTAAGCAAACACAATGATTCCAATCGATTGGGTTATATCTCCACCTAAGAAGGTAAATGCGTCATCATTAGTGCCCACTAGTTCTGACATGTGATCGAATCTTAAGATGACAAAAAGCGTTATGTATATGATCAGGAGGAGCGATACCATTGAGACTTTGGACATTTTCGCTATGTCTTTCTGCAGTGATAATGGTAACGTGACAAAGAGTGTTGATATGAAAACAATCGAGTTCCTGTTGGCAAGTAGATGTGTATGTTGAACTGCCAAAAGAGGATGCATTAGTAAAGATTGTCCTAGTAGCTAGTGATTGATTGAGTTTATGGGCTACTTACGCGCGAACACTCGCTTGAAAACTTTGGTCACTGTGTCTCCAATTATAACATTGTAACTTATCATCGCAATAAAAGGATAAATGAACTGCAACAAGGTTAGTAAATAGAAGCCCGGCCGTCCAAAGGCTACATGAACTAAATCTTGGTACGAGGTCACGCCGGCTAAATTGGCGGATTTAACCAGAAGACTAAGAGAGTAATCGGTGACTACAGCAAGGGCTATCAGTAAAAAGAGACCAAATCCGAAACCGGCTTTGTGGAGAGCGTACGGGATTCCAACAATTCCCGAGCCAAGGATGCTGTTGATATAGTTGAGACCAATTTGGTTCAAGCTGGTTGTCGAGGCGAGGGCGCCACCAGCCCCGAAAAGACCCCCATCCGAGGCTGTCACCGATGAACCACTCCTTCTGCATCCCTCAGCCTCAACGAGATTACTGGTATCGTTAGCAATACTTCCACGTGTGCTATCTGATACTTGCGAAAACGATGGGTCGGTATTTGGTGCCGAGTTGGAGTTTCCACTGATCTGCAAGTCGAAGATTAGAAATTTTGTTAGCTAGATCATGGTAGAAGAGATTCGTTGACACTGATCGGAGTAGCTTACAGTCGCAACCCCGCCACTCGGCGCTGATGCCGACGGCTTCGCCCTGAGTATATGGGAGCTTTCATCGTAGCTTGCCGAAGGGGTCATCCTTTTTGCTTGCTGAGAATATTTCACTTGCACTCACTGACGATTTCGGAACATTTTGCTTCCGAGATTTTACGCAATACAATTGATCCTTTGAATATGAATAATCGGCATCATGGGTCTTAGTGTTCTCCAGCGGTCTTCGCAATACAAGAGCATAGTTCTAGAAGCTCGTGCTGCTAGTTCCACAACGAGATGCGCTCGTGCAACATAGCGGCTAGCGGCTCTAGCTCTTGGCGCGAAATGTGCCAGCTGTTGGCAAGCTTGGAAAGACGTTTCAGCAGCCCCTTTATGCTGTCCTGGCTTGCTCGAGTCAAGGTACTAAATCGCAATATGGCGGCGGGCTGTTTGCTTTCCACAGAGGACGGTACAATAACTACTTGTTTGAGCTGGCGTTATTGATGTTCTGATATCACAAGCTTTGCAGCCAAGCCCTCACTGTGTGTAAAATTTCACAACTTCCGAAGCTGTAGTGTAGTGTTCGTGTCCCGAGCCTTCACTTTACCTTATTTGTATGGAAATAATTTGAATTTCTTGAGCTCTCGGGGTCGGTGAATCCATTTGTCAAGCGGATAAGCGAGCTTGTACAGCAATCATAGTTGCTGTCAAGATTGACTGAAATTATGATCGAAACATTTGTAGGCCTCCTGGCGAAATGTGAATTGCGTTGAGGAGGCCATAAATAGATGATTCGAAGGGCTACAATATCTAGGTAGGTGATCTACTAGCAGTTCGTGGGACATGTTCCTCGTCTGTCGACGAGAATTGCGGTCATTTCAAACCCTTGAGTTAGTGTCGTTGCAGGGGTATAGTTTGATGCATTTGCAGAGACAATCTTGAAAACTAGCGAATGATTAGACGATAGGCTCGATAGTTTTGATTAGATTTCTATAGGGAACAGACTATTGCAGCGCTGGTGTCATTTTAAGAGCAGAAACCTTCTTTGGCAGCAACAATGACCCTTGAAAAAGGAGTTTCGAGTGAACGAGGACAAAGATACCGATGGTCAACAATGTCGAGACTTTCCGAGCAGACCTGTGAAACGCTTGCAACGCAATGAGTCCCGAGCGCTTCGGCAGGGTCTTGAGTTTCGCAGGTGAGGGAAAAGTGGTGATGTGGTCGCAAGTTGCTCTCTGATACTGTAAGCCAGACTATTTTACTCGTCGCGTCGAAGCTTCGTTGACGCAATAGGCAAGAATGATGGTTTGTTGCTCAATCTTTTAACACACATCGTCATCAGGGTACCAACAGGGCATGAGCCAATTCTGAGAAGCTTTACTAGCAGCCTAGTTTGCGATTAACGATGTATGTAACTCTCCTCACCTACCGATGTTATCGGTAGCTTAGGATGATCTTAAACATTGTGTTTGTTCTACTAATGTAACCTCACTTGCCTGGTCCAATTTTTGTGCGTAGCACTAAAATAAACGTTCTCACTCTCGATCGTCAACCTGTCATCGATCGAGTAAATTCAACCCAGAGTATCAGAAATCCTGACGCGGAACAAATGTAAGATATCCCGAAATCAAACAGCGAAGGTTTTATATTTGTCCGTGAATCCGCTCACGACTAAAATAAATAAATGAGCGGGCTCATTCTCTCCACCCTTTCAGACCCTACCTGTTGGCTTCCCAACATGTTGCCGCCACGCTTACTATTCCTCGAGTACCTGGACTGAATCGTCCATTAGGCCAGGCTTGTACATTCGAGCTTAGGCTTGGGTGTATAGCCGTTCGCAGATAAGTCAACCTGAAATGAATCTATGCGTGTCAAGAGCGATATCAGTATCCCAATACTTATTTATGTATTGTATCTGTTGTGCGCGCTGTTGAAAATATCTACTTTAGTCTACATTATATCTGTTCCTAGCTTGGTTATATAATACAACATGTATGCTTTCATAAGGTCTGAACAAATTCAGCTTATTCTACCATCAAACTTTTATTTGAATGGTCTCGAGAATTGAAGGGCTAGAAAAAAGATAGGCGAAATCCTCATGTTAGGGTTATTTCATGATTATCCACAACTTTATAGCTAGACATTTTAGATTTAAAGACTGAATTTGCGATTATCGGTGCTTCCAATCAGAAGTGAGAAACTTCCGATAGCTCAGCAATACAACTCAGTGCCATAGTGTCACTCGCTAAACAAACATCAAGCATACGAGCCTCTCATTCCTATCTTTATAATATGTCGATGCTCGCACGGTTCAATCAGTAGATGTTAAAGTTGGCCCTTTTGGACATAAAAACTTGTCCAGCTGTAGCTTATGATATTAATAACTTAGAAAGCTACCACAATGTCTACGGCCCCGACATTCGGTTACAAGGAGAGACGCCGCGAGGCGCATACCCAGGCCGAGCAAAAGAGGCGAGATGCAATCAAAAAGGGTTACGAGGATCTGCAATACATGGTACCCACATGCCAGCAACAAGATTCCATTTCAAGCTACAAACTTAGTAAAGCTACTATTTTACAGCGTAGCATCGAGTATATACAAACATTGCAAAAATCTAAGGTTAGACACGAGGGTGAACTTAGGACCCTACGTAAAGAGGTTTGCGCCCTACAAATCATGAAGAGCAACTACGAGCAAATGTTAAAACAGCACCAACTTTCAACGTTACAGCTTGGGCAACCCGCCAATCAGATGAGTGAGCAAGTCAAGTTTGAGATATTCCAAGCATTCTGTGATAATTTATTCGTTTCATTCGACCATTACGTTACATTCGGAGATTTTAAACAACTTTCTGCTAGCATCTTTGGTTGGCTTGAGGAACATTGCAAGCCTCAAACTCTGAGAGAAATGTGTCTCAGGATATTGAGAGATTTCTTCACCGTTCCACCCTCGCCCATGAATCTTTGAAGCAACATTCGATATTCTAGACGGCGAGACTTCAAGTATAACTGCCCCCCGAAGTGGATTGATGAAGATGATTTGAGGAAATTCACAAACACAAATCGAGTTTCCAACAAACGTTTAGATTAACAACAGTGTTCCACTTGTTGGTTTTTACAAGAGATTTTTCTCAAGCCAGATTTTTCTTCTTCATTGCCTCCAATAGAGTCGAGCCCATTTGCGCAGGTGACTTCGTAACCAGAACCCCAGCCTCTTCCAGCGCGTCTATCTTGGCTTGAGCGCCCCCTTTTCCACCGGCGATTATTGCCCCAGCGTGTCCCATGCGGCGACCTGGTGGAGCAGTTATACCTGCAATGAAAGACACCACTGGTTTCGAGACCGCACCCGAATTGTTTTCTTTTAGGAACAGTGCAGCCTGTTCTTCAGCCATGCCGCCTATCTCACCGATTAAAATAATTCCCTTGGTCTCGGGATCCTCGAGGAAAACAGATAGACAGTCGATAAAGTCTGTCCCGTTGAAGGGATCTCCTCCAATTCCTATGCACAGCGATTGGCCTAGGCCTACTTGTGTTGTTTGCTGGACCGCCTCATATGTCAGAGTTCCAGATCGAGAGACGATGCCTATTTTACCAGGAGTGTGTATATGGCCTGGCATGATTCCTATTTTACATTGACCCGGCTTGATTATGCCCGGACAGTTTGGCCCGATGAGACGCGTTTTGCTCTGCCTTACTAACTTGTTCTTAACTCGGACCATATCGAGCTGAGGAATACCTTCTGTTATACAAACAACTAAGCCGATTTCGGCACTTACCGCCTCATCAATCGCTGCAGCCGCACCAGGGGCTGGGACATAGATGACACTTGCGTTTGCGCCGACTTTCTCGATCGCTTCGCGAACCGAATTAAATACAGGGAGATCTAGGTGCTTTGTTCCTCCTTTACCCGGAGAAACTCCGCCGACCAAGTTGGTTCCATACTCTATGGCTTGTTTACTATGAAAGGTTCCTTGCTTTCCAGTGAATCCTTGACAAATAAGTCTAGTTTCTTTGCCAACGAGAAGTGCACTTCGGGTTGCTGCATAGGCACCTTTCAAGAACGATGATGCCATGTCTCGGGGTTTTACGATATTGAGATTGAGTCGATCTTAGTGGACACTCATCTTCCCATGAATATATGATCACATTTATCGAAACAACACAATGTCATCAAAGCCAGACCGTTAGCCTCCATTCACTTATTTGTTCTTGAGACGTAATTTTCTGCGTTGAGTGGGAATGAAGCTCGGGTGCAGTAGCGTGCTGATGAAAGTGGTGCAGACTCGAATTCAGCAGGCTAGAATGAGAACCAAAAATAAATACTAGCCCATTGGCGGAATGAGTGTGCCAACGAAGTCTTCAGTTTATGGGACGCCGCACAAAATTTCAGCCTTGTTTCGGACCGGACGGGGAGGGTGTGTTGGCTAGATCAGAGGGTTGGGCTAGCAAATCTCGAATTTTAGAATGTGTTCGGGGTTTCACGCCTTTTGTTAACCGTTCGGGTCAGCATATAGCCCGACCATTCAGTTCAGAGGCACAACTTTCGGCTTGAGCTAAGCGAAAAGCCGGCGTTCGTAGTTCGATAAGCGTCCCATAAAATAGGTGACACGTTAGCGGGAGTATCCTGGCACCATAAGTTCCCCCCTTTTCGGTCCATCTCTCTTAGATAAGACTTGATTCTGATTGTTTTGTTTACCTCGGCTACCAAAACGACTAAAAATAAATATATGTCTCTGATTAGCCTCAAGAATGATAGCAAATCAATCGACAGTCACGAAGGCTTTGCTAGGTCAAACTGAACGTTGGGTCAAGTAGTTACAGTAGATAAAAGTTCATGATTTATTGGTGATTCAATTCAACTCTAGAAACTACAAGTGGTCAGTAGCAATGGCATGTCTAAGCAGAGGCGTATTTGTTGTGGGTGCCAAGAGAACTCCATTTGGAGCCTTCGGAGGCCGACTCAAGGATATTGACTCGATTGAGCTGGGAAGAATAGCATCAGCTGCAGCGCTAGAGCAAGCAAATTTAACCCCAGATAAAATCGACTCAGTTATAGTGGGCAATGTAAACCAAGTTAGCTCGAGAAATGGTCCATATATATCTCGTCATGTTGCCCTTAAAGTGGGTGTCAAAGTCGAGACTCCATGCCTTACAATCAATAGGCTCTGTGGTAGTGGATTCCAAGCCATTGTCAACGGTAGTCAGGAGATATGTCTCGATGATTCCGAGGTAGTCCTCTGTGTTGGGTCAGAGAATATGTCTCAAAGTCCATTCGTCCAAAGAAACAGTCGTTTTGGAGTGAAATTTACTCAAGCTCCACTAATGGAGTGTAGTCTCTGGTCGACTTTGACTGATTGGCATATCAACACTCCGATGGGTGTGACTGCTGAAAATCTAGCCAAGAAGTATAACCTAACTAGGAAAGATGTGGACGAGTACGCCCTGCTCTCACAGACAAGGTGGAGGGAATGCAACAAAAATGGCAACTTCAAAGAGGAGATGGCACCAATTAAATTGACTGAACGAAAAAAGGAGGTTATGATGGATGTCGATGAGCATCCCCAAGAAACAACCATGGAATCACTAAGCAAATTGCGACCCTCATTCGATAAGGAGGGCGTTTCGACTGCTGGAAACTCTTCGGGTATTGGTGATGGTGCTGGCGCTATCATTCTCGCTAGCGAGGATAGCGTCGCAAAGAACAAACTTGCACCTCTCGCCAGGGTTGTAGGCTACAGTATTGTTGGTTGTGATCCAACAATAATGGGCATAGGTCCGGTTGCCGCTATAAGAAAGGTGTGCGAAGCCAATGGATTGAGTTTGGAGAAAGACGTCGGTTTGATCGACATCAACGAAGCATTTTCGGCTCAATTCTTGGCAGTGTCGAAGGAACTCAATTTAGATATGTCAAAAACTAACGTAAACGGAGGGGCCATTGCATTGGCTCATCCAGTTGGGGCCTCAGGTTCAAGAATTTCTGCGAATTTGATTTATGAGATGAGACGCCGAAAGGTTAGCCACGGAATCGGAGCTGCATGTATTGGTGGTGGCCAAGGTATCGCGGTCTTGTTCGAGAGGTTAGCTTGATACCGATAGGCAGCTTCTGCACCTTTGATAAGTGATAATAACGACTTCATTCGACAAGTATGTCACTCTCATTCCACAAAATAAAGCGAACTCGAGTAAAATTTTTATATCTCTATCATATTCGATCGTTGGATTTGGAAATATCGGCCATATTCACCGACCAGCTCAACTCGCTGATAGATCCGTTGAATCCGACCCGAACTTGACAATGAGTGATAAACTTTGACGAAGTTTTCCTCTCATACCTCATTCACCAATTTTAGTCGTTTTGGTACATACTTGTGGTCGACGGGGACTACGGATTATCATCTATCCTAGCCATCAGATGGCGATGGTTGGTGTTCGACGATGTCTCGCGACTCAGAATGCAGATGGCAGGCAAACTGCATATAATTGATACCGGATGAATTTGGAAGGCGCCTCTCTGGCGCCAGACAGATGATCTCCCTCTGACTATGAATCGTTGGGTAGAGTGAAGAATGGCGCTGGTGAGATGAATGAATCGAGACAAACTGTTCAGAATAGACCAACATGTATCGGGTCCACTGTATTGCCGTCGGTGATGCACAACGTGAGGCGCAAATTGCGGGCCATCCTCTTTGGTTGTAAGTAGCTCTTGTGCTAGCAAAACTGAGAAGATGAAACAAGGAGATAATCAAGATAGATTGGGGCTGCAAAAGCGGCACGCGAGAGATATTGAATTGTCATCGTGGTGCCTAAGTTGGTCGTTCTGATAATGGTGGCGCCAACGACCACGTTTGTCTTAATTGAGATCCGTCATGATATACGATGACGATCGTTCGCCGGTTGGCTAGTTTATGGAGGTCGCTGGAGCGCATCCCAGCGGATGTCCACTTTGTTTTGCATTGGCTTGGATTATGTAAATGCCTCGCAAATGATCAGATCCGGCGGATTAGCGAGCGAAAGGCCCCACTTCTGTTTCCCTCTATCCTGGTTCTCGCTTTCAGGGATATTAGAATATTTGATTTTCCGTTGAGATTATGAAAACTTTTGGTCGCCCACGCGACCCCAATTGGAGCGCTGGCGCGCGAGAGCGTGACTTATGGCTCTGGGGGCCGAATTGTCGCTCTCCGGAAGGAGGCTCGCTTGCAACCGCCAGCTCGCTTGCAATCATCCATCTTAGGAGAGGCTAATCCGAGCTAACAAAAGCTAGCCACCGGATCAGGCAGCCGGGATGGGAGGAGAGCTCGTGCAGGAGCTTGGCCATCGTGGGTGAGTTCCTGTTCAGCTGGCTGCCGATTGTTCGCGCTAGGACTGGCAAAATCGACACTGCCGATTGGATTGTGCCTATATGGAGCTCGGCTTGGCGACGCCGATAATCTACGCATCGAGTTTAGCCGCTTCCACCAAGTCGGGCAAGCAAACGGCCGGAGTTGGAGCAAGAGTGTGGCCAGCAAGCGGGTAGTTTTGGTTGCCGAAGAGCCAAAACAAACACAAGATCCACTAATGAGATGTGTGACCTGGCGCCAAGTCCACCTTTCGCCTAGCCCGTAGCTGGAGCTCTACATGCGGCAGACGCTTTCGTCTGGCCAACAGATTGCCATTCCGATTTACAGCCTACAAGACCGGCGCCAACCCAATGCGACGACTAGGACGACGACGCGCAACTAGCTCAACCGGGAGAACTTCTCATTGTGAGCAGGAATTGACGTCTGATTTTTCCGACAAAGCAGCCAAAAGAGGCTGGCTAGCAGGCAGGCGGCTGGAGATCGGCCTGGAAGTGCCGGCCACTAATGAGCCACTCCAGCAAACGGGCCTGGCTGAGCCAAATCCAGCAAGCCAGCGGGCCAAAGTTGCAGTGGCACTCGGGCAGCCTGAGGCGCTTGCTCGCTGGCAGCTCTAAAGCTGCACGAGCGCGGCCAGACACTGCGCCTATAACCCTGCCATGGTTATGATTCTTTTGTGATAGAGGCGGAGAGGAGGCATCATGCTTAGGACAACTCGACGACCAACACCGGCGACATCCAAACACTTTCACACACAAATTGAACGCGCGTCGGCTACAATGAGTCCCAGTAGCCCTCGTCAGCCAGGCACTCGTGACAAGCGCCTGAGCCCCTAATAACCAACTGCAAGCGCTCGGTATACCCCAGAATGGCCACGCTGGCCTCCCCAGCTGGCAGCCTTCCGGGCCCCCAGCAGCTTTGCGCGGCTGCCTCCCATTTCCGTGCGCTCTCGTCTGCGTGCCCCATCGGTTATGTAACTCTCCATTGCACGTGGCCCACTTAACTTACGCCACTCGAGCGTTCTCGAGCAGAGCTGTGATGAGTTTGGTCGGCGGGCGGTGTCGACAAATTGAAACATCCCCATCGGGTGCTCGCGCAAGGTCAGTCAGTCGGAACGAATAGCTCCTCTCGGCTGGCTCACCACAGGCTAAGGCAGCAGCTAGCTTAACCTGTCCAATCGAATTGAGATCGATGACAAGCTAGATCGGAAGCGATTAGAAGCGGTTCCTTGGCAAGGCTCTGCTCTGTTTCCCTATATCTTCATAAGTGCACACGCGTCACTAGTGCTCAAGTTCGATTTTTGAAAAGCGCGCCAATGGTGAAGGAATAAAGTGGGCGAATTTTCTATAGATGCGCGTGGATGAGAGCTTGAAATGCGCAAGTGTCTCTTCAACCCTACTGTTTGCTAAAAACAGAGCTAACCCTCTGGTTCTGCAATAGAAGGTGAATAATAGATCAGGTCGGTCGATTTATAACAAAGGGAACTAAATTGCTCGGTCTGAATGGCATGGCCCACCGGCTCAATCCTATGTGCTCGCTATGTAAAGTGCCCGTGTGATTTCGGCTCGTGCAGATCTCCCCCCGACCTCTAGATGAGCCGAACTTTGTGCCTGAGTGTGTTACTTAGCATCGGATTGGCAAATTTCCGTTTGATTAGTTTTGAACACGAAGCGTTTGAGCGAGCAGCATGTGACATCTGGATATTTACAAGAGGTCCCTCGTACGCTTTGTAAGGGCAAATTCAAACGCCCATGAGCGGACCCAAGTGCTGAGCCTTGAATTGCTGGCCGCGGGGGAGGGGGGACAAGTTAGTTAGTTGAAGATGAAGAATGGATATGAGAACGAGAACCCGAGGCAAAATGACGAGATGTGTGTGAGAACGGACGCGATACTCTCGGATGTTGCGCGCCTCAGGCTGGTTCAGTGTTATTCTAGTCTAGACAAGCCAAGGGTGAGTCTATGGGTTGCTGTCCCTCATTGAACTAACTTTATTGTCATGGCTAAACGCCATCTAACTTGACGCCGATGCTGTTGTTGTTGTTGTTGGTGCTCTTAGACCATCACTTGTGGCCAAGAGGATATTCGTCATAATTTCATGACTGAGATCAACTACTTTCACTTGCTCGAACAAACCGCAGGCGAATCCACGGTAACGATATTTTGAGTGATTGTGTGGCAAAACTTTAGTCTATTCACATAGCTTCGGTTCATGATTCGAGTGTTTGGTTTGTGTGTATCTAGAGTCCATCTTGTAGTACTTGACTTGAGGCTTTCACTCGACAATGATGAAACTATGCGGTGATTCAGCGCAAACTAAGATGGCAGGCGGTGCCAGAATAGAGCGAGAAAAATAACTTTCCCTGCTCTAGTTTGGTCCATCGTATTAAAACAGTCGACAATATAATAAAAATGATACATTGATTTCGACAGTTCGTCCGCACAACGCTTACACCAAGCGCCATCCAAACGCTGCTTCCCTCCATTCCGCCTCTTGGCCTCCCGAGAGCGCAAACTGCCTTGAGTTGCCCTTTCCTGTTCCGCCCCTCGACTGGAGAATCTTTGCTGGGGCCAACTGGAGGCCCAATGCCAACATGCAACAGGGATGAGTTTAATTAATTACAAAATGAGTCACATGGACAGAGATGAGTTTTATGGTGTGAGGTTGAGCAAAGTTGCCCCACGAGCTGCAGAGGCAACGCAACTCTGCCTCGACAGCTATCGGATCTAGTGGTGGAGGAAGTTAATCGACAAAAGAAGCTAACAGAGTGGGACCAAGGATGGTCCAGTTCCTATCCACACTGCTTTGCTCATCTAAATTAAAGCTGAGAGGTCGTGTAAATAATCCAACAGGAACTGGAATTTTGTTGTTCCCAATCGAGGGATAGCAAGAACAGTTGTTGAAATATCAGAGGAAAGGCTTCAGATGATCGCTCCTCTTTGAAGCTATCATCTTTGGGGTGAGGTTAGTCTGGTTGACAAATATTGTGAAGTCTCTTCAAATTTGAGCGCGCTTCAAGAGAAGGTTAGCGGATGGGCTAGATCCGGCGAACGTCAGGCTGTCCGCGTAAATGCTGACATGAGTGGTTGGAGGAAGTTGATGGCCAATGAATTGAAAACGATTCAGTCTACCGACGAAGCACTCGAAAAGAGTCGCCCATAACTCGTAGGTAGAGGAGGGAGGGGAGGCGCGTGGAGGGAAAGGAAGAGGGAGGGACGGACTGAGATGGAGGAGTTTCTTTCTCTCCTTCTATTGCTGTCCGCCTGTCGGCCGTTTTAGCCTCGAGCCCTCGAGCCGGACAAGGATGGGCCCACAAGTTCGAATAATCATGACAATCAGCAACAACAATTGATTCTACTTGTGGCGAATGGCCCATCGACCATTGACTGGCCAATGTCTCGCCCTCAACGCTGGCCAGGCCTCTTACGTGACTGATTCGAAGGCTTTTGTTTCCCACGTTCAACCTTAACCAAAACCAAACCAACAACAACTCATTGCAACTTTGTCAGAGTCTATTGGTTGGTCTATTGCTCCACTCTCTCCCTCCCTCTCTCTCTCTCTCTCTCGCTTCTTTCTCTCCACCATACTGCTCGTCTACTTGGCCGCGACAGACTGTTGGTGGTGGTGACGACGGCGGTGGTGGTTCCAGAGTCGCTCCAACGCTCTACATGTGTCACAACTATTGAGTTTTGGAAGCGAGGGGGAGAGAAAACTGAGGTTCCACTTCTTCTGCTGCCGCTTATTTGTCAAGCGGATCTATCGTCGCCCTTGTTCGCCCTTCTCCTGTCTGGGACCAACTACTTCCAACTCTCGACAAGCAAAGTTGAATCTTGCGGCGTAGAATATGCATTCACTTCTAAAACTGAATCAGCAAACCAACCTAACCGCCGCAGACCAAGTTGAAACCTGAGTCCATCGAGAAATATGCAAACAATGGATCCGCTTTAGGTGACAAAACAAATACGAACAAACGAATCGGTTAAGTGACAATAACCATTCAAGTGTATTAAAAGCGTTCACCGCTAAACTAACACCATTTGAACCATCAAGAGTTCACAGTTCCATTTTATATTGCAAACTCGCAGCGGCCAACTTGGTTAGCCATTGCCAACTAAAAGCTGCATCTTTGAAACTTGAAAATTGGCTTCCGTCTGCCTTCTGGCATCCTGATTCTCGTTTACGGGTCTGAATTATGGTTCATTAGTATGGCTGGTCTTGTCGCTGGCCGCTTGGCTGCCACCAGTAACCTCTTGCTTGACTTTCGCGCGGTAATATGATGCCGGTGCCATTGTTTCGTGTGAACAGGCTCATAATTGCCCATGGCTGCGCCTTGGATAGAAGACGTTAGCATTCAGATATACTCATTCTTGCGTCCATTCGCGCGCTCATTCATCCGAATGCTCATGCTCGACTACGACTTTGGCCGGCAGCTCGGAAATCTTATATCCAATAGCTTTGCTAGCGCACTGCTCGCTTGTCCACAGATAGACTGCAAACGGAACTGCTACTCCAGACTGGAATTCAGAGCTGCAGAGCAAACTAATTAGAACAATCTGATCCCCTTGCTAACTGCCATAACCGAGGCAGTGGAGCCTTTGGGCAGACAAGTGAGAGGAGGCGATATTAATTTATTGACATCATCACCCTTGTCCAGCCAGACGTTCCGGCTCTTTGCACCCTGCCTCCACTTGAATGCTTCGCATCTCTCGTTCGCGGAGTACTAAAAATTAGAACAACTGTGACAGCTACCAGGGCGACAATCGTCTTGCAGTCGTATCCAAGCTTGTGCTCTCAGCGTACCTTAACATTGGATTCCAAACAACAATAGCATTTTACTAAGAGTGAGATTGGGTGAGAGACTGCCATCAGAATTCACAATTATCTCGCCAAAAAGGGTTGAGCAAAACTTGGTCAAGGAGCGGTGACTGGAGACAAGTCGTAGTATCTATATTCAACGCTCACAGAATGCAGCAACTAAGGTGGGTTTTGCTCATATAGGATCGTAGTGAGGATCGGATAATCTGCTTGCGTTTAGACTGCGAAATGGAAACACTGAATGGTAGTCTACATGTCCGAGCCTCGCTCAGTTGGCGTGGTAGCTCACTGCAGCCTCTTCAACTTGGATTGTGAGCTGGTAATGCGAGCACTCATCTTTACAGCTCGTCGACCAGTCGCCAACGAGCTGCTGGCCGCATAGGTTGGCCAGTCAAAAGGGACTCGCGTCGGCTTGGCCGGAACGAGAGTCCCAGAATGTGAAGAAATCCAATTAGCGCGTTAATTTATTGTTCCCCTCTGGTCATCTTTTAGGTTTACCGACTCGCTCACCTTGCCACCGTGTGCTGCCTCTTGCATTACCATTGTTGCCTTTTATTGCCCTCTTTTGCCTTGTTAGCGGAAGCTTTGCAACAAAGAGGTGAACCACCTGGTTACTCGAAGTTAGCCTGAATGGCTAAAATTGTGTAAGCTAAGCGTTGATGGTCGATACTGAGGAAATCAGGGCTACAGATATAATGTGCGTCTGCCTTCCAAGAGGAAGTCATAGATCATTGTGATGGTTTTGGTCGGATGTGCGCTCAACTGTGGGCTCACAAACACGCTTGGATGGTGGGCCGAGTGTATGGTAGTTTCGAATGCTAATTTGACCTGCCACCGATCGGGCTGCATCACTTTGTGCATGTCCGCATACCAGGCCGGGGGTTTGTTGGATCCATATGGTGGCGTTAACCTGTTGTTTGGCACCGGCTTGAAAGAGCGCCGAGCCAATCCTGTCGAAAGGATGCCGGGTTGAATCGGTGGTGGCTCATATTTCAGGCAGCATAAACATGCCACACAAGAACTCTGGCGCTGGCCGAGTCAAACCCACAAATAGTTATCGTGTTTTGTGAGAAGAGAGCCCATTTTCAACAATCACCCCAGTGAGAGAGAGAGGGTACCAGTCCAGAGGGCGTGCGAGACTAACAATCTCCCAATGAACTCATCTAGGCATGCACATCCAAGCCGAAATATTCGACCGATTTTCGGCGCCAACATGTTCATCGTAGTCATGTTAGAGTTTCATTCATGAATAAGCATGTTCAATGGGGAGGCAGGGCGGAATTGACGAAAGGGAGGGCGGAGCGACGACAACAGGTTCACGGTGATGCGCTTGTTTGTTTTGTCGTCTCTTCGACTGTTGCGAGGCCTGAGCATGGTTCCTTGCTTAGTGCATGTCAGGTTTGATCAAACCTCTAGCAACATCCGAGAGATTTCTTCTTCACGGCGTCAGCTCTCATGAAACAAATTCATATTTCTCCGCACTGACAGTGGGAATAAGATCCAAGCAGCAGAACAAACTGCACCATCGCCACGGAGGCATATTGTGAGATCCTGCATCATGGCATGGTATTGGTCGTGCAGTAAAGTTTCTTAAACTTGGTTAGTAGCCTTACGATGCAACAACAACAACGAGCCACCCGCTCCCCAGCTCAGCTCGCAAGTTTCTGTTCCATCTCACTCTTGAGCGCATGAGGCTAATTTTGACAGCCTGCCTGCCTGCTTGTTTTTCCCTAGATCTTTTGACGTCTGATTGACTTCAAGGCGGTTGGGATGATGCGGTGGGGACTCGCAAGCTCCAGCGTTGCCTGCGCGTCATCTCCTCTCTCGTCCGTACACTCCACTCGAGCGCCTCGACCTAACTCGCTTCATTGACTCTTGAGCGCTTTCTTCTTCAACGGAAACCCTGCTCCACTTGACCCTCCCTCATTCTTTTAACCTTAATATTTGACGCGATACATCCCACAGCTTTAGCAGAAATAACGCTCAACTTCCGAGAGAATTCTGACTCTCTTGGCCAAGCTATGCTTTGCATGAAAACTGAAGCACACCTGTATATGCGTGTGCGCTGCCAGTTGCGGCGCGAACGATCAGCCCATTGCAAGGGGCCTGGGCTTACACTAATTTGATCATCAAAATTTTTTCCCGCAAACATCTCCATCCCAGTCTGAGCTGGAATCTCGAATCTCAAAGTCCGCTCTGAACAAACAAACGTGCTCACAATCATGTGCCTCTAGCTCGACTCCATAGAAGTCGTGTCCGATTGAACGCTGATCCCTCAGAATTCTCAGCCTGATAAATCTCTACCTATCAACTCCGACGGGCAACCAACAGCATGGCTCGAGCACAGAGTTGGCATAAACCTATCTGTGCTCACAGGTAAAAGGTTGGCTCAAATTTTGTGTCTGCGTGTATAATTCGTGAAATGAAATGCATATAGGTGAAAGCATAACTCATGAGGATTGCCAGTTTTAGGTGGTATCGCTCCAACAATCGACAAAACCTTCCAAGGATGGTGACAAAGTTGGTGGCCCGCGGGCAATTTTTGATCGCTATCTTGATTGGTGGGCCGCAAGATATGTGTTATATCATCCACTCATATGACGTAGACATCGGCGAGGCTAATAAAGTTTTAAAGTCCTTCAAAAGATTTAGAATAGGCATAATGTACAAACTTACATGTGTGGCCGAAATTTCTCCTTGGGTGGTGCATCTGCTAATGATTTATGGGCCCTTAAGAGAACTACTGGGGATCCTGAGGCTAGCCGCCAGCGCCTTGAGCATTGGCGCGCGAGCGCACCGCGGGATTCAAATTAGCGCGGTCATTTCGCGCCAAAAGTGAGCGAACTTTTTCGCAAGTCCACTCGTTGGACGCTCTGCCTCTCATTCTAGAATTCTTTTCAAGCGGACACTGCTTGACCCTAGACCCCTTGCCCATTCTGGTGAATGTTTCGGCAGGAGAATCTTACATCTGATCTGTAAGCCGCTGAAATGATCCCAAATCAGCCGAATCCAAGCAAGATTGGACTGCGTTGCCCCCAACTAATTGAACATAATAACCAACATAATTTCTCGGCACCCTAAACTTTGGAAACGGAGCTGCATGGACGAGCGAAGCTAGTGCAACCAGAATTGAAAGTAGCTCTGAAATCGAACAAACAAGAGCGAGACTCTTCGATTTTCTTTCGCGATCTAACCGAATACTTGGTGCTAGAAAAATGACGAAACATCACAGGCGACGATTGAGAGGGGGTCTATTTGTGAGTCTGCAATAGTTGAAGCCTCAGCTTAGGAACCTCTCGCTCCCAATGTCCAATCGATCTTGTATCCTCAACATGAGCGTTGAATGCCAATCACTTGGAGAACGCCTGACCGACCAGTGCAACAGAGTCAAGCCCAAAATGTGACCGTGTTCTACCAGTAGTCAACGGTTAAAATCATGCCAAGCGAGTTCACAAGAGTCTCTGAGACAATAGAAGCTGAAACAAGACAAAGCGACATTTAGATAGCTGCGATACGATGCTTAGAACAAACGGCAAACAGTCAAGAGTTGACACTTGTACTAGCGACAGTTTGAACGAGCTTACTTGGGCAAACGATTTCAAACGAATTAGACGTTAAGCGAGCATTTGTTAATTACTCTAACTTTTAAGGCAACGTAAATCTACCCGATTCGTAGATGCGACTTTGAAGCGAATGGCGAAAGAAACGCTTTGAGGCCCGAAAACTGAGCCAATTTTCTCAATTCCAACTGGATGCCACAAGAGATATTGCAATTTTCTAGTAATAGAGAATAAATGAAGATTCCTGATCGACTAGTCATGTTGAGGACGAGCAGCACAGTTGAATTGTACTGAGAAACTTATACAACTTACATAAGAAGCGTTAGATGAGTTTCCTTTCGACAGTCACGAATTGTGCCTCTGTCCGTCTATCCAGGGAGAGCAAGCAGCTGTTTGAAGATTATCTGCTGCCGATAAGCAGCCATGATATTGGTAACTAACTTTGTTGGTGAAATGAGCCACAAATCAATATTGGCCCTCGCCTGCTACCCTGATTGTGTGACGACTCTTGTAGGAAAATTGTCACTAACAGTGTAGTCACTCATCCACTCGAAGCTCTAGTTTCGGATGCTCCAGAGCGACAGCTTCTGAATTGTGATCTCCGCTTGAGATGCAGAGAGACGAGTGGCAGTTCGGTTTTGAGTAACAAGAGCACACGTTCTGCGCAAACGAAAGTCTGGAAAGGCAGCTTGTATGGGCATAGGCTCGGAGGGGAAGTAGAGTCCACGAATGCGAGACATTTATCACCGTCTACTGTATTTGACATTTCCTCAGAATTTGATACTCGGCTCGAAGTTGGTGCGAAGCGAGCACAAATCAGATTGGCGTGAATCGAATACGGGAGTGTAGAACTCGGGCAAATCCGATGGCCAGTCCATCTCTATATGAAGCAGCGAGCTGAGGGTAGCCCACTAACAAGCATGCTGTCCGACATTCGTGCCAGGTAAATTTGGTGCTAGTGATCCATTCCCTGCGTACCTAAATCATCGACTGGAGGCCGTAAAAGTGCTGGAGGAGACAGAGAAGAGGGAAGCTTCTGCTCGATCGACAGAGAAACTGGATGTGGGGGACAACATTTTTATTGTTTGCGGCTCAAAACTACTGAAAATGGGCCAAAAAGTCAGATTGGAGGGACGTACTGAGCATGCCTGGTGTGCGTGTGTGCAAATAAAACTATAGTATTGCTTCTGCGAGACTACCGTAGCTGCTGCTCATTATACAGCAATCTGGACACTGGCAGCAGATGAACCTGGTCACCTGGACGAATTCAGCCCTCCTTGGTCCCTGTTTGTACATTGAAATAAGTCAAAAGTTGGCGGAAAGATGTGAGATAGACAAGCATCCGCTCGACGTCATTTCTAGCGCTGGTGAACCATCCTGCGCCTATCCATACGCACAACGCTCGCGAACTGAGGACAGTTTGAATATTCATGCGCAGGTACGATTTGCAACTCTAGTAGTGGGCCCCGTTTCGGCGCAAACTACTACAGTCATACTATGCTGGCCACACGATTCAGCTTGATTGATTTGCGTCAATCAAGAATAACTAGAGCAATGGAGAGAGAGAGAGAGAGAGAGGTGGCAACTGTTGCTTTAGCCGAACGATGGATGAGGCGGAAGATTTTAGCGATAGGAGCCCTGGATGGATGCTATCCCATTCCTGGTTTGAGGGTCTGGGGCCTCGCGATTCCGTGTTGGAGTTCTGGCGAGTTTCGGGCAAACGTCAACCACATCGGCCAGTGATAAATGTTCGGACCAATCAAAAATAAAGCCGCGCTCTCAATCCGTCCCCTCACTCTCACCTATCCGCTTCAACTTGCCCAGGTTTGATGTGGCTGGGCGCCGTCGGATAAGGGAGTGTGCCCCACTGGTCTCGGTTGCGCTTGTTCCAAAAAAGGAATCCTCCCTCCCTGGCGTTTGTTGATGGAAAGTCAAACAAATTATATTGGGCATCAATTATTCGCTTTGTCTCTGGCTTAAATCCGGAGAACACCCCTAACAAGGGCTCAGAGGTCGGCTAAAATTAAAACTGGTCCACTGATCCTTGTGGGCGCCATCAGTTGCCTCCAACTTGGTCAGGGCTCCAAAGGCTTTAGTTTCGCCTACCTGTGCGCTTTTCATGTGCCATGTTTGTCCCGCTCTTATAAAACAAGGATTCAATTGTATGCTTTCATTAATTAAACCAGCCCTTCAGGTGACACTAGCCCATTTAATCAGGCGTGTCCAGGGGATCCAGTTTAGTTTGATGCCCGAGCGGAAGCCGCATTGGAGCAATAAAAAAGGAGGCTACCAGCGGGCCCATGTCGCCTGCGTGACTGCAATCGGCCTCTCCCATGGTGATACCTTTTCTTGGAATCAAATTTGTTTAGCTGGCTAGCCGCCGATCCTCTCCTCACTTCCCTCTCCTCTCATCCTCACAAACGAGTGGCAAATTCTGGCTCCCTCTTTCTCTCTTTTTCTCTCGATCCCTTTAACGCTCCTCACGGCTCTCTTGCCGCAAGCCATCGAGGGAAGGATCTGCCGGCACTGCTCAAAAACTGACGGAGGCGGCCTCATCTCAAAGTGCTGGCATTGTTGATGCCATCATCAGTGGCCAGAGAGTGGCGACGCACTTTGCGTTGCCATTCAAGCTCAAACAGGACACGAATCTAGCTTGGGACTGCAACAAACACATTCATTCGGGCACCAACATCCGCCAAGCGAGCATCCAATTCTTTACTCTCGGACGAGACATGAGAGGAGGCAAGGGGGATTGAGAGCGAGAGAGGGATGGAGATAGCGCAGCTACATGCGAACATCACTCACGTTCACGAGCGTCCACGCTGATCGAAGCCGAACAACAAAGGCTGGCTCTGGTTATAGGACGAACTGGGCCAAAGTAGGGTCCTGCTTGCCCTATAGTTCGGCGGATGCAGGCGCTACTTTTGGAACTTGGCAGCTGGCAGGAGCGGGCGGTCGGCGCGCCTCCTAGGCGAGGGCGGCGCGCGAGACCTGCTCAGAGCTCCCCTTGTCTCTTCACCACCTCGTCCCTCAAACGGCCTCCCGCTCGCCCTGTCCCTGTCTCTCTCTCTCTCTCTCTCTATCGCGCGCGCTCTTTCCCGCCGTCTGCCGCTCCATCGTCTCCCTATGGCTCCTCGCATGTCGAGTGGCCGGCTCGCTGGCGCATGCGCCCTCCTGAGCCCAGCTCTACGCCAGTCGGTTGCTTGGTGTGATCTTTTTGGGCGCGCAACTCGAGCTGAGAAACCGAAGCCGCACTACAACCTCCCAACAACTTGCATCCAAGCCACTTCACCAGCCCTCTTCCCTGCCAACCCTAGTCTATGGATTATTTAAATGTTAGACAGTGATGAAGGGCAAGCTTCCAACCTCTTCAAGCAGGACAAGGTGGAGACGCAGAGCTAGCAGCTACCTCTACTATAGCGGCAACAACTAAAGCCGACCAACCGCGAGCAGCCTTTCTCCCCCCTCCCTCTCTCTCTCTCATGCTTTATCCTGGTTGCCGCGGGCGTTTGTTTTAATATTCTCCCATCCTGGTTGCAAGGAGAGCTGAGATAGTTGAGATGAAGGATGCTAACCGGTGATGAGAGGAATAAACGGAGAGTTAGTGGAACTGGTTGGCGAGGTTAGGAGCGATTGTCATCATTTCCATAACAGCATATCCAGTTAATCTGGAAATAGCCATACGCATTGTCAGTGTAACATGATTTGTAAATTCATCCACAAATCGAGTCTCATGTGGGAACAATCAGAGGTTTGCAAATGAAAATTTCAAACCTCAACATCGAACAAAAGATTGATTGAACTGAGGGAGATAAATTGACAAAGGTGATTTGTGCTCATTTGAAGAACACCTTGTCGTTTGTCGTAAATATTTGGGCTGAGTGAAAAGGTTTGAATCCAACCAATAAACATCCATGACCTCGATGTCGCACCACAATCACCAGGCGATGACAAGTTGGCACCCAGGTAGCGCAAGCATCACTGCCCTCCAACCCGCATCGAGCTATCATATGCATCTCCACAATCAACAGCAGCAAGATTCAAGTGAACCAAACTACCAGGTGAATCCAAACATGAGTGATCTAAATTGTGCAAGCTCATCCCAACAATCGACACGATATGGCCAGCGGCCTGCCGACACCGCTCGGCATCTCGCTGCTGGCCATCACCAGCTTCAGGCACAAACAGGCGAAACAGCTGGAACCATCGGAGTCCCTGTCATTGCCGCACCCAATAGTAGATCAAGTGATATCACCCAATCAGAGCTAACACCATCCACGCACCTGCCCGCAGCTTCGGCTGCCTATATGCCACTTGTAAGCTCACTCTGTCGCAAAACATCCCCATCAACACCCACTCAAGCATCAGCTAAGGGTCTCGATATCATGCCTTCAGCTACGTCTGGTCATCTTCACCACCACCATCACCAAGAGTCGCAATCCGGTTACGTCTCACAGGAGCCAACCATGACGATGGGTCCAACTCATGACCAGCGCTTGCACCATATTGCGCAGCCATACTCTCATAATCAGCAGGCCGGAAGCAGACTTGGCCAACCAGAGAGCAACAGTAGCAACAACTACTATGACACCACCTATCAAGAATGCCATCAAGACTACTACAGTATGATCCATCAACAACAAAGGGCCATCGACCCATTTCAGCACCACCATAGCCAGCCACTGATGCAGCAATCTGCTCAAGTAGCTGTCAACAATCAGAGTTGGCCGAATCTTAGCCAGTCAACTTCGCCACAAGTCGCTACATCTCCCGCTTTCATCAATCAATTCCACCTAGGTGGAGCTCAGCAAGCTCAACCAAATCCTACGGCCTCAGTCTCTCCATATGCCAACCATGCGAATTCCGTTTTAACGAATGACTATCAACTTCATCAACAGCAACCGCAACAACAACAACAACATTATGCACCCAGTCACCATCATAACCAAGCACAGCATAGCCATCACCATCATGCCATGATGCAAACATCTGTACCTGACGACGTCTTTACTTCGCATCAACATCAACACAGTTCCGGCGGCCCAGCTTATGATCAATTCTCTCAGCGCTCGCAGATTATTTCTGCCCATGGAATTGCTAGCACTAGTTTGGGCTCAAATGCGAAAAGCAATACTCTCTCGCATCACCAACACCACATCCCTACCCAATCGATGCATCATCAGTCGTCTACGCCAGTAATTAGACATTATACAGCAAATATAAAGGTGCCATCGACAACCAGTGATACCAGGAATATGGGCGCCAACCTGTCACCTAAGTTGCATTCGCAAAACTCACTGGCATCGCCGGCATCAGTTGGTGTCGCCCAACTATGCAGGCGTCAGTCGTCGTCGGTGATCAGCACTAGCAGCGTTGGCAGCAACTTAAGTGACCACCAAAGTCCAACTAATTCACCTACGAACGGATCTCTGGGGAGTCAGATCAATGTGTCTAATTTGAATTTGCTTGACCAATCTAGACAAGAATCCATGGAGGATAGGCTATCGGCGAGCGCCACCGATACAGAACAGGAAGTTAAGGAAAGCCAATTGAGCCAATTACATCAGCAGTGTGCCGTGATTTTAGATGAGCAACAACATGGGACAGCTATCAACTCGCCAAGCTCGATCAATAATGGGACAAATGCAACAAACAGTACAACAAATAACAGTAATAACAATGGTAGCACGGCTAGTAATGGCAATAATCCAGGTCGCTCTAAGAGGCTTCGGACCTCGTTTAAGCATAATCAATTGAAGGAAATGAAGAGGTGGTTCTCAAAGAACCAAAATCCTGATGCCAAAGATTTGAAAACCTTAGCCCAAACGACAGGACTCTCAAAACGTGTTCTACAGGTAAGCAATTTTTGGAAGTATTTTCTCTCTTTACATCCAATAGATTACATTTGTGGAGTAACACCAATGCGACGATTTTAACGCTTCCTCATTCTTGATTATACCTAAAGGTTTGGTTCCAAAACGCTCGAGCCAAGTATAGGCGCAACAATGCAAAAGCCGTCAGCCAACAGTTATATGATGTAAGCCAGCATAACTCACACTTGCTGCAATATCAACCTCAACAACCTGGTTACCACCATCATCTTCACCATCATCACTCAACGCGTTCGATTGGCACTGAACAAGGGATTAATTCTCAACATTTGCCGGGCCAAGATAGTTCAACAGTAGCGCACGCTTTTGCGCCGTTGAACAGAACCCATCAGATGGTTGCGAGCACCACCAATCTGGTTGACCAGCCATCAGCCACAATCCATCACAGTCTAAAGCAGGAACCTGGTGATTGATCGAGCGGCACGAGTCGGTTGGTAAGAGACGCGCGCGCTCTATAATAACGGTTAAGCAATAATAATCATGTAGTAATACGTGCGATATTAAATTATAATTAGTATCGTCATCATTGAATATGTTTGTGTATGTCCATATGGGTAGTTTTAAGCGCAAGCGCTTATTAGAAAGTGGGTGGGCTGGAGGGGAATTGTAACTCTTCATTAACTTTAGTTCTGGAATGGCCTAAGGGCACACGTTTACGGGTATGGTTGTTGAGAAGGTGGGCATTTCCAACTCCTCGTGTTTTTTCATTTTAACCCCCTGTTGATTCTTGTAATGATTAATGATATCTTGATCAGCAGGACAGGATTGCGTGAATGCATCCAATTGATACATATTATACATGTAACGCCAGATTCCTGTAAATTTGGGTGAAATATCAAAATCGGCAAAGTATTTTCCAGCAACTTTAATATGTTGCAACCTGGGCATCAATTCGCAATCGAAACAGCACATTGTGTCGCCAGTCAAAAATCTCGAACCTCTTCTCTCTAGGTGATCATTAATATTTTGCAATTGGTTCAATAAAGCTTTTAACGAAGTCTCATCCTTTTTGGTAAGCATTAGTTTAAATTTGCTATATAAATTCTCGATTGTTGTGGCGGTTTCCTTATCTGAGACAAACAAATTATGTCCACCAGGTATATTCTTCATTATGTAACGTTCAATTTTATCATTCTCCAATATGGCATGCTCTCGATCAATTAGGATGGGCGGTGGTGTTGAGTCGAAGTTTGAACGGAAATCTGGCGGCGGTTTGAGTGTGTCAACAGTGGTTACTTTCAATGAAATAGTTTTAAGTTCAGCCAACAGGTACAAGTCCATGAAATACTCTTGACAAAACAAGCAGGCCCCTTTGCGCCGGCCATCGATGGTGGAGGCTTTAATAATAAGTTCGATCTCTGGAATATCTCCATAATCTGAGGAGGCATCTGTTGAGTGGCTGTTGTTGTTGTTGTTATTCAGGTTACTTGTTGAATTATTATTATTGGAGGCCATTTTTGCATGGGATTCGATCTGTAGCGAGGAAATATGGTGGATTTGAACGTTTATGTTCGACGAGTTGCGGGCTTGAGAGGGTGAGATAGAAATGTGAAGTTTGGGCGAGCCATCCAGTTTGTCAGCCAATTCGTTGCTAGCCAACGATGTCGAGAAGAACGCGAATTTTTATTAGGTGTAATTGAGCGACTTTGCTTTCGCTTGGCTTGCCTGTATCGTTCGCTGGCTTTTGCTCGCCCTCCTGTTCATCCATCCTATTCCGCGCTCACACGCAGGTTGCCCGTTGCTGCCATTGCTGCAGCCGTTGGCTTTTCCGTTGCCGCCACCAGTTGCGCTGGATTCGCCAATCGTACACATACTAATGGTTCACAGGGCCAGCTTGCGCTCGTACACAGGCGTGCCCGTAAACTGCTCCTAACGAACACAAGTCACCTGTTTGCCGCCGAGACACCCGTCGCCTTCATTCCCTACAGCCAACGAGTGAGGTGTCTCACTGAGAAAGGCCACAAATATGGGCGTTCTTACCAACCAAAGGCGAGACAGCTGCGCACTCACACACGAACCCGAACAAGCGGGCGCTCTCTACAGAAGACCAGAAACGTTTGCCTACTAACAAAACACCTGACCGAGCTAGGCCAGCCTAGCTAACCAGCAGGCTGGCTGCCTGGGTAAGGCAGAAGGAGGAAGCGGCCCAGGTTAGCGGCCGCGGTTGGCGTTGCCACTACAGTCGCGATGAATGAAAGGGAAGCAATGGAATTGAATCTCGTCACACTTTCAAGTATTTCATGCGCCGCCATTGTGGCTAATGCAAACAAGCGAGCTGCAGATTGTGGCTCCGTTGGCTTGGTGAACTAACGGGGGTTCCATGGTGGCAGTTGCAGTTGCAGCTGCAATTGCAATAGCAATTGCAATTGCGTTACTCCTCCATCAACAGTAGGGCAACTCCATGGCGACGCCAGTCATTTATTTTGCTAAGACCGAAACTGTTCTGCTTGCTGCAAGGCAATGGCTGCGGCTGCCACCGTGAGTCGCTCTCTAGCTCGTCTGTATGCGGCTCGCGCGCAAATGCTGGTCGAATTGGAAACAGTGAGAGCGAGCAATAGAGTTTCGGCTTCGTTTTTCCAATTCAGATTTCCAATAGCATGCTTGATGGAAAGCTAGCAGGCGAAGCTCATTGGGAGGCGGCGGGCAGGTGAATGGTAAGAGCCAGAGCAATGTTTAGTGAAGGTATTTATGCCCTGAAGTCCTTCACGGGGATGAGCCATGCGAAAGAGCGGCCAACTCTAGCGAGACAAGCAGAGCAGAGGGATGAACATAACTCGACGAGCCAACCAATGACACTTGCAAATACAAGTTATCTTATCAGTCTCAGCACCAATTTCCCAATTCCCTTTCCACCTTAATCGCGATCATTATAATCAACGCCGAGCAAATTGTGGCATCCACTTGTTGTCGCTGGCCTGGCTAAAAGGCGGCTCAGACTTGTGGGAGTCAGGCAAGTTGCGTATATAAATTGTAGCGTAACTCATCGGCCAGCCTGATGAGGCTGATCGAGGCCTCGGCTAGCCAATTTCAAACGCTCTCCACCTCCGCCAGTCGACCCGCTGGCTCGCCCATACGCCACCGCCCAAGGATCCGGCCAGGCGAACAGCGAGCAAGCGAGACTTGATTAGAGCCGCTCCAAGTAGGGGGCTTGGCTGGACAGGTTGCGGGCCGGCTCCTGTTTTGTCCTGGCTCGGGCGTCGCCGCCAGCAACGAGAGGCAAACGCACGATCCATAGCCCTCTTCTGGGCTTCATAGGAGAGAGCAAACGAGATTTTAAAGGAGAGAGGGAGAGAGGAGGCACTTTAAGTGCAAATTTGCCAAACTCTCAAACAAACTAAATTTACCTTCAAACTTATGCAAGCTAACTCCCAAGATAGTGCCGCTATTTACTTGCTAAAACTGCCATATAACTAAACGGCCGCAAACTAGCTGACCGGCCGCCTTCGCGCCAGCTGGCTCGTCACTCTTTCTCTCTCTCTCTCTCCCTCTTACTTGGGGCTTGCGAGCGGACAGCTCGCGTCTTTGCCAGATGGATCTCGCCAGAGATGGAGGGCTTGAGTTGAAGGTGGAGAAGTTTCTTCAGGTCGTCGTAGTTGCCAGCTCGCTGTGGTCTCTACTGTTGCCGCCGCCTTTGAGGGGGCCAGTGACCTCCACTTGGGCTGAATGGATTGGCGAGCGAGGTTTGGGCGACGCGCGCGCTCACGAAGACCCTGATCTATGGACCAGCTCTCACAATCTCACAATGAGCAAATATTCATCAACCTGTTGGTCGGCGCTTTCGATAAAAGTTGAGCCAAACTTTGCTTCCTCATACAGCCGATTAGGCTTCAAATCTACGATTGGCTTGCAAGCTGGGACCAGAATTAGAGTCGGAGTTATCAATTAATCTAGATTAACCCCACTGATTTTAGCCAGTATCTGGACATCTAAGGCTCCCGAGCTGGAGCTGAGTGGCTGGCGACAAGCAAGAGCTTGGAAGGCCCACCGAGGGCGGACGAGGAGGAGCGCAGCCTGTGACATTGAACCGGCCCAATAAGCTGGCCGGCTAGCAGCGCTGCCGTTAAGCGGCTCTAGCCTTGGCCTGGCCTAGTTAAGCCGGCGAGCTGAGTTATTGGGCAAGCTTGTCGAGTGACAACATCAGCTCTACGGGAGATGGAAAGGGGAAGAGAAAAAGCAAGGGAGATGATAATGACAAGCGATCTGATTTAGTTTATTTGTTTATTTGCCAAGCTCTTGCCATGGCTGAAACGGCAACCATTTGCCCTCGAGCGTCGAGCTCCATTTGCAACAGCCAGACTACTAGCGCTAACAAACCAACCTGCTAATTCATTTGCCCGATTCGGGCCACTCTAACAAAAAGTTACTTACCGTTCGCTAGCAAACCATAGAGGCGACGTAATTTATCGCCGCCGCTCTGATGTTTTTGGCTCGAATGTTGCAAGAGGCCGCCAGCCGAGGGTTCGGCGCCAGCAACAGCCTGGCACTCGTACAGGCAGCCATTGTTCGCCTCCGCTTTGTCCACCTCAAGCTTGGAATGGGTCTCATGCTGGCTCAGGCCGGCGCTCGTCTCCACACGCCATCTCATTGTCTCGTTTCCGACCACTTGCTTCCGTCCATCCGCTTTGCTCATGATTCATGGGCAATAGGAGCAGATGATGTTTGTTAGCGAGCTCCATTTGTTATGCGGCCGCGCTTGACCAACAAAGGAGAGAGAAAGAGAGACAGGGACTCACCTGGATGGTCGGCAATTCCGAACCGCTGAAAGGAGTTGCCCAAACTTAGGGGTGAGCTTGCCTGGAGGAGGATCGAGCGGAGTTGCTCCTCATGGAGCCAAAATGGAGAGTTGGCCGCTTGCTGTTTGTTGTTGGCGCCGAATCCAAAAGAAGCTGCGCCAACAACAGGCCGCTCGCTGCTATGCCTAAACTCGGCCAACATTTGGCCACCAATGGAGGGGGCAGACTGGCGGCTGACTTGGAGAGGCGCGAGCCGGAACCACCTGATTCGGGGTCGCGATTCGACGGCAGCGGCGCTTTCGAATGCCATCGGTTGATCTGAACGATTTGCTCCCAGGTTAGCACGAACTACTTTTCCTTCAACCCAGAGGCTGCTCAAGAAGGAAAAATGCCACGTTGAACTTGAGCGAGGAGGTGGATTCTCCCAGCGGATGTTATTGCTCCCTAACAAGGATTTGCAAGAGCTAGCCAGCGTAAGAGGGGCCCCATGAGGAGAGGAAGAGACGGAGCTTTGAAAGCACTCAAAAAGTGAGAAGCAATATCTAGGAAGCGTGATGAGTTGAATGGTTAAGTTATATAAATAGAGGTAATTTTTCCACTTGATTGGCGAATCATGATTTGAAATGTAATTAAACTGTCAGATTGACTTCTACAAAGATTATGTTCCAAGATTCATCGGCCGATTCGGATTTCGTTCGATACCTGAGGCAAGAAACGTTCGAGTCTGAGGGCATAGAGCAAAAGCCCCTGTAGAGGATCCAAGATGTCTTCAGCAGGGGCTATACGTTGAGACAACACATTAATCCGGGACCAATCTGGACGCCGGTTAAAAGTTGCCAATGAATCATAGAGCAAGTCTCAAACTTTGAGGACAAATCTAGTTGGTCCTGAGAATCTCTGATCGCACTCGTCAAAGGCCAAAGAGTTGCCTGCCTTAAAATTATGCAGTCCGTGAACAGCCTCCGAGGGGATACAAAATCAGGTGCTCATGCTAAGTTTGGTCCCACTGTTATCGCTTTCGGCTCTCATAAGTGGGGCTGTTAGACGTTGTGTCAGTTCAGAATTGAGCTCGAGATGGGCCAATCAGAGTGGATCGAGTTGGATGCTCAACGCAAGTAGAGGAGGATGAGGCTCTACGGTCAGTCGTTGTTAGAGGTTCCAAGTTATGCGATATTCCTATGAATATCATAGAACAAGAACGGCCTGCCTTGAGTTGATCGCGAGCGCTATGCTCCAGCGCAACTATGAGCCCAAATAAATCACACTACGCCAGTTCGTTCAGTAAGTTGCATTTTATGTTTTGTTTAGCGATTCTTTTCTCCAATTAGGTCGTTATAGCTCACATCCAACCAGACGAGATGGTTTGCTCAAGTTTGTATCGCATGGTGGCAATAGTGGTCCTGACATCTATTGTCCAGCCTAGCAAATCCTCCGAAGGTAAGGTTGCAAAATAATATTCAAAGACCCAAAATTAGGTTCCTTCCAAATAGTGCTTAACATCGGCTAACTCACCCAACATAACAGTCAGCAAGGCTCCAAAAATAGTTGATCAGGTTAAGCATTTAGATCGCCCCGAGGGTGCAAATGCAACCTTCACATGCTCTGTCGATTCAGGTGAGCTAAGAGATCTCAGCTTCGATTGGTTCAAGAATGAGAGGAGGATCACGCAGACAACAGATCCAGCAAAATTGTGGATCTTGCTACAGCCGGACAATTTTCAATCCATACTTCGTGTCATCGATGTGAAGCCAAGCGATGCGGCCTCTTACACCTGCGTGGCTAGAAATAGCTTTGGAGAGGATAAAGTGACGACAAAGTTGAACGTTAAGGGTGAGTATCGTGAAGTTAGATCGGTTGGCGGGGAGAACGAGTGCGATTTTAACAAACGATGAAATCCATCCATAGTCCAATTGAAATGGGTTGTTGAACCCAGAGATGTTGAAACAACTGTAGGCAAGCAATTGGACATCCCTTGCTCTGCTGATGGCCTACCAAAACCCTCGATAGAATGGACCAGGTTTGTGGACGGCCGGATTGATTTTGTGGGCCCAGAGCTACATTTTTTGTCGGTTAGGGAGCAAGATAGCGGCGAATACGAGTGCCGCGCGCGGAACAGTGTCGAGAGGGACCTAGTGAGTCGGATAAAGCTTCGTGTTTTAGGTGAGTACGATAAGTCGTTAGGTCAGCCATCTGGTTTCAATAAAGTTAGCGCTCGAGCGCCATCCCTCAGCCCCACCATACGACGCGGGAAACTTACCCGCTGGTTGGAATCGCCCGAACTATTAAATGATCAGCGAGCTATGAGACTCATCACTCGTTGGTCCAATATCTCATCGATCTCGTTGGTCCACACCACATCTATCGGAAAAGATCTTAAATCTGGAATGAGTATCTCACCTTCCCATCTTGCGGTAGCAAATTTAAGTGCGGACGACTGGCTGGCTGAATTCATGAAAGCGTTGCCTTTACTCGCAAGCCTGTTTGGATCAAATCGGCACTTTCTTTACGACGCTGAGTTCTGATCTCACTAATACAAATTGTTTGTGGTCATAGGGAGAAGACTCTCTGATTGGTGCTAAGCAATAACCAATATTGCTTTCGCTCTTGGTATTTCCCGCACGCTAAATCGAACTATTGGAAAAT
>Ga0209372_1000012_pt1 | contig 120714 bp, 86 predicted proteins | sample AgamicAtPe_FD_187170 | JGI IMG/M metagenome (GOLD analysis project Ga0209372, IMG submission 187170) | Agave microbial communities from Guanajuato, Mexico - At.P.e (SPAdes) (version 2) | ecosystem: Host-associated > Plants > Phyllosphere > Phylloplane/Leaf | place: Guanajuato, Mexico... | reverse complement strand
AGCACGCGGAAGGCTGAACCAGTACAAGGAGTTGATCCAAATCGAGAGGATTGTAAGAGGACGCAAATTTTGCCACGTATTACCAACTATCCAACCAACTGGAATCCAATAGTGAGAATTGAGCACTTGAGCACTCGGACAAGTGTAATCGAAGGAACGGATTTGCCTTAAGATGATGGAACAACAGAGGAAAGGTTCAAAATACCAACTGTTCGCCAGGGATAGCAAGTTGGCGCAAGAGTTAGGCTGCCAACCGAGTAGTGGTGCCGGAAGTAGCGGATTAGGTTCTAAAGGAATGGCTTTAAAGAGGAGTCTGGTTTCTAGGTTAGGATTCAAGTTTGATGTAGCAAATTTTGACATTAACGCGGTCTCGCCGACCTCGTGGTGAACTTTAAATGGCCGGCAAATAATCCCGTTTGCCTGACGAATCTGATTGGCCAATGCCGAGAGCCTAGGGAGATGAAACAGATGTTTTCCAGCTAAATTTGAGCTGTCAAAAGGCAGCAAGTTTGCTCTGTACAGATTGCCAAGCATGTTGTTTATGTTTGGTCGGTATTTCATATCAGGAGACAAAAATCGCCTCCTAGGCGTCGACCGAACGACCGATGCGTGCGCAACAAAACTCGCACGCAAAGGCTCGCGCTTTCAGTGAATAGGTATTTTCTATAGAATATATTCCATTAGCAATTATAACAATAATAATAATAACTATGACACCAGATAGATATGTTCATGAAGTGAACAAAATTGCACTCGCTAACCATTGACGCCAAGGAAGGACGTCAAACTTGCGAACATAGTAGATATTCGAGCATTGCCAGTCATAGTATAGAGCAGCTAGCTTATCAGCCATTTAGTTGAACATCCAGCTAGCAAACCAGCCTGGGACCAAACGAGAAGTACAAAAAGCTTCTGAGAACATTAGCGTCCCATTCAAGTGCCGAACCGCGAGCACTGCTCGGCTAGATTGCGTCCGCAACCCTCTCCACTAGCTTAGTCAGTTCGAACACGGTGCTCGCGGAGAGCTGAGATCAAGCCCACAGGGGTGGCTAGAGCGAGAGCGAGCTAGGGCCTACGAAGCTTGTAAGGGAGGAAGAAAGAGAGAGAGAGCGAGAGAGACCGATTTCAGTTGCAGCACGATGACAGTGCAACTTAATAAAACTTATTTGATTGCGAGCCTGATTGGAGCGGATGGTTGGCACTGGTGATGGTAGCAATGATGATGAAAATATCACCATCATTGCCATCGCCCAAGTCGAGTCAGCCCATTCAATCCATTGATGGAATTACTCGCCCTCTCCTTACACTTTCACTACTCCCCACAACCAGCTATGCAACCGCGAAACCTCTCGTCAAGCCCAACTCTCGATTGGCCACCACGCGATCTACAGCTAGCTGGTTAGCTTCATACATAGACTCCCGCTGCCAAATTTTAGTTGGTTCTCTTGTTTCGAACAAGCAGTTCACTTATCAATACCAAACGCGGAGAGATAGAATGCGCAACAAAAGGGCCACCCCGAAAAATTATCCAGAATGGTGGCCAGAAGGCGTGAATTTAGATGATAGAGATAAGCAAACAAGTACGATTGTTTCGCTTTGGGGTTTGGTTCAGTTCAATGTGCACTAATCGAGTTCGTGATACAAATGCATGCCAGCTAGTTGGACACTAAATGATAGCTAGATTTGGCGCGCAAAGATGGCTCGCGTGAGACACAACTGGAATGGGATGCTTTAGTTCAGTTTAGTTTAGTTTGGTTATGAACATTTTGTTGGCTCACTTGTCCTCCGCCAAAATCGTCCTGCCAGACAGTTGATTGTTCCACTAAGCAGGTTGGCGAAAGGCAAACAGTTTGTCTTTCGTCAACTCTCAGATCCCCAAAGCGCAGATATCATGTTGGTCAAAGCAAGCAAGTGCAGTTATCTCCCTCCCACTGGCAGAGCCATTTTGGGAGCCACGGGAGCCGATCGAGTGCTCTCGTGGCTAGACGGGCAACGAAAGATGTCAAGTGCGTTGGGCAGGCCGCTTGGTGTTGACCTGCATCAGGTGCCCACAATGAATGGCCGAGGGTGGGGAAAATCCGCCGGGGTCAGTCGATGGCGGGCAGATTTTTCCTGCCATTCAGCTGGCGTGTGCCGACCAAGCACCTGTCTAACTGTGCCTGCTTTGCCATGCCACCATCTCCTCGTCTAACTGCTCCTAGCAATCACAATTCCTACGTCCCCCAACCATAAAAGCCGAAACCCCGAAAGCCGCCGCCGCCGCCGCCGCCACCACCACCACAAGCGGGCATCATTGAACCGGAGAGGCGCCAATAACCTCCATGATTAACGGTCTATCATAAGACTGTGGCCTAGTTATAGTGTGCTTGGCTCGCTTTGCGTAGGAGCACATGATGCGCTATGATCATTTGATTCACAAATGAACAATCTAGACACTCGAGCAGCCACAATCCAGAGTTTTCCGGCAAATTTCGTTTGCCATGATAGGGCAACAGGCTCAGTTTGTCTGCCAACTGAACAGGCAAGACTCCTCCTGAAACACGTTAGCGGCCGCTTGATCCGTAAAACATGCTCCTGAACAGGCCGCCCTCTTTCTCGAGCAACCTCTTAGCGCTGTCAAATTCAACTATCTTGCCGGCGTCCATGACCATCACCCTATCGTAATCGAGTACTGTGTCTAATCTGTGCGCAATTGTTATGATTGTGCATTGGGTAAAATGGCTCCTTATTGTGCGCTGTATGAGAGCGTCCGTATCTGAATCAACATTTGCTGTTGCCTCGTCTATGAGCAACACCTTTGGCGCCCTTAGAACGGCTCGCGCAAGACAGATGAGCTGACGTTGACCTGCGCTAAAGTTCCGTCCGCCCTCGTTGATAATATGATCTAGGCCAGTTTGGAGGCTTTGCGCAACAAATTGGCGCAGGCTAACAACTTCAAGGGCATGCCAAATCTGGAGGTCGCTATAAACGGCGAACGGGTCTAGGTTCTTGCGCAGCGAGTCGCAGAACAGCACAGGATCCTGCGGTATAACACCTAGCGATGAACGCAGCTCGGCCAATGGCAAACTCTTTGTGTCCACGCCATCAATTGTTATAATGCCATCATAGCTGTAGAGTCGATAGAGTACACTTATAATGCTTGATTTGCCAGCTCCAGTTCGACCAACTACCGCAACTCTCTCCCCGCCCGCAATTTCAAAGGTCAGCCCGTCTATAGCTGGCCTCTCGTCGGCAAAGTACCTCAGCGTCACCTGATTGAAGCTAATCTGTCCCACTTTCCACTTGCAAGCTGACTCCTGATGATCAGCAGTAACAAGTTCAGCCTCTGGCTCCAGTTCAGTATAACGTCTAACACTATTCACCGATATCATTGCGCTTTCGAGCGAGAAGCCATATTCCATGAGCGCAGGAAATGAGAAGACTGCGTTGATTGCAATTAGCAGGAAGGTGCCAGTTGTTGAGACGTCCAAGTCTTGCCAGTAGACTCCAATCATTATGTATAGCATTGTAGAGAACATGAGCATTGTAGCTAACCTCAAGCTTGTTGATGTGCGATTCTCGAAGATATACGATAGCAAGGTCATTGATGTCATCTTGTTTTGACTAGAATCAAATTTCTGCCTCATGCAGCTTAAATAGTCCTGATCTGATCTGATAGTGTTCAGCTCCTCAATTGACGATGAAAGGTTTGAATAAACGGGCGAACGCAAATCCTTGCTCAGGGCCATCAGTCTCTTTAGAATTCGATATCTCTTTGCTGCCAATGGGCAACAGACTACGTATAAGCCAACGAACGGCATTATGTGCAAAGGATTGATAATCGCCATAGGTATGAAGGTGGCAAGTATCGAGACTAGGATGAGTGCGACCAAAAGTATTAAGTATTGGAGTGTATGATCTATTGTAGCAAAATCGCCAGCATACCTGGAGCTCAGCTCGCCCATTCGGCAAAAGTCATAGAATAGCATCTTTGCATTGAACAATGAGCTCACCATCTTCGCATGGAGCTCACTTGAGGCTCTTTGCAAGCCCAAACATAGCTGTTGCGCAAATAGGTAAGGTGAAATCGCGTAGAGAAGGATAATAAGCATGTATATGAGCCAATATTTGAGGAGATGCGCGCTAGTATCTTGTTCATCAAAGCTTTCGGTATCGCTCACTTCCAAGACTTTTTTTGACCAAATTCGAAAGTAGTAATCCGATAACGCGCTGATCGCTACGTAGAGGACCGAATTTAAGGCAAGAAAAACGAGACCAATTTTCGTCCAGCCTTGAAGCATTATGAAACCATAGGATGATTCTCTGTTTTTTCCCGCCACATTGTTGCTCAACAAAGATCTACAGTTCTCTGTGTCAGTGCTTGATTTAATCGGTAAGATTATCAGCTTTGGCGAATCATTTAATTCCTCTGAGGTTGAGTGTCTTTCTTTGCAATCATTGAGCAGATTTTTGTACTCTTGTAGGTGCGAAACCTCATCGAGAGAACCAAAGACGGGTGCCGAATTTCTACTTAAGATCACAACCCTTGATGCGAAGCTCAAGAATTGAACCTGATGAGTGACCATCACCACCGTTTTACCTGCTAAGAACTCCCTGATACACTTTGTCATAATATGTGATGCGACTTTCGTGTCCACTGCCGACAGGGGGTCGTCGAGCAAATAAACGTCGGCTTGCGAGTAGATCGCTCTAGCTAAACTCAATCGGGCTTTCTGACCACCGCTCAATGACACTCCTTTCGGGCCAACGATAGTTTCGTCACCTTCAGGTAAAAGATTTATATCATACCAAAGGCAGCAGGCGTGTACAACTTGCTTGTAGCGCTCCTCGTTCAAGGGCCGTCCAAGGAGAATATTGTTTTTGAAGGTGTCCGAGAATATACAAGGCTCCTGAGAGGCGTACGATATCCGCAAGCCTTCCTTCATCTCCAGTGACCCACTACTTATGTGTGTTTCGCCCAGAAGTGTTAGCAAGAGAGTGCTCTTACCCGAGCCAACCTGGCCGAGCACAAATGTAAGATCACCAGCTTCTATCCTGATGTTGAGTCTATCGATTACACTGATGAGTTGAGTGCTGATTTTGGTTGCAGAGAGCTCAGAGATTGAAAATTTGGAAGCGACTGCGATGGTTGACTGATTGCTATCGTGAGAAACGCATAGATTTTTCAATTCTAATAAGATTTTCCCGCCCAAAGTATAGCCTATGCGACGATCGTCCTTGGCGTCATCCAGCAACAGGTATAACTTTATGTTCTTGCAAGCGATTTGTACGTCAGTTAGGCATCGTATTGATTTCGGAAAATAGAATAACATGTCGAGGCGAGTTAGATTATATACGATAGATATGTTGAATAGAATTTCTGGGTTCAATTGGTTGTAGGTATAGATATAGGCTAAAAATATGATGGCGGTCAATAGTTTTGCCATCAATCCGAGTGATATCAAGTCAAATATATTGAAATTGTTCAAAAACTTAACTTGTTTCAACTCCTCCGTTCTAAACTCGTTGACTTTTTCCAGGAACTTTGGTTCCCAAGCATACATCTTGACAATTTTGATTGAATTCAGGAAGGTGTTCATAGTGTCGATCCGTTTGTTTGTTATGCTTTTCCGCTCGCGGCTTATTTTCTTGTACAACTTGGGCATGTTTAACTGTATAGCAAGATAGAGGATCAGAAGAGGAAAACTGTATAAGACTGGCTGCCAACCAACCTGAGTGTATACAGCCCAGAATGTGCACATCGAGAGCGAAAGTGGACCCATAACCATATAGACAATAAATTTGTTCGCCTCCTCAATAAAAGTAACCTCATTTGATATTAAACTCAGCGCTTTGATGCTTGATTCACGAATGCTCGTCGCTAGGTGTAGGCGCAAGGACTTCCGCTGAATTAGTTGAGTCATGGCTACTCTACATTTGAGTCCGCATCTAGCCAGTTTTAACTTGAGATGAGCTATCGACATATAAAAGAATAGAAGGGAAGAAAAGTGGCATAGAGTAGAAAGTATCACCCGCTTGTACAAATCGTTGAAGTGGGGATCATCCATCGATGGTATTACAAGCTGTTGAATGGGATCGGTCGCTGAGATTAAGGTTATGTTATGAGTTAAATTAGCTACCACTGAGCTGTCCCTGAATTCTGCAAAGTCCGCTACTTCTTTAAGAGTTCGTCTGAATGTATCAATCATCATAAATATGAATACTATTCTAACAAAGAAAGCGGTTGAAACGCAGCTCAAAAAATCCCACAATAAGCATCTAAACAACACCCAAGTCAAACTAGCTCGCCCAGGTCCTTTAAGTTTCAACTCTTGCAGCCATCTCTCCTCCATCCGTTTACCCAGGCGACTGCATTCTAAGTCATCTGGTGGGTCTGATATGTGATCGTAACAATCTTTATACTGGAAGTTGGTGCTTTTGCCGCACAATTTGACCAGTTTAACCGCATGGCTGCATTCGTGCTTATATGGTATGAGACTGGACATTTCGAAGACATTTTTCTTGCCGGTTTCATCATCCATTGTTCCTTTCTAAGATATCGAATCGCTCAAAGATACAGTCCAAATGATCGCTCTGTGAGTGATGAGCTTCCGTAATTCGCGAGTCTCATTTCCCTCCGGCAGCCGGTGGTAGAGAGTTTCATATGACGTTCAATATGACGTTTATGGCTTATTAGAGTAGTTCGAGCTGATTAACTATTACATCTAGACGAAATCTGCTCGAGCTCAATGATAGCAAACACTGCTTTTGCAGTAAATGGCACTAATCTTTGGACTTAGACTCGCTATAATTGGCGTTGGTCGATTATATAAGAGACATTCAGGTGGCTTTTTATCGTAAGGGATTTAATCGGACAGTCTTTTAATCTTTGTACAGTAGTCGATGCAACAAGGGTATACAAATCACAGTAGCTCAAATTAGAGAGAGTCTTACGAACTAAGGCCGCGATACTCTCAACAATAAATCAAAAAGCTCCGGTCCGGCTAGATCTTCTGTGATGCCCAAAGTTGGGAGATAATTTTGTATAGAAAATCGACTCAAGGCTGTACCTGGAGCATAAGTCTCTTTGCTTGATGATTTAGATTGCTTAGCCATCTCTACCAAATTTGCCCAATCTAAGCCCAACGCATTCAGCAATTCGACCTCCGACAAACTTTTTGCTCCTTCGGTCAGCTTGTCATCATGCACTATGTCTGTGATCTTCTTATCACCCATAAAATCATCCAAGTCCTCATCACTTATCGTTTCGTAGTCCATGGAATAATCCTCCCGCTCTAGAATCCTTTTCTTTTTGTTTGCGGGTGACTCATAATACTGATGGGCCTCCCTATTTCGTCCAAAGGAGGCCGGTGCCTGCTTTGACCTACTGAGATAATCTGCCTCGACAGCAGTGCCAACTCGACCGGCAGTTCGAACTGACTCGCTGTCATCAGATGAATCCTCATCATCAACTATCTCTCCGTCACTGATATCTTGGGGATCGGTTTTAGTTGCCCGCTTAGGCTTGGATAAATCTGTATTTGATGAATCCTTCGTGCTCGTGGTTGACTGAGTATCGGAGGGACCGTTTTTTTTACTAAGCTCTGTTGATTGTCTGTTTCCTACTGGTCCACTCTTGTTGTGCGCGATCTCTGATAGGCTACTATCAAACTTCGGTCGATTATCTGCCTGCTGGAGGCTCGATTTAAGGGAATCTGTTCGCGAGCTCGATTGCGCTGTCTCACGATCGAGGTTGATGATGACATCTCGTCGCTCTCTCCATTTGGTATATCTTGGAACATCGCCCGGTTGTTCCAAGTGAACGAGTGGTTGAGGTTTCAGCAATTGCTGTTGTTGTTGAGGCTGGATCTGTGGTTGTTGATATCTATGTGCCCCAGGTGGACTTGACCGGCCGTCTTGGATAATACGCCCGCCATGCATTGGGAACTCAGGCTCCATGTTATCCTGCCAACGAGGAGGAGGATAAATGCCACCTGGTCGCATGGGTGGCATATCGTGTGGTCCATGCATCATGGGGCCGGGCGGCATAAACGTCCGAGGGGGTGACATGCCTGGGTGGTGGTCCATTGGCCCCATTCTCATCGGTCCCCCACGATCTTTGTACCCTTGGAAAGGATTCCCGTGTCTGTCGTATTTTGGTGACGACCTTTGCTGGTGCATGGCCATGGGCATGTTTCCCGGAACCATGAGAGGTGGCGGTGGTAGCCCAGGTTGGGGGGCGTGGTATGGATTAAGGTGAGGGTAATAAGGGGGCTGTCTGCCGCCGATATCTATGTCATAATGACCCATCGGCGGTGGTGGGGGTGGCGGGGGCAATTGTTGCGGGTGTCTATCTCTCGGAAACGGGGGCATGAGCCGTCTCTCGTGCTGATACCGCCATTCTAATTCTGCGTGTGGATCGCGACCATAACGACCAAAATCCCCTTCATGCATCGGTGGTGGGGGCAAATATTCGCCATATGGTCCTGGCGAAGGTCTTCGTTTCATTTGTTGTCTTGCGTCTACTTGACGTCCCAATCGTTCGAAAACAGACTTCTTTTGATCGATTGATCCAGGTGATTGGCTAGGATTAAGAACTTGTTGTCTCATCATAGAAAGGGCCGACAATGAACATGCTCGCTCAAACCCTGTCTACTCTTGGTCAACATGGACATAGTTTGTGCTGCAAGCCGATAGAATAGAGGTGGAAACTGACATGAGCTTATTGACTCTGACGCGTACCTGTTCATTTGATACATGTCACATTCGGGAGGATTTTTCGTTATTGTGAGTATGTTTCCATGCTCTCCAAGAATATCATTTATTTATTTTAGTCACGATTAAAATTAAATGAGTGCTAACTGTCTAGTTCGGATCCAAACCGGCCTCAGTAAGCCTGCAGGATCTGTCTTCGATAGCTTGGCAGGAAGTAGGCAGGACGGAACATGGTAATTGTTCGTGCATCTATGATAGAATCGATGATGCTTCATAATCAGGGTTGCTGGTATCCAAACCTCAGAGAACTCAACTCAAGCCGGGACTAACTGCACTCGGATCATTCTTTCCGATAGAAGAATTGATCAGTCTCTAAGCTGATCCTTCGCACTGGAGGTTGGCGGTCGGTCACTGAACGGCACCGGTGAAACCGACTGCCTAGATTAAACTCTCTAGCGCCATCAAGCGGTGTCTCTTGAGGGTTAAAGTGTTGACACCATGGCTTGGAAACTGCTACGAGACATATCAAGCAAACAACTTAGGCTGATATAAGGGTAGTCGTTCTATTCGCTCTGATTGAAAAACGGATCGACTTGATCATGTTGCGAGACTGAACTCATAACATAGCGATCGATTCTCACTTGTTATCTGCGTAGACTATTTATTTTACTGAGATCAAGATGCTTCATATTTCGTGTGCATCAGATGGCATCATCGAGGGATATGTCGTTGTAGTCTACAATAAGATCGTTTCTTGGATCACTCTCAAGCCGAGATCGTGGGGCAGGTTCTCTCACAAAGGATTCCATCTTACTGTATGCTTCAATTGTTTGTTGCAACAAATCTGGGTCCTCGCCCATCTGACTAAAGTTGGATATTCTAGCAAACCTATTGGGACATATCTCAATCAATTCTTTCGGAGGGCATGGATCGATTTTGGTGGGGTCAAACAGGTATGCATTAAAGAAGTCAGTCTCCAGCTCAATGGCATCGACTGCCCACCGGTGCTTACTAACAAAGTGACGACCAATATCAGTGAGTCTTTGGAATATGCGAGTGCAATGTTTGCATTTGTAAACTTCCTCAGTCTCACTGCTTTTGGGCTTTTGAATTCTCTGGGCGTAACTTGCAAGTTCGTCGGTGATTACCTTCCCATAGCTTTTATAATTGAATCGTTCCTCATCTCTCGTAACATATTTCTGGGCTTGAGACTGGTTGAATCTCTCTAGCTCCTGTGCATCTTGGTTTAGGTACTCGCTAATTGATGCAATCGAAACGTCTTCTGGGAGATTACAGGCATCGTCGCGAAGGTGCACAACTCCTAATCTCAAGGTTAGTTCGTCCTCAAGTTTGTATATCAATTTCTTATAATAGTCGAAAGAGTGAACGATTCTGAGATACCATAACATCTTGTCTAAAAATTTTCTGCTCTCATCCAAAGTACAAGGCAAGTTCTGCGTAATGAGTTGAAGAGTTGTAAGTTTGTCCATGTCATTCAAGTCTAACTTTTCACATGAGGCATTGTCTTGCAAATCTTTTGGAACCTTGGATAGAAAGTATTTGGCGCTCGACGAATCTACATATTCAACCAAGTAAGTGTACGCTCCTTGTAGAATGGGATTTTTGCTGCTATTTAACTCGTTGACCTGGCGATGGAGGCTCAAATTGGTGTTGAATTTGAACTCGTATAGCTTCTTCACTTCTTTTTCTTTCTCTTCGTCAAGCGTGCTGATATCAAAGGGTTTTTCCTCATCTTCCTCATTTGCACTTTTGTTACTTCCAGGGGGAGATAGTGGGGCGACGTTATCTATGCCGTCAACACTTTTATCATGGAAGGAGTCTTCTCTCTTGACTGTTGTGGTAGAGTCCATAAGCTCTTCAGTGCCACTTTCAGAACATTGTCCTCTCTTCCCGTGCAATCCCTTGAGCTCATCAAAGTTTAAAATTAGTACAATAGCATTGCGAATATCATTGACGATAGATAAATGATGGTTTGCTATGGCAGGGACTGTGTGAATCCGTTTGGTGAGGCATTTGTTGATGCGCACGCTGATGGACCGATTGTTCAGTTTCATTCTACTCAGCCTCCAGCATACATTTCTAATATCGACATGGCTTTGATAGACGGCAATCACTTTTCTCCTTAATTGCCCTCCCTCGACGTAATAAGGCTCTAGTTGAGCTATCCTAATGAGGTCCGAATGAGCTTTTGTGCATACATCATGCAGGTCAGCTAATGTCGCCTCAATGCTGATATCATCAATAACAACACTAGTCGGCCTCGTTGGCACAAATTTCTCTTTAAGGCTATAATCAATCTTGGTATCCTCACGCGATAGAAGCGCTTCGACCAGATGTTGTGGGCCGTCTTCGAGCTGCACGATGATGGCATCCATGAGATTGATTACGGCGGATGAACTTGCTGAGGAGAAGGGGAGATTGTCGAAATAATTTCGATCATTCAATTCATTGAAGATTCTCAATCTCTTTAGGAAGGCTAAATTTTGTTTTTGGACAGTCTTTTGGCCTTCAACAGGATGATATTTCAATCTAAACCATTCTCTATCTTTGTTTGCATCGAAGAACCGGCCAACCTTGCTTTGTGACAGGTTAGCCATAAAGTCTTTATATTTTTTGCAGGCAGTTGTTTCGTCGACATTATTATTAAGTGTTCTAACATAATTTTGAAAGCTCATCAACTGCTTGCCCTTAATTAGCGATGAGGAGGATGCATAGGCGGATGGTATATAATCGTTGTGTCGGACGAAACGCTCACCCTGGTTAGGGATGGGGTTTGAATTGTAGTCGCGTTTCATGGATGCTGACAGGCGAGTATCTTGGAGTTAAATTACGAACAATAATATTCAGGACCGAATGGGCTCCCGGTGTACAAGCGAGCCAATTGTGGTCAACCGAGGATGATTAGCTGAGGGGAAGATCTGTAAGACACCTCTGGATTACGCAATAAGGGGAGGTGGAGCGGTAGTTCTGGGGCAGATAGATTTGATTGGGTGTAATTTTGGGATGCCCAAAACACTTGAAGATGAAGCTATCGCCATCAGCTGCGAGCACGCCATCCTCCTCAAAGGCGCCGCTGTGACTCCTCCGCCTGTGCGCTCTGGTTCAATCAGGTTGGATGTGTGCGAGCGCGGGCCGGCGGCGTTGCAAGCCCCAGCGTCTGGCGTCTCACTGGGCAAATTCGTTCGAGCGGCTGGGCCTAGCGAGTGGCGTTTCTGGCAGTGTGGTTCAAGGCATTGCGCTACACTGCTGCCCCCACTACCGCTGCCGCCACCGCAGCTGTCGGAGTCGCCGCCGATGTAAAGCACGGTAATTCAATGCCTTGCAGTACATTGTGAAGCCTCAACACGACGCACACACGCACATACAGACACACACACACACACACACACACACAGGAGGAGAGCAGTGGTGCCAGTGGAGGAGGGGGGAGCGACAGATTGCTGTTGAGACGAGCCATCGAGAAAATGTGTAGATGTGTGTGAGTTTCCTAGACTAGAGTAGAGTGGAGACCTACAAAAGCACAACGAGTATATATATATCTATACTTAGTGAATTGTATTCAATAATTGAAATTTAGTCGTTGTCGCCCAAACTTGTATTTAAAATAAGTAATCCGGTCGAACTTAAGGTGGCGAGAGCAGAGGGTTGGAATTCAAGAGGGAATTTACATATATACACACTTACAATTCGGTCCGACAGCTCTACAAGATACCGATAATTCAAGATGGCAGATATACCTTTTCTAGGCTGTAAGATTAGTTTAATCTCCAAGTGCGACATTCGTTACGAGGGAATATTGTATTCCGTTGACGCTAAAGATTCAACTATCGCTCTATCAAAAGTTCGATCCTACGGCACCGAAACCCGAGGTGACCCGAGCTGTTATGTGGCACCGAAAAATGATGTCTACGAAGTAATCATCTTTAGAGCGGCCGATGTTAAGGATTTACGCGTTGATGCTCCGGAGCCGCCGGGTCTATCAGATCCTGCCATTATTAGTGCTCATCACTCATATCCGGCCCAATTGCCGTCAACCTCGTCATTCAACGCCAACAACATAAATACCACCACTACCGGAGCCCCGACGTTGAACTCTGATGGATCTCTATTAACCACTGGCCCATCGTCTAACCAACAGCAACAGCCGAAGCACCACCAACAACAGCAGCTGCAGCAACATCAGAAGCCTTTGCTGCCTTTTTTGCCAGCCGGCTCCAAAGATCATCAACAACAGCAGCAGCAACAACAACAACAACAACCGCAGCATCAGCAACAACAACAACAACAGCTACCAACCATCAACTACTCATCAGCTGTGTCCAATGCTCAGCGAACTCGCGCTCGTCCTGAACCACGCGAAAGACGAGCCGCCGATGATTCTAAGAAGCCAACTCATGATACTTCAGCTAGAGACCCGAGAAGGGATGACAGGCGGCCCGAGAAAAGCAACGACCGGCGCGACGATCGACGCAACGACCGTAGGGACGATCGTAGAGACGATAGAAGGGACGATCGTCGTGATGACCGAAGGGATGATCGCAGAGACGATCGAAGAGATGATCGTCGCGATGAACGAAGAGACGACAGGCGTGGGGGCAATGATCGGCGCGAAGATGGACGTCGTGGCGACAATCGTGGCCCAAGTACAAGAGTGATTCGAGGTGGCTATGAGAACAATCGCAATCACATCAACTCAAACATGAGATTTAGTAACAGCAACAATTATAATGCTCGCCGCGGACCAAATAGTAGAGAGGATAATTCCAAGAATGGTGGTCCCCCGATGTACCGAAGGGGACCAATGCAAGGTGCACGCCGGGGCCGCTCTGGTGATAGAACTGGAGCACCTAGAGGTCCGCGCAAGGGGCCTCCACTCAAATTTGAAAACGAATACGATTTCGATGAGGCGAATAAATTATTCCTCGAAATGGAGGGCAAGTTCAAGGGCCTGAAACTGAAGGGAACAGAGGAAAAGGAAAACGAATCATCTGGAGATGGAGGCAATTCAAAAAGCCCTGCGGGCCAATCTGAATCAGGATCAGGCTATGATAGCGAGGACCAGAACAAAAAGGAAGGTGACAGTAAAGATGCATTCGGTGGAAGTGTCAGTGGTGGATTCTACGACAGTACAAAGTCCTTCTTCGACAATATCAGTTGTGAGGCCTCTGAAAGAAGTCAAGGAAAAGTGAACAAGCCAGATTGGAGAAAAGAGAGACAACTCAATGCAGAGACCTTTGGTGTTTCAGTGCATTATCGTCGCGGTGGCTACAGGGGACGCGTTTACGGAGCGAACGGTTACCATCGCAGATGAATGAGTTTCGATTGAAACACGAGCACAATTAAGGAGTGCCGAAGTATAGAAAGTATGCACACAGAAACGTCGATCCCATTTCGATCATGTCTCAAGATTGATGACTAATGAATAAAGATCGGGATACATTCTTCTGTTGACTACTTTAGCCTAGATATCTCACTGCAGGTAGCGGCGCCCTAGCCTTTCCGAGGGGGCCCAGTTTTTGTCCGAGAGAGTCCTCTGGTGGTCGCAACTAGCAACCGCAAAGGGCTACCGCGACCGTCTGTCTCAGTGTGTGAGAGAGAAAGAGAATGGCCAGTGGAGCTTTGGGAAGCTGGCAGCAGCGCCGCACACTGGGAAGCAGGGTAAAGGGAGCACACAGGGAGACATTTGGGTGAGATAAGCCATGGAGGAGATGGAAGCTGTGGAGAGTTTTATAACTTGCCTCACTCGCAGTGTGTGTCTTTACCACCACTGTTGAAATAAAATTTCGAAATCAGCCTCCTTTCATTCTGTATTCGGCCATCGAGTATTTTAACTAGTTGGAATAGAACACAGATGATTTTATATTCAAACTTCCAGGCACCGAAAGGAATGCCATCGCTGTGGTTCGATTAGGAGGAGGCGAAACCATACATATTAGGAGTCTACAATACATCTATTATTTGTTGTCATGGGATTTGAACCTACCAGTCTGAGGAGAGAGCCAAACAAGGTTGAGCAAGAGATTGAATAGCTAACAAGGGCACAAGTTGTGAGCACCTGCCAAAGTTCCAAGCATTTGATTGCGAAATCCATTGAATAAGTTCCGAGTGATGCACACCAATGATCTGAATTTTAAAACCAAAAGCACAAACAACCCTATCAATAAGAAGAGCAGCTCACATAGGGCCAACAGAAACAATTCAGACCAAAATAACAATAGTAATAACAATAATAGCAAAGGCAACGCTAACAGCAACAACAATCTATCGATCAGGAATAGACAAGACAACGATGGTAACTCGGCATCAGTCATGTCGAATCTGTCCTCTTATTCGCTCATTGATGACGATCATATCGATGATCAAGAGACCATAAATGTTGGAAATCTTATCATAGATCTAGAGAGCGATCTTGAGAAGGAAAAATTCGAGAATGAACAGGCAAACGCGAAACCAAGCACATGCACCACCACAACAATCAACACCTCTAAAACAAGCGCACCATCGTCATCATCATCATCCTCGTCATCATCATCGTCCTCATCATCGTCAGCATCTGTTTCGTTTGGAGCCAAAGCGAGCTCCTCAACAATCACCACTAACCTTACCACTCCAATCACATGTGGGAAATTAAATCAAAAATCTCCCGCAAAACAACACTTAAACAATTCAATTAATAGCAACAATCCAAGTGTGGGTGGTAGTAATAACAATGTAACTAACAGCAGCACAATCAATAGTAATACTGGCGGCTTTGCGAGTACCAGTATACCCACAGGCATTAATAATAACTTGATCAACAATGGGCACCTTATTTCAACTAGAACAGTATTCAAAAGTTCGGCGGACGAGAGGGGGGAACTGAAAATGAGGATTACACGTGAGACCAAACCTGGTAAAAGTGAGCATAAGATTGTAACTTCTCCAAATCAAAAATCGCCGAATACATGTAGTAGCAGTAGCGGTTTTAATAATATTTGTGGCATGACATCAAACGATAGTACTTTCAACATCAATAATCATGTGAATAATTGTGACGATTCATATTCTCAAGGATCATCTAATCCACCACAATCATCAAATATATCATCTAAAAAAGAATGCGGGACCTCAACAAGTATTGGCACCATAACAGAACCAGAGTGTTTGGGACCATGTGAACCAGGGACCAGCGTTACATTGGAGGGTATAGTTTGGCAGGAGACTGAAGGCGGAATCCTAGTTGTAAATGTGACCTGGCGCGGTAAAACTTATGTTGGGGCATTATTAGATTGCACGAAACACGACTGGGCTCCTCCAAGGCTCTGCGACTCACCCGCAAGTGATATTGACTCTAAAGCACATAAGGGTGTTCGAACCAAGCGAATCGTAACGAGAAGCAATGGTATGGGTTTAGATGAGAAAAATCTCCTGCAAACAACCGGTAAACTGAGGAACGGCAAAGGTAGAAGGATCCTCACACCTAGCGATTTAGCGTCATGCAATAAGAAGCAACGCGAAATGGATAAATCAAATGAGAACACAGCTACTCAAACCGAGACTCATGTTTCTTCGATAACCAATAGTGAAACCGTTTGTGTGCCAATGAGCATTGGTATCTCAACCGCATCCAATAGCGATTCAATATCTACTAGCATTCTCTCAAACGACAAGACAGGACCAAACTCTCCTATGTTGATTGGCTGCAACGAACCAAATTGTTCCAAAAAATATAGAAATATGAATGGACTTTTATATCATCAAGCTTACGCTCATGGCTCTGATAACGACCAGAACAGCGCACCCGATAACAATTGTTCTTCATCTATCCAGGAGAGACCTAAGGAAACTAGTGTCAACGAACAGGAAGAGTCTAAAATTACTTCCAAAGATATTAGTGATGGTCAGAGTTCAACAACGAACACTGAGTCGAGGCACGTACACACTGTTCAAATCCCAGGACTAGAGAAAAAGCGAACACCGAGTCCTCAGCTTAGTATGAAGCTAAGCAATAAGATTTTGCCCCCAGAGCATTCTCAGAACAACAACGCAGTATTAAATCAAGAACCTCCGAGATCTTCGATCATAAAAAATCTTGATCCAGAAAGAAGAAGTTCTCTGAACTCAAGTAATCATTCTTCCAATCTAGATCATGGACTCAAGTCCCCCAGTGGACTGAAACACCTGACAGAGCAAGGACATGCATCAACCAATCATTCAACGTCCAAGACCTCTAGTGGCTCAACCAGTAACTCCAAACAGTCCAACCCGATACCTTTACCTGCAACCACAGAGGAGGGAATGAAACCCTCAGGCACTTCGACAGGACCCCCTCCAGCGCCTCATCAAGCTAATTACTATTTCAACTCAGCAGCCATACTAGCCAATACAGCATTCAATCCATACGGAATGCCTCCCTATTTTCCGAGAGCTCCACTGCCTATGTACGATCCACTTGCTACACCGCCCACATCAACTGCAAGCGCTGCTTTTCTGTCTAGGATAATGAATATGCGAGTTCCCGCGCCACCAGAGTCGCCATCACGATTACTCAGCCCTTCAGTGTCAAAAAACATACCATTTCCGCACTTCAAATTAGACCCAGTGGCCATGCCTGCCCCTAATCCACAGATGCCCAATCCCTCACTACCAAATATAACCCCTATGACAAACTCACCTTTGGCGAGTGGTTCACCACACTTGAGAATGCCTAGTCAGGTGGACCCATTGCTGCCCCCCACATCACAACCACCTTTCCCGCCGCCAGTTGGCTTAAACCCGGTGCTTGCATTCCCAGGCGCAACCAACCAGATGGGACCGATTGGAGGTCCGCAAGTACCGAGTTTGATGGACGATACGATCGCTAAACAATATCCAAGGAGATTCAACTAGCTCAGGACTTGAGTGGATACTGATCGTTTAAAGTCTAATGAAAATCTTCTCACAGGAATAAATATCCTTAAAGTAGGAACAAACGCTTACGTTTGATGCCTTCTTAGATGCTTCAGAGTCTACCTATGAATTTCCTGATAGGAAATATATGATACTTTAATCAAGCTAGTGGTGACCATCAATCAAATAAAATGGTTTAGCGAGCTACCTTCCAAAGATCCTCCCCGTTACCTGTGAGACATATTCGCGGCTGAAACCGAGCAGTGTTGCGTTTGCGCGCATTCTGCGCGATACGCGCAGAGGATCAGGAAAATCAGCTTGTAATTTGACCTTGCGAATATTACAATCACTTTCCTCTCATGGCCAGAATCGAACAATTTACTCCTGACGATTGATTCTCGAAATTCCCAAATAACTGACAAACATTCGACGGAAGACTCATTTTCCTCCAACATGGTGCCATGGTACATACCCATATTCAAGGTTGAAACTGAGCAATGAAAAGACCTCAGCCAGGACAACATGTATAATACCATCACGAAAACTATCGCAGCATGGGCCTTCAATCATTATATAGCATACTACTACTTTGATAATGTTAATGTCAGCCAGCTCAGAGTTGCCTTCGAAAAAGGTGAGGTTGAACTGGAAAATCTACCCATTAAGAAAGATGCGCTCCAGCATTTCAATTTACCTCTGGAGGTTGTGTCAGGAATAGTTGGTAGATTAAGCATCAAGGTGCCACTACTAACTCTATTATCAGATCCATGGGCAATTAAAATAGAGAATCTCATGCTGATTGTAGCACCCAAGAAGGAACCTTCTAACATGAATGGCAACACTTCCACCACCTCATCAAATCTAGGCGATCAATCTCAACTAATACAAGAAGCCAGTGATGCCAATTTGACGGAATATTTCGAAAACTCTCACACAGAGAGTGATGACATCGACGAAATCAGCTCCGAGGAAACGAAATTAGCAGAATTCTACTCATCATTCTCATCGACCGTATCATCTATGGTACGTGATATTTACAAAAACATTAAGCTGGAAATCCAATCTATGACCATTTTATTCGAAAACCCTGACCACGGACTAGTCAAGCTAAACCTTGATAGTCTACTTTTGCATCGTCCAAAAGCAGCCCGTAATTTGGTCATGTGTAATCTTTCAACATATTTGTCGAACATTGGGATCGCTAGTCTGAACGGAAGCGGAGACTTATTGTCAGTTTGTTTCGATAAATGTTCACTCGATATACATGATGAATCTAGCAACAACTTACAACTCGCAATCGTTCAGTTGAATGATTCTAATCCAACAATGTCGGCTATCAATCAACCGCCAGCAACCTCTAGTGAGACAAAAATTGAAGGTAATCTTGAGAACGTGTCAATCGAACTCCTGACGCATTCGTGCAAGAAGTATGATATCAAGAAGAACGAACCGATAAAAGACAGTCGCCCCCAATCGGGAAGGGTAGTCGCTAAATGTGACGAAGTGAAAATCGAATTTAAAATGAATGACAACATAGATAACGATGTCACTGAGTTTTTGGAGAAGAATCTTCATATAAAGCTTGACTTGGTTGGGCTGCAATACATTCATTCTCAACGAATATATGAGATAACTACAAGACGTTTAACGAACTTGCTCAAGTTCTTCGTTCGATTGAGACAGCACCGAGCGAGAAAAACCGGCGAAAAACCCTCTGACAAGATTGTCGACGACGAATCTCAAACTGAAGACCCCATAAAGACAAAAGAGAAGACAAGCTTCAACAAATTACTCAATATCAACATAGAAAAAGGGTTGTTGTACGTTGTAGATGATACGTCGGGATCATGTGCCATACCATTGATCGAACTTTCACTGAACGATTGTCGAGTGTTTCAGTTTTCAGGCAGGCATCAACAAAATGGTTTCATATTTGCCAAGATAGGTTGTTGCTATTACAATCGGGAAGTTTCAAATTGGGACACATTTTTGCAACCTTGGCCTTTCAACCTAACCTGGGATCTCAAGGTAGCTGACCGCACTCGAAGAATCCGACACCGAAAGATCTCTATAAATTCAGACGAGGTGGCTCGGTTCTTTCTCACGACTGCTCTGCTGGATTTGAGTGATTTGGCTTTGAAACGTATTGTCAATGATTTCATTTTTCCAAAACTTCGACCGCTATCACCTCATATGGGTGTTAGTGGTCGTTCGCTGGCTCAAGATTTCAATTCACTATTTGTTCTCCACAACGAAACTGGATTCGAATTACATTTTGCCCCTCTGGAAGAGAACAATGATCGACTTGACGTCCAAGACTCATCATGCTCATCTCCAACAATTGGACCCGGAGGCGATATGGTTGGCCAATCACTCATGCATAAGATATCTTTACGAAGTAGATCATCACTAGGAAGTCGAGATTCTCCCGACTTCAACAGTACGCTTAAGTGGACATCTGTCGGTGTAGGCGAGACAATATCTTTCGAATATGAGATGCACCCTATATACCGTCGACACATTGATGACTCGAATGCCCAGTCGAGAATGTTACTGGTCAGAATTGATGGCTGGAAGACTTTGATGCCGATTGCGATCGATAGGACTGGACAATTCTTCCGAGAGGCTTGCTCTGATCGAGTCATGAATGAGGATACCTATATTGTCATCTCAATCGAACTGGAAGAACGATCAGCCCGTAAGATAATATGCATTCGATCGCCACTCCTTTTAGTCAACCAACTAGACTCAACTTTAGAGCTCCATTTTGTGGAATCGAATCATGCTCTATACGTGAAGCCAAATGGGCAACTCTCGGTCCCTCTGCCTTACTTATTCAACCAAATGCACATAAGACCGTGCAATGTTGGAGTAACAATGAGTGAACAAGCTCTATTATGGGACAAGACTCAACTCATACTCGACCACGAGAGCAAGATTCACATTTGTCACCCCATATCGGTGACTAACCTAAAACATGCATCATACTGTACATCACATCCGTACAGGATTTGTGTCGCCACAAATCGATGCTGGCCTCGACACGAGGAGACACCATCTCTAGTCTATGCCCCATTACCGGTGTTCTCGATGAATTTCATACCGCCTCTCACGCTAGTCAATCTCTTGCCCTGCAAAATCCAATATTTTATCGGTGAGACTGAAGGAACCCTTGAAGCTGGAGCTCAGCATAGTATATATCATGTTGATACGACAAAGCCAGCTGAGGTTAGCTTCAAGATGAACGGTTTTCCACAATCAAAGGCATTGAATATCGACCCAGGTGCAACCGGTAGCTTTCAACAAACTCTTGAAATATTTGACAAGAGAAATAGGAGTTTATACTTGCACGCAAGAGTCATTCTATCATCAGCAGGTGAAGAACCTTCTGTCCAAGTGATGGTTTACTCCCCGTTCTGGTTTATTAACAAGACAAGACTACCTTTAATCTTCAAACAGGAGGGAGCTGCTTTAGAGGCTGCAGGTCAACATCGAGAGCACGAAGATACTGCCGTTCCGATACTGCTCTTTTCATTCTACGATTCAGAATTGGAGCCTCCATGGCTTTGCAGCATGCGCTTGGGTAAATCAAAAGGTTTATCAATGTGGTGTGAGGGTTTCAAGCTGGAGAAAGGCGCTGGAGAACGCAAGCTTTGCTTTATTCCAAATGGTGAGGACAATAGCTCCAGGATGGACAAGTCGCTAATCAATATTAACATTCGAAGGGGCTTTGGAAGATACTCGGAAACCATGGTTGTTACATTCACGACTCGATACGGCTATGACCCCTCCTTGAAGACACCAAAGAAAGCGCTGGAGGCATCGCCACAAAATTATAAACTAACTTCGTACAATCACAACGTTAACTTGGCCGAACGCATGGCCAGCCAAGCGGTTAGTCTATTCAATAATCATTATCACAAGACTTTCGCAGATTTCGATCTGAACGTCCCGGGCCTTACTTTAACGCTGATTGATAACTGGAGGGAGAAGCTTCTCGAGGCATCGGTTGATGACATAGCCGTCAAATGCAGTACAAACGCCAAGGAACAAATACTCGATTGCTCAATTCACGATATCCGTATCGAAAATGGCTTGCCCGATAGTGAGAAAGACATTGTGCTGGCTAGAGCAGCTGTGATAGATGAGAAGGTCGATACAAAACCAGCTCTTCGTTTAATAATGGACCGGATATTAGGTAACTCATTTGGAACCACCTTATTCAGACAGGTTCAACTCTCGATGTGTGAGCTTGTGGTTAATATTGAAGAAAAACTAGTTTTAAAGCTAGTAGAATTTATTAGCTTTAGAAAATGTGGGCAGACCAAGAATATTGACAATCTCTCTCGTGATCTGGAGCGAATTTTGCACCCGGAAGATGATAGGATGACGCAATATTATTTTGATTTACTTCGAATCGATTTGAGTAGCCTGAAGTTGAGCGTATTCTCGTCGCCAAACTTGACTAGCTCGCTGCTGAAATTGAAATCCTATCTAGGACTCAACTTCTTCGGGTTTGAGGATGCGCAAGTTCACTTGTCACCTTACTTTAAGATGAACGTCTCGAGGACTTTCAGAGGTGTTTTCGACTCAGTGACGAGGTTCTACAGGCGCCAAATTTTAGAACAAGCACCTAGGATAGTTGGCCAACAAATTCAGAACTATCTCAAGTTCCATCTATCTGACTTATTGTCAACATTATATGACGAAGTTTATAATAAGCTTTTCAATTAAAATTCATGCAACTGTAGGTAATAAATTAACACGATCCGTCATACTGTATGTATCGATCGAGAGTTGAAAGAGTGTGTTTCACTGCTAGAAATTCAAAAACCGGATGTGGGTGAACCTAAGAGAGTGTTTAGACAATGCATAGCATCTTACCGTGTCCTCCTTCAAACCTTTTCGATAAGATCTGCTTTGAGCCACTAAATGATAAGCTACAGAGGTCTACATTCCAAGCTTTACAAGAATATTATGTATTGTATCTGTTCTGCTCTAGTATTTATTTCTCTCTTTAATTCCTTTACAAAGCTGCACAGTCGCCGACAGTGCAGTATTTTCAATTCCGTAAGTCGCTGACCCATAGAATAAGATCGTGGGCGCCTAGATCTCGCCCACGATCTAGCGCGTGCCAGCTGATAAGATAAAACGCGAGTTACAAAAGTTCAGGCTGAGGGGTCAGAGGTAGATATGACCCTTTACCATAGATAGCTAAAAATGTAGTCGACGTTTTTCTTACAGATGGATACCCTATATTAAAGAATTGACCCAATCGAGCTATAACACAATGTTGGCGCTATTTCTGGAGAGACTTGCATTAATTTTGGCACTCTCGGCAATCGTTCTAGCAGCTCTATGGCCACATGTCGGTCCAAGGGTTATGCCAGCCTTAAACAAATTTATCTTGAATCCAATCACTGTTTTTGTGTTTGGAGGAAGAAAGTTGGCCACGGGCAGGCAAGGCAGTATCATTACCGCTCATCCCAAGCTCAGTGGTCGCAAATTGACCCGAACGACAAGCATGAAAGAGGTAAGCTAATGCCCAATCGTCCTGAGCACGATCTCATCCAACTATTATTAACCGTATTCATGGTGGCCATCAATGTAAAATTAAAAAGTCCATCATAGCAGTTGCACTTAGGTCGAATAATCAGCGAGCACCAGTGGCTAGCAATCCAAGTTTCATCCAAGCAGGCTTTCCCTCCAGCGTCAACTTACCATCTCACGGCCAACATGGTCATGCAACTCAAACCAGTCAGTCTAGCCTGTCTCTGACAGTATTCACGGGCTGTATCGTAGCGATGATCGTATACACATTCATGAAAACATTAAGCGCTCGTTTCAAAGGGCCAAGTCAGCACATAGAAGAACCTGATCAGAATAAAGGCAGTGCAGACTCTTACGAGAAAGTTCGAGATTTGCGATACGAAAGACGCAGGCTGGCCAGAATGAGTGAAGGGGAGCGGGTTAGACGCCTGATGAAGTATCACGGGGGTAAGAACGTCTCGGCCGCGATAAGGTTTCTAGCTAATGAGCTTGGGAAACAAAAACGCTTATTGACCGAGGGCCTATCTGGGGAGTCTCCTTGTAACTGTTCGTGTCACGATGGGGGAGAGATAACAAACCCGTCCCCGATAGTATCATGATGAAACATCATAGACAAGATTTCCTTTGTTATCGGGAGGAAACATCCTAGATTCAGGTGTGGCGAGTGACTAAAGATTATTTTTACTGCCGATCATTCCCAAGTTGATCAACTTTGTAGTCTATCTACATTGTCTATCCATCAAGCATTAACGACCGGATTAGTATCTGTCCAAAAAGTCCTTTCTATAAGTAGCAACAAATAAGGCAATATTATAAAGTACCGGGCTCTATCGGCTCAGATCGTTGACATGATTTGGTGCGAATATGATAAATTCAATTCGAGTCGGGTTTGAGTGAATATTTCAAAATTTCTTGAGCATTTTAGTCATGTTATTCTGAATGGGATGTTCAGGTCAATATATTGAGCGGACAGTAACCTTGAATCTCTACAATATCTGCCTCCGGGGTACGACCATGCCAAAATCCGCTGGTTTGTTTGGCAGGATCCCGTTTGATTCAAAGAAAAAAAGATTGATGGATCCTTCGGAAAAGCTAGTATCGTTGATGCAATAAACTAGAGCCGCTGCTACCTAAATTCGAACACCTGAGATGAACCTTGATAATCTAATTCCAAGTTGAGTGATTGGAAACTATGTTGGTTGATAGGGAGCGATAAACGTATTGCAAAAATTAGCATATTGTGTCTAGAAAGTACTTAAGTCTACTACAGACCTGTCTGGTGATTAAATGAAGGATGAAAACTTACCTTTCAAACTGTTCAGAATTTATATGAAAGTAGTAACCTCGTATGCACGACGTCCGCTTCGAGTAGCAGATGTAGTAGAAGCCAGCATAGCTGGCTCCTTCGACATGTTTGATTGTGTGATCAGGAACTAGAAAATGCTCTTTCCAGCGCATGTAAATGAAATCAGATTTTTTCAATTCATCATAATCGAAAGTATCCAGATTGAATGTGCGTGAATACTTCTTTCCAAAACCGTCGAATTTAGACCAGTGAGCTCGGTCTATCTCTTCGGTAGCTTCCCATTTTCTAGTCAGAAATGGATACTGTTTTGAGATTATCTCTCCCTCGAAGAAGGTGGTTAGTGATGGATGTGTTTTAGTTAGATGGTTAATGCATAAATAGCCACACAGGTACGAATTTTCGTAGTCTACGTGCTGTATCTTGACATTGACCTCATAACTTTCGTTTTTGGATTTCTGGAAACCACTAAAACTTGAGCCATCGTATAGATAATTTTTGATGACTCCAGCTTGTCGATGGCTGATATACTGAGGAATCATCCCACTAATGGTGAGTGTATCAGATTCACTTCCATTATCAGATGAAGCTGGTGTCGACTCTGTATCTTGAAACTTCTTATTGGTTGTGTTCTCAGATACTGTTGAGATTCGTGGAGGAAGAATTTGTTGATCGAGTTGATTGCTGCTGCCTGATGGATACGGACTCGAGGTATCGAAAGTTTCATCGTCATTTGACTCACTAATGGCTAATCTTGCTTGATTCTCTTGTAGATTAGTAGTTGATTTGGATACTTGATTATCTTGCTTGAGTTGTATGAATTCGTTATTGCTGACGACGAACCTTCTACTTAGCGAAAGATTGATTTGGTTATTGCTGGCTTGGTGGTGATCAACACTACGACTAGAGGATGATGGTAATTGGTGGTTTGTTGATTGCGGTATGTTGCTTATGACAATACTGGCGGACAAAAACTCTGCCTGATTGCTTAATGACGATTGTGATTGCTGATGTTGTTGCGCATTGTCCTCGTAGCTGTCCAACACATCGGAAATATTGCCTCCAAGGTCATTTGAGAACGACCGCTGGCTAATGTGAGTATCTTGAACACTGATCCGTATTTGCTCAGTGAGATCCTCCGGATTGATGACCACGGATGAGGAGTCCGAGGACGGAGAGATCGCTGAATGGTTGTGATGTGGCGAAGAGATGGAGAAGCTCTGCAAGTTTTGTTGTTCTGAGAACCTGAGGCCAGCAAAAGTTCGACTGAAGGTTGATCTGAAGGACGCTCGTCGGCTATGTTGTTCTTGGTCTTCGTGTTGGGTGCAAGGCATTCTGATGAATATAAATATGAGAGGAAAAAGAATACTTAGAGAGATCTTGTGGATATTCAGTGGCGAGGATGATGTGATTGGTTCGAGTAGAACTTTCTGCAGGCAAACGCTCTCTACATCAAGCGCCCCCACCTATTATTACGCTCTGTGAAACAACCGAAATCGATTGCTCGCTCGCTATCGTCGTATTAGACTGTCTAGACCCTGGAGTTGATCGCGCTAGCTTGAGTTTCAAGCTTGATGTGCTTTGGCCTCCCGCACTTGACTTGCTGCAAGGGTAGTCTTCTCGTCCTCTCTTTTGCTCTTGCTCTTGCTCTTGCTCCCGCTCGCGCTCCTGTCCCTACTCACTCTCTACCTACCTCTCTACTCCCCACCCTCGCAGCTCTTTTATCCCGCCTTCTTTGTCTCTGTCTTTAGCCGTTATCCTCGTCTCAAAGCCGCCTGCTACGTAGATCTATCTTCTCTTTCTGCTTAGCTTTCTCACTTCCTAGCAAATATTATCCACCTATCTGAAGGTTTACTGTATCTTAGTTGTTGGGCGCGATAGTATTAAGCGCAATGATACATACAAACGCACGCTAGCTCTCTCGCTTGGGACAGGACAATACAGCAGCGGTGGCAGCAATAGCAACCCGAGCTAGCTATGTGTTAAAATGGTCGAGATGTTTGAGAAATGGTCGATAGTAGTGGGGCTGACTACAGTCAACGGGCTAGTTCCAATACCCGAAGGCTTGGGGTGGGATTTTCTTATGCCCTAGCTTGATCTACGTGTGTTTGTACGCTTGCGGGCTCGCTAGCGGTATGACAGGCTTACTACTTGCTGACTCACTTGGCCAGCCTCCTCACAATGACAAATACTCAACTGACTCGGTCCTTGCTGAACTTGACTATGCTTGCCCGATTGTCAGGCACGATCGTTCATCAGACTGGCCCACTGGCTGGCTTGCTCGCTCATTGGTTGTCGGTGGTGACGGTGTTTTTACATTGGTCGCGGGCCAAACTCGACCAGAGCAAAATTAAATACGCTTGGTGAGCGCTGTTGTCGTCATCGTTTGCCAGCCCCTTCAGTTGCTACTGTTGTTGGAGAGCTTAGTGTGTTGGTATTGGTAGTGTGTTACCTGCGCCTTTTCGGGATTTCGCTGAGCCGGACTCAGATAGACGCAACGAAAAGTATAAAAGGGAGAACTTATACAGAGGCCAGGTGAGCAATTCGCGGCGGCTAAAACGCAAGCAAGGCCAATGGTTGCATTGTGTTCTGGTATTTATTTCTGTGTATGCGTTTACTTTGGGACAGTTCGCTCGAACCGCGCAAGGAGACATGAAATTTGGTTTCAGTGAATTGAGGTTTTCGTCGATGATCGGCTGCCAGATTTATTTGGATAACCATTTATTATGCAAAATTCGTTCATTCGTTTAAGACACAACACGCAGCGGCAGATCTCCCGTACCGCGCTGGGTGTCATCTTCATCGCACTGTAAATCTGCAACTATCTCTCGTTTCTCATAGCCTTATTTTTCGCTCAAGACCCTCTAAACCTTTTCATTGCATTGAAATTCATGGCTCTCCACCCTCAACGAATCAAATACTTAAAAATCTTCAACTAGATCACGTCCTATGTACTGTCTGTGAACTCCCTGCCTTATCATTTTACCCAAACAACGATGATACTCTCCAATAGACGTTAACAAGTGTCGATTTAAGTCCTTGCTAAGAGTGCAATATTCGCAAGAAATCAGTTTCAAAGTCATGCTTAACGATGAGCTCACTTTTCACCTATGATAACTTCGTTCACGCCCTCGCTGGTTCGATTGTAAGTTCCTGGCGACGACCATATTACCACTCGCTAGCGAGCTGATCTATTAACTCGAGTTTGTTTTGTCATCTAGGCCAGCGGGACTGCGATGACGGTATTCTATCCCTTAGATACGGTCAGGTCGAGATTACAGCTCGAGGACAAGAGAAAAGCTAAGAACACTCTGGCGACAATGAAAGATCTTTGTCAAGAAGAGGGAATGTAAGTTTCTACACCGAGTAAAACCTTTATCAAACTGTTGAGCTAGTAATTCTCATGCAACTTGTGATCTATCAGATCTTCTCTCTATCGAGGATTGGAACCCGTCTTATACTCGTTGTTTGCCTCTGGATTCGTTTATTTTTACTCATTCCACGGCCTGCGCAGATTGGTTGATGAAAAAACTGCCATCAAGGATCTTGGCATAGGTGCTGTGGCCGGCGTCATAAATGTCCTAACAACAACACCCCTTTGGGTGGTCAACACGCGCATCAAGATGCAAGGATCCTGCAAGATCAGCCAGTATAAACAGGAGGTTGAAGAGCCGGAAACGGTCAACAGGGAGACAACTTACACTTGTTTAACTGATGGTCTGGTCAAGATCGCCCAACGGGAGGGACTAGGGGCGCTCTGGAGTGGCACGATACCTAGCCTAGTCCTGGTAACGAATCCCGCCGTTCAGTTCATGCTTTTCGAGATGTTGAAGAGGAGATTGAAACAAATGCTCGATAAGAAAGAGTTATCTCCATTTCACGTATTCGCACTTGGAGCGGTAAGCAAATCTGTGAGCACTTTGTTGAGCTACCCATTGCAGGTTGTTCAATCGAAAAGACGCTATGGCTCTACAGATGTTAAAAACAAATCAATGATAGAGGTTCTCTCCAGCATAATTGAATCAGGCACTGCTTACAAAGGCCTCGAGGCCAAGCTTTTGCAAACTGTAATGACTACAGCCTTGATGTATGTCTTCTACGAGAGGATCTATAGTTTCGTCACCAAAGTAAGCAAATGCATAAAAACATGATGAAATTTTTGTCAGAGGACTGATTTCACTTTAATGTCTATCTTTATTTTAGGCTGGCTCTATCTTCACATAGTCTCATAGAAGATGACGACAGAACGTTAGGATTGATCGACACAGTAGTAGCCTTACCTTGCTCTTAGACCCTTAGTTTGAAGGGATATAATCAGAGCTCTGGAGGCTTCAAACCTGGTATGTCAGAGTTTCTGTATTATCACCGCTGCTGATCCCCCACCACCCCGACAAATGGCTGCGCATCCGTACTGGCCAGCTTTCAACTGGTGAACTAAGGCATTGACAATTCTAATACCTGACATATCTTTATTTACCTCTTGAGAGAGATTCCGTTTTGGATAGCTCCTGGGCCAACAATTTGGTATCGGAGAGGAGTTGAGATGGAAAAGTTCTGCTATTGGCGAGATGAAGTTGAGTCTTGTCCGTTTACTGCCGCTGTTGCTTCAATGTGTAAGGACCTGTTTCTTGGAACTTGAGCTTGTCTATCCATGAACTCTACCTCGTCCAGTGGAGACGAGAATCTTCCTTGGTCATTGTCTATGCGTCTTAGCTTTGGATTTGGAATCGTGATCATGACGGACACGTCCACGAAGCGGCGCTGAATCCTCAACCTTTGATCGTTTGGTTTCTCTTCTATCATGTTTTGGTGATTCAGAGGATGTAGAGGACTTCGCAGATCTAGAAGAAGAACTCTGCTGAGAAGATTGGGAGGAAGAGTGGTGTGACGACGATCTGGATCGATTTTTGCGTCGTCTTGAATATCTACCAGACTGATGTCTTGATTTAGGTGGCGAAGACTTACTGGATCGCGAATTCGAATGCGAATTTCGATCGGAATATTTACGAGGGGGCGATCTCGCTCTAGTTCTAGGAGCTGGAGAGTTCGTTTGCGATGACGAGCTAGTTGATGTTGTCGACCATGATGATGTAGAGGTTGACTCAGAGGAAGTACAAGAGGTCGAAGACGAGCCCGATGAACTAGATGAGTCGGAAGATGTTCCTGATGATGATGACGATGAGGATGATGAGGTACTTGTCGATCTACGTCGGCGCCTCTTTCGGCTGACGCTGGAGGAGCTACTTTTGTGTCTTTTGCCGTTGCCTTCATTCGGCTCTGATTTCACTTTTATGTCTGGCTTCTTGTCTTCGTCATTTTTGGTAGGTTCTGTCTTCACCTCAGTCTTGAAAGCTGCTGGGGTCTGCTTTGTTTCTTCTTTCACTTCACTCTTCACATTGGTGCCTCGTTTCATTTGTGATACAGAGCTACCATCAACGTAGTCCTTCCTGATTCCAAAACTTCGTTTGATTCTATCGCCATGATCACCCTCCGTTAGATGAGATAGTTCTCGAAGTTTTGACTGCCGATATTCGTCGACCTTTCTTTCGATCCTATTGGGACTGTAACGGTCTTCTTCTAGCTCCTGCCTGTACCTCAAGCACTTGGCCTCGATTTGTCGCTTTCTCTCATGAGTTATGAGTTCAAAATTTGGTGGCTTGTCGATGTCAGCGTCTGGCTGTGAAACAATGCCAGCCTTTGTCTGATGGCTCTTCTTCACATGTGCCAAATTTCTTTGAACAAACCCGTTCGTACCACTGCCCCTGGGAGTTGGCAGGCCTATTCCGTTGTACATAATTCTAACTTGTCGAATCGGTGGAACGTTGAATTACTTGCTTATTGACGTTGGTCACTAGATAAGTCTTATATGAGACATCGGGATCAGGCCAACCTGCCTCGACCGAGCACAAGCTGTATTTATGTCAGCGGCGGACTTTGGCTCGTGACTCGCGAGTGCATACGAAGCAAGTCCCACAACAGAGAAAATCCAGAGAGGTTCGCTAAAAATTATTACTCTACTGACCCATCTGAACTCACGTGGTAAATGAATGTGGTGACGACAAGTAAAGGAAAAGTAACGCTAGCTTCGCAGGCTACCTTGACCCATCGAGAATTCACCCTCACTTTTCTAACCAAATCGTCTCAAAATCACTGCCATCAAATTCAGCTGCCGTGTTGATAAAAACCAAGTCATTCGCACAACCCTGCATTGAACCTTGTTATGATGCTCTGTGTTTCACCACCTGAAATGGCACCGATTTCGGAACTGTCTGTGTTGTGAACTAAGTCGTTCATTCCCCAATGAAGTTAGACACTATATCAAGGATGATGATCAACTACTAATGGAAAATATGTCCAACTATGACCCAACTGCCGAATGCCGAGAACGAAAACCACCACTGCCGCAACAGAATACCTTATTTACTTTTACCATACCAATCTCAGGAGTTATTACTGGTTCCCGTTTCTTTCCATTGTTCACTCAGGACCATCAAACCGACAGCCTTTAATGAATATCACGCCTCTCAACTGGATTTCTAGTCCGCGAGTCCCGGGTAGAGTGAAACTCTCGATATGACATATTCAATACGAGATCTGTGAACCTGTCAGTGTTATAAGCGGACACTAGACATATAATATCAATGGAGGAGTTACCGACTAGCAGCTATTCCATGGAGCTCGGCCGTGCTGATTGTATCAAATCAATCCTATTAACCGCTGCATGTTCGATTGCACTGGCACCCATAACGTTGCTCATAGCGAGCATCGAAACTGGTTCATTTCTATCTGATGCACTAGCATGGATGTTGACCATAGCCCTATGTTGTTGCCTTGCCTTCATTGTAAATTTTTTATTCCGACAACCTTGCCAATCTCATCTCGGATCTCATGAAAACTCTTCAAAAACGTCGGCACATGTGTTTGCCTCTGAAGAAACATCTCATACTAAGAGAAAACGAACCACCCACCGTCGTCGGATCGAATCGAAGTATTTTAGACCTAGCTATATTATATCCGAGTTGATGACCATATGGGGAACAACGTACACGGTTATAACCTGGGGCTCAGTTTGGGTCATAGGGGGTACCATTGTTGCCACCGAACAGCTTGCCCACAAAATCAAGTCCAAGTGCACTAGAGAGCGAGGAGCACAAGATCCAAGTCGACCGAATGACAATTCATTCGCTCCCCACTCTTCATTCACTAGCTCATCTTCCTCAGCATCATCACACAGCAACTCTACAAAACGACTCCGATCATGGGCAAAAAGATCTTATGCCTCAGTTAAGAAGCATTTTCATAGGTTCGCTGGTCACGGTAGAATGCCACAGCTTACTACTGGACTCCACACAAACAGCCCCTGAAATTTCCACTGATCGAGACAGAACATGTTGGTCAAACTTTCCTAGCATCCGGTAATTCGCTAGTCTGGCAAGCATATCCGGCTCATCGAGTCGCCCTTATCACCTCAAACAATCTAAATCTCTGCCTTCCAAGGATCCCCAGATGATGTCCTTCGACATTTCTCGTGACATCGGTGATATTCATACAGTCAAGATGGTTCTCACAAGCTAGAAACAACGTGGTCGATCTACACAGAGATTATCGATTTGATCTCACCCAGGATAAGGGGAGCGAGCCTAGTTCGAGCCCAAACAGCGTGACATCGTTGGGAAATAAAGTGCATCTGTCTTACATCTTTGCTTGTCGGTAGCGGATGCATGAGTTTTAGTTTTGATATATGATCAAGCTCGTATTTCTTCAAGAAATCAATTTCGTTTCCTCAGAAACAACCGAAGGTGAAATGCCGAATCAAAACGCAACAACTTCAGCAGTGAATCTGCATGCATTTACCTCTCGAAGATCCCCGGACTCTAGATGGCGAATCCACTCCAAAACATCTTCAATCTACCCACAGCCTGTAAGTTACAGAACTCGGGCTGTGAGAGGAGGCAATAGTGGACTTGGCGCGCCACTATCCAAGTCTATTCCTGTGTTGACGTGAGTTCTGGACTCACCCAGTTCAACCCTATCCTCTTCCACCCGAGCAATGAACATAGCTAATCCCCCTAGCTGGCCTTCAAATATTGGCCACTTTCAACAATTAAGGTCACAATTAAATGAACCCTGACAAATGCTAGGCATGGGCTCCCTCAGGGGCGACCCATTTATCTTGCATATCAAGCCAAAGCAGTTAATCAACACGCTAACCTTCCATCAATGGCTAATCTAACTCTTGTTATTTGCCCGACTCGGAGCGACAAGTTTCGCTTTGTTCAAGTTTCCTTAGGCCGAATTAGTAACCATTAGCAAAACTCGCAAGGTCCGGTTTGCTGGTATGGAGTGCGAGTTTAAAGTAGAATTAGCTCGGCAATTCAACAAGAACAAACACGATATAACCGACATGAGACCATCCCTGCTTCCACTCTTGATAAGTCTCAATCCGCCTCTAGTCTTTAACACAGATTTATTCCCTAACATCCAGAACTTACCCTCCCGGACATTAAGGCAGGTGATAGTGTAGCACAAGAGATTCTCTTCACTCATATGATTGTTTGTCTAAACTCGCCGAGAGCGATGCGATCGCACAGGCCAATGTCCTCTTTGCGCCTCAAATCAGACTAGCCCGCAGGCAAGAGATAAGGATAGGACACTCCATGTCGGCTCGGTCACTCTCGCTAATGGCTCAATAAGATGTTTAATAATCAAGATAGTATGTTGTCATGAAACCCTTGCCCTTCACGTTGATGCTGCCGCGACAAGTGAATTTGAGCTCCTGATTCTGGTTGAATTCGTTTAAAATCTGATAGACCTCTTCGGTAATTTGGATCTTGTTTGCTTCGGCGGTTGATTCCATTCGGCTAGCTACATTAACAGTGTTGCCCCAAATGTCGTACAGTGGCTTTGAAGCACCAATTACGCCCGCAGTTACGGGTCCCACGTTAATTCCAACACGAAGCTTGAAATAATTATACGAATGCTCGTTTATATCTTGGAGCCGAGCCTTCATTTCAATCGTGAATCTAACCAGTATGAGCAAATACCTCGCAACCTCCCTCCTGACGCTCAAATCGGGATCGCAATTTTCGTTTGTCGGTCCGGTGGATGACGCTTGGCGAGAACTTTCGGGTGAGAGGGGCGGAAGTTCTTGGTTTGGATAGAGGCCAATGGCGGCCATGTAGGTGGAGCCAATGGTTTTAATTTTATCAACAGCTTTGAATCGTTCATCATCTAATATTGAGTCGAAATCACAGATAATCTCATTTAGTAACCGCAAACACTCTAATCCATGATTATTGCCTTGAACTTCCGAGTAGAAATCGCTAAAGTTCGAGATTGTTGCAAATACAACACCAATTCTATCGTAAGATTTGTGATACAGTTCCTATTATGATAAGTGTTTGAGTTGGAAGAAATATCAATCTATTAGTTAGTTTACCCGCTCGCTTGCTCGCCAAGAGTTGAGTTTTGGTTTTCGGTTGGTCGGTTGCTGCCCGGAAGCATTAGCATTTTGCCACACATCATTTAGTTGGCCCAAAATCAGAGCATTAATCATCCTGCCAGCTGGTAAGACGAGAGTAAAGTTCGCCCTCGAAACCGTTAGGCGCAGACGACCGTGGCCAACAGCTCACCGCCTTGGATCTTTGCTTGGCCCCATTGATAGTGGAAATGAGTGTATAAGTTGCTCCAAGCAGTTTGGCCCTTCTCTTGGCTAGCTTGGCACAGCTTGCCGAGAGTGGAATTGGATAGAACACAAAAGTTCCTCGCTGGTTGGCGACTTTTTGGAGATGAAACTAAAGGGGGCTGACGCACACCTGGCCAAGGAGCCTCATAACCTTGCTGGCCGGGGCGAGATTATTGCTCGCGAACGACGGCTACTCACCATATGGGAACTGGCCACCCTCTGCTCGAGAAAGTAGTTTGCGACATGAGCTGGCAGGAGGTTGAAGAAGATGAACCTGTTACAATCGCGCATTAAGGCCATCCTATCCTTATCCTGTAGCGCTATCTGGCGCCACAGAAAGTCGCGCCGCTCGTTGTGCTCAACTTGGTGAATATAAACTAAAATAGTTATGAGAAAGAGGGGCAAAATTGAGCCCAACAGTGCAAGGGATTTGTCTGACTCAATTCTATCATTATCGTCGCTATAGGCAGGGTTCTGGTTGATCGTGTTTGCTAAGCTTGGTTCGTCTCTTTGGTTTAGTTGCAATTCCTGCTGCTGCGCTGCCCGCCGATCCCAGTCTTGCTGCTGAATGGCTAGATAGAAAAGGCAAACGATGGAGGCGAGAAAAAGGAACAACCTCTTGAGGAGCTGAACCCACCTCGGGTTTCCGTACAAGCGGCTGATGTGCTGATCCTTGAATTCGAGCGTCACGGGATGGATATCTTGTATATGACAACGCGATTCAATTGTGTCTAGCATCATTCGGTCCAAGTTGGCCGATATTGAGGGTGATTCTAGGTTGGCGAATGGGGCGTCGATTGTGCGAATGAAATGGAGGGCGTTGATTATGCGCTGGGTGGCCAACTTGAACGTTAGACGCTGGGGCGCCTGCTGGGCCCCTTGCTGTTGGCTGCAAACGCTTTGCCTAATCATTGAATCCCTTGAACGACCATCATGGCCTAAAATCCCCGAGGGCACTCGCTCGATCTCTGCTCGCTGCCCTGTCGGCTCAATGGAGGCGCCAGCCGGCGAAGTTAGCGCCACCGTCTGATCGCTGTACTGCAAACTTGGCCGCCCGGAAACGAAGCCCCCCGCAAAGGGTCGGCGGTTTTGCGGCGGTATAACAAAGTAGGTTGATACGTTTCTTTGCGCTATGTAAGTGTCTCTCATATGACCATTCGCTTCCTCTACCTCGTAGCGGCCGTCCAAAGATTTAAGAGTGTCCTCAGTTATGTGAACTCTACCCGGAATTCCGGATTGCTCCGTCAAGTTGGCCAGCTTGACGTCATTTGAATGTACATCAAATTGCCACTTCTTCTTGCCCAAAATGCCACATAGAACTCGTCCGCTATGGATTCCGACTCTCATTTTCAGATCCACGCCGCTGCTATCATGGGCCAAGTCGCTGTTTGATTTTTTGGGTTAAAGTTGGTCCAGTTTGAAGGAAAGAGCGCAAGTGAGAGAGTGTCAGTTGGCAAAGCGCTTAGATTTTAGCTGGGCAAAAGGTTGATCTAGTAAGAATGACCTGTGAGCGTCGATCAACCTACCTGAGAATGTCGATCATGTCTAGGCCCATTTCGACAGATCGTATTGCATGCTCGCTTGACATGTCAGGAATCCCGCTCACGCAATAGTAACAATCGCCAAGTATTTTGATTCTTAAACAATGATTTTTCTGTGAAAACAATTTGTTTCCATTGCAGGTGAAAGTTGGAGGACAGTTAGCTTGTAGAGTTAGCTCTTATGTTAGTTGCGGAGTGTTGGCAAAATGGTGTGAGGCGCACGGGATGCTTAGCGCCAAGCGAAAAGATCTACTTACATCTGCTGCCTTATCAAAGCGACCAAAAAGCTCATTCAAAGTTTCTACCAACAGTTGAGCTGAGCAGTTTGAGGAAATTTTTGTGAAATTTACTATGTCCGCAAACAGAATGCTCACATTATCATACGAATCAAGGTAAATTCTGTGGAATATGCCCTTGTTTTGTGGTAACATTATGTCCTCTCTCATCCGACCGGCCAAATGTTTTGGTATAACACTTTCCATGAGCTGTGTGAGCTTCTTGTCCTCTGTATCCATCATAATTTTCGCTGAAACATAGCTCTTGATGTCCATGAACGACTTTCTGCAACTCTTTTGCGACTGCTTGTTCAAGTAGAGGCCAATTGTATGGAAGAGAGTGTACACAATCACGATGAGGGGCAACTAGAGGTTTACATTGAAGAACGCAAAGAGAGTAGATAAATTGAGTTAGTCTGGTTTGATAGTCCGCCGCTGGGCAAATTTAGTTCAACATGAAGCTGCTTGAGATTTGAATTTAGAGGGGTCCTTTCTGGAAGGATTCGAAATAAATTTATCTGAGGTGGTCATATGTAAAATTGTATGAGTTTGTGCCTTTTTTGGTGGGAGAATTGCACCGGTATCGAGTCACCCAGTCTCATGGAATTTGAGCTTGTTTTCAAACTATACATCTGCACTTATGCCTAACCCGCAGACTGAATCTACAAAAGTTCACCAACTAATCCGGACAGTCAAGTCAGAATAGATGTTCGATTCCGTTCCCCCCTTCTCTCCTAAACCAATCGGCCCCGAATCACTTACCTGTCCTAGCACTGAGCTCATACCTGAGGCAAGGCCAATCCTATCGCTTCCTTGAACGGTTTGCTCGTCTAGCAAATTTAATGGAAAACTAAGCAAATGGATTGAGTTGGCCGCAAAGGTTGCTATGAAGGCGCGTTGGCTATCGACGGCAAGTAGAGTGTAGATAATAAACATGGTTGTTGGCATGAGGATGAACAATTGCCTGCTCCTTATGGTTAAAATGGTTGCAAAAATTGAGGAACTGATTAAAACCAGCAGTTGGAGATCACCTAACTGGCTCTCGTGTTGCCCCTTGTGGTTCCAAAATAGTGTGAACATAACATAGGCAAGCAAGAGAAGCTGAATCAAGCTTGATGCCAGAACAATGACAGTTGTTGCTTGAAACTGAAAGTTTTGCGATCGCAACACTTGACTCTGGTTGCCGATTAAAAGGAGCTCAAAAGTGAGATAGATGAGGATCACTGAAAGCGAATTAAGCGCCAACAACAAGATCGCCCTCTTAAATGGGTGCGATCTGAGAGATTGTTGATGGAACTTGAACGCCTTTGCTTCGCTCTGAGAGGCAAACTCTTGGCTTGTATCCGGGCAACAGCTTGTTAGTCTATCCAACGAGCGTCGAAGGAATCGACCCAAGACCGATGGGGCCAGAGGCGTTGTCTCTTGACCGTCGACATCATCAGGTTTAGCTTGTGCAAACATGAGCGGCTCCGCCAAACTCTTGTCGCGCATCTCCAGACTACTTTCAACCTTTCCATCGCCTCTCAAGCTAGACATCAGTATGGCAACCCGGCCATCGTGGTCAAGCGGACACCCAACTGTTGTCATGTCGAGTTCTCTCCTCCTTCTTGCTGTTTTGAGGCCGACATTTTGCAGAGGGCAGTGAGAACTATTTGTTGTTGTTTGTTTTGCACGGTTTTCGTGGTTGGTAGAAACTGAGGCAACAGGAGACTATTATCATGTTTCTCGCATAACATAACTTGAATTTTGTGTTCACCTTTCTGTTCATCCTTTTTCAGCTCCTTTTGTTGTAGTTTGAGTTTTGATTGTGGTTGCAGTGGCAAACGGAGAGGCAGTTTGAGTTTTGGTCTTCGTTGGACGCCGACGGTTGGAGTGGCGGGTTGGAGGGGCTGTAGATGGGAATCTCGGATTGTGGCCGCTCGAAAGCCGTGTCATGATTATCGGCGCATCATCTTCTTTTATCGCCTCGCTCAGTCGGCTTTCGCGAGCTGCCGACGTTGCCCGGCCCACTCAAGCCTGCGCTGCGCCCGAGCTGCCAAGACTGCCCCCGTTGGCCGGGCAGTGTATGCTTGCGGGCGGCGAGCAAGCGGGCGAGCGTGAGGGCGGGTCAATGCGGACCGAAAGGAGCGCTCAAAGCCAGACTAAACGGCACTCTCAGTCTGCCACGGATTCAGGAGGGGAGGATAGAGGTAAAGAGAGAGAGAGAGAGAGAGGGTCTTACTCGCGGGCTTTCTATGAGAGAGGAATCATAACTCATTGTTGTTGTTGTCATATCGTTTATAAAAATTAGAAGGAACAAACCGCAAAAGTCATTCGTTCGCGGCTTAACATCTAGGCGGCTAAATCCTCTTCCTCGGCTCACCTACGCTCGCATGGCTTCTGTCGCTTTGTTTTTCCCCAATTTGCATCTACTTCCATCACTCTCCAGCCAGACGACTAATTAATGGGCGCCCATCCAGCCCAGCTAACCTAACTGAAGCTCGCGAATGCTTCAAAATGTCGCCCCCAAACGCTAAGGCGCCGAGTGGCATTCACACTCGAACACATACACTTGAAATTGTACAATGACTACAAGGGCGCAGAGCGACTCCTTGCTAGTGCTCGATTGTTTCAAGCTAGCTGCTAAGACTCTAAGAGTTTGCCCAATGAATGTATGAATGGCGCCCAATGATAGGAACGTTTCAACCTCCGCCTGCTCGCTCGCAATCCTCTCCGGCGCCGTTGGGCGCTCACACTCACTCTGGCTGCTCCATTGCTCGCTTGTATACGCGTGATCCCTCTATCTCTCGGCCTCTCTTACAATCGCGAGATTGGATTCAACGTTGAGTTAGCCAAATGGAATATGCAATTCTGATTTCGCTCTCGGATTATGGTCTTGCTAAAGCAAAGTCTTGCGCTAAAATTTAGCCTTCCCTTCAAGCTGCTCGCTCGCTTCAAAAACTAACGCGCCTTCTTGCACCGGCCTCCAATTCGTTTCACCTAGCCTACACTGACTGACTGACTTGCTCCTCTGTCAACCTGCTATCTCGCCCGCCCGACAACTCCCAAACTCAGGCCAACTCTAAAAACTCGTCTCGAGTGCCTCCCACCAAACGCCGCTCACGAGCAGCCTACAAACAACAACCTGGCTTGTTTTGAATCCCGTTCAATTGATTCCATTCAATCTTGTGCCTCCTCCTCCTCCCAGTTGGCGCCGAGATTCCCCCCGGCCTAGCCACAAAGTTAGGCCCCGATTGTTCGAGACTGGCCAGTGGCCATCGCGCATATGCGCCCTCACCTGGGCCTTTCGGGCGCTATGCTTGCGTGTCCTGAAAGCTGAGCTAAAACAGATAGAAGCCACATGCGCACTGGCCATCAAGCGGCCGATCCAATCACATTACGCTCCTATGGCTTCTCCTTCCCGCAACCAGCTCGCCCCCTTCTATCCCTCTCCCCGCCCGCCCGCCTCCCTCCCTCCCTCCCTCTCTCATCCTCCTTCCCATTCTCATCCCACTTTTCAAGCCACCTTCTGGCCGCCGCCGAGGCGCAATCCTCGTTTGGTACCCACCAAGCCGGCCGGCCGGCCGGCCTGCTTGCCCATCGACCGGCCAGTCGGAATCTTACCAACCGGCCTGACCCGCTCGTGGCCTCTTAAACCCCACGAGCTTGCTCATTTGAATACCGCGTGGCCGTGATTGATGGCTGACAATCGATGGGCGTCTTTTATGTATCCCGTGCGGCGCACTGCAAACGACAGTTGAAGCATTTCCACATTTTGCTCGCCTCAGATGAACACAATCCTACCAACAAGGAGCTCTTTTCTATTCTCCCCCCCCAAATTGGCCCCTAACACTGCCACCGCCGAAGGTTATCATCCGGGTCTCAGGGTTGGGATGACTGGTCAACCTTTAGAGCACCCCGAGTCGCTGGAAGAGCAAACCTGGCCACCATCTAGACTGAGGCAGGGCTAGCAGCAATCTCAGTCGTCAAAACTCGTTCCAGATTGAATCAGAATGCGTGAGCTGGCCTCTGGCGCCGAGTTGGCGAGTAAACTCGACTTGTTGGGACGAGAACTGGCCCTCAGCCTTGGAATGGGCACGCGAGTCGGCGCTAACTCGCCTGAGACCAAGCCAAGGAACTCCGAGTGACTTTTTGGCCTCGCAAACTTTGACCATTATCGGTCTGTTGGTTCTAAATGTCAGCGGCAAGCCTATGCCATCCTATGGCAAAGTAGCCCACTGACTGCCCTTAGGGTGAGTTCAAACAAAATTCCAATAATCATTCAACCTGTCCTCTGACGGATTGTTTCTGTATTACTGTTCGCTGCCATGGGATGGGTAGAGACATGCGCGCTTTGTTGCCGCTTTTTGTTGTTCTCGACGAGCACGACGATTTTACAAATGTGTTTCAAAAATGGATTAGATCAGACGAAGTTTCCGACTAGTCAACATGTTTGATCTAGTGAGGAAGGGGTGAGTAGCATTGGTTGCAGGTGTGACGTGTTATGTTCAAGCCTCAGACCCATTTGTCACACCCTGCTGTATTGTCGTGTTTGTAGAGACTGCCACAACCCTAGACTGAGGTTAGTCGATCAGAGCGTTTCAGAGGTTGAGTCTCGCAGCATTTGTCGTTGAGCTATGCGGACACGCAGGCTTGGATCGTTTGCCTCTTCCGATTGAAATCTTTGCGCCAGCATCAAAGCCAAAACCAAAACTCACAAGTGTACATTCACGGAAAATGCGCTTGTGATCCTCACTACTGTATCTTGTTCATTCGACCTCCCTGACATTCAGCCTTTTGGTAGATAATGACGCTAATAAGTGCAATTTTAGCCACAAGAATCATCACCTTCCTCATCGTTGGGCTCTTGATCGCAAATATCGTTTTCCATTTCATTGCAAACCGGGAGCGTAAGTGGTCAGGAATTCGTGAATCCGAGCCAACACTTGATGAGAGATCAAACAATGAGATTGGTTTGACGGCAGCAACAATGAGGCAAGACCTGTGACATATCCATTCCAAGATGCCAGGAGGCAGTCGAATCAAGGCCTCTGTTGGGCATCCGTCCAAGTCCACAGTCTAATCGGCTACTTGGCGATAAAGTTTAAATTGCCACACTGAGAGACACCTAGTGCGCTCTCATTGAATGAGAATTCACTCCAACTAATGGGTCTAGTTATTCTGGCCATTCTCTCGGATCGAGGAGAGTATGGCGCCATCTCAGAGCAGCATTTGGCTGTTCTAGTTTGGGGTGAATACTAACGTGCCTTGGAGGCCTATCTGCGCGCCAACAAGCTTTGTGGGTTGTTGCCTTGCAAGACCCAGTGACCCAACATGGTCACTGAGTAACTTGTCCATAGGGGCGACCAATTATGTGATAGTTCGAGAGGACTAATAGAGCAGAATTTAACACTCTGCATTCAACATTCAAAGTTCGTCTACTGTTTCTATCTCATTATCGATCGTATGCTCGAAAGGTGAACAAGATTCACGAATTGAACATCCAGATAGATACATACTGAGGGGGGTCATGGAGTCAAACGGAAGACCAGCAAGCCCATTAGATGTATTTGGAGGCAATTTCATGGCAGCAAACAAGATCAAGCTGGCATTTCTGTCACAATCCAGGCACAGCTCGCTGGATGAACTCGCCTGACTTCGTTGGCGACGGGATGTTTGCCCCTAGAGGATCAGTTTCCGACGATTTAACCAGAAACAATCGCCACAATAGCCATAGAGAGCAGACCACGAGCACCGTTCATGGATTCCGAATTGAGAGATCATCGTCCAGATTCGACAGAATTCCGGGACGTGTTCGAGACAGTTGCATGTGAAGCAAGAGGTCCAAGGTTGTTGCATTTGGCATCTCATGTGAGGCCAGGAGCATCCTGATTTAGCGAAAGCCATTCAAAGATGTCGTAAGTTGAGGACTACGAAAATGTTTATGAGTATCCTGTTCAGCAAACTTTTTTCAATGGCTGAGACTTCGAGATATTTGAACCTGATTTTTGCAAACAACGCTCTAATCAGCTTAAACGATTGGATCCTCATCACTGAGGCCCATCTAATGCCAATCAAAAAGTGCGCTAATGGTCGAAGGGGTCCCATCGGAATTTGTTGCCAGGGTGAAAGGTTCAGCGTGTTGAGACGAATGAGCGATGGTTACCCATGTTTCTAATCCATCGATTAGATTAGATTGGTCTGTTCTAGTCTGACTGATTGCGCAGAACGGAGAGGCTTCAGATTGAGACAGTGGCCATCGAGATTGGATTGTTCAGAGTGACCACACCAGGTGCTTTCAATTGCTCGAGCCTCTACTCAGCGCTTTTGCAGGTAGTATTCAGGGAGGCTAACTTGAAAATGTCAACTTTATTTTTAGAGGAACAATATCCACTCGCCCTATATCAGCAGTCCACCCGAAAACAGTCTCTACGACGCAACCAATTTTTGGTGCCGCTGCTTTCCTCTGCCCAAAGTTAGACTTCCCAGAAGCAGACTGCTCCGCTTCTTTGGTTGTGTCATGTTTGACGATCCGCTTGGGTCTATCGAGAGCGTTTTGATTGCCGATTCTGACTCGGTGTCGCTAAAACCATTGCTTGTCATTGTCAACGAGAGCCTCTTTATCCAGCTCATCTTTTTGTCGCGCCCATTCTGAGTCTGTCCGCCTTGCTCACCATGGCAACCATCCAGTGTTCCAGCGCGAGGATCAGTGCTCGCTGGTTCAGTTTGATTGGAGCTCCCAGGAGAGTGCTTTGCACCTGACAGAATGTTCACTGGCGGCGATAGGCACCTAAATCTGGCCAGAGTTGACCCAGAGCTCTTGCTCTTCCTCGATTGCGTGGTGTTCGCGTACATGCTCGCGATTGCTGGCATAGCTTGGTGCGGGCTTATAAAGTTTGGGGCCATAGGATGCTGGCGGCCAAAGTGAATTGGCGGCGCCTGATAATATGGATCGTAGATTTGCGCTTGCGAGTACAGCTGCGGCTGCTGGTAGTGGGCCGCAGCTGTTGAATGGGGCATGTAATAGGGCAAACACATTGGGGCCAGTTGGTTTGGTTGGTTTGTACAAATTAAAGGCGCCTTCCCATAGTAGGCTGGCTCCGGAAGTGGATGCATGGGTGTGGGTAGCATTTGGGCCGATTCAATGTGGTTTGTGGGCAACCGATCGCGTCTACGATGCTCGCGCCTCTTAGAACTCGACTTCTTTGATCGAGAGCTGAGATTGTTTGCAGGCCTAACTAGCGGCTCAGCTCCACTCTCGCGCGTCGACTGACCTGAAAATCGCGTCTCCAGCTCTAACGAGCCAGCCTGTTGTTGAGCAGTTACATCATGAGGCCTGTTTGGTTGAGCTCGCGATCCACCCATTGAATTTGCTGTCAATTCTGGTGCTGTGCACTTTTTCCGCCCCGCAGCCATGTCCTGGAACGAGGCAGCCCGGCGACTCCTCTCAATGCTCCTATCCTTGTGCTCCCTCTTCTGTCTATTTCTGCGCGATCTCGGTGGAGTTCGGGCCTCATTTGCACTGAATTCAAATGTTCTGTCGAGGTTTTGCATGCTCTTTGAATGACGGTTACTAGAGTAGTGATTGTTGTCGTCGTAGCAGGTTAAAATTTCTATCAAATCCAGAGAGTGCGACATCTTTTCCATCTCTTTTGAACGCGTATCGAGATCACGACGAGCTTCCCCCACTGGCTGGCTCGTCTTTGGCATGAAATCATCGTACAGACTTTTGGAAGACCCTCTTCTGGCCTCTCTAGCCTCCTCCTCCTCCTCCTCTTCCCCCCTTGATGCTCCCTCAGCGCCAGGCTCTTGGCCGAGAACGCGTTGCCCAGAGAAAGCAGCCGGCTGGTCCGGATGGCTCTCTGCAGCCGAGCCATGGGCCTGGTTCTGTTTGGGCTGATGGTTGTGCTTAGTGATGACGGCATAGTTGTCCTCGCTTGAAGCCTCGAGCGAGTTATCCTCGTTTGAGGTGGCAGTCAGTGAGTTTGTTTGATGATTTAAGGTTGCCTCGACCACAATGCAGTCTGAGCCTCTCTTGTTTTGCAAATGCGTTCGTTTGCTGTTCGCTTGTCTCCGATTGAAACCGTTCGAAATGGTCCCATTCTGGTTGGTTAGTTCAACCGAAAGTTTTTTGGCACTTAGAAAGTCGGCATATGCATGGGTGCAGCATCTAACCAGGGCATTTGCAGCGGCATCCCGGCGACAGATGAAGGCATGGCACTCGAGCACCTTGATGCCGGTGGTTCGGCGCATTATGGCGGCGAAAACGGGCGGATGTTTTGCGTCGATCATACCTGGACACTGGAAGATGGGCGCATCCAAGGGTAAAAATCTTACAGCGCTCCTCTTTTGCCTCTGCTGGCTCGCTCCGTCTTGAGCCGATTCACTTGCAACAGGTTTGCCCCCTCCACCTCTCGCAACTCTTCCACTAACCGGTCCTACTGTATTGTTATTCAAATCGCCAACCATTTCAGCGGGCTGCAAAGTTGCCTGATGTTGGTCCTGTACTAGCGTTGATGTGTCGAAGAAACGAATCGCCGCGCAATAGTGAAGGGATTCAATAGAGAAAAATCGCTTTATTTCGCGTCCAAACTCATCCACATTTTGCAGTAGCAATCCGTTGCTCCAAACGCTGAGCCAGGAATCGATGCCCAGACTGGAGCTCAGGTGACTAATGTCAATGGTTGTGCTCGGCGAGTTTGGAACTTCGTTTGTGCCTGCGGCGAGATTTGAGCTTGGATTTGTGGACGAATAGTTTGAATTGAATTGCTCCTCTGGATAGAGTTGCCTGAGAGGCTCTTGGATGCCGTGCAAGCCGTTCTTGGTTATGTGCGGCACCGAGGAGCCCAAATACATGACCCGACATCTACATAGGGGCCGATTCAAGAGCGCCTGCTGGTCCCAGTGGCTCATGAGCGACTCTTTAAAGTTTGGCCGCTGGGCGAGAAAGTTCCTCTCATTGGGGCCCATCGTTAGTGTGCCTAGCATTGGATCATAGTAACTTTGTAAACTTGTTAAGTTTGCTTGAGCAATTGGACTAAAAGAGTTGGTTGCACATAATGGTTGCGCTTGGTGTAGGTTAGTTGCGCGCGAGATTGTCTGTGCGTAGCCGCAGGTGGGTTTCCTGCCAAACTGGGCCGGCATCATCATTATTATGGCCGCTTGGTTTGCTGCTTCAGTTGGCCGATTTTGTTGCTGATCAAGGGTTTGCTTGTTCGGATTGTCTTTTGCTTTGCGGTTTGTGGGCTTGATTAGTGGATTCGCAGTCATTGAACTGGCTCTGCAAGGCGCTCTTGTGACAACGCCATCAACTTTTAGCTAGATAACGACACATTTGCCCGCCCCTAAGTTCGGCATCGATAGCAGGGACAAAAATGAACGCGCAACGCTGCACTTGATTCCTGAAAGTCGCTTATGAGCAAGTTTAGAGCCTTCTTTTGGTGGCCGCCGGTAGTCTCGCGTATTTTCTCGCCCGCTAGGATCAAGCAATCCCGTCCAGGCTGGCCAAGACTAGGATTGGTCCTGCTGATAATGGAGCTCAATTTTGTCTGGCCGAGGGAACGAGCCACTATGGAGCCAGTGCCAGCTAGTTGTTATCAATCTGAAAGCTCGGTGGCATTCAACTCAAGCTCGCCCGTTGCCCACTCTCTGCCAGTCTCTCCCTCTCTCTCTCTTTAGCTCGGAGTTTCTCGCCAGCTAGTTTTGGGTTGCCTCTAGCGCCGAGTTTGCTGCTGCTGCTGCCGCCGCCGCGCTCGTCCAGTCTTGGTGGCAGACAGACGCACACAAGTTTGGACACACTGACCGACAGGTTAGCTCACCTGGCGCTCGCTTGCGGTTGGCTTGCGTATATGATAATGAACATAGATCGAGCGTCCTGGCTTGTAATTGTCCACAACAAGTTGCCTGCTTGCTTGCTTAGGCTTCCTCTGCGACAACTTGTTGTGTCACAAACAACTTGCTCGTGTCTCGTCGTCTCTCTCTCCAACTCTCGAGCTCGCAGGACAAACTCTCAGTCTTCCCAGTCTATCCGCTTTCCCGTGGCATTTTCAACTGTCTCTACTCAAAACTCGACTCGCCAGCTAGACTTGGCCGCTCAGATGAGGCAGCCGATTCAAGTGACTCCTCCGGTTTCGTTCAATTGAATTCAATTCACTAACTAGAGCCGAAGGTATCAGGGCAAAACTGGCCGCTAGAGAGTAAGAGTAGGGCTTCAGTTTGAAGCGAGACACCCTCTAGAAGCTGCCTGAACCGCTCTGGCCCATTCGGAGCTAGCGCGGCATCGGCCTGCAGTAAGGCTGAACTCTGACCATTGCGCGTGAATGCGCAAGCTCAAGCCAACAGGCTCGCTCTGAGAGATGGAGGGAGGGGAGGGGACTGGCTCGCTAACCAACTGTGTATTTGCTAGACCTTTAGCGCTCGATCGTGAGGATTAAGGGGAGAAAAAGGGCAAAATTCTTCTCGTACCTGCAAACCTGTTGCCAGTTTTTCAAACTAAACACTCGTCCAGCAAATCGCCTGAATGGGTTTAGAAATGTTCGCCCGACTTAGCAATTGGAAAGCAATTTCATTTTGCTTGCCAACTGCCATTATTTAGCGGCTCTAAATTAGCGCTTGGATTCATGAATGGATGCTGGCGCCGATGCTGCTGCTGCTGCTGCTGCAGCTGTCAGCGTCGAGTGAAAGCTAACGGAAAGCTTGCGGTCCGAATATATCACGATGGTCGCCGGCGGAGGGCAGTTGTTGTTGTTGTTGTTGTTGTTGTCATTGCTCGAAAACGTTGACTCGATTTGATAAGGTCGCACATTGATTGATTGACTAGCTAGCGGTGGGCGAGTTTGCAGTCTAAGCGGCCAGGGCGACGCCCATTGATCTAACGATTGTTGGGCGAGAGAGGGCCGGGCTTTGGCTTGGAGAGATCGCAGGCTGGATTGTCTGCCGGCACCTTGGACGTGCATCCAATGGTTTGCCCACTCTGGCCCAAGACAACTGACGAAAGGGCGCATCCAAGGCGACCTGGATGACGAAACGCGCGCTCTCATGATGAGGAAAGCTCCACGTTGGCCCATCGCTGCTCGGCCGGCATTCACCTGGATGCGAGCTGATTTTGTCCAAGCTCGGCTAATTTATTATCTCATTAGCCAATGTTAGTTTATTGACTTTTTCACTATCTCTATTTCCATCCATCAAGTCCCCCTACCTGCAAGCAAAACAAACCGACCTACCCGCTCTCAAACGTAGTTATGCACTCGCAGCAAGCGGCGCTTGCTGTTTGGGCCAACAAGCAGATTGAGTGTATAAATAAACTCAATAATCACAATAGAATCTGCTTAGAGTTGCTGATTGAATGAATGCTGGAGCCTTAAGTTGAGGGCATTTTGATGAAACAGGTCGCACGCTCGCAAGCTCATACGATGCATCCTCCTGCTCCCCAAACAAGCTCCCTTTATCTTCCCTCCTGCTCGCTCCCTACCTCAATCTCTCTCTCTCTCCCTCTCTCCAACCTCTTGCAAGCGAGCTACCTCTCTCGGCATTATTCAGTCAATTACTGGCCAGTGTCCATTCAGTGAATAAGCTCCACCATGATGGAAAAGTGCAACAACAGTTTCAAGCTGTGCGACTAATCCACCATCTACGGCTCGCTCGAGCCCCAAAATGCCCTCAGACCGACAGGGATGGTGCGCAAACTTCGTCGCACAACAACTAGAGCTCTCGGCCATATCGGTTAGCTTGCTTTGAGCACCAAAACAAGGCTGATGTATGAATTATTCGCCAAGCTGCGATTCAGTTCTCGGGATTGACGGCCGCCGTGTTGTTTCCTCGGACTGGCGTCCGTGCGGAGATGCGCTGCAAATCAGATTGGATCCAGGTTCATTTATCATGCACAGTGAGCAGGCTAAGCAATCGGCACTCCGCGATACATAATTAGCGCCGAAAGCTTCAGGTGCCCCAAGTTTAACCATTCATCTTGTCCAAGCAAACTGAGCTAAATGATTCCAATGGAGCCACACGCAGGCTGAAAACATGGGAGGCAACCAAATTCGGATCACACACAAACCCAGCTCGAGAGGGCGGAAGAGTCCATGCCTTGAAAACCATAAACAAGAGTCCTTTCCTTGGCGAGGCCAGTTTTCTGAGCCACAAATTGGCCACAATATTCCATTCACATTTTAGGTAAAACTAGATTCTAAGATAAATGTTGCCCATGAGTTTTGTTCCCTCTTTGATGATCCTCCAGACGGCCACCGTGTGTGCTTTTACCTTTGCCGATAACTTTGCATCCCAATGCCCTCTTGTCTTTTCTTGTCGTGGGCAGACTAATATCGGAGGGAGGTGCCTAACGAAAGATAAACATTGATTCTGAAGCGATAAATCGCTCCAAATTGCGAACCCGAGAGTTCCATGGCCAGAGTTTTAACGCATATCAAACTTATCTGACCACCACTGACTTGGCACTCGAGGGAGACCAGCTCAAAAAATAAATCTACAAGATAGGTAAGCCATGTTCTTGCCGCAATTTGTTTAAGTTTGTTCACAAATCCTTAGTGCTCGTTTTTAACTCCAACAAGCTTCATCGAAACACCTAAACGGACGTAAATTTTCCACTTGCTACTATGAATTGAAATGGTCTACCCGGCGAGGAAGCTTCTATGATTTACGGCTCGAGCTTGCCAGTACTCTCACCTACTATTGGTCGCTACTGGTTTGTTCCTGTAAGGCATCGCATTTTGCGTTGACTTAGGTGGCAAGCAGACAAACCGATCAATTCGGTAGAGCAAAGTACCGAATTGGCGCGAACAAGATGCATAATCTCGACATTTGCAATCAAATACAAAGTTTAGCGGGCAGTGTTAGCTCGAACAGGAAAGGGTAGGGTTAGCATGGAGGCAGGTACGATATTAATCCAGCTGGCCGATAATTTATCCCACCACCGAGCATCTGAGTCCAAAGTCCTCAGAGCGCATCTTCACCCTGTCATGGCGGCCAGTATCTTGAAAAAGACAACGTTGACGAGACTTTGCAAAGGTTGCATCCACTTTTAAAACTCTTGCTTGCTGTTCGCATTGAGACGAGAAATCTTGGATGAGGAACGTTCCTCTCGGTTCGATTAATTAAAATGCTTCACCTTGCTGAGCCTTGCCGCTTACTTTTAGCGAGCGAGTACCTTCAAGTAACAATATTAGCACCGCAACGGTTGAACTAGATGCATTCAACTTTGCCGCTGCTGCTGCTGCCGCCACCATCGCCGCAAGCTTCTAGGGCTCAGCAATTTATCTCTCTTTAGTCTCCTCCTTCTCCCCTTCGGTCATACTGGCGCCATAAGGTAACTTCGCGAGATCATAACTTTTTGCCTAGAGCTTCAGATTCTAGTTACAAGGCATTCCTATTTTGTAGCCCAACAGTTTCGAGTATTTCTACACAAATATACCTTTGGCCAACCAGTTTTTGGGGCTAGACAAAGGCAAGTGTGCCATACAGTTTGCACGATTATGGCACAATTTCTAAGCGCCAACTGGGCATAAATCATCTAGACTTGCGTGCAGCTTCAATACTGCCCCGAGCTAATGACATTGGTGTTGATTCTTACACCGTCAATCGACAGGTTATGGCTCTGAACTTTAACGAAACCGCCGAGCCAATGAAACGCTCACCCAGATTCTTTCGCGACGCCGAGCGCCATCCAACGAAAGCTATCAAACTGGCAGATTAAGTGAATCGATGGCGGAAGTTCCATTAGGGTAAAGTTTTTGATCAATTACCTAGAAACCTGCAAGCTTCAGTTCGCTTGAGCTCAAATTCAAATTCAACGCTCAGTTAGCCGGTTGACTGCGTTTGCTCTATCGGGCAGGTGCCAAACTAAAAACATGACCTGTGACGGTCTGGCGTTCAACGCTCCTTGGATCCAACATGATGATGTCCAGCGGGCACTAAATCTGCGTGTCTTTCGGTCATGGGCCACAATTTGTCCTCCTGATTGCCGTCTCACGAGCCTACAAGTTTAGCGGCATGAACAAGGCCTGGAAGATAAGTGCCATTTATCGCACCGAGCTTTGTGAGACGCTAACAGGATGCAGTTAGGTCACACTTGGTCGAACTGGGATTCAAATCAGATAGGATGAAGGTAACGGTGCCTCTACCTCTGCGTGTGTGTTTCTCTCTCCCTCTGCCTTTCTCTTTTAGCCTCCAAGGCAGCTATTTGAGCATTTATTATTGATTGTGAGGGTATTCAGACTAACTTAAACGACTAATTATCCCTCCCACTAAAGCTCGGCCATAGTTTAATCATATTGACTCTGCACACTGACTTGCAAGTTGTTTTAAGTTGGCCCAACTCAAAAACACTTCAGCTCTGCGATTGGACCTTTTCCTTCTGACACATGGAATTGGGATTGGACCGAATGTCAGACTAAGTGTTTTATTTGTAAGTTGCTGACCAGTCTAAGCAGTAGGGTTGATCCGATATCTCGCCAATCAAGTTGGGTAGCTAGTTCGACAGCCGGCGAACGGGATGTTCCTATTTGGCGCCTTTTTTGGACTTCAAATGCCAATCTTTCAATGCATGCAAATGGAACACGGAAGAATTCGACCTTTCTGATTGCCAACACTGATGGGAGCTCAAAATCAATCAAGTGCGCGAGAGTCCACCTAATTGGTCAGTCGAGAGAGGAGCAAGAGTGATGGCAGAGGTAGTGTTGACCTGGCGTAAATTCCGCCAACTATCCGACTACTGTGCTTGACTACCCCCAGGCTAGTTATGCGCTAGCCAAAGGCTGATACCCAAGAATCAGCTGCTTTCGCGAGATTCCTAGTTAGAGTCCACTCCAACTATTCAAGCGATCATATCTCGAAGCTTGATCAACAGCTCGGGCGCCTGCTCCGCTAAGCTTGCTTGAAACAGCACCTGGCAGGCTGCGCTAGATCAGACATTAGTATATCCCTTCTAATGTTTGTCTTCTGTCTTTAGAGCACGGAAATATTCCGCAAATGATTAGCCTAGTGCTCGGGGCGCTCGCCATCAACCGCACTCTTTTGCACTCTCTTGCATTTATGCCGCAAAATATTGGGTCACAGGTCAGGAAGGGTAATCACTGTTGGGTTTGGTTGGGAGATGTGAGTGGCTTAAAAATGATACAAGGATTCGTGAGCGGCCACTGTTTTCGCAACTACTGCCTCATTCCTTGGCCAGTCACTAAATTAAGTTACATAGATGATAAAATCCGCTGGGTGCAAGACCCCCAGAAGCTAAGGGTCGTTTCAATTTTTTAGAATTGGCTGGACAAGAACAACTTTCTTATGATATGGCAATGAGTTTCAATGTGGTGGCAATAAAAATATCACATTCGTGATTCTTAACAGCATCATATTTGTGTTTAAGTGCTTGGACAACAAGTGTGTGAGACTCTCTCGTCTTAAATCCTTATTTTCGGCCGTCGAACAGATGCTTCTCCATTATATTCGTAAGCATAAGTAAAACTCAAATGAGAGACTCTTCATAGATGAAGTGAATCATCCCACCTGATTTTTGGAATGCTCATACGTCGACTGATGATAAGTAGAAGCGTTATGTTCTTTACACATTTACACAATCGTCTCTTCTAATAATAAGCATATCTAGAACTTGATATTTCTTGATGCATTCAACCGCCTTTTTATGGGTCACAAGGGTGAAGTCGTGCCCGTTACACTGCAGAATACGATCCCCTAGCTTGAGGCCGGCTCGCGCACCAGCGCCATTTGGATCAATTTTGGTTATGTAAACTCCAGCCTCGGCAAACTTTTGTGGCGATTTGGTATGATCTTGGTCTATGCCTCCTGCGATCGAAAACCCCGAGCGCCACACCTCTGAACCAGTAAAGGGGTCCCTACCAGCGGGCAACTTCGCCAGTTTAATTGGAATCTTTGGATTTTTTCGGCTAGGATTAGATTATATCGCCCCCTTTTGACTCAATTGGGATTCTAACCATTACTTACGCTCAAACATTGAAATGCATCGCCTGGTTCATAACCGTCCATTGTGATAATGAGCCCGATTATGATGATCACTCAATTATATGGCCTCTGCTTCTTGATTTTTCAGTGCTCCTTCACAATTTGATAAAGCTGGTGTTTTCCATAACAATAGATTTTTGCAGAGAAACTACTCTCAAGCAAATCTTAGGGATGAAGCTAAGCCCCTCAGACGCTTGTATGGTTCCATGCGAATATGATATCTGTTGAACGTGATTGTCTATGACTTTAAGCGTCTTTGGTTACTGTACGACCATTGCCGACGTTTGAAGTTCCTGTCCTGGTAGACGCAATATCGAGGGGTATATATATTTTACGGGCGCGCCGATAAACTCGTGTGAATCCATGCGCTAGGACTGTCGAACGCAAGGACTCTCGTACGCGACTGAAGGCAATGCGAAACCGCTTTCACTCTGCAGCCCTATCCTTCAAACACTCATCTCTCCAACAAATTAAACAAATCACGGAATGAACGAGTTCGGGATTGAATCTAATCGGTTTAGGTAGCTCTGTGGTTGGATGTATTGTTTTTTATTGTGATTTGTTCGTAGCACAAGGTCAATCATTGTACGTGTAAGTGGTGGATGCTGCACGGTTCTGAGAGCTCAAAGAATACCTCTACCTCAATCTATCAAGCAAGAGACCGATCGGGTTCCCATCCAAATGAACTCTAACTTGACCGTAGTTAGATTGCACCCGGTCTTATTTCGTCCGGTTTGTCATCATCATGTGGAATGTGGGTATGGTGTTTCATCACTGTTTGTCCTCGAGCATCCAAACAGGCGAATTAAATGCATCATCAATTTTGATTCGTTCATCGCCCATGGTTTCTCGTGGCCAGGGTTCATTTGATTGCTATCCTCATGGCTCAGTGGTCGAGAGTCTTGACCAACTTGAGCATTGGGTTCAGGAAGAACTTGTACTTCAATTCAACACCCTCTAGCTTCAATGGCTCCAATTTGCCGCAATCGAGCTTGTCTGCCTCAGGACATATCAAACCCATCGCCTCAGATGTGTAAGAGTCGACGTATTCTGAGTAGACTTTCTCGTATTTCGAACAATTTGTCTTCGTAGCATCCAAAAAGAAGGTCTTACTGTCCAAGACGTTGCAACAAGCTCGGCGAACTCTCAGCTTCTCGTCGGAAATGTTAGCATCGTTAAGGACTTGAGTTGAAAGGATTGTCTTCCTTTCGGCACTTCTAGCCGATTCGAGAGCGTTCTCTTGGATGCATTTTGTAGACTCCCACGTCTCCTTGAACTCTGGCGTGTCAGGCTTGCAGCGAGCTTCGTTCATTTGAGATCTAGTGCGAAGGATGGCGCTAAATACCTGTTGCGTGAGGGAGGTGTAGCACTCTTTGTTGTATTTGCGTAAAAGTTTAACTGCATCATTCATCTCCTGGCATCTTTTAGTGAACTCTTCAGCAGTCGTCGAAAGCTTGTACTTGTCGCTCAAGGTTGTGATTCCTTGGGCAGCGCCCAAATTGTCGAGGACTGCCTCGATCTCCGCGCAGTCTACTTTTTCGGTGGAGGCCGCTTGAGCTGAGCGCGATAGGTAATGGTTAGCAATCATCCGGTAAGTTGGCGGATCAAACCTGAGAGTCTTTCATTGTACTCACCGATGTTTGACACAACCGCCGAAAGGGCCAAAAGTATCAAGAACTTCATTTTGTTTCGGTGAGATGCAAGTGTTTTACTCTTATTGAGTCTCCTTTCGCCCTTAGGGTCTATCCGTCAGTTAAAGCTAGGTATTGTTATCTAGTGGCAATCAATGACGACGAATGGCAAGGAGAGTTTCGCTCGAGCGCCTTTTATACAGGAAGCCGGTCGATTTTGCGGCATCCGGGTGCTCAAGATTGAGACAATCTCGCGGCTTTGAAACTGCTGGCTCCTGAAGACTCCTCCCCCAAGACAGCCTAAGTAATGTGTAGCCACCTGTTGCATGCGCAGCAGGGCTACCAAGCAGCGCGTCTGCGGATTGTGGCTGCCGCAGCAACTGGCGACGGGCGAGCTCTTGGCCTTTTGTTGCGCTTTGTGCCCCAAACTTGGCTTCCTAGTCTCACTTTTAATTGCAACGTCTCTTACATTGTTCCTTCGAAGTGAGCTGACACATATTGTCGGCCTCCCTGGTTCGTATGTCGACTTTCTGCGGTTATTGAGGCAGCCTCCCCAACCGGCAACGCGGAACTGCTTATCTGAGTCTATGCGATCAAGCAAACGAGATGATGAAGTTTGAGTACCATTGATTGGAAACAATCAGTAGTAGCAACTTACAGGCATAGCAAGGTGCTCTACGGGATCAAACAAACTAGATTATCTCAACTCTAGCCCACTGACGAGCCCCAATCTTTGTATTTGAATGCTGTGAATCTTACTGAGTGAATCACTTGTATAATGTGTGTTTGCAACCTTCGTGAGGGTCGTCAATCATGACGAAATATTCTGGAATCGATGAACAAAGCAACCTGGCCAGACGGATAGGAGGTAAGCTTTGACAGTACTGCGAGCTGCTCTGGCTTCAGGAAACTAAACCAATGACGATCGTCATTGACGATTCGTCAATCGATCAAAACAAAACGGAGGTGACTGAACATTTGTTTGTCGCTCACGTATGGAAAATTTATCTGTAAGACCAGCTATGTCTGCTCGTGCAGCCAAACGAAGTCGCTCGGCCTCCTAAGACAGCTATTCTGGTTGGTCTCGTCCTGACAAATCGTCACCTGCGTGTTCACAGGTCGATCTTGTCAAGAAAGTTAAAAGTAAAGATAGCCTGTTCAAAGACATCTTCCGTCATACAAAACCAATGTTTCTTGAATTTCCTGACTTGGTAGAATCATACACATATAGTTGTTGATCCAACTCTATGGTTGCAGCTAATCTATGGTCAAATCAACAAATTTACCCAAAATAATCAACGTAAGACTGTTGCCAGATATCACGCCCGGCCGACGTTGTTGCAAGGATCAATGTGACTATTCAACAACTATCACTGCTTGAACACTCCGGGCACAATTGTATCTCGAGACTCGTGGAGGTTGGTTATGCTCATTATATCAGGATTGCCGCAATGGTCCCGCCAAACGTTGAAGAAAGTTAATTAATTTGGAGCACGTCGTGCGGTTGAAGTAGTTTTGTCTAGTTTTGAGCAATCTGAGAGGCAGACATTGACTTTGCTCTGTGAGAAGGAGCTAAGATGGAGGAAGGGGTTCGAGACAGACTAGACGTTGATCCATCACGACCAACCACTTGAGCAAACCTCTCCCTGCGGTTCCGCCCAAAGCATTCATCTGTTCCCTCTTCTCTCTGGATTTGCTACCCTTCCGCACCCCCGGACGAAATCCTTCCACTAAGTGCAGTGGACGGTAAATATTGCTATTGTTATACAATCGTCCTCGAGTGCGAAGCAATGGCACAGGACCCTTATTGTTCGGGTTGGGCTCTTACATGTTCCCTTACAAGTAACCGAAGAATTTCAATCTCTCCAAGCAATTTAGTGAGCTCCAGAAAGATAGTCTGTAATTTTCACGCAGCAAAGGCAAGAGCAGGCATACAATTACCTGATGGCAAGTGCACCATGGTGATTGGTTACAGGCTGGTCTTTACAGCAGACTTGCTAGCTGTCTGACAGGTAAGGCAGCCATTTACTTCCCTCGGTTGGAGCCTTTGCTCTCGCTTTCATTGAAACCATTTCCATGCAGCAACTACAATCGTGGCTGCCGCTCAGGAGGACCTGCGAAAGTATTAGGAGCGCAATCTACGCTCAAGGTCGACTTTCCGAAAGGTTCCAATATGAGACTGAGGTAAACTCTCTCGTTCTTTTGAGAAAATTCTCTCGTGCTGCGTTAAGCCAGCACTTCAATTCCAAGATCTCTCGCAATTGTCTTTGCTGGTCGAGTCAAAACTGTAGTAGCCAAGCTAGGCTTTTAGCTTTTCTGACGACTTCGATTGTTTATAACGAAACTAGATGGTCGGATTCCATTCATCCTGAGAAAGACTCCGCCTTGGACAGCCTACAATGTGGTGTAGGAGAGGAGTTGAGATGGAAAAGTTCTGCTATTGGCGAGATGAAGTTGAGTCTTGTCCGTTTACTGCCGCTGTCGCTTCAGAATATGCGAATCGATCTCTTGGCCTTGAACTCGAGCATGCCTGCCCATGAACTCTACCTCGTCCAGTGGAGACGAGAGTCTATTTTGTGTATGCAGTCTAGCCTTGGTTTTAGAATCGTGATCATGACGGACACGTCCACGAAGCGGCGCTGAATCCTCAACCTTTGATCGTTTGGTTTCTCTTCTATCATGTTTTGGTGATTCAGAGGATGTAGAGGACTTCGCAGATCTAGAAGAAGAACTCTGCTGAGAAGATTGGGAGGAAGAGTGGTGTGACGACGATCTGGATCGATTTTTGCGTCGTCTTGAATATCTACCAGACTGATGTCTTGATTTAGGTGGCGAAGACTTACTGGATCGCGAATTCGAATGCGAATTTCGATCGGAATATTTACGAGGGGGCGATCTCGCTCTAGTTCTAGGAGCTGGAGAGTTCGTTTGCGATGACGAGCTAGTTGATGTTGTCGACCATGATGATGTAGAGGTTGACTCAGAGGAAGTACAAGAGGTCGAAGACGAGCCCGATGAACTAGATGAGTCGGAAGATGTTCCTGATGATGATGACGATGAGGATGATGAGGTACTTGTCGATCTACGTCGGCGCCTCTTTCGGCTGACGCTGGAGGAGCTACTTTTGTGTCTTTTGCCGTTGCCTTCATTCGGCTCTGATTTCACTTTTATGTCTGGCTTCTTGTCTTCGTCATTTTTGGTAGGTTCTGTCTTCACCTCAGTCTTGAAAGCTGCTGGGGTCTGCTTTGTTTCTTCTTTCACTTCACTCTTCACATTGGTGCCTCGTTTCATTTGTGATACAGAGCTACCATCAACGTAGTCCTTCCTGATTCCAAAACTTCGTTTGATTCTATCGCCATGATCACCCTCCGTTAGATGAGATAGTTCTCGAAGTTTTGACTGCCGATATTCGTCGACCTTTCTTTCGATCCTATTGGGACTGTAACGGTCTTCTTCTAGCTCCTGCCTGTACCTCAAGCACTTGGCCTCGATTTGTCGCTTTCTCTCATGAGTTATGAGTTCAAAATTTGGTGGCTTGTCGATGTCAGCGTCTGGCTGTGAAACAATGCCAGCCTTTGTCTGATGGCTCTTCTTCACATGTGCCAAATTTCTTTGAACAAACCCGTTCGTACCACTGCCCCTGGGAGTTGGCAGGCCTATTCCGTTGTACATAATTCTAACTTGTCGAATCGGTGGAACGTTGAATTACTTGCTTATTGACGTTGGTCACTAGATAAGTCTTATATGAGACGTCGGGATCAGGCCAATGTGCCTTAGACAAACATGAGCCTTGTTTATTTCAGTTTTAGTTCTTGCAACAGGAGAGATCTAGATAGGCTGCTCGGAATTATCACTCGACTGATCCATCTGAACTCACGTGGCGAAAGAATGTGGTGGCAACAAGTAAAGGGAAAGCAATACTGGCTTCGCATGTTACCTTGACCGATCGAGCGTCTGCTCTCACTTTACCCCACGAAACTGCCTCGTCTGGTTCCGCCCCAGAATCACTGCCATCAAACTCGGCCGCTGTGTTGATGAAAACTGAGTAATTTGCACCATTCCGCATCAAATTCGCGTTCATGGTGTGATGCTTTGCCACACCACCACCTAGTATGATGACACCAGTTTTGGAACCGTCTGTATTGTGAGCTAAACTGTTTATCCTCCTGATGTCGGACACTATATCAATGACAAGGCCAGGGGAGCGAAATGTGTGAAAGTGTAACATATCCCCAAGTGAACCATCAGTTATTGCTGGGCAAAAAATGGGTATCTTGTTCCTGGCAGCCCAATAGCATACAGAATCTGGATCATTTATTTCAAGTCCTAACCTCTCAATCAACCTTGATGGCGACCATAAAATCTTGCCGCAACTAGCTTGCTGTTCGTCTAACATTTGATCCAAAATTGGCATAAGCCAATCCTCGAACCGGCAATAGTTGTCATTTGGCAATAAAAGGTTTCCTATTCTATTTATTCCGTTTTCCCTAAGGTTTTCACCTTGCAATCTGAAGTTTCCGACAAATGTATGAGCTTTGTTTAAAGATGTTCCGCCTGTCTGATGGTGTCTCAATTCTAAACACTTTATAAGGTCCTCTTCTATGCCTCCGGCAGTAGTGACGATACAATCCACTAATCTGTTTTTGACAAGAAATCTGATTTGCTCCCTGATACCGCTGGAGATCATGTTTGATGTGTAGGCTAGAAAGATTGTACAAGCGGTTGTAGGTCTGGTGAATTCATCCGCTATTGTTGAATCTTGATTGAAGGGTTTCCTTCTTTCTCGGAGCATTTCGTTGACTATACCCATAGCTACACCAAGTTGAGTTGCTTGAAAGCCAGTGCTCAAGAAACTGCTGAGCAACTCTTCATAATCGAGGTTAGGTCTTCCTCGATCATCTTCAAACGTGTACCCTCGAACTCGACTGAGACTTGCACAGTAAGATTCTGAACTGGCTTTCAGCACGGCTGCCGTAATTTCATCTGGAATATGGTCAGCACGTTTGAGCCGATTGGTTTCATTAGATGACATGTCAGTTAAGGTTTGCGGATGAGTTCGGCTTTTGATGGCTACATGGAACCACGGCACTCTACGCAGGCTTCACAAAAACAAATTCTCTTTCGTTCTAGCTCGTCAGTGTGCTTCGCAAATTACGAACATATGAGTTGATCGCAGCTCGTGCTGTACTAATGGTGCTATTTTGTAGATCCTCTAAGTAATTGTAGTCCTATTTGCTATAATTCTGTATTAATATTATTCAATCTTTGAATTAATTATCCAAGATCACTCAGGAATCAGCAGAGCATGGCTTTAAGCATACTGGGTCAACGTCTACTGGTAGCCACGATACCGATGAGGGTCTGTTTAACCTCCAGCGCGGCAATGTCATCACTGCCCGCGAAGGCCCCTGCATCTGAGGTCGGCAAAATAAAACCAGTGAAGAAAAGAGAATCTATCGGATCGTGGTTAGCCACTGTTTTTGGGGGGAAAATCGAGACGGCAGACCCCAACGATGAACCGATAGATGCGAACGATATGAGGTTGCCTAATGCGGTCGATGTTGCGACTGGCGAGCATAAGCTACTCCTGCTCGCATTCGAGAACGGATTCATTGATCCATACTGCAATATGGCAGAATCGCGGGGAAACAGAGGACTTACGAAGGACGACCCAATACCTATACCCTCTTTCCACGATGAAAGGATAGTTGCCTGCTGTTGCGAGCCAGCCCAATCTTTCTTCAGAAGTACATTTGTTTATAGAGGAGAGAAGAAACGTTGCGAGTGTGGATATTGGATGGAATTGGTTGATTCCCCACGGTTTTGGAAGAAGATACCAAAGGAAGATTTGGTAACCATACCATATTTCAAGTTCTTAGATGATGAGGGCATATTGGACCTCCTGTTGGCGGACGAGGTTGATCGTGAGCTCGAGGATAAATGGATCTTTGGAAAAACGTCTGGACACCATTGAGAGGAAGCTCAATTCTAAAATCCAGGCTCGTTTCAAAGCTTAAGTTTGAGTTTAATAAAAGAAAAAGGTTACAATTAGAACTGCTAATGAATTGAAATTACTACTCTAGCTTAAGCCTGTTAACGAAATCCTCTTGTTGCTGATACTTCCAAAGCAATTTCGGAGCTGAGCGCTTCAACTGACCATCCCAAGCTAGATCCACCAGGCCACCCTGGCGAGCTATCTCTGCTTTCACCCTATTGGCAAACTCGGCCGAAGATTCGCCCTCTAGTCGAATCATCGGCGGTAGATACCAAACATCACATTTGATAGCCCAAGAAGACATCATGAGAAGCAGATAGTAGATATAACTTTGCTTTGAGCTATTCCAAAATGGATCTCCAAATCTAGGGTCATACTTGATGGCAACTGGACAAACTCTGTCTGTCGTTTCAAAGCTTCCCTTTCTGAACATCATAACGGCTGAGTTGTTTATACAGGTTCCCTCTGGAAAGATCAGCACTGGTAGGTTCGAACGGGATCTTATGTGTTCTTTTAGCCTCAGGGTGACAAGTTGTCGATCGCGCATTTCACTCCTGTCAAACCAAACGTGGTTGGTGGCCTTCGAAAGTGCTCTCTCCAGGATGCCCAACAATCCACCGTGGCGCTGGCCCACCAAGGCATAGCAATTGTCACAAGCCAATAGTACAACATCGATTGGCGAAGTGTGATTTGCGACGCAAATGTCGCCATTCCGAGCGCGATACTGGCGGTTGTGGAACTTCAACCTGGTGGTCAGTCCACAAGACAACATCCTGAAAGACATGAGGCTTATCAGACGATAGGGCCGATCACGCATTGAGCGGGGTAAGAGGCCAACCAGGCTCATAGTTGAGATAAGCCAGCCGAAGCCGACTAGAGTGAACATAATTCTGAGCGGCATTAGGAGCATATAACGTACGAGGAAACCAAACAGCCAGTATAGGCCGAGGGATCGCGACATGAATTGGTAATTTCTAGCGTTTGTTCGTGTCAACAAGTTCCAAGTTTTGAGCTCCTCTTGGGTGAACCTCTTGGTTACCTGGTCATCAATGATGGCCGAAACTCCGCGCACCACAAGCTTGCATGGGTCTGCCAGGCAAAACTCGCGCTTTAAGCGATCGTGGCCGATGCAACTCTTGGCATCCTCATCCTCTCGCTTTTCGTCAGCCGAATTCCGATCTTCTCCATGAGAGTTCGTATTTTCGTTACCTTCGTCCTCGTCTTCGTCGTCATAGTCGTCTAGCAGAAAGACAGGCGGTCCCTCAGGTGTGGAAATTCGCCTCAGCTTCTGTGGACCGTCTAGCTGGTCAATTCTAGCCCGATTTGAACAACTATGGCGCAAACCCGAGCTAGCATCGCGTCGGTCATTTAGCTCTTCGCCCAGGATTGCCAACCCTTTTGGCGCTGAGTGAGATCCATTGAGTTTTATTTCGCTTTCAACCTTCTCTATTCCTCTCTGGCCAAGTTGGAATAGCAACTCCAAGAGTTGCAAATACTGCCGGCTAACCCCGAATTCAACACCAAACGCGGCCGAGATCAGACGGATGATGGTCAGAATGGAGCCATATTTGAGTATAGTTAGCAGCAAATCGAGCATGGCCAGCATCTTGATCTATGGCTGCGGTTTTGCTTTTGCTAATTACAAATTAAGACATCGGTCCAAAGCGAAGGGGTTTAAGTGAGCGGGCCAAAGTAAACATGCGCCCGAGGATGGTTTGAGGGGCGATTTTCAGGCTAGGACGTTTGGTTTAGCGCAATTTATCCACCATCGCCACTCGAGAGGAGGGGTGAGGGGAAAGTTCAAGTGCAGCTCTCCTGAGGCAGCAAACTCAGCTCGCGATCTCAAATATTGGGAAATCTTGCGAGCCTTAAACGCGGCCCAACTAACCTCGGGAGGCGTGCAGACTTCACTCGCGCCAGTTGAGGGATGACAACGGAGGAGGGCTCTTTTATGACACAAATACACACGTTTAAGACTAAAACGGTACCGGATTAGACGGGTGCACTTGTCCAGCCGGCCAGTTTGTATTCAACTAGTTACCATGTTCTTGTTGTTACTGTTGCCATCGTTTCCTCTGGCTGCTCTCTCCGGCCAGAAGGCTGTTGTTGGCGCCCATGATAGGACTTGGCGGCGCCCGAGCCGGTGGAAATCGTGGAAGAGCCCACGATTTGCGCCCGATAGGAGGCGGCGGCATTTGCGGTGGACATGGCCCACAATTAAGCCGACGGCCGGCGGTCAGTTTTATTGAAACGTCTGAGAGTTCGGGCCGAGACCAGATGGGTAGAGAGCGGTTTGGGCTGCTGCTCGAGGTTCCAAGTTCTGGATTCGAACTTTGAGCGGCGCATCCTGCGCGCTCTTCCCCAAACAAACATCGGCTGCTCAAGTTTCCCTTCCCTCCGAGCGCTCGGAAGTCATACCTATTGAGCTTGGTCGTTTGCGTCACCTGTTGGCTTCCTGAGCGAGGAGGATCTAGAATCGGCCCAGTCGGCCGGCCAAAGGGCCCTTTGGGCGAGCGACAGTTTCAGCCCACAGCCCTGCGGCAGACGGAACAAGTGGATCGAGGACGATCAACGCGATCAAAGCCCGATTGTTGCTTCACACTTGCCATCGTGGCCGGCAACTTATCGAGCGGACGAGATCTCCTTTCTATGGCCAAAAGCGGGCGGCTTGCAAGAGACGCGGGATCCCAGAGCTGAGCTTGCACATCTGGCAAATGCGTTTGTGTCGTCGTGGTCTCGTTTCGTTTCGTTTCGTTTAATTTCACTTTCAAATTGGTCCGCGCAAAGTGCAAAAGTTTGCAATAAAACTGGCGCGTAAATCATCGTTATTTTGCATACGGCGCCACCAAAGCATCGCCGGACAATAACACCACCAACAACAACAATCAGCAACATAAGTCAAGTGGAAAGTTGAATACAAAGTTCATGCCTTGTTTCTGGCTCCATCTCGAGCTGGCCAAGGGTGTTTGATGGTGCCAGTTGGTCATGAAAACGGGACTGCACTGGATGGAATGGGATGAGATGAGACGAAACGAGAGAAGCGTCGAGATGTCAACTCGCGCCGTGAGAAGTTTTGCCCTCCAAATCCAACTCTGTCCGCCCTCTCCTACGGGATCCTGTCGGTGGCGCCAAAAGTAGATTTGCGCCGCTATAGTGGCCCTCGAGGGCCAGCAAGTTGGGCCGGGCCTGTCCGCTTCCGTTATGGTTTCGGGCTTGCGGCCACGGGTTGGCGCCAGCGACCCGTTCGGATGGGCGGCCGGCGCGCGCATGCGCGTGGCCCTATCCGATGGCCCCAACCATCCGCGGCGAAAGTCTACTCGGCCGGGCCGGCTCGCTTCGGCCGGTCATGCTTGCCAGCGGCACCGGCGCCACCATTCTAGAGCCAGACTTTGTCAAGTTCACTCGCCCAGTTTGCGCAAACAAAGTCGCCATTATTTGGCAGCGGCAGCGGAGGCCGAGCAACAAACTAGAGAGGGCCCAATGAGATAGCTAGTTCAGTAACAACAAATTTCAGTCACAAAATGAAACGAAGCCAAAGAGAGCAACGAGCCGCAAGAGGCGCAAGTTCAGAGACAGGAAGAGGAAACGGCAAAATTAGTGCCATGTTTGGCCCCAAGATTGCGCCACTCTTAATTTACCTTTCCGCGCTTCAGTTCGCCTGTCTAGCGCCCGCTCAAGCTGCGCTCGGCCCATCGTTGCAGGCTGAATCAGGTGAGTTCCGCTCTCTCTTTCTCTCTCTCTGGCTGGAGTCCAGAGCTGAGGCTCTCGCCAAGTTTTCCAAGCAAGGCGGAGATTCATTTCTGGCGCGCGCTCTCCCCACCGAAAGTCTTATCTCGGCTCGCGAGCAAAGGAGCCGAGCCGAGCCGACGGCGGCGACCAAGAGTCAGGCGCTGATCCGTGACATAATTAATGGGCCTCACCTGGGCCACTTGTACCCGCTTTCTCGAGTGTCTCGAGTGGCGGCCCTCAGCTTGAAACTCCTCCCCCTGGTTTAGCTGCCTCCTCACACAAACACAACAGCCTGACAGCTCGCTCCCTCTCTCGAGCTTAGGGGTAAAAATTTGAATATATTAAACAACACTGTGCCTCCAACGAGAACAAGTGAACGGGCCAAATCTATTAAAGCAACCGCTCGACCGAGCAGCCACCAGCAAATGGATCTTGAGCCTACGGCGGCGGCGGCCAGCTCGCGTTGGCCACAGCTCGTTTTCTTGGCCCGACAGCGTCTCGCTCCTACCGCCAAATGGCTGGCCAGCCGCTTGCCGAGCCAACGGATCCTGGGGCAAACTTGAGTGTCCAGCTTGATGGCGCCTGAAAGGAAACGGATGAATCCATTAAACTTGATGACAGGTCCCCCGTTGGAAGGCGGGCCAAGCTGCGCGCCCGCCGCCCATATGTGCGCAATTCAATTAGAAGCCGAGCGCTGCGGGCGAGCCACTTGCTCGATTGGGCCAACAAGCACCTGCCTCAGGTTGAAGCATCGATTGTTGTGCCCAATCTAGTCAAGCTTTTGTCCAGACCCGCTTGGCCGGACGCAGCTCGGTGGGCCAAACGAGAAGTTATATATATATATATATATAATTACAATTTACGAGCGGCAGGTTAGGGTTTGATTTTGGCGCGAGGGGCGGCCAGAATTTATCGCCTCCCCTTTGTCTAGCCGGCGGCGAGGCCAGAGTTCCGCCGACAACAGATTCCAGTGACAGTTCCAGCTCGATTGGGCCGCGAGCGGAAATGAACAACCGATTGCGAGGCACCTGGCCGAGCGTTGCCGTCTCTGCCGCATTCATATCGCCCATCTCTCCCTCCTTGCATCTCTCTTTCCCTCTCCCTCCCTCCATTCCGCGCTTCCGACCACGAGGTGGGCTCATGGAAGGGCCAACTGCATCGAGCTTAGCGGCTATGATTGATAAGCGTGAACGGAACCTGGGATTACCCAGGGCCAGGCGCCCGCCTCGCCCGTTTGTTTCTCCATCTCCTTCCGCCGAGGACTGTCTGCAATTGGCGCCTCGCTCGCTAGGCAAGCATGATTGCTCGGTCAACTTTGCGGCTCACTAGGCCCTTGAGCTGGCCTTAGTGAGCAAACCAATCCAACGCTCGAGGGCTCCACTTTGCTCGCCTTGTATCACCGAAAGCCAAACGGCGAGACCAATTCGGCCTTTGCTCGCTATTTCTGCCTCCCATCTCATTTTATTTCATGGGATCAAGCGGGAGTGTTTGTATACGATTTGATTGGTCCCTCTAACTCTCGCTAGAGGCTCGTTTGAGGTTTGTGAGGCGAGAGAAGCGCAAGTTTGAGCGCGATGATCCATCTTGCAGCGCTGCCGGCTGCTCTCAATGCTTTTGGGGTGACATTGATGGAGGTCGAGATGGAGTCGTCGCTCGGGCAGCGCGACCGGCGGCTGTGATGATGTTGATGTTGATGTTTATGGCGATAACTCGTACCGAGAGCACAGCGCCCATGTTTGCCCTCCAACCGTGAGGATCGAAGTTTCAATTCAATTCAATACACCCCAAAGCTCCCATTTCAAAGCTTTATGAAGTGGGCGTTGCGCTCTAGGCTGGCTAGTTGTTGTGGAATAGACTCGAGAGGACATCGATGGTCCTTTCGAGATAAGAACAAAGCTGTCCGATTTCTGGCCAGTGCATACACCTCTCTCTCTCTCTCCGATGGCTCTCTCAATTCAGTGAGTCATCCTGGTAACCTGAGATCACGTGTGGCATTTAGTTGTGAGCGCCGAGTACATTCAGCCAGACCATTGGAATCGAGCCTTCGAGGCGCCATTGTCGCCCGCTCGCTAATCTTGGCCGACTTGGCTCATTCAGTCTCCTTATAATAACAAAGTTCAAAGAGATCCTCTCAAGCACTGCACTCTTGCCGCCCATTCGCCAGTGAGAAGCATGAACTCGGATGTGGATATACAAGCCTCGTATGCTGATACGAGGCTCAATGGAATCTTTGCTTTGCGTCCGCAAATAGGCCGCCCGTTAGGCGGGCTTCTCTATGCAAGTTGGCGGTTTTAATAAGAGCAGGAAACGTGCAAAATCAGATCAGCGAAGGCGCCTAGAATGCACTTGTCACTTGCAAGTGTCGTGCAAGCTTCCGATCGACGCCGCTTTGCTGGCGGCTGCCATTGGAGCACGTGCCCACTCGGGGGATTTCCGGTCTCCGTGCGCTAATATCTCTCTGGCCGCCGGATTCGAGTTTAGTCTAGTCTATTCGGGCCCATTCAGCCAAACTGGAGTAGGGGGGCTGAGTCAAGCTTTGCCGGAACTGGCTGGCTGGCAGGCAGGCAGGCAGTGAGCTTGCCCTGGGCGCCTCCTCTCTCTCTCTCTCGCACTTCCCTCCTCGCCACTCCTGTCTGGCGCCCCAAAGGCCCAAGTTGGGCGCATATTTTACGAGCGAGGGCCCGAACAGCCGGCCGGCGCTCGCTAAAGTGGACTGGAGACTCCATCGCAGGAGGCCGAAGCAAATGGGGAAGAAAACAATTGCATGGCCCTGGATCCCATAGTTGTGTCAATCAACAACAAGCTGCGCTCTCCAAAGCCAAGCAAGCGAGCGCTTTCCCTCGTCGGCCAGCTTGGCTCCATCCGGTTCCATGCTGAGCAAGGTTTCTCTGAGAGAGGAACGCCGCTAGCTAGACAGTAAAAGGAGGAGCGCGGCGCTAATTTTACTGTCGCCCAGCTAGAGGATCAAATTGCCGCCAGACTAAACTGGATGCGCTGGATTTAAAGAGGAACTTGTATCTTGGCCTCCGTCTATTTGTTGGCCGTGTCTTTGACAAGCTGGAATAGGATGGGATGGGGGATTTTTACGCAAAGTAGTTTGATTATTAGCATAATACAATTTACCCACCCCAAAGCGGTAAACACAGACGGCCAGCCGGCTAGACTCACTAGATTCCGGGCTCAATTAGAGCCCATGATTGATTGTGTAATAGTTCCGCTTTCCAAGCAACGTCGTCCTTGTTTACCCAGCCAGCTTGCTACCCAGAATTTGAGTCCAAAGCCAGATCAGTGGGGTAGGCGAGCTTGCAGTTGGGCAAACGCGAATTGGGTTCTCGTCTCTTGTTAGCTCGCGCTTGCAATTTGTTTTCAACTGAAACCAAATTAATAGATCCAACGCGCCCGATTGGCGCGCCCGCCAGTCACACTCCAAGCGCCCAGGGCACCTCTGTCACTGAATTGATGACAAGTTTTTAGCTAAGCTAAACCAATTAGCTTATTGGACTTTTTGGCAAGCTTGTCGGGAGCGAAAGTTTTGGGCATTGAGATGGCTAACAGCAGATTTGAGGCGCGAAACTTGGAGCGTCTCAAGTGTCGGCCAACTATCGCGTTTTGGAGGCTCAGCTTGCAACTTGCGAGGCATCAAACACACAGCCACCAAATCCGATTCCAACCATCCAAAGCAAAGTCTCGCTAATGCAATCTAAACATCTTGCACGATCATCAATCATGAACGGCGAGGCCAGCAAACACGCGCTTGGTGGTCGCCAAGATTGCCCAAACCTTGAGGCTTGGTTTGGGAGGGATTTGCGCCCGAGGATAGTGCTCGAGGGCTGCGGCTGCGGCGCGAGGATTGCTCATTTGCTTTTATTGTTCTGTCAGGCGCACGATCCGAATCCATGTCCTTCACTTGGCCGACACTATGGCGCCCGAGTCAACGGTAGCGCCAGCCAGTGTAAACAAGCGGCCCTCTGGCCGAGTTGGTTGAGGAGATGAGAGTCAAATTTCAACACTTGTTTGTTCGTTCAGATCTCTCCATTCAATTTGGCAGACATTCAATTTCGCCACTCGTCCATCCGGGAAGAGCAAGTTCCGACCATTTGGCTTCGCACATGTCCGCCTATTGGCAACTCGCTAGTCCACCGTATTTGCTGTGTACCAAACGGCATGAAGCCCAGTCTAGTTGCTGAATAAAGCACTGGCCAACTCTGCAAGCCATTCATTCTTTCAATCGACACATCATACATCATCGTGCCCCAACTGAGGACTCGCCAACGGTACTTTGCAAGCTGCGAGGCTTCGTTCGAGGCATGAAGCTTTCAACAAACGGGCATCCGGCTGTCGGACAAATCGACAACATGATTATAATGCAATTAGCCGAAAGCAGCGGGATTGGCCGCCAGTTTCGCTCGGCTTGGATGGTCGCTGGCTGGCAGCCGCTTGTTTGGGCCGCTTGGGGTCCCTGGTCAGTTTGGCGGTTTGTTTGCGCCGAGTTTTGTTTTCGATCAATGCAAACCTCCCACGAGCAGAGGCTGGGAAATGGGGAATCGCGCGCGTGGGGGAGGGGGATGCAGGTTTTCCGCCCGGGCCGGACAAGAGCCCCAATGCCCAACGTAGCCCCCCCCCTCACCCGCAAACTTGGACCCCCTTGTTGTGAGCAAACCTCATTACACAACCATTAGCTCTTTCCGGTTTGCCTCTTCCGTGGCCCTCTAATTTTGGGCTGCGATGCTGCCAATCGAACTCCTGCCCCATTGTCTACTCAAGCGTGTTGGCGCCGCTCGGCCCATGGCCTGGCTTGGCCCTCCAAATTTCCAATATTCCAATGCAACTGGGAAGGGAGAGGAAATACTCCTCAGCTAGCGTAACAGCAAATCGGGTTGCCTGTTTGAGAGGAACAAATTTGGTGGGCTAGGATAGGGCACTTGTGCGATCGCCAATGGCTCATACAACGTGCTCGTTCTAAATTCCACAGGGACAAGGAGACTGCAAGATGGATTTGCTCTCCAAAATAGATTCAAATTTCCTGTTTCCTTCGTCTTTCTTGTTTGTCTGTGTTACCTCTTACTACTTTGTTGATGACGACAGTGATGGTTACATTTAATGTGATGGCGGCACTGGATTGCCGGGGTAATTTGGGTGAGAGGACAGAATAAACTGACGTTCGCCGCCGAGTCTCGCTATCAGTTGCCGGATCGGTTTGAGAGTTTTGTATTTGCGAGAGAATAAGAAAAGCAATAATTGGCCAAAAATTGGAGGCGGCAAGCGCTGACGAAAGCCACCGGCCATATACTCGGCGAACTGCGCTTGGAAACTGAATCTAACCTGCGCCTGTGGGCCTTATCTCGAAATTTAATTTCCACCGTCAATCTGGTTGAAGATCTAGGCGTCCATTGATGTATTCACAGATTTGTCGATACGAGAGATAGCTCTCTTTTCACAGATCAGCTGTCATTCATCTGGTTTAAACTCATCTAATGTAGGCCTGAAACCAAACAACATATAGCTTTGTCCCGTGCGTCGCTTGTCGATGAATGTTCGCTTGTGAACAAGATCCCTGGTTTCAGATTCCAGGTTTGTCATTTTATCCTTGTTCTCCTTAGCCTGGAGCGGCTCAATCTACTGAGCAATATTCAGAGGTTCTAGGCAGACAGCATAAATGACAAAAGGTTCCGTATCCTAGTAAGAACGTTACATTCGTGCAAAATGACTAACTGAAGTCAGCTGAAGGAGACAAGCAAACGGACGTACCATGTTTTTAGCGCAAGCCTTGGTCATTTTTATCGTGGCCAGTTGTAATCCTTCAATTTCATGTTCAACAGGTATGGATAGACTTGACGAATCTCATCACTTTAGTCTTTGATTCGCCTCCAGATTCCGCTGACTAATTACGTCTATCAACAACCAAGGCCCTGAGAGACAACTCGACAAGACATGTAACATCCAAGCGGTGGATAATGACCCAGAGAAGTTGGTTTGCGTTTGCAACGAACACTCGTGCGGAGATCTTGATTTTGATTGGCCAACAAAGGCAAACGAAGCGTTTTTAGTTCAGTCCACATTGTCCGGTCGAAGGTTCGAGTCAAGTGACTTAACAAACTTGGAGATAGACCATCGATTTGCTCAGACCAAAGCAACCTACATACGCGTTGATCTAGATAGCGAGCACCAGTCAATTCTTGGCTGGGGAGGAGCTTTCACTGATTCAACGGGTGAGAACCTGAACAATCTATCCAGGAATCTTTCAGTTCGATTGATTGAGAGTTACTATGGAAAAAACGGTTTGCAGTACAACTTCGGTCGAGTTCCGATTGGGGGCACAGATTTCTCGCCGAGGCCATACAGTTACGATGACAGTGATGGGCCCGACTACAATCTTACCCAGTGGTCGCTCGCTGAGGAGGATCACACTCTCAAAATACCCTGGATCAAGGAGGCTTTGAAAATTGCAAAGAGTGCTGGCACTGATATAAAGCTCTTTGGTAGTCCTTGGACGCCACCAATTTGGATGAAGAGCAGTAACAGCTTTGTCCGCGGCCACTTGATCAACGAGGATCGCATCTACAGGAGTTATACAAACTATCTGATGAAGTTTTATGATGCCTACGAGAAGAATGGGATCCATTTCTGGGGGGCCACAGTGCAGAACGAGCCCATCTCTTCCTTCTTACCGTACTTTTATTTTTTTAATAGCTTGCAGTATAACAATGAGGAATACATAAGATTCATTACCAAGTACCTTGGTCCGGCACTCGAGGCTCGTGGATGGACTAAGGACAAGTTCAAGCTCATGGTTGGCGACGATTCTCTTGGATTTGTCAACTTCCAAATCCCAGCCATCTTCCGCAACCCAGAGGTGCAGAAATACGTCTCTGGCGTGGCCTTCCACTGGTACACGAGTGGCAATTTAGTGACCTATGATCACCTCAAGGGCATCTATGAGGGCACAAAGGACAAAGTTGAGTTTGTACTCATGACTGAGGCTTGCAAGGGTTCAGCGAGAGGCAAAAAAGTCGATTTAGGTAGCTGGGATAGAGGTGAAGCTTATGCTCTCGATATAATTGAGGATTTAAATCGCGGAACAAGCGGTTGGATTGATTGGAATATGGCCTTAAATTTGCAGGGAGGACCTAGCTGGGCAAAAAACATGGTCGATAGTCCAATAATAGTGGATGCCGATAAGAACGAGTTCTATAAGCAACCGATGTACTATGCACTGGCACACTTCAGTCGTCTTTTCAAAGCTGGCTCTGTTCAAGTTGACGCCAAGGTGAAAAGAGGTGCATTCGGTATTTTCTCCAAATCAAAGGTGATGGTTGCTGCGGTGGTGAACAGGCAGACCGGACATCTGGTTGTGAACATTTTGAACACCTCGAGAGCAGTGCAAAAGATACAAATCACTGTCGCCGGCTCAAAGGGGCTAGGTTCAAGTCAACAATTGAAGTCGTTCACTGTGGAGGGTAAAAGTGTTAACTCTGTTGTCCTCAAACTCGGCGCCAGCCAGTGATTTGTCTCAGTGGCAAGGTATGGACATTTATTTAAAATGACCTCCAAGTTAGAAAGCTGGGCGCCTTATAGAGCGCCTAAGCTTGGTTCCATGATTACAGCCAAGTTTGAGGTTTGAAGCCACAGAACGAGCTGACGCGCCCTCGAACAGGCCTCAAAAATCACGATACTCAATCCGTCCAATAGATGGACTCTACTCATGTTAATTATTTCGTTGGAAGGATTAAAGATCAGTTGTGGGTGACAGTCGGCAGGAACTTGGTGTGAGTGGCGAACAATATCGATTTAGAGGCGAAGGGGCGCAGACAAACAATGGAGAGACGTGAGAGCGTGTAAAGTTTACACAAGCCAGGATTCGGAGGCCAGTCGTTCGTTGCAGAATCTCGATTGTCTAGCGTGGATTCACGAATCCATGAGCCTATTGCAATGTGATTACATTTTGATGTATTTTCCGGTAGTTCGCTGCTGCGCACGTGCAGTTACGCCAAATATGGCGGCACGCGTGGCGCTACTTTCAAAAATGCGCACAGCAAACAACTGCTCTCCCTATCGGCCGCATTTTCGGGGGTCCCAAAGCAGGCTCTTATCTGCAAAGTTGAGGCTTAGAATAGATGGCCGCGTAGAGATATGCAGCGCTGACCTCGAGATAGTTAGATGGATAGATGGGCGGGCAGATAGAGAGGGAGAGGGAGCGCATATGACCGACGAGGATCCGCTGCATCTCGGACATAATCAGGGAGGCTCGAGAAGGCAGCTGATCAAACGCCATGTCGATCGGTCATTTGCATCCACGCGCTCTCCTATCTGTTGTCATCGCTCGCCCGTTCCTAGTGCCTCCATCTGGCAGCTGCTTCGGCTGGCCAGTAACGCAACCAGCGCTAGCTTTGTGGCCAAACTGAGGGCCCAATCTCGGCCATGAGCAGCCCAGGGGAGTTGGCGTCCATGGCGCGCGCGCTAGCACGAGAGTGCATGGATTGTTGGCTGGCTGGCTGGCTGGATACTTTGATGATGGTTGAAGTTGGAGCAAAGTGGGCTCGAGTTTGTAAGCCGTGCAAGTTGGCTCGCAATGTTTCTGATTGATCACGTCAGCTGCTCGTGGCCAACTAGTGCGAGTCGCGATCGCATTTGCTTACGAAACACAAACTAACTAACAATCAACCATCCGCCCAACTTCTAAAACCAACGACAACAACACCGACCACCAAAAGCCATGAATTACGTTACAAAACTACTGAAGTCGAGCCAGAGCTCAGCCTGCGACGGCGAGTTGCTTAGGATTAAGTGTAATGAGGAATATGTTATTGAGGTGCTTGCAGCCGAGCACACAATTTTACCTGAGAAAGTAAACCAAAACGAGACAAAAGTGAGCAAAGCAGCTGAATTGGTGGCAGCACAAGCGCAACTTGGCGGAAGCCAAGCGGAGGATAATGACGAATCCAAGCGGCCAATTCAAATTTGTCCAGCTGGCGGAAGTTGGAACCGCAGGAGTCAGGATAGTTTTGGCCAAAGTGGGGCAAAAGTTTGCGACCAGCAACAGAGTGTTAGTTCAGCGCTCAATAGGGACACCATATACTCGCTTGTTAGGGCCGAGTGCCAATCGCGAAACTCCTGCTTGCTCGATCTCAGGTGGCCGCGCGCAAACTCGAGCGAGGCCCCAACTCTTGTCGCAAATTCAGCCCCCACTTCCACCAATAGCACTAGCAGCAACGCAAACACAATCACGAGCACGAACACGAACAGCCAGCCGCAATTCCAGGGACTCAAGGCAAACGGATTGAAGCTTTCCAGACTCTTCAACGAGCCTTGTCCGCTCAACAGAAAGCTGGTTGAGATTGTCTACAAGTGTCGGCCTGCAAAGGCGAGCCGAAAGACGATCTGTCGCGGCGCGCAACTCTCCTTGGAGTGTCCGAGCGAGAAGCGGCTGATGGTTTCCTTGGCCGAGTATGGGGCCAGCGCAAACGATAGCAAAACCATCGCCAGGTGCCAAGCAGAATGGGAGCAGCGCTCCTCGTCTGCAACCAGCGAGCCAGTTGCTGGCCCAGCGGAACACCAATCAACTGTTGCCAGCTCGCCTGGCTCGAGTTTAGCGCCGCCGCCGCCGCAGCAGCTGAACCAGAGCTGTCTTGCTAATAGCACGCAGGCAACGGGCGTCCTCGTTTCCAAGTGCCTCTTCCAGCAGCGCTGCCAGCTTGAGGTTGAGCCGAGCGTGTTTGGGGAGCCCAACTGTCCGGCCGGCCACCCCCAGTACTTGCGCTTCGTGTTCGCCTGCATCAACAGCAGCCTCCTCTTGGAGTCGCACTTCTACCTCGAGCTTACGGGCAAACAGGCGGCCCGCCAACAGAGCCCGCAACCCTTCACAAGCTCGAACATCTCCTCCTCCTCGCTGCTTAGCTCGCTGGCCAGCTCGCAGGCGACGAGCGCGCGACCCTCGACGCAGCTCACCTGGCTCACGGCCTCCTCCGCGCCGCCCGCCGACGCGCCCCCAGACTGGACTGGCGAGGCCAGCCAGCAGGCGGACTCTGGCGCGCGCCTCTACACACTTGCGACGGGCGGCGAGGTCAGCGCGCCCGGCCCGCACGGCTGGACGGTGGGCCAGCGCGCTCGCCTCCTCCTCCTCAGGTACCAGTCGCAAGTGCTCGCGCTGGCCATGCTTTCGCTCTCCATGCTCGTGTTTGCCTTCGCCCTTCGCAGTTGCAGGAGCGCAAAGTTGGCCGCAGACTCGCGAAACTCGACCGCCTCCAGCTCCTCAACGAAATCCTCCTCGGGCTCAAAGTCGCTCGCCTCAAGCTCCTCCTCTGCAACCACAAACTCGAGCGGCCTGAACCAAAGCCAGGCAAACGCAAACAAGCTCAAGCACGGCTCCTGCAGTGAATCCTGCTTCTCGCTCGACGACTACAACCTAACTGGCGCCCACTGCGCCTCAAACTCCAACTCGCCCGCCCTTGCAAGCAGCAACACGCCGCTCGAGTGCGCCCACGAAGGCCAAGCCTTCGCGCAGACCTCGCTAAGACCAAAACTCTGGACCGTCTACAACAACGAGCCAAACAGCCTGCGAGCGGCCGCCCACAACAACACGATGCGCCCGACGCGAACCTTCGTTGGCCAGCAGCAGCAGCAGCAGCAGCACCAACAGGCGAGAACCGGCCACTGCTTGCACAACGCCCCAGCCAGGGGGAGCCTCTCGAACGCGGCCGACCTGCTGCTCGCGCTCGCCGGCAGCCAAGCCCCGCGCGCGCCCACTTGGTGCCCCAGCGGCGAACCCCTCAACCAGCAGCACAGTCCCACCGACCGGCTGGCGCTGCTAATCAACCCGCCAAACGGCGCTCCTCACCTTGCATCAGCAGCGGCAGCGCCCGCAAACCAGTGCGCCTATCACCAGTCGCAGGCGCAATACCAGCAGCAGCAGCAGCAGCAACTCCTCTTCGCGCCGCCGGCCATTCAGCTCGAGCTGCCCCAAGTGCAACTAGCAAACGTTCAGCAGCAGCAGCAGCAACAACAACTCCAGCAGGCCAACAACAACCAGCAACAAGCCACAACTGCCCGCCAGTTTAGCACCAACTTCGGCTCAATATCGCAGGCGTGAGCTGAGGGCCTTCAAAACACACACTCCCCTTGCCTTAGTTGGCGCCGCGACCTTTGACTCGCGCGCGCACTCGCACATCTGCAAAGCACGAGTTTTGTGCTCGCACAAGTTTCGAGCACCAACAACTTCCTAGCGCCAGTGCCAGCTAGCAGCTCCAATGAACTCGTAAGCCCCAACTGTTGCATCCCCATAGAGTTTGCTGAGGATGAGGCGCAAAGAGTCCGTTTGTTCGTTAGCTTTCATCTCCTTTGAGTTCAAGTTTGATTGGCAGATTGAGGCAGCAACAGAAGCGGCCGCCTCGTGCGCTATGTTGAGCGCTGCGTTGGGCGCCAGCCGCCGGCGACTGTCTGGCGCCAGCCAGTGTGACACTGACAATTGAGCTCTCACTTGCCCGCTCTCAAACTCTCCCTCTCGCTCGCTCGCTCCCTCCTCCTTGCGGCTCGCCAGGGGCTTGCGCTGAACGTAAGCCGTTGCCGGCAAACAAAGTGACCTGACGCCATTGATCTGAATCCGTCGCGACCCACGACTGCGCTGCGCACGAGCGTCGCCGGCCACTGGACCGCAGCATCTCCCTCAGCTCCCGTCGGTGGCCACAACAAAACTAGAGTGGCCATGAGCTAGGTCAACCATTCAACAGAGAGCCAGCAAAGCAACAAGATGAACCCTTTGCACAACTTCAACGAGCGCATGAGGAGCCTCACGGACAAGGCCAACCTCTATCTCAAGCAGCGCGGCTTTCAGGTTGCCCAGCGTAACGGCCAACGGATCTCAGTGATCTCCTGGATGGACTCTGAGGTTGATGTTGCTCAACAGAACGAGGTTTTCGTTGGCAAGATTCCGCGCGACTTGTTTGAGGACGAACTCTTGCCTGTCATGGAGAGAGCTGGACGAGTTTTCAAGATGCGACTAATGATGGACTTCAGCGGCACCAATCGCGGCTTTGGTTTTGTCAAGTACATGACCCGAGAGGAAGCAGCACTTGCCTGCTCCCTTCTCAATGAAACCCTCATCCGCCCAGATGCGCCGCCCATAGGTGTCCTGCCCTCATTCGACAACAAGAAGTTGTTCTTTGGCAATTTACCCGCCAAGTGCACTAGAGAGAAATTGCTCGCCGATCTGAAGCAGATCCTCACCGACGTGGAGGATGTCAAGATGTCAGATTGCGCGCCCAATAGCGACCGCCGCTTTGCCTTTGTCACATTCAAAAGCCACGAGGCAGCCACTCAAGCTCGCCGCCTACTCGTTCCAGGCAACGTCAAGCTGTTTAATCGCATCCTCACCGTCGACTGGGCTAAACCCTCCAAGCCAGCAAACTTTCCGGATTTAAATAACAACTACAACAGTAACCACCTCGCCTTCAACGAAAACAACAGTCTCACTCCTAGCGGCTCGAATACCGACAGCAGCCTCAGCTCAATCGATCTCCTCAAGCCAATAGATCCGGCAAACGTTATCACTATCTGCAACATCAAACCAGGCATTGCCGATCTCAATCAACTCAAGCGCATCTTTGAACTAGCCGATCGACTCAAAATAGTTGACATCCAATCAACTGGACCCGGATCCATCACAATCGCTTATGAATCAAAAGAACATGCCGATCTAATGCTAGAATCTCTCGTCCTGTTGTCATGCTGCTTCGACAAGTTGGCCGTCCCGAACCAGGCCCTTCTAGCTTATCGTTCCTACATGCAATACGATCAATTTGGAGCAAGACCAACTTTAATTTAGAACTCCAAGAAATCTTTTACTCAATTCAAACTATCTCAAATCTTGGAAGTGATTGTCCTCGCAATCGATTGCTTTGCCAGGCTGGCCGTCACCGGGATTCCCTTGATTGCCTTTTGAATTAGGCCACTCTCTTGGCGCTCTGCTTTAGTCTGTTCCTCAACATGGTTCAATATCTCATTCATGTTTGTCTCCAGAACCATACCGCCCATCACGAGTTCATTGAGTATATGATGCACCTTATCAACATTGAATATAAGATCTAATTCGCATACATTCTCAAAGCTCTTATCTAATGTTTCCACAAAAACTTGTATCAAATCCAAAATACCGAGCTCGCTTTCCGATGAATCTACGCAAAAGACAAAATACAATGTAGCATAATGTCTGTAAATTATCTTGTAATCTTCGTCACCAATTAAACTTGAAGTTCCGTGAATACGTGAGATTATTATCGAATGAAACATTAAATCCGGTTAGTGATTGCCCAAATTTCTCGGAACAGTCTAGTGAGGCCTAGTTCTACTTACGTCCCGCCTTCGAGGAAATTGCATACGTCGTCGTCCCGGCGGGAAACGAGCTGGAAAGTCTCTCGGATTATTTGTTGTTGTACTTCTTCCGTGTAGTGATGATAGAACTTGCAAAGACGGGGTTTACCGTGGTTGTTGAATACTAATATCGTCCTGATCATCGTCCAACTGTGGTTATCTGTAATACAGGGAATTATCAGAGGCAATAAGATGCAGCTGGAATATTTGACTCGAGAGTCATCGATAAATTGGTTTACAAGAGAAGTTTAAACATATAACTGATAGTTGGACAAAATTTTATGCGGATCAATGCATCTAACTGGGAAAGCAGCTGATTCATGTGGTTTGTATTTGTAGCCAAACCTTGCACATAGCCATCAACGCGTAACTCGAGAGAGTAAACATCATCTATACTTTTCTATTAGAAACAACTAGAACCAAGAGAAATGATGTCACCTTACGAATTAAATTGTACCACCCTCAGAGTTGGCCAGTATGTTTGCCCGTGGCCCTTGATTGATCCAGATACTCAGCAACCAGCCAATTGCACCATTGACAACACTGCGCCTCTCATTTGTCGCTTAGTAGAGGGGCTTAAGTGTCGAGAATCCTCCGGAATCAATGATACTCATTTTATTATTCAACAACCATGTCAATATACAACAGGACATTCGTTCGAGACGACACTCCTACTGGCAGTCTTTTTAGGAATGTTCGGTGCTGATAGATTCTACCTGGGATATTACGCGCTTGGATTGCTCAAATTTTGCACATTCGGTTTTATGCTAGTTGGTCAGCTGGTCGATATCATCCTGATAGCAACTCAGGTTCTCAGACCGGCGAACGGATCCTATTACCTCGTCGACTACTTTGGACCAAGAATGAACATAACCGGCTACAGCTAGGATTAAAACAAAACAATTGACACAATTCCATGTTAGGTTGTGTTTTACAACACCACTACACAGTCATCTTCTTTAGGCCACCAAGAACTTTGAACAAACGTTCAGTTTTCACACTAGGATTTGCTAATAAATTGTTATCGCCTGAACACACTTCAGGTAACTTTAATTTGGCATTGCGTAACTACAGGGCTTTTTACATGACATGGCTTAAACTTAGTGCACTGTGGCAACTTTACTTGTGGCAATCTCTCTCGTCATCCTGACTAGAACAATCATATAAACCATCACAGATTCGGGACCAAGACAGGCATTCGCCGCTAGAGCATCTAAAGCGATTACATGTATGGCTCTCAGGCTCAGGTAAGCTTAGCGAGTTGAGTGCACTTCCACTCGAGCTATTACCCTCCGCACGCATAACAGGGTCAAACTTAGGATCTGTTGATGGAGATGAGTCGATCTGTTAGGATTATACCCGCAGGGCTTTTAAAATGTTGAAATTCACCGAGTTACTCACTCATTGTATCCACAATCCAGTCAATCTGACTAGATACCGTTGTGAACAGCTGCTTGCTTGAGTCAATCAGCAATTCCTGAGCTTTGATTTGAACTCCAATGACAGTCCACCTAGATCTGGCCATGCGAGATTTTTCGATCTGTCAATATGAGTGCTCGAGCTAGCTTTGAATTGAACCTGAACGCTCGGCTTACCTTATTCGAGACGATTGAGATGTCGGGCAGATGAGAACACGTGTAGCATCATCTTTGATCTGTTGTTGGCTGTTAGATTTGGCTAATTCCGACAGACATATCAGATCCTCAGATCTTCCGCCCAGGTATTCCTCTCTAAGACAATCTCTAAGTTTGTAGAAAACAACTTTGCTCAGCATTAATTCTTGCGTAGGCGGAGGTGAGCTTGCAAGCGGTAGGGTAGCCGTTACACAATCCTTGTACGCCTTCTCTTGCTCTAGATCGAAGGTCTTATTCATCACCGATAGAGGTAAACAAATGGGCCTATTCAATGGACTGATCAATGATGAGGAGATGCGTTAGCAATCTTTTTGTCGCTAAAGAATGACAAAATCTAGCACAGTAGCTCACCTGAACCTGACTGGTTTCTCCAATTTGGCTAAAACGATAGAAGATTCAATCGAACTATTACTGCTCGAACCATTCCTCTGAATGAGAATATCCTTGATGTGTCTCCTATTTGATTCAATGGATTTGTAGTCGTCGTTTCCGTAGTGCTCGTAGCTAATCTCAGCGGTCCAGCCGTTTTCTTCGTCTCTCGATAGAGACTTATTTGCAAAGCACTCGCTCGACGAAATCAACCACAGCTCATCAATCAAGTATCCGTGGCAAGATAAAGAGCCCAGCCAGTATAATTTAACCTGTCGAAAGATAGTCGAGATACGATTAGATTCAATAATCTCATCAGCCAGGGAAACTCACTAAAGTAAGAGGCTTACCAGCCAAGGAAAGTCGTTTATGACTACTCCATCCTTCCGTCTCGCCAGGTTGTTTTGATCAATGGTGCTGAAAGAATCCTGACCACATTCTGTTGGAGGAGCGTTGTGTCAGTTGAATCACAATTGAGCAGCTCCAGATGCAGCTTGAGAGACAGGAAAAGTTTTCATGTACATACCAAAACTGCCACACTTAACGAAGACAGTTCGTTGCGAGGGACAATCGGGTGAAGTCGAAACCTCAACTTCATACTCATTTGTAACAGATTTATATGATCCAGCTGAGGCGTCGAATCTAAGAATGGGTTGGCAGTTGAAGTTGGATGTTAGGTGAAGTCAAGTTGCTTCGGCTGAGCACTTAAATTATAACGGACTGAACTTACACTTTGTCGCGTCTATCAGAGTCGCCAGCAATCGACAGTCTGTGGTATAATTTTGATGTTTTTATCAAGTTCAAACCGTCCACTAAATTATGATGATTGATCTTCACCGAGACCAAACGCGAAAAGGATTGAAGACTGCATGCATATTGACCAATAGTGTTGATTTGTCTTATGAGCTCCTGATGCTTCTTCATCAAGTTGAATTGATCAGTACTTAAATCTCGCACACTGCTCGCTGGCCCTGATCGAGCTTCCGGTCCCATAAAGTAGTCTATACACATAGGAGCTAGAGAACCTCTTCTATTTAAATAAATAATTCCAGCTCCGTTGCTAAAACTTAACTTGTTTGATTGACTATCATGCTTCAACAATGAAACGCAATCAAGCTCATCTGATTCATCATGGCAGTCGATAAAATCATCGCAGATTTGTGTATAGTTCAGACAAGTGTATGTCAACTTTCCCTTGGCTCTGCAACCATAATATTGGCATCTGAAGGAATAATTTTGAGCGTTAGTTAGATTTTCACCCAAAATTTGTTGCTGAGTTTGATTTCGCTCATCTCGCGCCGCTTGAATCCGATTGCCGAATCTATCCACATGCTCCTTGTTCAAACCTGATACAGAATTTGATCCGACATAGAATCTAAGCTCAGCTCCGTCAGTTGTGACAGGCGGATTAGTTGTAGGTGATGGATTGATTTCATCGTCCTCGCCATTTCCAAGAAATAGTTTCTTTCGAACTAATAGCTTTTGGTCGACACCTTGCCCAGTTGGTGATCTCTCAGGTCTGCTAGTCAAGACATCGCTGGAGGCTGCCAGATTACTGTCTATGGGTGAGATGGTATTCAATGCCTTCAAAGTCTCAAAAACGAAAGGTCCCTTTGTTCTTTTGGGCTGCACCTCGATTGGATTCGAAGCCTTGATTCTAGCAATTGGATCAAGCTGGTCCAAATTGTTCAGAATCACTGGCGGTATAAGTGTTGTACCTCGCGCGTTACCCTCAATTTTGTCTGTCGTGATCATGAAATCGTCAACTATTCGTGTGTTGGAATCCATATTTAGGCTAGACGTAGTCGAAGTTGAAAGAGTTTGTGTGAGAGAGTTCAAAGCTTGGGATTCACCTTGACGCATACGTGACATCCGATGAGATTCGAATTCATTGCCACTGCCGATACCAGAGCTAATGACATAGGTGTTTGAGAGCCGATTGTTGTTAGTCCTCCTAGGAGGGCTCTGCGCTTGGTCTGATCTACCAGTTGGTTTCAGTTGACTTTCTAGAATTGCTGTTGACATGGCAAACGGTGATTGAGATCCTTGATTTGATGGTACATTGATGTTTGGGGGTGGCCTTTCAGCAGCTAGTAGAATCGGTGAGTTTGGCCTTCTTGGTATAGTTCGATTGCGACCATGGGTTTCATCTGTGGTGCTATTCGCTGTTATGTTCAGAGGTATTGGTCTCCATTGACTGCTGAAACTTGATGTTCCTGGTCGCACCTGATTACTGTGCGCTGATGACGCGAAACCATTTGATTGCTGGCGTTCGAGTTTAACTAACGCCGACCCTGATGCTTCCTTGCGCGGGATTAACGGCGCAGTCACTCTGGATGGTCCTTCTGTGGTTAATTCAGTAGTGGAGGTGGTTGGAGGAGTTGATGAGGTGGTTGTTGTATAATCGACATTCGATGCAGCCCGATGATTGTTCAGACTGTCATCAGGTAGTTGCAAATTTGTAGTTCGCACAGGTGGGTTCGCAGTCGTGGATCTTGTTAATTCGATGGTTGTTGGTAGAGTTGGCGCTATTTGGTCTGCATTGAAGTTGTAAGCCTCTTGAGTTTTGTTCTTGTTCTGTTTCAAGTTAACGAGGGTGAAATTTTGGTTGACAGTTGATGTGGTTTTGTTGAGCGTTGAATCGATGGTAGCCAAAAAATTGTCAACAATCCTGATTCCCTTGCTGTTTATCAGAGTTCCGTTAGTTGAGTCATTCTTCACTATCGACGGCGAATTCTCGAGCACTTTCTTTGGTTTCTGATGCTTAATAGTAGGTTTAACCGTGCGCTGTCCGCTAGAGGTCACGTTTCGTTGACCATTACCGTGTGGCTTGCGCTGCTGTTTCTCTGGCCTAGATTGTGGCGCTCTTACTGCCGCCTGCGTTGAGTTGATGGTTGTCGTCGAGATCTGACCTTCATTGCTTGGCTGCTGAATGTCTCTGTTCAAAAGTATGGCAGAATCTTGCTGTCGCGACGGGATCGAAATGATTGAGCCTCCTTGTTTCAGGTGCGGCGATATCTTTGGCTTTTGAGAGGACACTTGTTGCGGCGTCATAGTTGATGACTGAGAAGGGAGTGTTGTTGCTGCTTCTGTGCTAGGTGTCTGGGAAGGAATTCTTGTGGTGGATGATGAATTTGCTAGAGCATGTGTTGTCTCAGAGTTGTCGGAACTCAGAAGAGGCGTTTTGTTCCAGTCGAGGACATTTGTGCCAGAGACGTTGTTTTGGCCTCCCCCAACAGTCGTAATTGTTATCAACCTTTTGGGATGAGATTCTGATTTTTCAATTTTTAGGCTAATGTTCCTCTTATTACTATTGTTAAGCGCGTCATTCCACAACTTTTCAACTGAAAAATCCTGGACTGGTCGTCGGCTCGAAGGCTGAACCTCAACATTATTCGGCTGACGACTGGAGAAGTCAATCTTCTGATACGGAGCCACCATCTGCATCACAACTGTTTCGTTAACAATTCTACTCCTTTGGTCTGAGCCCTCTCTTCTACCGCTTTCTGCATTGTCTGGTTTAGGAAGAGGAGCAAAGAGAGTGATATTTCTCTCTGTAGTTGGTGCTTTGTCATCAGAATTTTTAGAAATATTGATATTTGATCGCTGAAGGCTGTTTTGGCTGACAACCGGTTGACCAGATACCAACTGAACCACCCTCTCCTTGAGGGCACTTGCCTGGGACTCAACACTTGGTCTGGGTTGCGCAGTTTCTCGTGCGTTGCTTGATCTATTTGTAATCTCAAAGGGCCCGTTCGCTCTCGACAGCGATGGCCCGTTTGTGGTTACAGGTTTTCGCTGCTGAACATTGATCAGAAATGGCGATTCTTGCTGATCTCTCTGCCGGTTTTGTTCCACACTGTTAACTGTGGTCGGAACTGGCCTAGTAGCGTTCTCCTTATACCCGTAGAGGGTAAACTTTTTTGTGCTGACGCTGATCTCACCTGCACCACCTCCGGATGCAGCGTTCTCAGTTGTTGATTGCCATGCAGGACGAGGTGTTGATGATGGTGTAGGTGTGGTTGAAGAGTTCGGCAAACTCTCAGTGGTGGTCAGTGAGACATCGTACTCGGCCAGGTTCTTACCCGATCCAGTGGCGACCATAATGGCCGAAGATGCAGTCGTTATGAATTGGGATGCGCGTAAGTTGTCGCTCATGGACTGCTGCTGGAGAGCTGCATTAGCGTCCACACTTGAGAGCATATCAAATTCAGGAGTTACTTGGATAGATTGTAGATCGATTGATTCAACAATTGGCATCAGACGACTGATTTGGTCATCGAAAGATCTCACATGGTCACGCTGCGTGGATGGTCCGCTCTTGGATTCAACTCGGTTAGTAGCCTGCGATGATCTTGTTTGGCGCTCGGATGTTTCACTACGAAACGAGGAAATAAGTTGCTCAAAACCTGAATGGAGTGTTTGCTGTGTGAGTCTAGGTAAGAATTGTTTATCAAGACTTTCATCGGGCGACTTTCGCTTCATCAGTTGAGTATCACGCATTAGAGTCTTCTTGTTTATGAACAGACGGAAGTATACCCACAAACTGCCTTGCTTGAATGAATATACCTCGCATTTGACTAGATGGTTTGGATAACTCTTGAGCAAAGCCTGTGTTCTATCGAAAGCACCCCTCAGAATTGTTTCATATTGTTGCTGCTTTGCTAGGAATTCTTTTGAAGTCCGATTAGATAGTTGATCCACAAACGAGTCCCCTTGAGTTTCAACCTTCAGTCTTCCGCTCAACGGTGTGAGGTTAGTCTTGCTTGAATTGATAAGAAAGTTCAAATAGGCGCTCAGCCCTATGACACATATAAATATCAACAATAGTATGATAAAACAGGAAATAAAGAGACATTTTTTCGAACAGCAATTCCTGAAGAAGGCATTCATTCTTAAGGCTGAATTGGCAAAAGCTGATGATCCGAGTGATGAATCCGATGATAGTGGGTATTGGTGACTATGTGTTTGATGTGCATGGTTTGCATACGATTGATGCATCGCATCTGTTTGTGGTGTCTGGGTTACGAAGTAGGCACCTGCTTGGCCTCCTAACTGCCCAACACTGCCACCACCTAGATGCTGCGATGACGAATACATGCCTACAACTGTGGATTCATTTGCACTCCACTTCTTATGCCGCCTCTTTCTAGCATCACCCGGATTGTGAGCAAAATTAATCCGATTTAGTTGCTGGTCGGTCGATGATGCACAAAACAAGAAGCCACAGAAGATGCTGAATAACCAACTAAAGAAGCCCGGCTTTTCTCTTCTTGAATTAGCTCTCTCTTGGTTCAACAAAGTTGGTCGGCACTGCTCGCTTGAACTAGTGCTATCGAGAATAATTTCACTCGTTGAGCCTTTCGCGTTTCCGGAGTTGAAAACGAACGCTCGCCTGTCAGTTGCACAATTTTCAATTGCACTTGTGGTGAATAGTAGCTCGCTGTTTGAATTAAGAAAGCTCTCGTCAGATGCGTATTTACTTATGCTTATCGGGTTGTTCAAGATCTGATTTTGAATCAAGCTCAGTTCATGGGTGAACTGGTGCGTTTGATGATCTGCAATGTCTTCTGTTTGAGGCTGGTTTGCTTGATCGGGGTAATTATTTCGAGACCTTTGATTCAGCACAAAAGCCCGCTGACTTTCTTCTCTAAGGCGAGCAGCAATATTATTCAATTTAGCGTTATGACTACCCCCAATCCCACATATGTGTCTTGGATGCGAGCTTCTTGAACAAGACAGGTGATGATCAATGCGCTGGGCGTCAAAACTCTGAACGCCTTCTTCGCTGTAATGTTTATGTAGTTGGTTACGGCTGCTGAAGTGGCACTTATCTAAACCGGATGCAGGGCACTGGATGTCATGGATAATGTCTAGATGGGGTCTATGTTGGTGAAGGATATAACTTAATGCATCGTCTTCATCTGAGTCTATCAGAGTCTCTTCTTGAGGGGCGTAATTTGGAATTTGTAAGTTAGCTGAGTTATGGCCGCACAGACTTGTAACAATTTTACCACCATCATCGACCCTTTCTCTCCGAGTGCTGCTGAAGTTTAGTTTACTAATGTCGGGAGTGTCAAAACCTCTATTAGAAGTGACAAAATCGTTGTATGCATACAGGTAAGAGTTACCCTGGTCCACCTGATTGGAGCTGCGCGAGCAACTGAAAGATAGGTTGCTCTCTGGCAAAGAGGTGTTGTTAGGGCCACTTTTCTGTATTTGTGCCTGCTGCTGAAAACCGCTGCCAGCTGCACCGTCTCCCGATTGATCTAGTTTGTTTTTAGACTGTTCTTCCAACTGTTGCGACTTTTTCTGGCGTTGTACAAATTTACTATGGTGATTCAAGACATTTGCTATCGACTGGATGGGATCTGTTTGTTGCTTAGTTGGACTTTGGTCCAAGTCAACGACGGATTTTTGATTCCTGTTGCAAGTGTGTTGAGGTTGCTTTAGTTGGTGTCTCCCCTTATCTAGTTGCTTCCACAGGTCCATAGCTTGCCAAAGTTGGAGTCGTTGCGTTGCTATTCAAAATCAATGTTACAGAGCAGTCAATTTCCTCGCAACCTTTCATGGCTTCCATACCTCTTCGGATAGATCAACTCGATTGAAAAGGGACCCTTGCGTATCGGTAACCCGCGATGGTGGTCGCTGGAATTTCGGTTTATAAGAAAGAAATTTAGGTGAAATTAACTTCTCCTTGTATCGTCTTGCGCCTGTTGTTTTATATTTCGCGTTATCATTTGATTTGATTAGAGCTGATGAGCTTGTTTGCTCGAAGAAAAGTTCAGCAATAACAAGTTCTCTAGCTGGTTTGCAATCTAATCCGTTGTAACAGGTAGAGCGTTGAATCTTAGAGAACTGTTTGCCAACTAAACATAATGCTTTCGACAGGTAGCAACCTCTAGTGATTGTGGGATAGAAAGTTGGCAGACTTTTTGAGTTGGCTAGAGATTAGTATCCATGGGATTGATTACGATTGGCCAATGGATTGATTGATTATTCATCGTGTGTTCTAACCGTCTGTGGTCATAAGAATGCCAACGCTAGTATAACTTGAATCCTCTTCGTCTAGCTTACAATAAAGAAGATGGGCTGTTCGCTTGAGCCTCCTCAATTTGATTATCAATCTAAATTGATGTCCGGACTCTTTAGTGCTCGGAAACCTGTTGCGGTGGTTGCTATTCTGAACGTCAACCTCCTTATTTGATGACCGGCAAGAGATTTCAAACTCGATATTAGCCTCCGATCTGAACTCAATGTCTTGTCGAATCGCCGCCTGATTCACTCTTGCTGATGTCTTGTAGCCGGTGAACGTATCTCAAAGGCAGATTTATGGATGCTAGTGGTGCAGTATTAAAGAGAAAGCTGCGGATAATGTCGTAAAATCTCTGCACTACTTGCAAATGTCATTATCCGTTTGGGACTCACTCGTCAGCTAGATAATGCAGTTGTGTCCAGTTTCTTTCAAACAGTCGCTTTGCGCCACTCGTTTAATGACAGTATTCAGTATACAGCCGAGTGGGCTGATTTAGCTGCAGTTTATTGAGGGGATAGGTTTGGAGTAGAAGATTGCAAGTAATTAGTATTTCCGTAGCCATTAGCTATGACAGCTGACCTTTGGTGAGTGAAAGTGTAACTCAGATTTACAGGTCTCTCTTCAAATCGTCTCGAGTTTATGAAAGTTCGCTTAGAAATGGAAATTTTTAAAAACCCAGCACGCGCGCCATGCGCAGAGAATGGGGTTTTGATCCAGTATCTGGTTGCGCAAAATGCGCCCGCACATCGGTTATAGTTGGCCCTATGAGACCTATCAATGTTCGCTCCCGCAACTTTATTCGCTACCCATATTGAACATCGCATTCACCCCAACAAATCGAGCAGCAACGCATGACTCCTTGTGAAGATGGTAGATCCTCCACTCTCACCTCGATCTTTTAAATGAGCGAATAATCAAGCACTTTGACTGATCGGCATTGCAAAAGATAATGCTTGAATTGCCTCATCCGAGAGCCCCTTTTCCACTTCCAAATCAGAATGAACAACCCCTTTTCTAGCCCTCACTCATCCAGATACAAATATGGGGGTCTTGTATCGAGCCGATGCACCACCAGCATTCAAATCGCTTTAAAATATTCCAACAAGCAAGCGATGCCCTCAGGAGTTGGAAGGACTCGCACATTTTTATAAAGACATCCTCTCTAGACCTGGTAGGACAATCGCCAACGTTGGACGAGGGCAGAAATCTGTCAAACGAGAATCATTTGTCTTAAACCAAACTCGTTGGCTATAGCAAAGATTTCATCCTCGGCTCTCCTCCTCCACCTCGCTGCTCTGGCCAGTCCATTTTTATTCATCTTTGACGAGAGCAACACAAACTGATAGACGCTAACATATAAATACGAGGGGGCTGAAATATAAACGAAAGGCACAACAACAATGGCACAAATTTCTACGCAACCTATTAGCAAGTGACCAAGAGCAACATCGTTTGCAGTCTCTAACGTTGAATTGAATAGCAAAGCAAAATTTCTCTCCTCCTGAGAGGATGGCTAACCCAGCTAGAGAAGAAGGAGGTGAGGCAGTTGGACGAGAACGACATAGGAGGGGACAGTGAGGGCTTCAGATGGAAGGGGTTTCAATTAATAGCAAGACGAACGTTAATTGTGCATGTCCGTCCATCCACCCGAACGTAAACTAACTAGCCAAAGCCTTGCAAGCCAATGCAGTGCCACTTAAAACCTGAAAGCTTTCTCTCTTCCCTTCCTTCCCTCCCTTTCTTCGAGCCGGAGGGAGCAACCGGTAACGATTGCATACAAAAGAGAAGGGGAGGACGACCATTGCAAATGCTGTTAACAAGTCTACTACTCAGACTAACAAGTGATGGTGTTTGTCTGTTAGCAACGATTCATGGGCAGAGTGAAAGGTAGAGATTGAGAGGTAGAGAGACAGAACGAAAGAGGAGGGACACTGGCTTCGGGAGGAAGTGCGCGCCTATCCAACACACGCAAATTGGAAGAGGAAGATCTCGTCAACTCTCTTCCTCGTCTTCACTCTCTTTCTCTCCCTCTCAAGTCTGATCATCAGAATTATAACCAATAGAAGAGGGGCTAGCTTATACGATGAATCATCACACATGGACATAAAAGATGACGGAAAACTGACCAACAAAACCTCATCATGCAGCCTGATGGAACAGCATCATGAGCATGGTATCTCGCAACGTTGATCGAACAACTGGCGATAGGCTGTTGGTTTGAACGGCGAAAAGTCAATCAGCGTATGCCTAGCCCCCTGAAGGTATTGTACATGCATTCAATATCGGCAAACAGACGTGTACCCAACCCGCTGAAGTCTCTCTGAGATAGTGATCCATAACGAACTGCTAGACCTATGAGCTCCTCTTAGTTTGTTTGAGGTAGACTTTCACTCTTCTGGATCATCGACGAAAACGAGTCAGACGGCCAGATCAAATGAATCGGAACTAACTGAGAATCGGAACTGGTTAGTGATGTAGTTGATATTTGGAATGAGCTCTTGAGCAAACTGGTCACTTGACTAGGCTTGCACCGGCTGACATTTATGTGGCAAAACAACCGTGTGCCTTCAAGTTATGTTTCTCATCCCGCCGCTCATCTGCACACCGTCATTTCCGGCAAGAATCTGGCCGACCACAGTTAACATCAGTTGTTAAATTCGCAATTGTGGCTTCAAACGCTTGACCAGCTATTCAAACATACCGGATCCATTACTCTTGGAAGTAAGCGATCGGTTGCGTTGAAGCTGAGAGTCATGTCAGACTAATCAGCGAAAAGATAGACGGAGGAAACAAGCGTAAAATTTGTTGCGATTTTAGACAGATAGAAAAACCTCCCCATGAGTCTCAACTTTCTCTGGCAACCCTCATGGTCTCTTCCTCAAGATAACAGGAACTGCCGTTAACCGATGACTGATCTTTTTCTATTATACTTTCAAAGATAATCGATACATAGTGAGTCAACAGGGGATGTAGGGAAGGGAGAGCAAAATTTTGTTCCCTTTGGGATGCTAGGGATGCCTTAACTGTCACGTTTTACTCAAAAACAACAGCTTTTGAGTACCACCACTCTCAATACCACTACCCATCTAACCGCTAGCTCAAACAATCGATTCAGCTGTGGATAAGCCGAGAATTGAATGTGCTAATGAAAGAGGACAAGCCAGATTCAGCCAACGTTGCTGGTCAGCGGGGCTAGCAGGCTAGCAAATAGAGGGTGAGCAGACGCACAAGCAATGTAGTCAGCAACAATCCGTGCGAGCCTATGAGAACAAACTGAATGTAAACAACGGGAAAAGTTTGCGCAGAGACTCTCTGCTCAAGCTAGACTGAGCGCCAGCTAGACAGTCCAGCGCTTCATGATGGCTTCGCTTTGACCAAGACGAAGATGCTAGAGAGTTCTCGGCGCTAGTTTTCATATAATGAGTGGTATGGGCGCATGCTAGCTGGGGGGGGGGCGAGCTAATGGTCTTCGGGCCACATACACTGGGTGCAAGGTGTTTCACGTCCATTAGACTGGCGGTCGGCCGTTCGGTCGGGTTTGAAAAGTAACAACAGAAACTACAAGGGCTAGAAACTACTGGCATCAACAAATCAAAATCCCAGAATCCTGTAATCATGTTGCGTTGCACGAACTCTCAATACTTTGAAGAGCCGAATCGCAATCTCCCTTCCTCTCCCGACGATAAGATGTATCTCTTGCTAGGTTATGGAATTGATTCTTTGAGATTCTCTTTCAGGGAACTTATACAGAGACAGGCTTTCGAGTTGACTCGCCCGCTTGATTCACTGCTCGAGGATTGCGGTCTATTCCAAGCGCCTGCGTTTTGTCTTTAGAATCCTGACTCGCATTTAGAAGGAGATGCGAAAATCCTCTTAACTCAGCATAGAGTACCCTGTCTTCTTGTTCATCATCAAACAAGCAGCAGGTAACCAATTTTTGTGGGTTAAGATGAATAGAAGGAAAGAGTTGATCGAGCATTGAGCCAGCTGGCAGACTGGCCAGTCCGTCACTTCGTGTGCGGTTCAATGGTTCGAATGATGGCCGCTCTCTAAGATCGGCAATCCAAGCCAGCCAGCCCTAATAGCCCTACCTGGCAGCTTAGTGGAAGAGGAAAAGAAACGATCTGCGCGTAACTTTTACGATGGTACAAACTTGAATTTGCAGACGCAAACATCTTGGAGGTTTTTTGGAGGTGAAAACTCGTAAGAGGGGCTTGGATTTTAGGATTATCAATTAAAAGGAACTCTAAACTTTCCGTTAGATTCATCTCTCTTGAGGGTCTAAGCAATCAAGCCTCTCCTTCAAGGATCTTCGAAAAGAGTGGGCTCGAAAGTAACGCTTGATAATAATAGCGCACGTCACCTAAATAAGAATAGGAAAGCTGGAGAAAAAGTGAATTTTAGAGCAGAGAGTTTTTCGCTGGGCACAATTAACTCAGCCTAATCTTAGTGGTTAGGTTCAGGCCGTTTAAACGGATTAGCCTATGACTTTATGGCACGCACGTTTGTGGTTCCCATTGAATGGACGAAAATCAATCGAAGACAGGTTCCAACCATAAAGGTTACCAATTATCTTCAAACTTGAGATAGAGAGAGAGGAATCGGCGCTAAATCGGTGTTCAGGATATCCCCTCTTGCCCCCTTTCTACAGACGTAACCGCTTGCCTCCCAGGCATGCTGCTAAGCTGCGATTGAGCCACCAATAAGGCCAAGGTATTAAGGCGGAGGAAAAAGTTGGTTTTGGAGGGAGGGAGAGAGCTGACCCTTTTGTGAGATATTATACAATGGCCACACACATGCACGCAAAAGTGTTCATTTCAAGTGTGGTCCAGTAGTTTGAATTGAGTGACACAACTGTTTACCTCGAGTATAGGCATACAACTTTGCTAAGTCTTGTCTAAATATTGATACTCGCATATAGCGAGTGCGCGCAGGATGGCCGAACGCTCTCACATAGACCGATAGTTATCTCTCTGAGAGGTACCGAGCGAGGTGAATCTGCTCGGAAGCTCCACTGACACTTCTAACTACCAAGAAAACTATCGCCCTGTGAAGGGCGAGGACCATGGTAAATTTGCTGGTCGAAGACAGCGACTGCACATGATGAATCGAGGCTGGTCAAGAGGATCGACGTGCATGATTTTTTTAATGGTTACGATAATCATGCAGGTACGAAAGCCCTCACACGGTACGAAAGTATGATCTAATTGGAGCTCACCAAACTACTGAGACTATTGCCATCAGAACCGAGAGTCTGGGGAGAGAGTCCTCAGGGAAGACGAAAATCTGAGAGATCTTGCTGGAAATGGATCGAACGATAGGACAGCAAGCCACCAATTGAATTTTTGCGAGCAGCCGTCTCTCTGCTCATTGTGCTTAGGCCACGCTCTCGACCCTAAATTTAAATGGATACTTACTGGCCACACCGCTAAAGATTCCAGTAATGCACTCGCTAGCCATTACCGCTGCACCTACTGCCATCGAAAACGGGACCTTACCCACAAAATGATACATTCAAACGAGGGAAATTGCTCTAGTAGTTAAGGCATAAGCTCGCCAGTGAATAGATTCATCAGATTTTTCACTCACCAGTCTCCGTGAACTCTGGCAGTCAGGTTAGTCTAGTTGGGTGAGACGATGGCACAATATAAAAGGCCTCACCCACATTCAATTCAAAGTAGTCCATACTAGGCGCTTCGCTGATTGATGAACGCACCGGCAATCGTCTGTTCAAGATAGACGTTGGCGCCAATCGAAAGGGTACAACAAAGGCATCACGACTTAAGCAAACCAAAATTTGCATCATCCCAGGAGTTTTCGTCGCAACGATTCCGGCCTGAAACTTGAAGAGGGCGGGAGAGAGCGGATGGATTTGCTGCAAAGGTACATTTGCCTCCAAGGCAATGGATAGATCCGTTTTATAGCCAGGATAACCGCAATACTTCAGCCACTAACTGGGCCAAGTCGGGCGTATAAAGTGAACATGGTAATCAACTTAGCTTGAGGCCTAGCACACCAGCAAACGTCGGTGCCTGCGCGACTCTATTATTAATTATTTTATGTCCTCTTTCATGTCGTGAAGGCGTCCGAGATCGAGACTCATGCGTGCGATGAACTTATGTCTGAGCACCCCAAATCGCTTGTACAACTTTGAGACTGGCCAGTTAGTGAGCTAACTAGACAACCATGGCGACGCTTGCAGCTCACCTCTTTACCCATGTCAAGCCCTCTTTCAGCCTAACAAACATCGACCAGCTCTGGTTTGTTGAGTGTAAGTTTCACGCGGTGAATGCAAATGAGAGTGCGAAGAGTGACAGATGATGGACGGCGAGCCAGTTAGTATCAGCCTGCTAGCTACAGGTAACGTAACAGCAAATACTGAAGCGCCGAGAGGCAGTTTCATCATGCTTGCCAGTTAACGGGCCAGTGCCCATTCTTACCTTTGTCTCTTGGATTTTTGATAGCAGGCAGGCTGATTGACTGGCGTCTTGCCCGAATCTCGAACCTGCTAACTAGTTGCATTGCCTTCGGCAAACACATCAGAATGTGATCGATGATGTTCGTGTCTCTCGCTTTTCAAAAACTAAAATCCACCACCGTTTTAAATCCAGAGGTTGGCAGCTTTAGTGAAAAACACAATTCGCCAACCCCCAAAACGCTAGCAACCTTTTTGCAAGCTTCCAAAATGGGAACTCCTCATGGTGTCCCGCTCTCTCTTTCTAACACAATTAGCATATTGCGAGCTAACTTTAGCCTCCCTCTTCCTCTTCAAAGTCAACCCTGAAGTCCATAACATCTTACGGAAGCTTTGCATGCTATTTGCAAGGAGCATGTTGTAGATCCGTGAATTGAATCTCAGCGAAACCGAGGAAACGTATGATGAAGAGTGACAATTATGCATTGGTCACACTTTCAATTGTTCTCGCTCGCCAGCAGGAAATCCTCCTCAACTCCGGCAACATGTGGACAGAAGTCGAATGATTTATTTGTTACAGACGCACTGTCCCAGCTCTCCGCCATGTCCCTTCCACACTCAATCTGATCGAAAATCGTGGATCGTGGCTGGACAGATAATCAACTACCAACATGAGGTAACCACCTGTCGATGGGAGCGTTGATTAGAAAGAGAAGAGTGCCGAAGTTTGCGGCGAATTCGGCACTCTGGTCAAATGATGATCGAGAGCGACGAATGGGAGGATGCCTCTGGTGGTGGTATAGCCAATACAATGGCTGCTCAACGGGAGATTCTTCTCGTTTCCATTGCAGGCGTTCCACTGGAGGCAACCGCTCCAGCGTCCATCTGTCTATTCGTCTGTCGTTATGTTGGCCTAAAAATGAACTGCACCAGCGTCTCTCAGATTGACTCTGAGGCAAGAAGACCATCAGTTAGAAGAAGCGAGCTAACCTCTGGTTTTGGGTGCCAATGGCCAGCTAGACTCTAGCGGACAACTACAGGACAAGAGTTCTCATAGATGAATTACGAGCCTCTTGGAAGTTGCTCGGACTTTTGGTCCGGCGAGTGTCGCCTCTCTGAAGCTCGCCACGGGGGCAAAAGGAAGCGAGCACAGAGTGGATGACAGATTGATGATGGCGGGAGCTCGCGAAAGTTTACTCGCCAGAGGCAATGTTCACAGGTGGACAAGTTGAGTAGCCAAGCTTGTATGGCGCTGGCCACAGCCATTACCAACGACTACACCACAATCAACAGTTTCCTCGAGCTTAAGGTGTCCTTAGCTAAATGAGCAACTTCAAATTACGAAGTCCCGCTTTCTCGGTTCTCCCTCCTCCGGTCGTTGCGTCTACAGGATAGCAGGTTGGTTAGACGCCCAAACATGGGCTGAAACAAACAATAAAAGAAAAGAATCCTGCGATTCGCTGAAGCAACGCAGACGCGTCCCCTTTGAGCTGGGTGAGAAGAAATATGATCCCTCTATATTGGCCATTGGCTTGATATTTATGCATTCATTCGTTCGAACGAACAGTTTTGCCTTCCCAAGATCAACAAACATCGTCCCATTCAGTCGGCGAAGAGCAAACAATTAATTGCGACCCCTCGAAGTGCTCACTGAGGGCACTCTGAGGGGCGGCTTGGTCGAGCGGGATCGTCAGTGCTGTTGGCCAGGTTAGGGAAAAGCAGGCTGAGCGATGAGAAATTTGCTGCCAGGTTAGAAGAGCGGAGGTGCGAGCCCGAGATGTTCGCTTTGAATTGAGGCAAGTGAGCGAGCAAGATAGATAGAAGGACGAGCATTCACTCAACGGCAGCTGCATTTCAGCCCTCTCTCTCCCTCCCAACTTGGCCCTCCTAGCCTCCGAAAGGATCCATAAGGATCGCGGGAGATGGACAGGCAACTGTTGGCCAGCGCGCTCTGCCATAAGTCGAGCCGCCGTCCAGCCCACACCAACAGGCTAACACTAACTAACCAACTAATTACTCCATCTAATTGCCTACTTGCACATGTTGTGAAGTTGTTGTAGAGGCCGCGGCTGGCGCCAACTAAAAGGGAGCCTGGCCCTATTATGTTCAATGGCGACCGAGTGGCCTCAGAAAGTGGACGCCACCTGCTGGATGGGCTCAATATCGTGAGCTTGATGGGGTTTGTTTTGCATGCGTGTGTCCCTCAATTGTTGCGACAACAGGTGTGCGCCGGACTTACGCTCTCACAATGGGGTTAAACAAACGCGGCTCCTATCAGCTTTTCCGGCTTCCAGGAGGTAAAGCTCTTTGTTCTACTCTTGGCTCATGACTCATGGCTCATGGCTCCTGGCTCGACAGCATTGCCGATAGCAAATTCGAACTGCCGCTCCTGGCAATGAAAATAATGGCGACCGCTGCTGCTTATTCACGGGTCTGCTTATTCACGGCTAGCGGGCCGAGTTAGCGGCAGCGGCGCCGGCAACACTGCGCTCGCCATCGCCTAACAAACGCACACAAAACAAGACCGATTGTTGTTGTTGCCCCACCACCAATCTTAGCCCATCATTGAAAAATGATCCCCATTCTAGCCCATTTACCTGTCCAATCTAGGGCCAATTTAAGCAGCGCGCGGCCAAGCTGGTGACCAATTTTGTCCCGCGAGTTTGTGCTCTCTTTACTCAACAACAAGCTGGCTTTGCACTTTGATCACCGGTGTTGAGGTGATCCGAGTTCAAGTTGAATCCGATCAGGAGGGACTTTTCGCCGGGCCAAAGGCTCTGCCCGGGGCTCCCAACTTGGCCGAGTGCAAAGGTGAATTAGAGTGGAGTAAACTGGCTGCTTACCTTTCTTGTCGCTTGTTATCGTTCGAGTTACATCAATTTGCTTTTGAAACTTGAATGATTTTCATTGATTCTTGGCGCAATCAAGGCTTGTCAATGGCAGTTTGTATATTCGTTCGCTCAGTGGTGAACTTTGAGGACAGTTTTGGTGTCTAGTCGAGACTGGTGTTAGTTTAAAGCTCTCAATCTTGGTGCGCCGATGATTGGTTACTTGATGTGGCTCTCAGAGAGTTGGTTAAAAGTTGCAACCCTTGCGGTTGAGAACAAGTGGCGCCAACTTGGAAGGCAAACGAGTGGCCAGCCAAGAGGGAGAAGAAGAATGGAGACGCTCTCGTTGGCTCGGATCCTTTTGACAGCGCGCGAGGCTAGCGAAGAGTGGCGCCCGATTGGAGCTTGCGAAGCCAGAGGAAGTGGCAGTGGCGGCGGCGGCGGCGCAAGACTCCTTGATCGGCTCGAGAGTGAGCATGAGTTCCGTTGTTTCAGGCAACAGGTGGCCGCCCACCAGCGCTGCGCGCGCACCTCAACGCCATCGGTGCCAGCTAAAGTCTCTTGGCCTGCAGCCAGGTGGACGAGCTAACGGGCGGACGCTTGGACGGGCTAACCAGAGAGCGAGTCTGTCCGCCTGAGAGCTCGGCTAAATAGAAGTCTCAAGTGGCCGCAACTTTTGGCTGCCGGTCACCAGTGGACCAGCTCGGCCGGCCGCTTGTGTCGGCGAGAGGGCCGGCCAAGCGAGGGTCCACCTCGTTCTTGGTTGCCGGCCCCAGAGTTAAAACCGGCTAATGAGCGACGAGAGAGGCAGAGCGAGCTAGCCAGCGAGCCTTAGTAGCGACAATAAGGACAACAATGAAGGTCCTAAATTGGGGGGACGGCAGAGGGATCGAGTTAATTGCGAGACAAACGTAACAAGTTGTCGTTGTGCTGGCCGACTAACGGCAGATTTGCAACACATTTCGTCCTCCCAATTGGCCTCCCTCGTCCACCGTTTTGCTCGCTCTCCTATTTGTTTGCCCGCTTGCTCGCTGGTTCGCTGAGCCATGGGTCCGTCCGCCCGTCCGTCCGCCCGTCCGTCCAATTGTCTCTACCTTTACAACCAACCAAACCTAAACAAACCAAACAGCAAGTGTCCCCCCTCCGAGGGGAGATGAGACATCATCCCATTTAGACGCTTGATCGCCCCTGCATATCCGCAAATGCGCCCACAATCTAATCCGCCCACTTCAAGCCCATTCCATCTCCAATTGCAGCCATTCCATTGGCGCCAATAAAGGCCTACCGCGCCAACACCGCGCCTCTCGGCCGCAAAGCCCGCCCGTTGGCCCACCGAGAGCCCTTGAGTTGCGGCGAAGGGTCCCAAGCTTGCTGGTGTTGTCGGTCGCGCGCTGCTGATGCCGTTGCCATTGCCTTCGCCTTTGCCTTCGCTGCTCATTAAAGCAGCAGAGTCACGATCTCAGGGCAAAACTCTTCTCCTTAATCATCTCCCAACAGCGCAAAGCCTCGCAACCATCCTCTCTACCTGTCTCGCCCGTTGCCCACTATTCGCGCTCCACTGACCAATATGTGTCTGCTCGTTGCAAGTTTGCTCGCTCGCTCGCTCGCTCGCTTGCACAAGTGCTCGCCCGCCAGACAGACGGGCAGACAGTTAGCCGGTTGGCTGGGGAGTCAGTGCGATACTTGAATTGAGAAAATGGATTCGAGCGGCTGGATCGGGTGAATCGGGCAACATTAGGCTCGAAATGGGCAAAGATTGCATTTGGTGATTGGCGGCAGTAATTGCAGCTAGCGGTTGCACTTGCGCGAGGGGACCGAGGCGCAGGCAGCTGGCAAGCGAGATGCAGCGGCGGCGGCGGCTGGCTGGCTCGCATGGTTTGGGCCCGGCCGAGCCGACCTTTTGTGCTGGGCGCTCTCGCTCTAGCGCGCGCAATATTCCCTTGGCTCTCGCAACCAAACCTCAGCGATCATAACGCGCCTCATCCACCGACTCTCTCTCTCCCTCTTACACTCTCGCACTTCAAGCGGTCCAAGCGAGGCGGAGAGAGAGAGAGAGAGAGAGAGAGAGAGAGTCCATTGGCAATCACTTAGTGTGTGTGTCACGCATTTCAAACTGCCCCCCTCGAGACTAGGAAGTCATAACGGCAATGGGGCGCCACTATGCCGGGCTAAAGCTCGTGAGCGGCGATCTCCATTTTGCCCTTTGGATGGTCGAAATCTCCATATTTAATAAGTTTAGCCAGGAAGCTGGAGGGCAGATGGAGGGGAAGGGCGAGAGTCTTCGGCGGAGGAGCGAGAGTGTTCTGCAAGAGACCATTTAGTGGCCGCTCGGCGAGAGAGTCAAGTTGGTCGGGCGCAAAAGGTCAAGCGCAGGCCTCATTGTTGCTGGCCTCCGCCCTTGCTCTTGCTTTGCCAATGGCGCGCGCGCTTAGCTCCATAGAGTGCTAGTGCCTCCCAACGCGGCTCGCTCGCCTCTTGCAAGTTGGCCGCTCGCCAGCATCGCTTTTCAATTAAACTGGCCGCAAGTTTGCCTCCCGAGAGACTTGCACCTGCTTGCTGGGCGCCGCTAGCAGCGCAGCCAATAAATCACACACTCTAGGCGCTCTCATCGCGAGCAGGCCCAGGATGGCCCAAAATCGAGCGCACTATTGGCGCCATTCAACTTCGAGTGGCCGCCTGGCCAGCTCTTGCCCCTCTCAGCCATAACTCGCCGCTTACGCAACTCGGCTCTAGCAAAGGAGTGCAATATATTTATGTAAATCGTTGGCACCAACGACAACAAGCTGCAACAGTCCATCTGCTGGCCATTTGCCGGCAAGCGAGAGCCAAGGCCGGTCAGCCTGTTGCTGCTGGCGCAGCTCCTCGCCCGTTCTACTTGCGAGTTGCCCCTTCACCAGCCAAAGCGGCAACTGCAACCAGCGTTCGTTGGCCAGAGAAAAGTCGGCGTTACTCTGGGCCATTACTTTGCTCGGAGCCAAACTGGATGGCTCAATCGGATTCTGGGATGACAAATTGAACTTGGGCCTTAGCGGCTAACCATAAGCTTGCGTCGCCCACCGAGCTGAAGGCTTCCTCCTCCTCGCTCACCTTTTGCCATGTAAACTTCCTCCAAGCCGAAGGTCCGAAGGGGCGAGCAAGCGAACGATCGAGTTCATGTGAGCAAATCACTTTTATTTGCATAGTTAAATTGGAATAACAAATCTGCCAAAACAAGCGCAGCAAAGAGTTACAAAGGCTAGCGGAAATCCCCCCCCCCTCCTCCCGCATGCACCTGTCTCGCTCGCTGATTTTGTTTTGCCACTTTCGCCTCGCAACCGCAAGCTCATCTTCAACCTTTGCGCTCACTCGCACCAAATCCCAAAGACCAAAGCGAAAACAAAAACCGAGACTAGAATCTAAAGGCTGGGCTAAAACTAAAACGAGCGGCAGCGCGTTGATAAAAGCAAATCAATTGATCGCCAGCCGATAGATCCATCAAGCGGCGCCACTAAGCCGCTCCAACGTCAACCGACCATTCCGAGTTGTCGTGGTTTTAGTTCGAGCAAACGAGCGCAACAAGTTGGCTCGACCATCGGATGTTCCAATGCGAGTTGCGGCCACTCCAATCTGGGGAGGCGAGAACCTTCAATGCAAATAGCGGCTCTCGCTTTTGGACGTGAACCCGATTGATCAATCAAGCCGAAGGCTAATCAACTCATGAGGTGGCGGCCGCTCATTGTTTGTTGGCTCGTGAAACTCCAATAAGTTATGTATTTTGATCAGCCAACTTAGCTCGCGAGCGGCACCCTCGCTTGATTGGCCAGCCAGCCAACTGGCCGGCCAGCCAGAGTTGTGTTGGCGCTTGCTGGCCATTGATGGATCGTCCGCGCTAGCTTTGGCTCAAATCTGATCCGGGCGAGCAGGTCTTGTGATTCGCGACAACAATTGCGTTGTCGCCTCAAGCGCAAACAAGATCCTCCTCCAAGCGTCAAGCTGGCGCCGAGCTGACTCGCCTGTGGTCAATCGGCGACCCAAAGGCTTGGCGCCAAGTTCACCAGTCAAACCCTTAACGTCGCTTGAACAGCTGTTAATTTAATCAATTTTGCGTTATTTTTGAAACTTCATGCGGAAAATGTACCTGAACTGAGTGGAGTGGAGTGTAGTAACTGGAAATTGCAAGCGGCTAGTTAGTCCAGCTGTCCCGCTACCTCAAATCTAGTTAGCCGCTTTGCTTGGCCAGCCTCCAAGGGGGTGAACACGCGCGTTAACGCTCGTGCGGCTGGCTCGGTTTTAGGGCCGCCAAAGATCAATCGATTGTTGGCACACTCGAGATTGGCTCCAGCAAGAGGATGGTCGTCGAGCAAGGGGGCTTGTTTGTGGCAACACTACCATCAGCTCCCTCATGGACGACGGTCAAGAGCGAGAGCGAGAGCCTGGAGATCCGGCGAGCGGCAAGCGTGCAACGAGGGCTCAGCGTTGCTTGGCCCTCCATTGTGGCGAGAATGGCGGCTGCGCTCGGCCAACGACATAGCCTGCCGCCCCCAAGGGGGCGAAGGAGGAGAAAGCGAGCCACCGGCAACGCGTTCGAGATTCACGACAAGCCCGACAGGTCCAGCAGGCGGCGGCGGCAGCGGCGCCTTGCAGGGTCCACCGCTCGCGCTAGCCAGCTCACCTGTCTGCCTGCGTGCAAAACTCTAACTAGGATTCAAATTGGCCTGCGGAGGAAAATCTGGCCAATTTACAGCCTCTCGGCCGCCCGCTTCCAGCGTTCGCCCTCCGCTCGGCTGGTTGCGGTAGTTCCCCTCGATTGCGCTAGCGTCGCCGTCGTGGTAGTCGTCGCAAGCAACCCCCGAGCTGAAGAGCAAAAAGCGTGAGCCCCAGAGGCGGCCCTTGAATGACATTGAACGTGGCCGGCTAGTCGGCTATGATTAGCCGTTTTGCAGTCGCCAAGACGCTAATAACTCTGCCGCCCACTAAACGCTAAGCTGATGAGCTAGACGTATCGCAGTTTAGTGAAATCCGTCCGGCTCGCTGGCGGCCGAGAGGCTGGACGGGCGGGCTGAGCGAGGCATGGACCAAACCAGCTAACGGGGCTGCAGTGTTTGGGCACCGGCGGGCGGAGGGGCGAGATAATTATCTTAGTGGTATAAATAAACATAAACGGCCGACAACAAGAGCTCGAAGATTGGGGGAGGATTTTGTGCGCAAGAGAAAGAGAGAGAGAGAGAGGATTCAAAAATTGGCCAGTTACTTGGGTTGCTGTCTGGTCAAATTTCGCCCGTAACAAAATGGACGCCAAGCTCCGTGCTGTTCACAACAGATTGGACTTTGCTTTGGGGAGGTGATTCAGCGAAATTTAGCGAGAGAACGGCAATCATTCTTGTATACATATTCTATCAACAAGTCTCTCCTTTAAATGTTATAAAATTTACATTTCTCTCTGCCTCTCATTCGCCTATGAAACACAAAAAGGCATCCGGGCTGCTTGGCTAGTTGGAGCTTCAACCCGTTTAAGCTCGTCTTTCGTTGCGTCATTTAACTCCTCTTCGTTCGTTTTGGTTTCCGTTTCACAGGTACGCACTTACACGCCCAGAAAAGCGATGAACTCGTTCCAGGTTTGCGAGAGTGAACCTTCAAAGCTAAAACGGCGGCGATCCTCTCCATTGGCGCGATAGTCTCGCCAACATCGGCCTCCCTCTCGAGGAGAGCCGACTCCTCTCCTCTGGATATCATAATTTCAACGCTCTTTCTCACCGCTCGCCCATCAAAGCGAACGCCTTTCAGCCCCACTCACCAACCAACTCCTCTTTCATGGCCCATTGACGAGCTTTGCAAAGCCAAGAAAGCGGCCAAGTTCATTGATTGAAATCTTTTGTTTTTGAAGGGCTTGCGGCAGGTAGAGCAACAGTGTACAGATTGGGCGCGTTGCACGGATGGCATTGGCCAGATGTGCTTGTGACCAAGACTAAATGGTCAAGCCATTGTCATTGCCTATTGGCTCCTTCCTGCACTAGCAAGGCTAATTCTCAACTCACCGAGCAAATCTTGAACGAAATTTTCAGGTGCAGCCAACGGGACTACTACATTAGACCCAAAACAACTCTCTCCCTCCCTCCTTCCTCCACTCTCACTCTCCTTCCATCTCGTCGGCCGGCCGGCCAGCAAACCAAACCTCAGCTACCTCGAGCTTTAGAGGAAAGTTCTGCCAGCACTAATAGTATTGGACGGAAATTGCATTGTCCTAGTGGCAGTTTCAATCAATCATCCACAAGTTAACACTTTTGCTCGCCAGATCCGTGAATGCAAAGCAAATTCAATGAAGGACGATAACCCTTGAGCGTAAGCAAAGAATGTATCTACATAAACTCCTCTTAAGAGCACGAACACAAGCTGCTGCTCAAAAATGTCTACCCACCTCCGACCTCCAACTCTCAATCTATCATATCTGAATGTGAGAGAGTTGGTGCCTGTGTGAAATCGCAGGCCAGTTGACGCTGGTGTTGTTGTAACTGCCGCTGCCATCGTCGCCAAGCTCAAGCCAGAGGTCCGTCCCACACTCGAGGGCGAATTCAATCTCGCCCATTGTCTAGACTTGAAAATCCGCTACTCACTGGAGATGAATCATAAGTCATGCTCGCTTGCCCATCCAATACAGATATGGTGACAACGATTGTGGTTGCGAGCAAATCATCTCCTGGACAGTAGCCCTCCGTAATCTTTGGCTCTAGATAGTGACACATCAACTTATTTCGGATATGAAGGACCGTCGGCTCATGAGTGTGTCCTGAACCAGCGTTTACCGACCTGAAGAATATTCAAGGGGTCGAAAAATTAAGGACGAACGAATTACATTGTAATTTTGCGCTAATATCACTATCATGTCAAGATGGCCGAGCGGTCCAAGGCGCTGCGTTCAGGTCGCAGTCCTCCTCGGAGGGCGTGGGTTCGAATCCCACTCTTGACAATACTTTTTCGGAGGCCACTCTCTTGAGGCGCATCAGCGCGCTAAAACATTTGAAAACGGCGCTTGCGCGCAAGCATGCACGCACTGTGGCTATGGGTTTTCTCTTCGCGGATTGGCACAAACGACCAACCAAATTGTATCTCTTTCCAACCCAAAGGCTATTGATTATCTCTACGCCTGTTCTTTCAAGGAACCAAACCTACTTTGCCTCCTTCTGGAACCTCTGATATAATAATACGCTAGCTAATTAAGATGACTGTCACTCCGGCCGCTCTTCCAAATGGTACAACTGCCACCACTAACAATGAGACCAAGTCAGAGGGCCAGCCAACGCCAGTTGATGCAGACCAGCTCATCATTGACGAAATCAAGGAGCACGCACGACAGATAGAGAAATCTGTCAACCAAAAGGAACCCAGAAATGTTCTGCGAGTGCTTCGAACATTAGTATCGACGAGAAAGAAGCTCAACTCTCGCGTGTTGCGTAAGATAATCATGGGATTCTACACGCATTCGATTGGTCAGCGTGATGCCCTTCTGAGCTTGGTGAACGAAGCCGCAGCCGATGAGATGGATGTTACTCATGACACAAACGGAAAGTCAGCCAATAGTTCTGAGACTCTAACCAAGACGCAGAGGGTGCAGAAAACAGCAACGCTCCCCCTTATTCCGGAACTTAATGTCTACTTCAATCTCCTTGTTTTGGTGAACCTTATTGACTCTGGCCGTTATACTATTGCTGTCAAGTGCTCAGATCAACTTATGCAAATAGTCAACTCACATAATCGTCGAACCTTGGACTCGCTGGCTGCCAGGTGCTATTATTTCCACACGAGGTGCTACGAGTTGGTTGGTCAGCTTAACCAGATTAAGAGTTTCCTCCACTCTCGCCTACGAACGGCAACGTTGAGAAATGATTATGAGGGACAAGCAGTACTCCTGAACTGCCTCCTCAGATTGTATTTGAACTATAATCTGTATGATCAAGCTTCGAAATTAGTATCCAAGTCAGTATTCCCCGAATCTGCATCCAATAACGAATGGGCTAGGTTCTTGTACTATCTAGGCCGAATCAAGGCAATCCAGCTCGAATATTCCGGTTCGCACAAAAACCTGTTGCAGGCAATCAGGAAGGCGCCCCAGAATGGCGCTGTAGGATTCAAGCAGACAGTCCACAAGTTGGCTACAATTGTTGAGTTACTCATGGGTGAAATACCAGATAGGAGTTTGTTTCGGGAACCCACCTTGAGGAGGTCACTCGCACCTTATTTTCAACTCACACAAGCAGTCCGCAGTGGAGACCTAAATCGATTTGGAGTTGTGATAGAGAACTTTGGTCCGAAATTCCAAGCCGATCATACTTTTACTCTTATAATTCGCCTTCGTCACAATGTCATCAAGACTGGTGTCAGAATGATTAACTTGTCATACTCGCGTATTTATCTTGCCGACATCGCAAAAAAGCTCAACTCTGATGACAACCAAGATGCAGAGTATATAGCGGCGAAAGCAATTAGGGACGGAGTGATCGAAGCTAAAATTAATCACGAGGGTGGTTATCTGCAATCAAAGGAGACGACTGACGTTTACTGCACACCTGAACCTCAAGCTGCGTTCCATCAGCGCATAGCCTTTTGCCTAGATATATACAATCAATCTATCAAGGCTATGAGATTTCCTCTTAGATCCTACCATGCAGATCCCGAATCAAGTGAGGGAGCTAACGCCAGCGCAGACTGGCAAGGTTACTGGCTAGACGAGGATGAGGACTACGATGGTTAGTCTAGATGTTGTTAGTGAATATACAAAACGATAATTAAAGATCATAGGATCTGGTAGAGTTATGTTTCCTATGAGCTTCGAGCCCTTGATTTGATAATTTTGAAAAGTATGCAGTCTAACATCGTGCCCAGTCTGCGCGCTTCACCTCATTTCTGACCTGCACAGCTTCAGACGCTGTGCGGTGCGCCAAGTCTGCTCCCCAGAAATAAATTATTTCTTCCTACACTCGAAAGGAAACAGATCGATCAGATGTGGTGAACCAAGCCTTTGACAGTTGAAATTGAGCAGAAGCGGTAGAATTTCGATTTATAGGGATCTTGTTTGGACTTAATTGAATTTGTACAATATATTTCCGTAATCCAAACAGTCACAGTAAGATAGGAATAGATATTATAACAAGTACTCAAGCCCTAGAAATGGAAACAGGAGCTTTGTTGCTCAAGAAGCAACTCGCAGAGTTGAACAAGCATCCAGTCGAAGGCTTCTCGGCTGGATTAGTTCATGATAATGACATTTACAAATGGGAGGTAATGATTATTGGTCCAGCAGACACATTATATGAAGGAGGATTCTTTAAAGCTCATCTAGAATTTCCTCGAGACTATCCTGTGCGGCCTCCAAAGATGAAATTTATGACTGATATATGGCATCCGAACATAGGAAAAGATGGTCACGTTTGTATATCGATTCTCCATGAGCCAGGTGACGACCAGTTCGGTTATGAAAAGGCCTATGAACGATGGTTACCCGTCCATTCAGTTGAGACCATATTGATTAGTGTTATTTCAATGCTAGCGGATCCAAATGATCAATCACCGGCAAACGTAGATGCGGCTAAAGAATGGCGTGATAATTATCCTGAATTCAAGAGAAAAGTTGCAATGTGTGTGAAAAAAAGCCAAGAAGATCTGTAAAATAATTTCACTGATAAATAGAACGGCAGGAAGGTCATCGTACGATGAAACAGGTCATTAACAATTACCTCTTGTAATTAGAGCAAAACAAATTATCAAATAAATATTGTAAATTTTCATCTCGCTTCGGTTCTACCTCATTCTTCGGTAATCTACAGAAACAGTTACATTAAAGTCGACCGACCAGTCGCTCTCATTATTGTATGGTCGTTTATACAAGGGTTAGTTAGATTAGATTCTTCAGGTTACAACTACATTCGTTTGCTTGAATGAAACTCAATAGTGATTTCACACATGCTTGTATTTGCTAAAAATTTCGTATAGAACTCGTAAAGTAGATTTGAGATCTGCGTTGACAATGTCCTCGGCTCTAACTCGACTTTTTACATTAACATCAGCATCCTCCATGAGCTGAAAGGCTACATTAACATTGTGCAACTTGTGGATGGGTGATGTATTAACGTAGTTGTCATGTTGCAAGGCTGTCTGTATACCATTTGGCGTCATATCAGCGATGGGATCGGTTGGCTGGGTGAAGATGCTCCCGAGAGGAACAAAATAGTTTTCGAGACTAGCCATAAGGAAAACCAAGAGCAGTCCATCGCTGAATTGTGTAGGATCTAGCTCACCAGACGTGTGAACCGAGAAGCACTCCATGTTGATCTTGTTAAGATGTTTGTTTACAAATCCACACAAAGAACGCTTGACCATGGCGAGTTTGTCCGGAGCATGATCAAACAAGGTGTCGAAGGCATCTCTGGGTTCAATCTTCATACCCAATTCGTCATACTGTTCCGTCAGCTTTTCTTCGACAGTTCTTGTCACTAGTTGTCCACCACCTTGTTTCATAACAACATTCACACGAACCGTCACGTTTGACGGCAGTCTGATTGGAGCCCGGAAATGGCGGATCATAGTAACGAGCAAATGTATTATTTGCACTGTGTTTCTACTGTGAATTCCTTCCACATTCCATTTGATCTGCGCCCATCGAGCTTGTTGGCTTAATATCCTGTTAACAGTTTCGAGCACCTCTCGTAGCTTCTGCTTTTGTGAATCCTCATTTTGCGTCACCTCGACAACATCCAACTTCGTGCCACTGTAAAATCAAATGTTAGATAGGCTTCAAATCCGTCAAACTAATTCCAAAACTAAAATGATCGATTCAGCACTCACCTGAGCTTCTCAACTAGGCGCCCAAGAACTTGACCGTCATAGAGATCTTGCTCCAATTGTTTGACTATTATTCTTTGGTCATTTAGCTCATCGTTGATCCAATTCACTAGAGTTCTTACCAAATCTTGGAAAGGAGCAGAGTTCTTCGACGAATCATCAACTATAGCTCGCGATTCGTTCTCTCCTAGTCCGTAGTCACCACCTGAATCGAGTATTCTAGGTGCGATATTGCTATCGATAGCGTGCTTGCCTTCGCTCTCAACTTGTTCAACCGTAAGCTCAGCTGCTGCTGGGAATATTGGAGACGATTAATCACAACGATTCGACTAAATTAGTGGCTCAAGACTTTCAGGGAAACTTACCTTCCTGTAGTTTCTTCTTCCTTCCGAGAGTGCCAAGCGAGGCCAGAAACCCTGTCGACTCATTCTTCTGATTCAAATTCGCCTGAGATAGTGATATTTGGGGTTCGTTTTGTTGGCCGAGCTGTGTTCGACCATATTGCTGCGACCTATAGGTGTTATTTCCGAGCGAATTATTCAATGTTACGTTGCTGTTATACGGATCAATCACGGGTTGCTGGTTCCTTCTCGAGAATTTTGGCGACATCATCTTGAAACAAAACAAGTTGTTAACTAAAGGATGCGATCTCTAGCAGGTTAACTCGCGTAATTAGTGATATACAGTTAGAACCAATGCTCAATTTGAAGCCTTACAGATATTGGGGGCGCGAAGAAAAAACCGCAGAGAAACGTACATAGCGCAACAAGCTTGCACTGGATCCTGTGTTAGAGCACCCTCGAGCTCAACGAGAAGCCTCTTTGAATAAGTAAACTACAGATGCTTCCCACCTCTTCTATCTATGGGCATACAACCAGCGGCCCTGAGAGCTGTTTGGGGGGGGGGCGAAGCCGACCTGGCTTGGCACCGAATAGTTTAGACGAGGGGGAAAGCCTTACTCACGTTACCATGAACGTTACACACGTTTTGCAGGCAAGCAGGAGGTAGAGAATTGCGTGGGTGATGTCCAATCGCGAGATTCAAGAGCGAAACAAGTCTTAACTCTCCGAACCAAGCAATTTGGTCGGACTTTCGATGATAGATATGCTCATTTATTCTATGAGTTGGGTGGGGGCATACACCAGGTTGGCTCACTATTGTCGAAGATCAATATCTACGCTTGTTTTTGCTGTCCCATTTCGACTGCCACTAGCTTGTGGCCGATTTGTTCGTGAATTTGTGTCCACTTTGCAACACACCGATCCAAACAAATCGCTTCGCCCTTCGATAAGTCTGGCTCGCGATATTTTGAACTAATGCACTTTTTGTGACAAGTGGCGGCTATCTTGTTGAACATGTCAGTCATCATTTCGATCTCTATCTCGGCCATCAACGCGGCTGTGTCAGCGCCTGCGGCGGTCATGGTCTCATCGGTGTCTAGCTTTTGCCTTCTTCAATCAGAGTGCTACCCCTTGATGTCTCTTTACGGATAGGTAAAACTTTCGATCGTACTTGAGGACCGCGTGCAAATGGAAAAATGGTGCGTATGGTAGCACCGCACGCTAATACGGAATTGGTCGAAGACGTAGCTGCGCCGCAGAGCTCCTGATGTGCGCCGAGCGAGATACACTGCGCGCGAAACGTAGCTGTCTAACCGTCAGGTGATACTCAAAGAATCCTGCATCTCCCGGGGACTTCAGTGTACCTCAATAATGATGATGATGCCGATATTGGTCAATAACACCTAGAAATCGACGTCTCCAAGGTTGAGCGATTGTTCGCTGGCAGTCTCACATCATGAGCAACAATCATGCGAAAATTATGGACAATATCGAAGATCGATTGTATCGATATCGGGCCAAAAGGCTTCGTTTTCTCATCAATGGAGACAAGTTCTTTACAGGAATCAACTACGCTTTAAACACCGAAAAAATCAGATCGTACGATTCCCTATTAAACGATCTAACTCGTGCCCTAATAGACCATATAAAATTGTGTAAAGGAGTTAGGTTTATTTTCACCTCTGAGGGAAAGCTTGTGTCAAATTTAGCAGATTTTCAAGACGGTAATACATATATTTGCTCATCCGTCGATTCTTTCATTTTAACTGAATATCGGATCAAGGATGGAACACTAAACTGGCTCGTGAGAAACTCTGCTTGCATTAGTTCGAGCGGAAACATCATTGGTTCGAAAGTTCGAACGAATAACATCAGTAGTGGTAGCATCAGCAATAATATAGGCGCCAATTCAAAGTTGCCTCCAACCCCAACAACGAAAACGACTAGTCATAATAATGATAGCAGTAACAGTAACACTAATAGTACCAGTGTTCAAATCAAGACTCCAAAACTGAACCAGAGCGCCCCAACCTCTACATCGGCCGCCAAGAGAACCTCCAGGAGAGTCGTGGAACTTAGTCATAATCAAAAAAGTAACACCCCAAAGCAAACTCGAACATCCACACCGAGCGCTAAAGGCGATAAAATTCGAACACTAGCCCAATCAAGCCCTGTCCTGGAAAACTGGGCACAGAGCGATAAAACGTCATTCTCATCATTCGGTCAAGAAGTGACTGAGAGATATGACATCGGCCGACCTATTGGTGATGGTCATTTCTCAGTAGTCTATTGTTGTATGAATAAAACCACTCAAGAATTTTGTGCCCTCAAATTGATAGACAAGCTCAAATGTCGAGGCAGAGACGATATGATCTACAACGAAGTCAGAATTTTGAAAAAACTCAATCACCCTAATATTGTAAAACTAATAGAAGAGTTTGACTTTCCGAAGCAGCTATATCTTATACTAGAGCTAGTTCAGGATGGAGACTTGTTTGATGCAATATCAGCTGTAACCAAATTCAATGAAGTGCACGTATCAACAATGATCCACAATCTCTCATCTGCTCTCACATATTTACACAAGCAAGGTATAGTTCATAGAGATATTAAACCTGAGAACTTATTGATCTCAGTTCAAGAGGACGGCAGTCAATCTGTTAAGTTAGCTGATTTTGGATTAGCGGTAGAGGTAGGTGATAGCCCACTCTATAGCGTTTGTGGGACGGCATTTTATGTCTCTCCAGAGATGCTCAATGAGACCGGCTATGACTATAAAGTAGATGTCTGGTCAATGGGAGTGATATGTTTTATACTGTTATGCGGCTACCCACCATTCACAAGCGAGAACGAAAGCAATCAAGACGAACTCTTCGATGCCATCCTAGCTGGCGATTTGCAATTTGCCCCACCTTACTGGAGTAAGATATCTCAACATGCCAAAAATCTGATAAAGAGTATGCTAACAGTCAATCCAGAGCAACGATATACTGCGGAGCAAGTCTTCGAACACCCTTGGACTACAGGTACCTCCAGCAATTTTGAAGGAGTGAACCCCATGAACATATCGAGGAAGATTGCGTTACAATCCCAATAAAGACTCGAAATTGACGACATAAGTATATCAGGTTCAACTGATAATTTAATGAGTTCGCTGACGAATTTACGCCTTGAGAGCGTACTTGCGGCGAGGATAGAAAGTGTTCCTCCTTCTTTGCTTTCTAGTTTTGAGTGATTTTTCATGCGGCGTCAACTCCTTCCTCTTGGCCCTGGTGAGTTTTGGACGCAGGTCTGACGGCTTGAACTTCTTCTCCTTGTAAAACTTTCTTAGATTCTCACGCTGGTTTTGTGACATAACGGTCAATATCCTAGCAATGTCGCGACGGAAAATCCTAATCTTGGCCAATTTTGAGGCAATACCACCGGTAACCTTGGCCACGCGGAGGTTCGCCAGCTCTTGTTTGAGATCATCCAACTGTTTGGACAACTCATCCTTGCGCTTGTTTCGCAAGTCTTTTATCTTCAACTTGGTCATTTTGGTTTGTTAGATATTAATATCGAACGGTCTCTGATTACAACAAGATGCAAGTGATCGGGTGCGATATTCGTGTGTTTCAATATAGAGATGGTCGACAGCGAGCGACTTTGGCAAAGTCGAGATCAGCGGAAAGGCATGTTGGTTTTTGAGCCACAAACGCCGCTGCGCCGCGCGAACTTTCAAAATGCTGGTCACTCGCTCACTAACTTCGATGCCACTGCTGATAGCTAGAATCTCTGCGAGCTAGCACGAGCAAACATTTGTTGCCCGTTTCGAAGGTTTCACCGCCACTGGATTCTAGGCTCCACAGGCGTCTGCTGGTTCATTTAACGAAGTAAAGTCGCGTCGCGCTCAAAAAATTTTCCTCTCTTGTTGTTCCAAACGCAAACGGGTTCACTGATTCCCTTGTTTCCCGTCCCCAACTGTCCGGGCTTCATGTGGCCAGGATCCGAACCTCTCAGAAGATTCCAACCACTAATATGGGCCAGCGGGCTGTTTAACCTGTCTAGTCGGCTGTAATTACATCACCGAACAACTTCAATGATATCATCTTCGGCAGGAAGATGAGCGAGTACAATGAGGGCGGGGAGGGTGATAGCCTGCCAGCCGCGAACGATCACAACGCTTATAGTGACAATATTAGCTTTAATTCGAGCTCGATCTCAGTGTATTCCGCCGAGGAACAAATTATACAGCAACGTGGGCGCCGATCACCGAGAAAAATATCCTTCAACGACCATTACCAATCGTTGCAGCACCATCAACCGCAGCAGAGCCAGAACAATAACGATCTATTCTTGAGTCTCAAGCAAACGTCCATGCAATCGCCTGACGCCAAAACTATCTATTATCATAGCCAAAATTCAACAAATAGTTTGGAAGATATAGACAACGGGAACGCTTCGAGTAGACTCAGTAGCACCTCATCGTCGAATGAGTATAGCTGCAGGAAAGGTAGACGGAATCTCAACAAAAGTCTCTTGAGGACGCCAGTTAAACGAAGGCTAAAACTCAGGCGTGAATCAAGTGGCTGCATTAAGAAATTGAGACGACGCTGTTGAGGTTGATCTACTCAGTTATAAACGTATACTGAATAGCGAGATATCAATATTTGATGACTCCGACGATCTCATTTACCTCAAGGGGGAAACTTTTATATAATCTAAACCTTACTCAACATAATACTCGGGAACAAACTCCGCTCTTAAGCACATCCCTATCAACCTGAACATGTTAATATTCTGTCCAAACTGTGGGAATAGGTTGGTTGTTAGTGTGGATGTGGTAACCTACGCATTCAAATGCCAGTCTTGTCCTTATAAACAGGCCATCAAAGATCGGGTAGAATCTGTGAAGTATGCCAAGTTAAAAGAGGTTGACGATGTGCTCAATGATGCAAACACTTGGAAGAACGTTGACCAAGCTGATACTAAATGTCCCAAGTGCGAATTTGAAAAGGCCTACTTCATGCAGATGCAAATAAGGTCCGCTGACGAGCCCTCGACAACATTCTATAGATGCGTTTCTTGCTCACATAATTGGAAAGAAAACTAAACGTTCTTAGGTCGCAAGCTTTCTAATTATATACTCACTGAGGGGAGTAGAATTCAGGATCTTATATGTACCCAACTAAATCATAAATATAGTATATATTTTAATCAACTCTGACTATGAACTCTCGTGCTCTCAATTGGGACTACAGGATCGAAGTCGAAAATTTTGGGAAATTCAGCCAATTCTTCGGCCGGTATATCCTCTAATTTTTGTGGCACCGGTCGGACCTGCCTTATTTGGCCGGTGATTTTGATCTTGATATCCTCAGGGATCACGTCGCTTTTCAACAAATGAAGCTTACCAAATGCCCGATATCTCGCTGATTCCTTACCACAATACTTATATATGGCCCTTTCTAGCACAAATGTTGGGTCTTTCAAATGCTGTTCCCAAGCTGTTGTCCAGGTTTGACCCTGTTTCCACTGAGTATTGTGGTAAAAGGATCTCCACCTCCATTCTTCGTTTGGTAGTGCGACTTGGGATGCATTGATTACGACCACATGATCTCCACACTCGGTATCTGGATGCCAAATAGGCTTGTGCTTTCCAGTGAGATATCTCCCTATCAATAATCCGCTGTCCCAAGGATCTTGCCATTTGGCATCATATACCCACCATGTCCTTGCGAAAGTCTGCCACTGCTTCACTCTCCTCAATTTGGTGAGCATATTGGTTAGTTTTCCATCAGTCTGCTCAAAATTGTGTACACGAAGGGTTGATGTCTCCTCTGAAGTCTATACGGTTCGCCTTTGGTTTGTGTTCGGAGTATCCGAATCGGATGGATAAATTTGTAACACACGCTGATCTGAGGTAAGCAAAATAAAGCGTCAAGTTCGTGCGCGAGAGTCCATCTCACGTGCAGGCACATTGTGGGTGTAGCGCCTCAGCATGGAAGAAATTTTGAGACAATACAATGATTCCATTGTTGATGTGGTTCAATTGAAGAGGAAAGTACGTAAAAAGCTGGAAAAGTATGAGACAAGCCTAAGGGAGGCGAAGAAGCCGACTCATGAGGAACAAGATGACGGCTGGATAAAGGTGCACCGCAAGGGTGGTCGAGATTCGTCCAAGAAGAGCGCGACTAGAGGGAAGAAGAAGAGAAAGACTGAGAAGTTACTGAACTTTTACGCCTTCGAAGTGAAAGAATCTAAGTTGAGGAAGCACCAAGAGCTGCTGGAAAAATTTGAGGAAGATAAGAGAAGGTTAGCAAAGATGCGGGAGCAAAGAAAATTCAAGCTGTAATCCTTCGTCTGGGCCGACCCTCAGAGTCCGGGTGGCGCTTTTGCTGGAAACAAATTGTTTAGACAAATCCCCTGATATGAGCGCTCAGACGTTCATATCATGATTGTTATGGGATTCCTCATAACATTGTGTCGGCAAACAAAATTTTAGCCCCTTTTTGGTTCTCATTCAATGGAGCATTCACATGGGATTTCCGACAGCGATGGCGAGCGAATTTAGCACGCGCCGAGTCGCGTATCATAAATTTCAATTTCCACATGCAGGAGCCAGGCCCGAAAAGGAAAGGAGGATAGCCTTATCCCTACTTGAGGAATCAGTCGAGCAAAAAGATCGAGCGAGCAAGCCGAAGGCGGCTGCTGACAAATTTAGTTCGATTAGATTGACTTATCGGTCGCTTGGATCTCTCGAGAGTCATCTCATGATGCAATCAAGCGACAATCAATAATAAAAGAGCCTTGAACAAACGCTTTTCGCCATCGGTTTGGTGTTGATTGGTGAATGTGAGATTTATCCAGCCAGCTCTGGGTTTGTTGAGCGTGGCGCCAGGGATTGACTGACTTATTTCTCTACGCGCGCAAATTGTGTCGTCGGGCGCGTGAACTATCCGTGAATTCAGCCAGGCAATAACACTTTTGGAGCGAGAGCAGTAGATGCAGTTGCTTGATAAGACTAGTGACAATATGGTCTTACAATATAGGACTCCAGCACTGACAACCAAGCGAGTTTGCTAACAGTCATGATGGCCCTCAGGAGACAATATAGGAAACCATGCACTGGCTGCATCACTGAATACAAAGAATCTGGCCAGTTTCATGATGGGCTAGCAATATTGCGCTAACTCACGGGAGCACAACGATATGTTTGCAGGCTCGGGGACGAAACCAATACCAATTGGTAGCCATTATTCCAGCGCAATTTAGGGTTAGCAAGGCGGGCAGCCAACGAACGGAGGAGCATCGCAGAGCAACGAACCCTCCTCATTCGAGCCAATGAAAAGCTAACGAACCAGAAGGAGTGGAGGAAGTGGTTGAGTGCCTGTGACAGACTGGCTCTCTGGCTTGAAAATGTACCCATCATCAAAGGCCACTGCTTGCACTTTGACAACTGTTCAAATTGGAGAGTCACTGAACCCTCTGGTTTGGGATCCTTGGCCGGAAGTTGAGAGCAACCCTCGGAAGTGCATTGAGTAGGCAAGGCGTGCGCTGCCACCATGAGGTGTCGAGAGAAATAATCATCGCAACCACGAAATGCTCGCATCGGTGAAGTTCCAGCAGGGTTGCCTGCTGCAATATAGTTCTAGGGGCCAAAAATCAAGCACCGGATTGAGCCATCAATCGGACGGCTCCATGTTGCTGGGGGGAGGATACTTGTTAATTCAACGAGAGCACGCACTTCAGTGAAATGCCTCCTCTCTTGGCTCGCTTAAACATGGAGGCCACTCGCGAGGGTTTCGACCACCAGCTGAAAAATTGCAGCAAACCTGATTGATGTAGCTAGTTTATGGGTTGGATTTATCAATGGTCTCTGCGGCTTTTGCGCGAGAGCGAACGAATAAGAGGATTACACGCACCATAAGCTTACGTAACAACTAAGCCCGATGCTCGTTCTAGTCCAGCGCTGATATACCATTACACTGGAGCAGGCGGACGGGCTTGCAGAGGGCCCATGTTTTGGTTGCTTGGGTGTTCATTATTCATTGAAGTGAGAGGAACCAGAGTCAATTTGTTACCTTTGGCTCGCGAACGCGCCCGCGTTATGCTGCCACACGAACTCTCGCGGCCGTTAGAGTCGTGGTTGTTGTTGTTGTCGCCTCTGACTTATAAGCAGCGACTCTTGACAATGGCAGGAAGTGAAGAGAGCTCCACTTCCGCGCCGGAAGCGCCCTGTGCTTAATAAATCAAACTGAGAGAGGCGGCCGCAAACAGTGTGTCGTCAGAAACTGGCTGATTGGAATACCTTGACAATTTGATTAACTTGCTGCCAATCGGAGCGCAAACCGGAGTCGATGAAAGGAGGCGGAGTGTTTGGGTGATCATCGTATGACGAAAAGTGGCGCCAAAAAGGGAGTGTAAGCGGGCGCTGCGCGTAAATGGCAATGGTGATCAAGTACAAATCTACTTGCCCGATACATAAACATTGTTCGCGCCAGAGGTGCACGTAACCAATGAACGCCGGCCGCTTGTTCCAGTAAAGTTGGCGTAACTGGTGCTGGGCCAGCTCTCTCCCTCTCTCTTCCTGGACTGGCCCAACCTCTTTCGCCTCGTTTAATCCGCAGACCTCAGTGGACCAGCCGCCGGATAATGGTTGCCAATCACGGGATATTGGCGGCCGCCTCTGCTGCAGCGGCGGAAGTGTTGGTGTTGGAGTTTGCGCATGCGTCCCATGGAGCAAGTTGGGCCCAAGTCGCTCGGTTATTTGTGACAAACATCTCCCCCTGCTCGTGCTCGCTCTAGCCATTATAGGTCACGCGCGCCCACTCGCGGCCTCCACACTCTAGCCCCTCCAATATCCGATTAGAACTCCAACTGCGCGCGCTCTGAACGCGACAAAGATGCCACACTCAGGTAAGTAGCCAATCATCCATACTTTTGGCCACAATCAATCCAATCAAACATTAATAATTTGGTGCAAAAATTAGGACAAGCAGGTATCAATCAGCTCGGGGGCATCTTTGTCAATGGACGTCCCTTGCCTTTGCATATAAGACAGAGGATCATTGAGTTGGCGCTTATTGGGGTGCGGCCGTGCGACATTTCCCGCCAGCTACTGGTTAGCCATGGATGTGTGAGCAAAATTTTAACCAGATTCTATCAAACAGGCTCAATCAGGCCAGGTTCAATTGGTGGCTCGAAACCGAAACAGGTAACGACGCCACAAGTTGTAAAGCGAATTATTGAATTAAAATGCCAATCGCCAACCTTGTTTGCCTGGGAAATAAGGGATCTGTTGCGCAGAGAGCGCCAACAACAGCAGAGCTCCTTTGTAATCCCATCAATCTCATCAATCAATCGTATCCTTAGAACTCATCAACCTGTTAGCCAAGCGCAGCCAAGTTACATCCAACCAGCGCACCAGCAGCAAACGAGCTCTCAAAGTCAGGCAAGCCAAAGTGCAAGCAAAGATTCAAGCCAACACCAAGCACCCGCCTCCTCATCCTTCAACTCTGGACTCCCAGCTACCAACACTGCGCGAGCTGTCCGCCCTGATCAGTCCAGACCTCAGGGTCAAAGAATGCAATTAGAACCAAGTCTTAGTCATCGCTACCAAAATGTGGAAACCTCACCTCGTTTGCGCCATCAGCAGCCCATCCTAACAGGATCATCTCAACCCATCCATTCACGCAACCAAATATCGCAACCCAAGAGACCTGACTCAGTTCGATTGGCGCCAATCGATTCGGGCACAAATAGTGTGCGAGCGCAGAGCGTGAACACAAAACGGTCGTCGTATTTCATTGAAGATATCCTTGAGCTAACAGCGATTGACTCCACCAGGGACAATAAGCAAAGGCATCCAAGAGTAAGTGGTACTGCAACTAATGACCCTACTAGATCTTTGGCTGCGGTTGATATGAGTCTAGTGGCGGGAAACAAGGACGATAGTGGCGAAGACGACTGTAGCGATATCATTGATGTTGTACATGACTGATCACTGAGATTAGGCAAAAGGTAAATTTCGAAAATGTTCTCTCGTACTTAGCTCAGCGCGATGCTGGCTTCGTGCACATAAAACTGGTCATCTATTGTTTTAATTCTCCTGCACAAAATTAAAGATCTTGACGATTTTAAAACTGTTATCAGCAAATATTTTGTTGAAATTCTCTTAACATATTAAAGAATGAACGACACTGAAAGAAAGTTTCTCTTGGCCGTCGAGAGAGGTGATATAAACACTCTGAAATCTCTATTACACTCGGGCAGGCAGCGTTTCGATATCAACTGCTGTGACCCATTAGCCCGCAACGCCTTAATCATCGCTATTGACAATGAGAATCTTGAAATGGTCAAGCTATTAGTCGAAGCCAAGATAAGAATTGGCGACGCACTTTTATATGCAATAGACGAAAATTTCGTCGAAGCTGTTGAACTCTTGCTCGACCACGCAGACTCAAGTATTCGACCCAACGGCTTTCATATGAGCCAAAATGACCTTGAAAACAGCTCATTCAGTGCCGATATGACCCCACTGATACTTGCGGCTCATAGGAACAACTTTGAGGTCATTAAAATACTCCTGGATCGCGGTGCATCAGCCATACCTGATCCTCATGATCCAAGATGCGACTGCAAAACTTGCTGCACCGCGCGCGCAGAGGATTGTCTCAGGCACTCGCGTGCTCGCATAAACGCCTATAGGGCTCTTGCTTCACCTTGTTTGATGGCCCTATCCAGCCCCGATCCCCTTTTGACGGCTTTTCAGATGAGTGCGAGGCTAGAACGTTTGGCCAACCTGGAGCCAGAATATAAGCAGGATTTTCTTCACCTCCGAGCGCAATGTCAAACTTTTGCCACCAAACTATTAGATCATACGAGAACAAGCAAGGAATTAGAAATTTTGTTGAACTATAGCGACGAGTATCTTGATGATCACAATCATAGTGATCACCAAAGTGAGTTGTGTTGCCAAGCTAGTCTTTATGAGATGTCGCTGCGCACCGCATCAACTCTGTCCACTGGCCTGGATATGGATTCAACAGCCGGATCAAGCCTGTCTGTGCAATCGGATGCATTTAACGGTAGTAGATCTTTCCAACAGAGTAGTAGCATTCTCAAGATCCCCAAAAAAAGTTCAATGCTCTCGATCGACAGCGTCACTGGGCGCTACGAATGCTATAGGAGCCATATGCGCCTTGCGAGGCTTAGGCTTGCCATCGACTGCAAGCAGAAAACTTTTGTTGCCCATCCCAACGTTCAAGAACTTCTGGCCACCATGTGGTATGAAAACTTACCTGGATTTCGGCGCAAGAATTCTTTTGCCCAGGTCATCCAGGTTATACTGATTGGACTTATGTTTCCTATCTACTCTATCGCTTATCTGATTGCACCAGACTCGCAATTTGGTCGTTATATCAAGAAGCCATTCATCAAGTTCATCTGCCACTCTGCTAGCTACATAACCTTTCTCATCGTCTTGATTCTTGCCTCACAGCGGGTGGAGGCTTTCTACAGCTGGAGTAGCGTTATTGATTTGTTTTCCGGGGAAAGTCCGAAGAGCTTCAAATTTCTGGCATCAGAAGCGAACTTCTCTATGTATAAACAATTGAAGGCTCTACCAAACGATTACGATGACTCGGAAATCAACAACCTTGCGGCCTTAATCATTCAACTTGAAGCGAAATCAGATCATCCGTCCGCCAGAAGTCTCGACAGTCTGACGAAGATTTTCGAACAATTGCCGGCTTCTTCGAAGAAGCGCGGCGCGCCGCCGTCACCGATAGAGGTTATGATTCTACTTTGGGTCCTATCTTTGATTTGGGCCGAAATCAAACAACTTAAAGCATTAGGGATAAATTATTACAAAGCCGACATGTGGAATACATTAGACTCAGTTGCGAGCGGATTCTATGTGGGGACAATCATTCTGCGCGTTGTATCTTACATGCAATCCGATGGGATGTCTGCCGAAGTTGCAAGAGAGCATTGGGATGCCTATGATCCAACTTTACTGAGCGAGGGCTTGTTTGCTGCAGCAACCATCTTTAGCTCTTTGAAGTTGGTTTACATTTTCTCTGTGAACCCGTATTTGGGGCCGCTGCAAATCAGCCTCGGTAGAATGATCATCGACATTCTGAGATTCTCGTGGATCTATATGCTTGTCTTGTTCTCATTTGCTTGCGGCATGAACCAGCTACTCTGGTATTATGCCGACTTGGAACGGCACCAGTGTTTGAATATAACAAACTATAGTCTGGCACAGTATTATCATTCCCAGTCGGACTCGAACAAACATCAATCAGGTGCAAGCTCGCAAGATCATGTCCCAACTACACCTGATTATGGCCCGAGCACCTCTCTAGACACGGTCAATCTAAACCAGACAACTACTGCTTCGCCACTGAGCCTCCTAGAAAAGGGTGGCAATCTGACCGACGAGAAAATTATGGAGGCTGCGTTCAGCGCATCGCTTGAGGACGATTCCTCAAAACCACCAGTCACCATGGATGATTCGTGCAAAACTTGGCGCCACTTCTCGAATGTGTTTGAGTCGTCTCAAACCTTATTCTGGGCCACGTTCGGGCTCGTTGATTTAGAAAACTTTGATCTTACTGGCATCAGACAGTACACACGCTTCTGGGCCCTGTTGATGTTTGGATGTTACTGCTTTATCAATGTTATTGTGGTTCTCAACTTGCTGATCGCAATGATGAATCATTCATATGTCAAGATCAGTAAGAAATCAGATATTGAGTGGAAATTTGCGCGCACTAGATTGTGGATGTCTTACTTTGATACAGGCTCAACTGTGCCTGCTCCATTCAATATCGTTCCCTCCGTCAAGTCGGTGGTTAATGTTGCAAATCTCCTATATGAGCAACTGAAGAGCTTACTGTATAAAATCGGGACTCAGTCATCCAGAGAGGATGGAATCGATAGAACCGAGTTGAGTAGACTCGGCAATCAGCTAAGAAAATCACCAACCCTAGCAGATAAGGCCACTCTTGATGGAGGTCAAGGACGCTTGAGCTCATACAAACGGAGCGAGAGAAGTAGGAGAAATTGTAACCTTACAGCCAGTTACAGGAGCGTTATGCGATCTCTCGTCCGTCGCTACCTAGTCAATGAGCAGCGCTTGCTAGAACGGAAGCGAGAGCTGACGGAGGCAAAACTGAATCGCTGGGCGAAACTCAACGCCTTCGATTGATGAAAGAGCTCGTTTATTTGTCGTGATATTGGCTGCGTTGCTATATTGCACGTGGACTCACAAATTATTTAAAATTTTCACACTTTTACTCATCGTCTTCCACTCTCTTTGGCGTTCCAGGCTTGAGATTCAGACTGGTTTGGTTTGGACGGAAGAAGGGGCTTGCCATCGGTAGCCATCTTGATTGGCCGCCGGCCAACAACAAGCTCACCCACATTGAGGCGGCACATTATGTTCTTGGCGATATCACTGCCCGTTTCCAGTGAGGAATGGAATCTGATGAAGAGAGTGTTCGAGATCCCGCTATTGGCTGCATCCCACTCAGTATCGCATTGGGTGGCGTTATGCTTAACAATTATCTCGTAATATTTTGTCCCGTTGCCGAATTGCTTGCATTTTGTCGTGTCAAGCCTTCCTGCTCCCAGGATACCATTGAATGGCTGTGTAAAGTTGACTTTCATGATTGTCTTGTCACGTTGGCACTCCATTTGAACTCTCACTTGTGGGGACACAAACTCGCGCTCGTGCACCGTCAATTCATGCAATCGAACAATTGGCTTGGACTCTTTGAGCGCCATGTTGGCACCAGGCTGGAGGCTACTTGTAGCTTGTAGATCAGACTCACCTGAATTAGCTGGACTGAGAAGTGCTGAATTTGCGACGTCTAGGCAGCAAACGAATGTTCTTAGATTGAGCAGACCCAAAAGGAGCATTAATACAGGCAACGAACATATGAAACCGGCTGGAGAGCAATGCAGCTTACTTAGGAGAGGACTCATCATCTTCTGGCCGCTTTGAGTATTGAATCTTGTCTATTACCTTACAGTGAAGTACTAAAGAGAATTGCAACTTGAAACGTTAGTGAAACAAAAAAATTTGCATAGATCTAGATTGGTTTTGCTACGTTCGAGTAAGGAAAACATCTCTTTGCCAGAGTGGCCCCTTAGGAGTTTTCCAAGGACTAGACTTAAAGTCGTCAAGCCTTGAGAGACGAAAACGGTTTAGCCAAGAGTTCATTTCAGTTACGGGTCTGCGCTTTCTTTCGTGCACTTCGCCCAACTCGCACTTATTTATTCTTGTCGAGAGCAGTACTGCAGTTGACTTTGTATTGAACTGCAGTTGAAATAGGAGGCGGACTGAAAAACAAAATAGTGTTCGGGAAAGTTAAAGCTGCCTGCAGGTATGATATACCATGAATTTAATCGAAGATTTTTGCCGCCTAAATCTGCCTGTAGATGTCAAAACGCCAATTCTGCCTGCGGCCGAGAACGACCGCAGGCAGAATTGGCGTTTTCAAGCAGTCAGCTCCAGGATGAGGGACGGAACAAAGGGAAAATGCGCGTATAGCGGGCGATGCCATAGGTGGACACGAGTCGGAGTCATATGCGAGAGAAGACTTATAATTTCGACATCATAAAATTACTAATCAGAGATGCCAACGATCGAGGAAGGCGTCAAGTTGGA
>Ga0209372_1000010_pt1 | contig 130328 bp, 67 predicted proteins | sample AgamicAtPe_FD_187170 | JGI IMG/M metagenome (GOLD analysis project Ga0209372, IMG submission 187170) | Agave microbial communities from Guanajuato, Mexico - At.P.e (SPAdes) (version 2) | ecosystem: Host-associated > Plants > Phyllosphere > Phylloplane/Leaf | place: Guanajuato, Mexico... | reverse complement strand
ACAACTTGAGCTGGATGGGCAGCATTGTGGTGGTAGGAGTGGTGGTGGTGGTGGTGGTAGGGGCGATAGTCACTTCTGGTGTCGATGTGCTTCTTTCATGGCTTGCGAGTCAAATTGATCACAGGCAGTCGATGAAGACAGCCGAGTCGAGTATATGGACCTGGTATAGAGTTGCATAGAAATAAGAATGCGAAAAAACCTAGCGGCATGGACTAGATGCATGCTGCCAGACAGCTGGGACCTTGTCCATGGCATCGACTATTAGTGTTCTGAATTAGTTTTGGTCGTTGATCACAAACAAAAATTTATTTTTCCTCCATGAACCTGCTTGTAGAATCCTCAATAGTAACGATGATAATTCTCATCAGTTGTCTTGCCGTTGTATAACTAATGGACTCACAAACTGGGTGAAAGAAACCTCAGGTTTGTTTATGTTTAGCTCCTTCAGTAGGACATTGAACTCTCGATGTGATAGCTTTTCACCCCAATTGCACAGCAAGTGTCGAAGTATATCAATCGATATATTGTTATCTTTCACGAAGGGCGAAACTTTAAATGCCCTCAATATTTCATCTGGAAGTTTTTCAGATTGCATCTGCGCGTGGGCACAATCAAGGAAGTCTGCAAATTTGATATTGTTATCTATCATTATGGGTGATATTGTTTCAACGAGAGCAAGATCGTCGAAAGTATTTGCTCATTAGTGATCTATTGGAGCTTAGTCATCAGAGCTATCGTACATATCGTTCCAATTGAACACGTATTACTCACTTCTTTGCCTCAAGTATCTTTTCAGCTCTTCAATAGTTGGACTAAACCCTACTGAGCGCATGACAAACTTCAGTTGGTCTACATCGTTGATGACACCAGATTTGCAGTTTAGATAGAAACAATCTCTGAATCCATCTATCTCTTGTTCGCTAAAAAAGCGAGCCTGTTTAAATAATAGATATGTTTAGATCGTAGAATTCAATGTTAGATGAATGATGTTTGAGGTTGCAAAGAAGCCAGGTTGGATTCATCAACTCACCATTGCCGCAGAATTTTAGTTTCGGGCACTTGTTGAAAGATTTGTCTAACCTGTCTAATCGGTCCTAACTAAAAATCTCCCATTTGAGGGGTGAATCTTAAGAATAATAAGGCAGTTGTAATGATGGAGTGGAACTTTCAATCCATACTCCGGACTAGTGGACTTTTCAGGGGGAAGTCTATTGAGCGCATCGTTAAAGAGAATTGCAGAAACAGGCTAATACTTTTCATGACCCTCTGAGTGGTTCAAAAACAAGACGCAGTTTGGCTTAGCGAAGCCCGATGCTTCTGTATTGTCTGTCTTAGCTCTTGCATTGTTGGCCGGCAGATGCACACTTCGCTGCCACATCATGATGGCGGCCAGTTTTGGACTTTTCACGGGTGTTTGACCATTGGGCTATAACAAGTTGCATCCAATTGTTAGCTCAATTCCAGAAGTGGCTCGCGGGCAGCTGAGTAAAAGTAGCAGAGGAAAGCCGGACAGGGCCTGTAGTTGGTAAGCTGGTCTTGGGCGAGCTTCAGATTGGGCTCGACGTTGGAATTGAACCAGATTTCATCCATAGTTCAGATTATTGGGGCAAATCAACGAAGTACTCTGTGCTCGGCGCGACCGGCATGGTGGCCGTTGGTGGTCTTGTTAGTCCGGTCATCATGAAATATTCGTTTGGATTCATATTGTTACCCTTGGCAGGTGCAAGCTGAGGTTGCTGTTGCTGGCGTGCAAAATTTAAAGGCAGTGTACTGTAACCTCGGGGTAGGGCGTTAGCTAAAGCAGCGTGGTGTTGAGGTGTTATGTATGGCGACAGGTTGGCTGGTTGAAAGTAATGATACTGCGGCTGCTGGTTTGTAAACATAAGCGATGAGGACATTTGCATTGGCACGCCCATGGCCCTGTGAACTTGGTGCTGATATTGGGCGTAAGGATTCTCGCGTCGACAATAAGCGGCTGTTATGAACATAATAACACAGGTAAAGATAGCCAAGACAATAACTAGCAATAAACTAAGAGCGTTCCATAGTGAAATTTCACCACCAAAGAAGGAGCCAGCCGACGTTCCCGCGATTCTGCCGCTCCAATCACATCTAGCCTCATCACTGTTATCAACACAATGATTCACATCATCACAGAATAAAGATCTCGATATACAGAGATGATTCTGGCATAGAGCATAGTCTGGTGGACAGTCTAGTGCGGGTAGATCGTAGACAGCCGTCACCACTAACCGGAAACCGTCGCCTGCTTTGCTCTTGCTATCCGAGGAGAATCGCATTGTTAAGAAGGTTCCTGTTGTTTTGATAATATACGCATTAGCTAAGCTATCACGGCACGAAAAATCCTTGATGCTCTGTTGTCCATAATCTAGATCACCGTCAAACAACTTGAGATGGTCATCGCAGCCAAGTTTGAGCTCTTCGAAACGAATAACGAAATGCTGTTGAGCTGACTTCGTCCTAAATGTTATCGTGCAATTAACATCGGTGTCAGCGATTGACGATAGAACAGCTCCCTCAACTCGTTTTGTTATTGGAAATTGTGACTTTCCCGCGCATAATTGGGATATCAAAACTGTTGCAAGGAGTGCATAGGGAGAAAGCCTCTGGTTAACAAAGTTGTACCCCTCTGGAAAATTTCTCTCAATAATCAAGACAACTTACATTGGCCGGAGTTTCTATTGTGCTGACCAATAAAATTATTGGCGCTTGACTCGGACGAGATCTGTGTTGGCAGTATTGATACAAATATAAAAATCCAGACGGAAACAAACCAAGTTGAACCAAAGATCGACTCGACAAAATAAGATCTCGATCGGTATTTTGTTGAATTATTCCAAATAGGCTTGAGTTTGGCATTTCTTGCAGGGATAATTGTAGCGTGTTTACAATCAATGAGGGTGCCGTAGTCATCTTTGGACCTAAAGTGAGGAATGTTACTGCCCATGATCCTCACTTGGTTCGCAAAAGTCCATCGATGATCCAATAGGCAAGAAAATTAAATATGCTACCTTGAGTGTAACAAACTGGACGATCTTCTTGGTAAACTAGTACATAAACCCAAGTTGTTTGCACCATATACATGAGGGTCTGCTACTTGGGACGTTTGATGAGTCGCGAGCTTTACGGCTGTCCAACACCTAAAACTTTCTGCCAGTGGGTGGTCATTCATCCGAGGTCTCTGGATTTTTCAGTCTACCAGCCCAGTATCGACATTGATATCTGCTCATCTATCGTTTTGCACTTGAGATCAAGTCGCAGGTTGCCGGTTGAGGTTCGAATGAAAGCTGGCTTCTCTGAGATGCTTACGGTGAGCCTTTTTGCTCACTTTGGGTCCAAGCGAGCAAATTTTGCCCGTATTTTCTTTAGTAGCCTTCGAATAATATCATCCTTGGTCACCTTCAGAGGGGTTTTATTAGAAAGGAGGGATCACTCAGAGAGAAGGAGGATATAACCATTTTACGTAAGCGGTGGCGGCGCTACGTGCGCTTATTAGCGCTGCGCGTGCAACCTGGGGTCCCTGTGGGCGCGAACGCATAGAGAAATATGTCAATAAGGATGAGGCGCCCATAAGTGCGCTAGGCTCCCATAAGAGGCCAAAAGGAAGGTGGTTGTATGTCTGCGTACAGGAGACGCGAGTGGCGCCGCTCTCTGTAATCATGCCCTGCTAGACTACTTCAGCGCTCTGCCAGCTGAGGGCGCTTATATTACCTAGCACCTCTCAGGATCCAGAGAGTCGGCCCCGCAAGAATTCTCGCCCATTAGCTGATTGCGGCACCCTCTTCTCTACTGAAAGTTTCATCAGCATTCTTTTCAAGTTTGGGGCGAGAGTTTACAGCCACTAGGGTTGAAGGCTTCAATCGTTAAGCCTAAATTGTAGCCGCCAGGCGAACAACCTAGAGGGACGGTTGGTTAGTTGCGATGCTCGAGAAGCTAGAAATGAACGACGATGCCCGGCAGGCCCGTTTGTTCATCCATCACCTGGCAGACAGACGAGAGCTCGACTTATCCAAGGGTGGTGTGTGGCTAAATCTGGTGGAGGGCCGCAGTAGCCGTGGACTTGTTAGCTCAGTTCAATTCAACTCAGTCTCCGGTGGACTACGCTCAACCTTGTGCAGAGAAGCCACCAGGACTAGAGGGTAGAGGCCCATTGTCGAATTGTGTGTCGAGCAGTTGACTGTTTGCTTTGGTAGGAGAGTTGGACCGGGAAAAGAGAGATCCTGAAGCCGGGGATCGTACCAAGGAGCAATATTCCCTTTCCCCCACTTCCGCGACTCCCTATCCATTTGAAGCGCCATTCTACTCGATTCACTCATAACAACGCAACGGCTTAGCCACTAGTTGAAGTACATGAGGTTGAAGCACAACGGGCGGATACATCACCAATATCAATCAAAATGAGCACCAAAAAGAGCCATTACTGCTGCAACAACAATGGCATCATAATAAACATTAGTCATTTTTAGACTAGTTGCTGTGGTTGAAAGGCATCTGGTTGGCAGCCGGCCTGGCTGTTCAGTTTTTGGTACTATTTTGATCCGAAATCGCGTCAACAAAACATTTTAGGATTGGGCGGAGGGTTGCTTGATCCATTTCTAGGAGCCACTAAGCCGGCTAGAAACGGCAGGTTCAAGTTGTCAGGCGCGATTCATCTTTCAATTGGCCACCAGGAGCGGGAGGGGACGGAAAAGCGCAGCCTTTATGATCTTCTTTTCGCCTTGGGATACACAATTCATGAATGCTATGTCAGCAAGTTGCTGGCGCCAGCACTGCTCATGGTTTGCCTGCTATATTGACGCATAAAAGCGGCCTAATGATCACTTTTATGCGTCATCACTATGGACTATTACTATCACTATTATCGCTATCACTATTACTCCAACCAAGAGCCAACAATCGGTATGATTCTGTTCTGTTCTGAGTCTATCTGACGTGAGTTGAACTCAACAGGATCGTTTGGATCTCTCGACTTTCACTCGCTGGTTGGCGCTAATCCGAGCAAGTGTGTTGACTTAGAGCTCGCGGGAAATGACGGAGAGGTTTGTGGCAGACAACGGATGGTTTGTTAACGTAGATCCCATAACAGATGGAGCCGGGCAGCGATTGGTGAACGTGAGTTGGCTGATTAGCTGGTTTCGTTTGGCCTGCACGCCTTCTAACACGCAACTCTGGTCCAACTGGTGCCCCGGTTGGGTCCGTTGTTCCTGGATTTGAGCTAGCGAGCAAGCAATTCACAATAGCACACAGGTGAGATCCGATCGAGTCTTTGGCTTGGGAATTAATTTGTTGCCCAGGCCTTCGATCCTATGGCTTGTTCACGAGCTTACCATTTCCAGCTCTGGGAGAGAACCTTGAACGCATGCCGACTAGCAGTCTGTTGTGACGGTTAAACTGCTCTTTCAATCGCTCACTTCGCGCTTTGCCGCCAGTCTTGACAGTTGTTATGCTGCTCGCCCAACCGCCTGCTCCACGCTCTTACAATTTGTGGCCGATGGAGCAGCTTGGGCGCCCATCAGCAACCATTAGAGGCCAGGCGGCGGTAGATGCTGGCACCTGGGGCCGACTGGCTCGAGTCGAGTTTGGCCGGATTGAGAGGGGAACAATGGGTCTCTCTTGAAGCACGCAAGAGGCGAGGACACCAAGAGGAGGCGGCTTGGGTGCAACTTGGGGCGGTGTGATATTTGGGCTGGTTTACAAGCCGGGCGCAGGGAGAGCTGGGGTTTCGGCGCTTTTGTTGCCAAAGAACTGGTGGTTGCCGCACTTTCCCCTTGCCCGGCAATGGGGGTTGCAGGTCTCTCGCACTGGGCACTGCAACGTGTGTGTGAGAGAGGCTTGATATGGCTCCAGGCTAGCGAACTATCAGCGTCCGCCTCAAGCTCCTTGCATCTCCCTCTCTTTCTCTCTCTGGCATCAATCGAGCCGAGGTTCGCTCAACAATTGGTCCACTGTTGCTGATTACATGCGCGAGCCTGCGCTGAAATTGAGCTTGCAAAGGCTGGCGGCCGGGCGAACTAGCGACCTTCTATGGGGTTGTGAGCATGCGTAGGAGCGAACTCTGGGCCGAGCGAGACAGGGTGGCGGCGGGTGGTTGCGTGGCGCGCGCAGTAACTCTGCACTGCTCTGCCGGCCGCCTCTGCGCTCGCGACTCACTTCTGCCCGGCCAAGCTCTCGTTCGGCCAGACTGGTTGCGAGCGGGCAGGCCGGCTGACTGGCTGGGCCAGTACTGTTGGAGCAGTCGTTTGTTGCGCTGGGCGAGCGCGAAATTTCAGCCAGCGAGAGGGAGAATTGCGCACGAACGCGCATAAGCACACAAGCTTGCGCGTTAAGCCTCAAAACACAGGCGAACAGTCCACGCGAGCAAACTTAACGAGAGAGGAGTTCGGCCGCGAAAGTTTGTCGTCGTCGTCGTCGTCGTGCAAAGGGAGAGATACACATTTGGGAACGGGGGCTTGTGTGTGCGTTTGTTGTCTAGGGTTTGCCAGCTGTTAAGCTCCGTCCGCAATTCTAGCTATTCTCGTTCCGGCGGCCAAGTCGGATATCGTGTGCTCTCTCCGCCTCTCTTGCCTTCGTCGTCTTGACATTGCTCGGCGGGCGAGGAGTGGGAGAAGAATTTTTCTAGGTGGGCGACAGTTTTAATAAGCAACCAGATGGGCGAAAATGTGAGCAGAGCCTCGCGGGGGCAGCGGCCTTTTTAACAAGATTGAGCAATAAGAATCGAGACAGTGCAGCAACCAGAACAAAGAGCCGGCCAACTGACCAACCAAACCATGTCAACGTCGGCCTATTACAATTTTATAGCCACCAACAAGGCGACCAGCGGAGGCGGCGCCCACTTCCAGAGACAGGCGGCAGTCTCACCCTCATCCTTTGCAACCTCCTCCAGCGACTCAAGCTCCAGTTTGAACCAATTCAGCTCGCTCACCGCAACCTCAACGGCCTCAAGCTCATCCTCAAGCTCCTCCGCCTCCTCAACCACCTCCAATTCAACCTCCAACTCGCTCAACTCGATGGGCCCCCAATGCAGACGCGCATCAAACCGAGATCTCCTTCGTCGATCCTCCATTACGCCAACCCAAACCCACCACATCTCACACACACTACATGGCCATACCCTCCAATCGCTGGAACCAAAACCGCTCAAGCCGTTCAAAACGCGCAGCGACTACTTGGAGGCCATGAAAGAGGACCTAGCCGAGTGGCTGAACAAACTCTACCCAGATCTCCACCTAACGCCGGACAACTTTTTCACAAAATTAGAAACGGGTGCCATCATCTGCAGGCACGCAAACAATGTCACTCAAATGGGTTGCAATTCAATGCTTGTAGACCAGCAACAGCAACTTTATCTGCCAGAATATAATCAGATTAGTGAACCAAATAACAACAACAATAGCTTGGCCAGTGATTCGAGCAAAAACTCCTCCATTTCAAGCCACTCAAGTGGTCTATCCTGCGCCACCTTCAAGTCAACGCCCCAAACAAGTCCCACTATGCTAAATTCAGTAACAAAGTCACCTTCCGATAGGACCAGCGCCATTAACTGGTTTCAAGTCAAGATGATATCCTACAGGCAAGACGCATGCCCAGGCACTTTCTTCGCTCGTGACAACATCTGTCAGTTCATCCTATGGTGCCGGTCGTTGAACATTTTTGAATGCTTGCTATTTGAAACCGATGATTTAGTTGCGAGAAAAAACGAAAAGAGCTTTATCCTTTGCTTGCTTGAAGTTGCGCGGATCGGCTTCAAGGTTGGCATGCCTACACCACTAATCATCCAACTCGAACAAGAGATCGATAGGGAGATCGAGAACGATGCCAAACTGCAAAAACAGCTAGCAGCAAAGAAGTGCCAACTAGACCAAGGAGATTCTGATGATAGCGAGAAAGACGACACAATCGACAGCTATGGTGACGATGAAGACTGCACAGAGCTTAAGCAACGAAGACTCGAGTTGGATGATACGGTCAACGATTCAGAAATTGAGACTAAAGAGGAAGAGCCTGAGCTGGAGGAGACGAAAGTCATTGAAAAAGAGCAAGAGTTGGGACCGCAACCGCAGGTGATTACTAACGACTTGGTTTCTCTTCATGAAAAGGTAAGTCTCATTGACTGAAATCTAACTCAGATCTTCTGCTCTATTCTCTCGCTGATTCTGTTAACGATCACTGCAACTTTCTGGCTCGTTGTTAGTATCTACAGAATCTCAGAGATTGTTAATCGTACTGTCAGTCTATTCGGAAGTCGCTCTACAATTGTAGATATGGACCTCAGATTTTCTGGGGTTATTTAAAACCATCCCCATAGTCCCATTGCGATGCACCTATCAGAGTATATGTGAGATATCAGAGTTCTCAGTCGCTATTGTCGGGCAGGCACAACGCATCGGCTGCCTACCATAGACATTCCAAAGCCAGCGGATTTCAACGTACGAATCCTGTTCAGCTTAGCACCGCTCTTGATTACGCTCAAATGGTGAATATACAAATGGTGTAAAGAGGCGCGTTGCTGTGCGACAAGAGCGAAGATTTAAACGGTAGCTCGGGCGTTCGAGTGGACCGCAGACCAAATTGATTGTTGGTGAGACACAGCCCACATCCAGACGCAACTGGTCCTAAGTCGCCTGCTGACCGCGTAGTTTGTTGATTTCTCTTGGGGAGTCCAAACCGTCTACTGATTGTCTGGCCGGTCCATTTTCCTTCTCTATCCGGTCTCAGATTTCTGGGGTCGATTTGATTGGCTTAGCCACCAGCTTGTTGAATATTCTGTTCGTATCCCGCAGGCATTCCAGAGGTAGTTGATGGTTGATTCAGTCCAATCACGTCAAACTCAAGACTCTTTCTCTCATTATTCCCTCGGTCCGTTTGAAGTTCCCTATCCGAATCCATATTCCCGATTGAACCTCGGTCTGAGTCTTCTACCTGGATCATGCTGTGTTCAATTGGGGCAGCGTTACTGTCATAGTAACCTGGTAGAGAATCGAGCTTTCAGTCACTCAGTGGTAGACGCGCCATGACCTTCGTTTCTTGTCGCCAGTGCCTCCAGCATTGAAGAGGATTTCCCTTGCCTGTTCAGCTCACTCGCAAATGAAGATAGTCGGCTGCAAAACGTCTCAGAGCAGACCGTGGCAATTACGGCCATGAACATCATTAGAGTTGGCAAATCAGCTAATCTGGTTCGCATCTTTGTAGATCTTTCTGCCTCGAGGGCATCTGGGCTTAATTTCGGGCGAGAAACTGATGTTGATGGCCACTTTATGCCTGTACTGCGCTGAATTGTTATGATGATGTGGTTCACTCTACATTGAAATATGAAATCGCGATTGAGACGTCGCTATGATCGGCGTCAAACGGACTCTGAAAGTCGGTGGCGTCAACTATGCTCGTTGAAAAGGTCTTTCATCATCATATGTTTCGAAGGGTAATATTCTATAAAATTGGCACCTCCATATATGTCGTCAGAGCACAAAAAGAATCGTGCCTTCATTGCAGTCACCATACAATGTTTGGAGCAACCGATAAAATTCATTAGGTTCGAAACTAATTGCGAGTTCGGATTTATTGGTTGTATTTGCAACGGCGGGAGCACAAAGATGTGCCTAGGTTGCCTCATAAATTGAACAGACCGTGACTCTGCCTTGTCCTTATATCCTAGCATCAGTGGGCTGGAATAGGATTTAAACTATCAACCACCAGTGATATATCGGCTTTTATCTCTTTCGCGAGATCCCAAATTTGTTTCGTGCTACTCAGAGTTTCCACAGATTGTGTATAAGGGTTATAACGGAACACAGCCGGGCGTGGGATGCTCAGGGCAAAATCATGCAATTTTGCCTGAGCATCTGCGAAACTCTCTGCCAGGAAGTACACCGGTTGATATTCGGTTATGGGATACTTCTGTGACCCGGTTATAACTGGATCAAAGGGCAATATCTTTGGTTTATCACTCATTGAGTACTCAAGCTCGCCGAAGCTAGACAATAAACCAGCGCCGTAAGCTTTTAATTGGCCATCCTGTTTACACAATCCAAACTCGATTGTAAACCAATAGCATGTGGCCAACTTCTCAATGTACTCGTCTGGCGCGCCCAGCGAGGCCAATCCTATTTCCTGCGAGAATCTAGCAAACTCTGAATTGGCGAACAGAGGTGCGTGCCCAAGTAATTCATGGCAGATATCCGGTTCAGGTGTGTAGTCTGGATTTGCATGATGCCGAATATATTGAGTTGAGTGAAACACCCTGTAAGCTAAGCCCGCCAAAAAATCGCGTGAGCTCAACAATCCAGCAACAGGTCTCAGTGTGAATCCGGTCGAATCTTTGAGAAAGCGGCTCACGTCCTCAAGTTGCGGGATATTGTCCCTCCGATAACCGCAATTCTCTTCCATAAGCGGGAAAATGTGATTATATTCGCGACATGCATACCTCTTGTACAAATGGACCACCCTATCGTATATGGCCGTCCATGTGTCAATCTCTCGCTGATTGTATTCTACCCTCGGTATTGGCTCGCCATGTCTGTATTTTTTGGCAATATCTGCGAAATACTTCCTTCTAGCACGATATTCGGGATCCTTAAAACCAGGATGGTCGGCATCAAGCTCTGCGCCGCACATCAGTATGTTATCGGAAAATGTGTCTAGATCCCGTACCCTTGTCGGAAACCAGGGAATTGTCGCCTTAGTCTCCTTGTCACGACTAATCACATCTAGATAAATGGTCTCCTTTTTCAACTCCTCTATCACTTCAGTAGCATGGTGACGGCCATCATATACAACCATGAACTCATAGCAGTCTGGCAACTTCTTGGAAGACCGAGATTCGATGTGCTTCAGATTAACTCCATGATCCTGGAAGAGCTTAAGAACTTCGGCTAGAATCCCCACTTTGTCCTTGAGTGCGAAGATGACTGTAGAATCGCCATGACAGTCAGCTTGAGCTATATAGGAGCTCTCGCGGACTTCTTGTGAGTGATTTGCCATATTGATGAGGAGTCACGAGATGAAGTTTCAGACTAAATGAAATACAGTTTTGGATATTGAATTCGACAGCTCAGATAGGATTGTCATTACGAGAGGGCTGCATTTAAATACGCATTACCCAAGCGCCGTGAGCTAGATTATGAACGTGAGTCAACCGGTCTCGAGGTAAACTGTCAGATGAGTGAGACTTTATCGCAAGTAATCACATCATGACTCGTAGTCCACCATAATCGTGCATCCAATCTAGACTCAGTTGCCTCGTCATGGTGTCGTTAAGCGACTCTCGAAGTGGATAGAAGATGATAGAAGAATTGTTTTGATTGACGACTCACTAAGCAACAAGCATTGCTTGGACTTGAATGGCTATCGTGTTTGTATCTGGCCATTTAGGACATTGCAAGCCTATTTGATCTGCGCCGCTGTGCTACATTTCAGAGTGTCTACATATCAAAGATCGAGACGAGAGTGATGAACATCGTAAGAGGCAAAAGTTTATTGATCATCGTGCAAATCGAATTTACCATTGCTTTTCATGATGGGCAAGTAGAAAGGGCGAGCAAGGCGGCAGATCTAGCATGTTTCTTGGTCCCAATCTTGATTGGCATAAGCTGGTTTAAGCTGCCTCTCGTAAGATCATACAAGAACTTTTCTCTTTTCGTCTTACCATTTCATTACTCGACTTGTTGCAAGGAACGGTGGAACCTCTTCCTTGATTGCAATTAGCCAGCCGGTCCAAAAACTCAATCTAATGTCTTACGGCAAATAGTTCATCCCCAACTCTCGCCCATCAAACTTGCTGGCATTCGCAAAACCTCCCTCGCTCTCTCATCTAAACCTCTGACACCATCCGAAGTCTGCCCTCCAGAGATGCGTCTTATTTTAAGGAGGTTAAGCAGTTTCCCTCGCTCTCTCTCTCTCTCTCTCTCTTTCTTATTCCCTCTCCCTCTACAGCCAATCTTGCCGCTCGTCCGGTCTGCAGACCGGACGATGGTCAGCCTGCTAAACTTTGAGTCATGCAAAATGCACACACTGTTTTAGGCTTCAGACCACGTTCGAGGCATTAAGGGAGTGAAAGAGGAACTAGTACAAGGGAATAGAAGTACCTGAGAGACTGCCGTATCATTAGAGCTCTCCAGCCCGAATGAATGTGATTAGCGGATCCAAAGGGAATTTACGCTTACCTTGGTGGCGGGCAAGGCTTGGCTCTGTTGTATTCGCGCTTGTGTGCGCGGCCAGCTTAGTAAACTGAGGCGAGTGGGAAAAGTCTCTCGCTCGAGAGTTTGTCTTGGAGATGGTTAAAAACAAGGCTGCGGGCATCCAAGGAGTCCAGAAATTGATTAACACGCCGACCAAGGGCGAGATTGCATATTACAGAGTCCAAGCATGAGCGCCTCGCTAGCCTGCGCATCTTCCGTGGCTCCCGATGGATGCATTTGATAACACAGCAAACATACAGGACTGCTCTGCCACCAACCACACTAGCTCACCTCTCTGGCTAGGCATCACAGTCTTGACCGAGCAAACGAGGTAAAGAGAGAACTGCTTAGGCCACGTCCATACAAGCAAATACAGGCCCAGATGCGATAGCTTAAATTCTTCATGGCCATACTGGCCTTACAGTTTTTAGAAGCTCGGCGACTGGTCGGGCATCTAGCTGATTCTACTCGCAGCGGTTTCGGTTGCCAAAGGCATGATTTTTTGTTGTTGCCATGATTTTGCTCGTGCGGAAATCTCGATATTTGTGGCATTTTTCGCTTTGTCATCCTTGTGACTTCGATTGACCTACACCTGGCAGAGCATCAGCTATCTAAAGAACCCGCACAGGCATCTTATTCGAAGTTGGCCATGCAAATTGGATGGCCTCGCTAAGAATGAGATCGCAACAACCCTGAGTGGAAGACAAGTCTGCCCAGTCTCATGTGGCTTGCGATCGAGTTAGTCATTAGGCTAAGAGCAACTCAGACTGGGATAATCAAAGAAAGCGTCTTTTGAGCCAGTTATTGGTCCCCTGGAAGCGGGTCATGACAAGCCTGCCAGACGGATACCGCGAGCGAGTTTCAAAGTTCACCCATTCTTCATTTAACACTGATCACTGTGTGCCTTAGTCTATTCTGTACTAGAGATACTTTTGCGGTGAGGGTTTTGATGTTTGACCAACAGTGTTTGTTGTTGTCGATTGTGTTTGCCCATTGTCTATAGCTAACCAGTTTATGTATTCGACCGAAAAGCAAGCGCGTTCATTTGTGCTCGATTGAAGATTCGGAAGCTGTTGCAAAGCTATGCTCTACCAAGTACCCCTCTATTCATCAATCATGGAGCGTCAATCCAACTTCCAGAAATCGAATGATTCCTGACAACCGTTCAGCACATTCGGCTAAGCCGAACGGCCAACAAACCTAGATGGCCTGTCCATTTTCACATACATCCCTCACCCTCCATCTGAGCAACCACCCCACCTCTCTCACTGTTTTGACCTGACTCGAGCGTCCATAGAAGTACTGATTGGAATCTTGTTCGCCAATCCTATTCTCTCTGGAAACTTTTGGCAATAGTTTGAATGCGTAATTGCACCGACATGCAAATTTGAGTTCAACATTTCATTCGAACAATCACTAACTAATGTGCTCTCGTGATTCCTAAATCCCCTTCCTCCAATACAGGTAGTACAACTACTCTGTCAGTGCACTTGTCCAACACAGTTTCCAATGGTCAGAGTTGGAGATAACGGAAAATACAAAGTGGGTGATAAACTTATTATATTCGTTAGGATTCTTCGCAGACACATCATGGTTCGCGTCGGTGGCGGTTGGCAAGAGCTGAGCGAGTTTCTTCGAGTCAAGGATCCATGCCGGTCAAGACTGTACCAGACTCACGCAAACTCGCAACACAATCAGCAAGCTCATCCTAACGTCCACCACCACCCACAGCTGCACGCTAGACAGGTGCTCAGCACAACGGCTGTGTCTAGATCTCGTCTGGCTGAGATCAGTAGTCATTCAAATAAGGGTCATCACAACTTTTCGAGCAATGGTGGCCAAAGGTTGATCTCAGGTTCAGCTTCTATGGGCTGGCTTTCAAACAACTCCTGAATTAATGCTGAACATTTCGAACAGTCGAGGATGTAAAAGGGACCAGGAATAAATTGCCAAAAATCGCCAACTACGAAAGTTACCTACGTGTTCTCAAAAAAAGCGAATAAAATTCACAACCTGTGCTATCATTATTACTTTGGTCTGGTCGTAACTAGACTTTTGGTGAAATGTACACCATTGTAATTCAAACAATTGTTAACCTTATACAGACAGTTGCACGAACCATGTATCTGTTCTTGGCTCCTCGTACTCTAGTTTTCAATCACTTTCTACTTCACTGAGCGCCAAATTTTGTTGGATATGTTTGCTAGGGTTTGAGCTGGTTTCAAGTGAAGATGAGCGTCTTCTCAAGGGTGTTGTCGTTCAACCTTAGCTCGATTATCTGGTTTGGCGCGGAGGGCCAACTCTTATTCTTATCGAACCAGAAGTTTCGTGGATCTGGCAAGCAGACTATGACAACTGGTTTGAATACTATGGTAAGCTGTTCGAACAATGAGGATTCGAATGTGCTCTTGATCAAGGTTGGAGGCTGCATTCTGTGACCGACAATTTTATCGCAAGGGTGGTAAAGGCTTAAATACTCTAGATGCTCACTTTCTGAAAATTGTTTGCTTAGTATGATTATCTGAGCGCTGGATGAAATGTCGAGGTGAACTCGAATCTTAGATAACAAATTTTGCACCAAGTACCCAACCTGATAACCAGACACGTATTCGTGAGAGGAGTCGATTAAAATCCAGAGTAGAAACTTGTAAGGGCAATCATATTGCTCTTGATCCCCCTTATGAGAATCCGTTTTGAACGCAAATACCTTGCCTACGGTATCTAAATAGCCTAAGCTATACGAAGAGGTTGGATCGCTCAATTTAAAATTTTTAAACTGAGCTGATGATGCTAGGCTCACGATACAACTATCGAATTTTGTATCCATTTTCTCCCCTACTCGCTGAAACCTCAACTCAAAGCTAGACCGGACCATCTCGTCAGATATTATTGGAATTTGCCTCTTCTTTTCACCTGTGGGCAATTGCGTACCGTCATCCTCGTCATCGTCCTCTTCATCGCTGTACCATACGGCCCTCGATCCTAATTCAGTGATTTCTCCGAAATATGTCGCTGACATCATCTTGCCAGATCTCGACAAGGCTACTAATGTCGTGATGGCTGTTGGTGAACCCCTTATGACAGCGCCGACCAGTATCGAAACTGCGCGTTAATGTTCTATTCCTTGATTTTGATGACAAAGCCCCCTCTCTCTCAGTGGAAATCTCGATGAACGCTATAGATAGTTGGCTGCAGAGGGTCTTTAAGTAGCATTGTCCCGTGGGCAAGACCTAGAACGTATGGATAAACTGAGCCGAATGATCACCAACGAGAATATGCTCTGTAGTTGACTGGGATCTGAATTGTAAGTTGGACAAATATGTTAGGATCCAAATTCGATTGTGGATCAGATGAAGCGCATCCATTCGGATGACTCCGCGTGATTGATTTCGTAACATGTGCACCTTGAGAATTTGGGCATACAAATTGGGCTCCACACAAAACATCGACACCCGCGCGAAATTCGACTCGGTAATCAATTATGTATCCGGGGACCTGTATTTTCTTCCTTGAAAGATAGAAGGCTGACTGAAAGGGCAAAAAGAAATGAGTATCGGTTTTATTTGTTCTCAAGTCAGTATAATCGCCGACCTCCTTGCAGTCTGAGAGGCCAACAACAGATACAACCTACAAGAGTTGATTGGTCTGATCTGAGAAACCAAACAAACCCAATCCTAAGATAAGACACAATGTCACCTCAAGAAAGCTAACAGTTTATTGTCATATCTCGGAAATCGCGCTCTTACTGTCGCGAGACGAATCTCATCCCTCTGATAGTGAGATGTGTGGTATATTGGCGATATTAAGTGACAACAATATTGATAATGCGGCGAGAGGTGAATTGATCGAACTGATAGATAGAAGGGGACCTGACTATAAGTCAGACCTTCTCCGACATTCTACTAGAGGTGGACCCACCTTGCTGGTCAAAGCCGCTGTGTTGCACCTCAGAGGTACTGAAATGCAGAGGCAACCTGTTGTGGACGAATTCGGCAACATCCTTATGCTCAATGGAAACATTTACAATTACGCTCAGGAGCCTTTGGAGAGCGAACATTCTGATACATTGTTCCTGGCTAAAGCTCTGATATCGTGCAAGTCTAAAGATGAGGTTGTCCGAGTTTTCGCAAATATCGATGGGCCATTCGCATTCATCTACTGGAGTGATCGACTAAACACTCTATTCTATGGAAGAGATTTGTTAGGTCAGAAAAGTTTGTGCCACTTGCTGGGGAATGACACATGCCCTTTAGCAATTTCATCGGTCGCTCTGCAAAGATCGGATTCATCCTCCACCTGGGCCGAGGTTGAACCTAGCATCCAATGCTTAGAATTTGAAACCAACACACTGGTCGAACGGACAATTTATCTCTGGGCTTTGGGTTCCTTATATCCGGAAGCGTCTCAAACATCTTCAAGGGCCTCCCAAATAGAGTATAAGCACATCGAGCCCGTAACTTTATCACCGTTGAATGATGACCACAGGCCCAGCAACGATTTCAATAAAATCGATATGGAGACAGCCTTAGACGGGTTAGAAGATAAGTTTGTTCACGCAATATCTAAACGTATCAGGTATAACCGAGACACTTGCTTGACCTGTAGAAATAGAGATTCATCGCAATCATGTCGCCACTCGAAGGTTGCTGTCGCGTTTTCGGGCGGCATCGATTCCACAATGATCGCTCTCGCACTGGATAAAGTCTATAGCGAGACGGAGACAATTGATCTTGTAACTGTTGCGTTCATGGCCGACTCTCCTGATCGAAGTTCCGTCGAAAGCGCATTCAAAGAGCTCCGAGTTTTGCGCCCAAGAAGAAATTGGCGACTTGTCCTATGTGACGTCGATCAGCCGACCCTACAGAAAGAACGATGCGCTTCAATCAGACATCTGATTGCCCCTTGTAATAAAGTCATTGATGACAGTCTAGGTTGCGCATGTTGGTTCATCAGTCGCGCCCAAGGGCGCGCAATCGACAGTAGAATGGACGATCTGACATTCGATCTAGTTTCAAAAGACTTCATCCGATATCAGGCCACTCAACCATCAACATCATCTTCATTCGGCGGATTATTGGATAACTACACGAGTCCAGCCACAACATTCTTTCTAGGAATGGGTGTCGACGAGCAACTGGGTGGCTACAGGTCTCATTTAGTTGCCTGGACGAAATCAGGGGCTGCCGGAGTCATCAAGGAGATATCCCATCAAATGATGAGACTCCCCTCAAGGAATTTAGGTCGGGATGATCGAACTTGTTCTCATCATGGACGTGATGTAAAACTGCCATATCTTGACCATGACTTCGTGTCATTCGTTAACCATCTTCCCCTAGGATTGAAAATGAATCTTGATGAGAGTCGAGAGATTGGTCCTAAAAAACTGCTTAGAGAATTAGCGATAAGATGGGGCTTGCATGAATCAAGTAGACGAGTGAAGCGTGCACTCCAGTTTGGATCTCGAATTGCCTTACTAGAACGATCGGAGGAAAAGGGTAACGAGCTGTGTCTCCGACTAACATGATTGATTTAATGTTGTAATGATACCCTAGGATTCAGTCGATTCTATAAGGGAATGATTTCAACAGAGAGAACGTCATAAATTTGAACACAATTATAATAATCGTTAACCATAATACGCTGTAGAATAAGTCTGAGTCTTCTGCATCACAAACATGCATTACGTATGGCTTTACGTCGTCACAGGTCTTGATGTCGAGAGCGAAGGTCTGAGCATCAACGAATCGCTGAGACAGTTTTTCGAATACTTCAGAGATCACGAGATTGTCACTCGAGTTAGTATCGGTAGAGTTGCTTCTTGGAAACATGTAGTCGATTACATGTTTCACCTGAGGGGTCATTCCCTGGATGCTGACTTTCTCGCCGCCATCTGATATCATCTCATCGTCACACTCGCAAACATTGAACCCATATCTCGCTGTCATGACACCTGTGAGTCCATGTTTGAACGGGCTTATATAAGAAAGCTTGCGCATCCAGCTTGACATCCGGGTCGACCTAATGAGGAATCCGGACAGCATTACAAATGGAAGTAGACAACTTTGCCCCAAAAGTACGGAGACATTAACGTTGTTGACGAATATCGATCCGCATAACAAACCTAATGAGTGTATTGTGTAACCAACAAGAAAAACTATGTAGGCCACAGAAAACATTCGCCACTCCAGGAACGATGGCATTTGTCCAGACAGAGGGTATGATAGCAATATGCTTATGGACGGAAATAGCAATTCTAATGGTAGGTCGGCCAATGTTTGCGCAATGAAATATGGCGCTGGAGAATATAAGCCGTTGATTGTCTCTTTCTTGAACATGTGCATGGTTAGGGGGTAAAATGATGCTGTAGTAGAGATGATATTGATGGCAAAACCATACATGAGTATGAAAAAGAAGGACAAATTTTCGAGGCTCAACCTTGTCTCTTCGACATTCTTTGCAATGAGCCCATTGTTTATGTTCTTGCTCATTCCCTCTATATTAAGTTGAGTTTCTAATTTTGGGCAGTTGTTGGGTTTACCCATATCTGTGCCAAAAACGACCAACATCATCAAGGGTAAAAGCGTGTGGAACACAAATCGTGACCTAGTAAAAGTAGGGTTCCGTATAACAGATAGCCAAGATCTATGAGTTAGTATGAAGATGTGCCGGAAAGACTGAAGAATATTGTTCGAGTGGCTCGATAAGCAGTTGCTAAGTTGATGGCTTATATAATAGAATTCTGAAGTCGAACTTGTGTTGTCACTGGAAACACTAGTGAGTTCTTTTGTCTCTATATCTACACCAGTCCTATCTAAATCGAGTGTCCGGTCGATAGTCTTGCTAACCGGATGCTGAATTTCGTAGATGAGAGAATGTTCGCTCAGCGACAAGCTCTTATCTTTGATGGTACAGAATTTCCAGTTCTGAGAATTGTTTATACCAGATCTAGATTTGACCAATCTTTTTAAGTATAGCTGATCGTATTTTTTATAAAATTGAGCTTGTTGAAAAGCTGCCATCCGTCTGATGACGCTTTCTTGTATCTCGTCCGATGCAATTTCAATCAAAAACGAAGCAGGGTTGTAATTTGGTGCTGGTAATCTGACGAGAGCAATGTTTTCAATTGTTTCTCCGACCCGCTTTGGACAACCTTCATATATGACGCGGCCTTTGTTTGATAGAAAATAAGTTTTATCGAAGAGATTAAATACCTCTCTTTGAGGCTGATGAATTGTCACGATCACAGCCATTGGATTCGGAGAGAGTCGCGCGAGATCTCGCAATACCATCACTGTCCTATGACAAGTAAGCGAGTCAAGACCAGTCGTTGGCTCGTCTAGTATGAGAATGTCGGGTTTTGACATGAGCTCACGAGCTATCGACAAGCGTTTCTTCTGACCACCAGAGACGTTTTTGACGGTGACGTCCAGGCAGTTGCTAAGCCCAAGCAATTCGGCTACATAAATGGCATTTGCCTCATGGTCTATTAGAGTCGTCGAGGGCTTACCTTGCGTTTGACTAACAAACGAATCATGCTCAAGGGGATCATCTCCAGATGGAAGTGTGTTAGACCCCTCTTTGATTAAGTTGTTGATTTTTGCTGATTTCAGTTTAGATACGAAAATAAGGTCCTCCCGGACGGTTAGCCACTCATTGAGGTGGTCTTTCTGTGGTATAAAACAGACTTTAAGTCGACTAACGCTCTGACTCTCTACTAGTATCTGTCCAGTTGTGCCAGCTGTTCGATTTTGAAACAGACAGTGTAGCAAGGACGACTTTCCAGCACCGCTTGGACCCATGATAGCTGTTAGTTGACGCGAACTAGCGCTACCACAAACACGATTCAGGATGATCCTTTTGCCATCAATGGTCCGACTTGTATCATGACTATTACTTAGCTTAGCATCATGAACCGACCTGAGCAAGCGACCCTTTACTTTTGTGTACCACCGTCTTGAATCTACCTTGTAAGTAAGGTTGTGCCAAATCACAGTGAAGTCTGATTGTTCCTGTTTGGGAACACTGTAGGTCCTCCGATCATCATCTTCGTTCACATCAGTCTCCGACTGATTACTAAATTGTGTCGGAGATTGCATATTTGACCATGAAATGATTGTATATTGGATGGAAGATGAATGTCGGCGTCGAGGGTCGGTGCTACGTCGGGCTTGGATTGCGAAATGTTTTGGGCGATACAAATCCTCCAGTCATTTTCCGGATTGGCCTTTTGTACTCGCCCAGTTATGCGCTAGACGTCGATGCGTTGGAGCGAAAATGGAGACTGACCTTGGAGCAGACTGATAAGATGGTTGCCTTGGATATATTGAAGCAATAATTCACGAGTTATTAGCTAAAAACATCGAACCTGTTTCCACAAACAACCGCGCTGGCGCACTGTCTCACTGTCTGCGAAACTCAAAACCAAAAATAAATACAAACAATCCAACCATAGCTTTTTCTTTCTCCTCCGTTCTCCAAAGAGTTGCGAGCTCGCTGGCGGCGATTGGCATGTTGAAATTGCATTCTCCAATTAGAGAGGCGCCGATTTTTGTCAAACTCGACTCAATGGTACACACGGAGGCCTGGTTCAAACCTCATCAGAGAGGACACTCCACGCACATGAATAATCAACCTTGGTTAGTCATCGGTGGTTCTAATCAGATTGACTAATTCAGTCACAGAGTCCGGGCTCAGTCCATGACATCTATGAGAGGTCCAACTTGAAAGTTCTCGTAGGGTCTTATCCCTGAGTAAACAACAAGCTCTTGCAGGTAAAACCGTTTGAATTAAATCGAATCCACGCTTCGTGTCCCGGACGGAAGCAGAAACTCACGCGAGCTTTTGATGGCGCCAGATTGGCTGGCAGAGTTGATGCTAGCAGAGCGCTGAACTACCTATCTACCTGTTACCATCGACCGGAGACGAAATGCAAAAGAATAAAAACTCCAATGGCGTGTCACGACCGCTAGAGAGTTACTTAATTGCCTGGGGTTTGACATTAGCGTGATGCTGTTCAACATACTCTAGGCGAAAATTATAGCTCATCATCTAAAAGGTCTTGTTGTATTCGACAGCCGCACCATAGATCCACCTGCGCGGGGGACGAGCCCTCGACAACAACTGTCCTAATGTGTCGGACGTCTGAATGGATGGGTGTACCCTCACGGGCATTTTTATGTTCGCAATGGGATAATAATGCGACAATATTGAAGAGATGCCGCAACCTCGGAGTATATAAATGATGCCGGGACTTGAGGCGAAAGACGATTGCAATTTTCAGATACAGCGTCGAAAGTGAAAGCGAAACCAGGCACGATGGCGCTTATCAGGAGATCGGTCGTTTTCATATTCATCGCGGTCTTGGCACTTTGTATCGCATCGGGGATTTATTGCCAAGAGGAGGCTTCCGAGAACATAATGACAGGCGCGGGTAGCGTACAGATGAGCTCAAGAGAGTCAGACATAGCTACAAACTCGAGCCAAGCGTCAGCTATGAAGACCCTGATAGGGAAATTTGCTTCATTTTTCGGGTAGTTCAGAATTAAACGATCAAAGATGTTTAGTTGACTTGAATCACATCACATTCTTGAAAAAAATAATTTATTAGTATTGTCATAAATTTGCTCCGCAAGGTTGTTTATGTCTTCATCTCTTAAACTCGCCACAACTTCCAGCACTTGGATCAAGTTGGACGGCTCGTTTCGATTCTTGACGGGGAGTTGAGGATCAGATGCGTTTTTGCTTTTCTCAGGAATATTCTTGACGTATTTGAAACTAGCGTGGGTTCTTTTAATCTCGCACCAAGGGCAGTCAGTTTCAATCAAGAGTTTGTCAGAGGGTATCAGTTTGGCAACTTCGAGATTTTGTTCCGTCTTTAAGGAGCAGCCGTTGATGCCAATATAGAGATCGAACTCTAGCAACCTCTTCAGATCTTCATAGCTTCCGTCAAAGGAGTGCACGACCCCACCAGCTGATTGCAACGTATCCCTGTTCCGATCTAGGATTGAGATGAAATCGTCGATAGAGTTTCGATTGTGCAAAAATAGAGGTAGATTTGTGTCGTAAGCTAGAGACAGTTGTAGCTCGAAATAGACGCGTTGAGTCTCTCGAGGGCAGAATTTGAGCCTGTCGTAGTCGAGCCCTAGCTCTCCGATCGCAACGACTTTAGTTTTGTTGTTCAAGGCCAATTCCTTCAAACCAGCCAAATAAGACTCAGGTCCCCCTTGGTAATCTAGGAATTCGTTACAACGTGTAGGATGACAGCCGACGGTAGAGAAAAGCTTCGGACTCTGATTGGCAATCGAAAGTGCCTCCATACTCTCGCTAAGCGTTCCCCCAGTGATGATGATCTTTTCCACCCCGCTAGCTTCAGCTCGAACTAACATATGTTCAAAGTCGTCTCGATGCTTCGGAGTCGAATTATAGATACCCCTGAACATTGGATCTGTTAAGTTGGCACCGATATCGATCATCTTTTTCACTAGTCTGTTGGCCATCCTGAGAGCACTTTTTGTGATTCAGAATAAACACGCCCTAATTGCAAATAAACTGCCAAGGGGTAAATATTCTTGCAATCAATGGTCAATCTATTGTACTGATTGTCTTCGTTGAGTGTAGAATCGATATTGTAATTGCTGTTGTCGGACAATCTCTTCTCTCTCTTCTCTTATAAATGAAAACGTTCCTGTCGCGAACATTTTTAGGGGTGGCGCAAGCCAACTCAAGGCGCGTCAACCCCCCTCTGCGGGAAAAGGGTCGGTACCAAGACTGGGTAGAGGGCGGGTCGGAGAGCGCAGCTCTCTGGGCCGGTCTCTACGCAGTGGACTGTGGCGACTAAAGGCGGGACAGAGATACCGGAGGGCCGCCCCACCAGAAGAGTTTCACGCGAGCGAAGCCGCGGGTAGCCCGGCTAGTATTTCTATAATTTAACAGGCTAAAGCGAACGACAGACTATGAATGTAGCGCAAAGTCTTGCAGTTAGCCGATGCGCATAGCGCGCCATCCTTACCGACCAATCAATGGCACCACTACTCAATATGTCTGCTATCATATTCATTCCCATCATGAGTACGTACTGCTCTTGAAAAACATGACACACATACACAAGCGAGACGATCGCACTGACTGGTGACCAACAGGTGGCATGGTCTAGGTCGATGTCTCCTTGTAGTAGTCGCGCCCGTTGAGGGTAGATTTCAAACTTCCATCCTAAGTAATTAAGCACATTCACCATGATTTATCTCGCCCTTGTACCATCAATTTTACTCATGATCTCAAACCTAACACGATGCCAATCCCTGACACAGGCTAACGAAGTTAGCCGAGTAGATCTAAGAAGAAATGACAACATACCTAGGCACCATACAGGTCACTACAAACAAATGGACTATGTCACCCCTCACAATCCGATAGGTAGATCGATTGCTTTACGACGCGGCGAAATGTTCAACATAATAATCCACTTGAAACAACCATATAACAGAACTGAGGACAAAATTCGACTTGAATTTAGCTTCGGCGCTCAGCCACAACTTGACAAGGGTACTCTCATCTACCTGCCACTAGCAACCAATCTCAGAGGCAAACACATGGGTTGCGAGCATCACGCAAGCAATTGGATCGTCTCTGAGCGTTCAGACTGACCTACCTGCCAACATGGCCATCGGGATCTGGCGCTTCAAGATATCAGTCAAGCTGCCTCGTTCTAGACGACTCCGGACTTATGCGCTGAGCGAGGCCTTATGTATTCTTTTTAACGCCTGGAGTAAAGACGATGACAAGTTCCTTGCTCGCGAAGATGCGCGCCAAGAGTACATAATCAATGAAGTGGGCAAAATCTACATAGGATCTCATTCGCGACCTACGGGACGGAAGTGGACTTACGGCCAATTCCACGAGGCTGTGCTGCCGGCAGTCCTCTACCTATTGGATAGAACCCGTTTGGATGTAAATGGTCGCTCGGACGTTGTGAAGGTATCCCGTGCTGTCTCAGCTCTAATCAACAGCCACGACGACAATGGACTTCTCGTCGGAAATTGGAGTGGAAATTACGGTGACAGTCTTGCTCCATGGCAATGGTCTGGCTCAGCTGTGATATTTGAGAGGTATTTGAGGTCCGGATGTCGCCCGGTGAAATTTGGCCAATGTTGGGTGTTTGGAGGAGTCACAACAACAGCCCTTAGAACTCTTGGCATTCCCGCCCGAACCATCACTAATTTCGTGTCAGCTCATGACACTGACTTCTCCCTGACCGTAGATAAGCTCTACTCCGAGAGGGGCGATCAAGTCACCGGCATCAATGGCGACTCAATCTGGAACTTTCATGTATGGTCAGATGCTTGGATGGCCCGTTACGACTTGCCGCCAGGCTACGGTGGCTGGCAAGCAATCGACGCAACACCTCAGGAGATCTCCATGGGGATGTATCAACTCGGGCCAGCCTCTCTTGAAGTCATAGAGCAAGGAAAAGTGGGTTACGCATATGACGTTGGGTTTGTATACTCGGAGGTTAACGCTGATTTGGTTAACTGGCGCCTGGATGGGAGGGCGAACTACCAATGGCGAAGAGTACAAGTCCACACAGGTAATGTTGGACGCAAAATATACACCAAGATGATTGGAATCATCGATGAAAGGTCAAGATTTGGCGTGAATGACGCTGAGGATATTGTATACCAGTATAAGAACATTGGAGGCCCTAATGAGGCAAGACTCGCCCACTTGGAGGCAGCACGATCAGCTGGTTTGGCGCCTCTTTTCGACAATTTAACTCTGTAATGTGATCTCAAATTTGATGCAACAATAGTTGAACTACATACTCACATAAAGCACGCTCTTGACAGCTTGGAACTATATCCAACTAGTTCGGGTTGCTCAATCCCTTGCTCGTTCGACTCTCATGGTTTGTGTTTGAAACGAGCGAGAAACTGCTTCCGTTAAAAAGCTAGTCTGATACTGACTTGTCGGAAAATTAAGGCTCGGAAACCACTCTATTTAGGCAACGAATGATTTCTAAATGCGATTCTATCAGTTCGTTTGATCAAGATTCTTTCGTTACAATATTTAAATAGATTTTTAATATAAAACTAATTTCTTCTAACACAGTATCTCTAGATGAGATTCAACATTGCTTGTCATTGTAAGTTTTTAGACACTTTATAGAATACAGAACAAGACCGATGAGAGCTATTTTTCGGAATCACAGTAAAGACGTTCACTCAAATCAGCAATTTCTTCTGCCTTTGGTGCAATCTCTTGCAAACAGTGTGACAGCTTTGTTCTGAAAGTGTCGGAGGGAGACTTCCGAAGAGGGTTTGAACTGCGGAGACACAAAGAACCGGTTGGACCGTTAGTTGTAGTTGTGGAGATGGGTGCCTGCTTTCGATGATGCTCAGGTGATTTCAGGGATTCATGACCAGTTGGAAATGCTTTTTTTCTCACATCGGACACTGAACTATACTTTCTGTCCCTCTTCTCTGCAATCAACTCATCAACTATCTTATTCAGATCGCCCAATCTAGCGTAGAGATCGTCTCTGATTGAAGTGAGGTGTCCACAGCTTGAGTTCAATTCGGTTATACGAGCGTAGACCTGACGTCGTTGAGTAAGCTCAGAGAGTAGACGATGATCTGTCATGTCAGAAGATTATATCACGTCGAAACTATTGTTGTACTGTGCAGAAAACTATCGAACGAATTTTGCTTCCTCCACAGATCACTAGGAAGCAGCTCGTTCTTTTGAATTGGATTCGTTGAGTCGGTAGTCTTTGTTTTAATGGAAGTCGGTGTTGCAAGTATTTTTTCTGATAATAGTAGGTCGTTTTAAGTTGAGTTAGTTGTTTTGCAATTAGTTGTCAGCCGGTAGAGAACGCTCTCCGCTTACAACTAAAATCGAAGCTGTTCAATATTTTATACTAGTCCAGTGGTTGTTGTTTCATGAGAATCCTGCGTAAAGTGACCCACGGAAATTTGGTCGGGATTTAGAATATCTGTGTAGCATTCTAGGTATAAATGTCTCCATTTGTCCGCCAGTAGATAGGTCAAACCCTAAGATTCATCGTTTGTCGTATTTGCTCGCATAGAAAATTTGACCGCACGCGCGTTCCACAAACAGCGCTGTTCCGTCTATTTGGTTGAATCCAAATCTGATTTCGATCATCGTGTAATAATGTTATTGTAGTTCGACGATACTGTTGATTACAGTGACATTCGCTGTTGAGTGTTAACCTGTATGCATAGGCGTTATCATAAGTAACGCTCTGGGGTCATGGAGCGAGAGGGCGGAGTTCGGGGTCGAGCCGTCCTTTGTGGTGGTGGGGGTGATTTGCCTAAGCTGTTACTTCTACTTCTTGAGTGATGACGGAATTCTTTTATACCTAGTGGACTTCTTGGCCTTTGAACGTGCCTGTCACGCAGTGGTCGATCCATGTGTCCGTGACTCCCATGGTGGCCGCCTCTAGAAACTCCATGGTGATAAGGATAGTCACCGCCATTGTAATGTCCTCGAGATTGGTGGAAAGAGCCTCGATCGCTTCCTGAGCCATAGCCGCCACCAGGGGGTGAGTAGGGTGGGCCACCACCCCTGAAACTTGGCGGTCCACCGCCTCTGCCGCGCCGCGTCCTCCCATGCGACATCTCTGCCTTAATACGGCCACCAGCAATTCTGGTGCCATCTAAATGCCGACAGGCGTCCTCCGCATCCCTGCCATCCTCGAATTCTACAAACGCAAACCCTGGTGGATTTCTGGCAACCCAAACATTCCTGAGGGGTCCATACTTTCCAAATGCACCTTCAATGTCGGCCTTCGAGGCTCCTTCGGCCAAATTGCCTATGTACACCTTACATCCTATTTTCCATTCTCTGTGTCTCGGGGCGCCACCATGATTAGACATATTTGGGTTGACAAATAGTGTTGTTTTGTACAGTAATCTAATTTAGTTTGGAAGGGTCGATCCCATACTACTTTTGTGCATGAAATATCAATTTCGGGACTGATGGGAGAGCGTGTGTAGTGGCGCAGCGTCTCAGGCTTACTTCTGCATGTTCCCGTTGTGCGGAGAGTCAAAACAATGAATACATGTATTTTCAAATCCATGCACTAGGTGGTTTCCCACCGACGTTTTTGCACGGTCAAGTTTGAGCGATGATTTCAAATGCGACGTGTCGAACTTTCTAATTGACACAAGGTGTAATGGTGGTGATGGTGTTGCTACAATCCGCTCTTTTCAAGAATTGTATGTTCTCACGGCTGAAAACAAGATCAGAATTTCTTTTCCCCAGGCTTTCTGGTTGTCGAGAAGCCCAAACGCGCATCAGCAAAATGTTCCCCTGTGCTCGCAAAGCTCTCGTGCGAACTGTGCACGTGCCCCCGAGGCTCCTCAGATCTTCGGTTTGCTCGGAAGCTAGTCAGTCGAAATCACTATCCTGCCATCCTCTTCAAGCCGTTACAACTGACTGGACGCTTAGAAGGTGCTCACTAACTTGATGTTCCAAGGTCCACGGATATTACGGTATTCTACGAGGTACTACTTTATTCTAAGAGACGAACAACAGGAACTAACCCAAACCGAGAGTCGACGTCTGGAGATAGCACAATTGAGTGATGAGACCAGTCGTAGGCATCACCAAATCGGCACGATGCAATATATCCCTTTCGAAGTTACTCTTCTGCATAATGATCATAGTTGTGATATCTTACATTTTGGTTACGATCTTTGGCACCCAGAATCAAGATTGTATCCAGAATGAGCGGAGGGCTCGCACTATGGAAAGCCAAGCACACATTCAAACTCAAGGGGTAGAGCCCAAAGTTTGCCGTACCCTTCATCTTGCTTTCGTCTGTGGCGGCTTCAACTCCACCAGGAGCTTCTACGTCCTTCTAAAATCAATATTATTCTATCGAACGGACAAGATTCATCTACATCTAATGGTCGATGACATCTCTAGGACAATACTCACGGAACTGTTCATGTTCTGGACCGTTCCTGATCTCATGATACGTTATTATAATGTGACAGAGTATGAGAGCGACATCCTATGGATCACTAGTCGACACTACTCACACCGTTTTGGCTTAATGAAGTTGGTTTTTCTGTCAGCTCTTATCAAAGATAATCCAAAACTTTCAAGAGTGATGCTATTGGATACAGACATGTTGGCTCTCGGAAATCTGCGGCACATTTGGGATGAGTTCGAGAACTTCAGCGGAAATCGAACGAACTCGAAGGCCATCTTTGGTATGGTAGAAAATCAGAGCGACTGGTACCTAAATGCCAACAAACTATCAAGAACCCATAGAGTTTGGCCAGCGCTTGGCCGGGGCTTTAATTCTGGACTCATTTTAGTTGATCTAGCCAAGCTGAGCTCACTTGATTGGGACTACACTTGGCGCCAAGTTACAGAATCCGAAATGATTTCGCATTTATCAACTTCACTAGCCGACCAAGATATATTCAACGCCGTGTTGAGACTTCATGTAAACTTAGTTTACAGACTACCCTGTTATTACAATCTACAAATCAACGATAATACTGATAATGATGAGTCGTGTCCCTCGAGAGCTGCTCAAAAGTTGATACATTGGAACTCACCTTATAAGTTGACCACTAAAAATCCAAAAGCTATATTTTATGAGTATTGGTACCTCACATTTAGAAACTGGGATGCGAAACTACTTGAAATGAGCCATTGTGACCAATCAGTAGTGCTCGAGACCAGCCCGAAGTCAATAAGTACAGCTAGTCCTTCAAATTTAGAAATCATGTGCGAAGACATTCGGCCGAGACCCCATGAAAGACTGCGAACTTTTCTCTACTTTACTGAATTCGAGCTTGAACAAAGTCCTTTCGATGTTACCTATGTTGTTCATCTCAGTCTAGACCGTTTGCAGGTATTGGATGAGCTAGCTTCACATTGGTTAGGACCCATTAGCGCTGCCATATATATTTCAGAGCTCGAAACAGATTTTTTGATGACTTTCATGCAGAACAGCAATGCCTTGAGTAGAAGAAAGAATATTGGTTACCATTTGGTTTACCGGGACCATGGATTCAACTACCCGATCAACAGATTGCGCAATATAGCCATTAGACATGCCAGTACACCTTTTGTGTTTGTTGTAGATATTGATTTTCTGCCATCAATCAATCTTTACGGATATTTGAAACAAACGATCGAAGAACTTTCGTCACGCATCAATCAATCCGATCCTCTCACCAGACGTGCTCTGGTTATTCCAGCCTTCGAGAGTCTTCAATATAAGTTCGACTATCCTATGAGCAAGTCAGAGCTTATAACGAGGTTGAATTTAGGCTCAATCTCAGTGTTCCGAGACCAGATATGGCCCCGTGGACAAGCACAGACTGATTACTTTAGGTGGAGGGCTTCAACAACTATGTACAGAGTGGAATGGAAACCAGAATATGAGCCTTTCATCGTTACCGGCAAGAATGCCATCAAGTTTGATGAGCGATTTGTGGGATTTGGGTGGAATAAGGTCGAGAGCATTATGTATTTGGCTGCAATGGGTTATGAGTTTCTAGTTCTACCGGAGGCTTTTGTGATACATAAGCTACACTCAGCAAGTTATGATATTATGAAACATAGACAGTCTCACAAGTATAGATCATGCATAAGATTGTTGAGGAAAACTTTCATCTCTGAACTTAGAGCGAAATTTCCCAATTTTTTCACAGCTTCGAACAAAACGAGCGCCATCAATGGAGGGATCTGAACAATGCCTTGAATACTTAGTTTATCTCAGGCGAACTACCTGATCTTGTTTAATCATGAGGAACACGCTCGACCGGCACTTCTGCAATATTTCGTGCAGGAAGTCGATTCCTGTTACACCGTGAAATTGTTGCTCAACAAATCACTGCTATCAGAGCACAACCACAGAGAGACATTCGACACAGAGAGATCAACATCGATGACAGAAGCAACTAACCCGCAATCTTGAAGCCTATACCTTAAAAGTATGTACTCACGACTAAAATAAATAAACGAGAGCATCGGCTGTTTATCATAAAGTACTCATGACAATAATAACATAAACTCTGTTGCTATCTGTGAAAGATGGAATCCCTCCTCGAATACGTGCGGGCTGCCTTTTGCTTTTGATTCGCACTAGATAGATGAGACAAGATGGCATCGGTGCATCTTATCTCGGGGTGTAGGGAGATCCAAATTTACTTATCTGACTCTTTTACTCCAGTCTACTATCATATTTAATGACAAGTCATTTTTAAACAATATCCCAGAAACTTGGAGCCACTCATCACAATAATTACTTTCCGTCTTGTGCTACCGCCACGATGCTGATTACCGGAAGCGTAGGTTCACTGTATGGGATTTTCGTCTCAAAAAAATCTGCAAAACTTTTGCTGGCCCTAAAAAGTCGACATGATCATTTGGCTCGACGTAGTTTAAGCATGGATATGCCGGCTAGAACTTGTCTCTTCGATTTTCATAGAAAGAGGCAGGCGAAGATGGAGACCTTTGCAGGTCATACTTTGCCGATCGTTTATAAAAATCAATCAATCAAATCCGAGCATGTGCAAACAAGAACTCGCGCCTCGGCCTTCGATGTTTCGCACATGATGCAGACAATAGTAAGGGGGAAAGATCGCCACAAATACCTAGAAAGCCTCACAGTCGCAGATTTAGAAGGTATGGACGTCAACAAGTGCACTCTGTCCGTCTTCACCAATGAGGCAGGAGGTATTATAGATGACTGTATCATAAGCAAACTCAGAGAGCATGTCTGTATTGTGAGTAACGCTGCAAACGCGGAGATCGTTTGGAAATGGCTCAATTCAAAACTGACCAGCGGCATTGACGTGAAACTGGAGAGGTTGATAGGAAGAGGTCTGATTGCATTGCAGGGTCCCGCAGCCGCTCAAGTGCTGCAACCTAAGGTAGAAATTGACCTGAGTGAAATCGAATTTATGAATACGATAGATACAAACATCGAAAATATTGGACTCTGCCAGATCACACGCTGTGGCTATACCGGCGAGGATGGCTTCGAGATATCTGTTATGCCAGATAGAGCCGAAGATTTAATGAACATGATCTGTGACCATGATTTGGTTCAACCAGCCGGTCTTGGTGCTCGTGACACACTTCGACTTGAGGCAGGTCTATGCTTACATGGGCACGATATAACTGTCAACACCACTCCAATAGAGGCCAGTCTTAATTGGACTGTGGCCAAGAGGAGGCGGATTGAGGGAGGATTCTTGGGTTCCAATGTAATAATTGATCAACTGAAACACAGTCCAATCAAGAAAAGGGTTGGTCTTATTGCTTGTAGTGCTGGTCCTCCCGCCCGTGAAGGCAGCGCTATTTCTGATCCCGATACAAATGTCGGTGTTGGTGCGACTACAAGTGGGAACTTCTCACCTACGCTTGGGAAGAATATAGCAATGGCATACTTGCCGACGAGTATTGCGACTGACTTCGGTAAGAAACTCGACTGTCATGTGAGGGGGAAGAAGTACGAGTATGCTATCACGCGTATGCCTTTTGTGAAGTCCAACTACTATTTCAAAAGCAAATGAGGTACAAGATCATCCTCACAACTCAATATCAGAATGATTCGATGAGTCTAGCGGCCAAGTTCTTCATTGTTCCATGAACTTTACCAGGTGTGGATCCTAGGATCAAATTGCAGATGGCAGTTCGTGCAGCACGAATATTTTGAAAGGATCCTAGTATGTGGATATGGTGGCCCGCTAGGACAATTCTCGTTTTGGTTACATTCTCTATGGTATACTTAGTTCGACCACTCTTACCGGCAACGCGCCCGATGGCCCTGGAGAGGTGATCACCCTTTAATGGTTTCACGTCGGTCACCTGAAATGACTCTAGGAATAGTTGATCGAGTCTGAGTAAAGCTAGCGCGTCGTCTACATCAAAGCCGAGGACGAAAGCTTTGACAAAATCAGCGGCCTTCTGTAGGACTGAAATATCCTCAGTCTTTGGCGATGGTCTGATCTCAACGTTTTTCGTTCTGCCGTTGAATCTGATTTGTAACTTCAAGTGTTCAACAATGGGTGAGAATATTTTCAACCAATTCTGTTTCAACGGGGTTAACCTTGTGTTTGGAACAAAAATCTTCCTAGTGTCGGTCGTTCTGTCTAAAGTGGGCGCAGCCTTAGCTTGACCGGGTTTTCTTCGTTTCGAATTTTTGAGCCTGATTTCGTTAGCCCCGGACTTGGTAACTTCAACTTGCATGGGTACCTCCATTGTGGCATATGGCTCTGTACCAGTTGAAGTAGAAACTCGATAACTGTCAGACTAATACCAGACAAATTTGGATCCAAAGGAAGAGTTTTTATCAAACTGAAAATCTCTTTGCAGCGAACACCACGTGGGCTTCGAGTTTCATCGCAGCGGTTCGAAAAATCGCGCCACGCTCGAACACATTTTCGTACTAACAATCTTTCCGGCATCGCGAGTTGAATTAGAATTGTTTCATGAAGCTCGAGTCGAGATTCTAGCAAGCAACTGTTATTGTAATGCTGAGCTCCCAGAATAAATACCTACTTCATACTATCTCAGATTAATCTTCTATCACATCAAATTTAAAACATTAGAAACATGCATCTGTACTACAGACACGATAAATCTGTTCGACAGCTGGAGATTGAGCCAGAGAGCACGGTTGGCCAGCTAAAGGAGAAAATCGAGGACATCCCAGCCGAGGAGTTACTCTTATATTGTAGAGGTAGACCACTCGCTAACGAAGAGCTCGTTCGTGATTGTATTGAACCAAATGATACCATTGACATAACCATTGGTCTACTCGGAGGTAAAGTGCACGGTTCACTAGCTGGCGCAGGTAAGGTGAAAGGCCAGACACCTAAAGTGGAGAAGCAAGAGAAGCGAAAGAAGAAGACAGGACGTGCCAAGAGACGTATGCAGTACAACCGAAGATTTGTGTCAACTGTGGCGTCGATTGGAGGTCGCAAGCGTGGACCAAATGCCCAGGCCACATAAGTCCGAGTTCATCGTATCTCGATGATATTCAACTGAATAAAAGATACACATATAACTATCAAGTCCCAGAACTGAGAATAATTCGGTCGACTGATTATGTCCCCTTGATCGGATTCAAATCCAGGCGCGGGAGACTTCTCTGCGACGTATTTTTTGACAGAGCTTCTACAAGTTGCTCATTGAACAGGTTTCCATGTTTGTGCGTGTCGAGTAATATAATGAACTGGACATGGAAGGGCCGTTGTACAATTTCTCGGCCACACCTATCATACTATTAGCCCAGGTGGCTGGGTATAAGATCTGAAAAAAAAAACTTCCTTTGCTCATTCCGGTGTATCTATCGTTAAAATTTATTGCACCATGTCTGAAACAAGAAAGAGTGTCGCCGAATTCTTCGCCCACACGTCTGTATTCATTACAGGTGCAAGCGGTTTCCTCGGCAAGGTTCTTATAGAAAAACTCCTCCATGACTGCCCTGACATAACGCACATATACATATTAATACGAACGAAGGGAAGCTCTCTTGCCCAATCGAGACTGTCACAAATCCTGGAATCCCAAGCCTTCGATAGGATTAGAAGAATCCAGCCCAAGTTGCTGGAGAAAGTCAAAGTTGTTCGTGGCGATATAACGTTCGATAATCTAGCCATATCAGCCTCAGACTTGAAAACTTTGGTTAGAGAAGTTTCTGTTGTCATTCACTCAGCCGCAACAATTAGATTCGATGAACCTCTGAAGAGGGCTACCCGTATAAATGTCACTGCCACCAGGAGGGTCCTGGAGCTGGCCTTGATGCTCAACCATCTGAAGGCGTTTATCCACGTTTCCACGGCATATTGCAATCAGACAAAAGTTAACATTAGAGAGGAAGTATACGCAGAAAGTCTTGCGCCGGATAAACTAATCGAGCTGACTGATGATCTGAACGATGAGATGTTGGAGTCACTAACGCCCCACTTGTTCGGTGACCGGCCGAGTAGTTACCATTACACCAAGGCCATGGCCGAGAACATGGTTCGAGCTTACAGTGGTAGGCTTCCGATTGGTATAGTTCGCCCATCCATTATAACTGCATCATTGAGGGATCCATTTCCAGGATGGATAGACAATTACAACGGCCCATCTGGCTATCTGGTGACTGCGGGTAAAGGTATTCTTAGAACTATGTTGGTAGATGGACATAAGATTTGCGATGCCATACCTGTTGACATTGTTGCGAACACCATCATTGTTACTGCTTGGCATGTAGCCACGATGGCTACAGTAAAGAACGAAATAGCAAGCCGGCACCATGAGAACAACGATCCTTTCGTGGTCAATTGCGTATCCGGGCAGATAAATCCCATTACCTGGGACGAAATTCGCAGTCTGTCTTTGCCTTGGTTATTGAAGTACCCGACGCTTGAGATGTTCAGGTATCCGGGTCCTATTTTCGTAGCTAACAAGGCTCTGCATAAAATCCTCGTCTGCTTGGAGCATGACCTACCAACTTACTTGATTGATCTCATGTTCAGATCACTAGGCCACGACCCTATGTAAGTATTGTCCAAGTTGATGCGTTTTATATTCGGTCCTCCAATTTTCTAATTCCCTATCTCAGGCTTGGTCCAATTTATCAAAAGGTACACCGAACTACTGCAGCTCTGGAATATTTTACAACCAACGAATGGATCTATCGAACAGGGAATTTTCAGGCTTTGAATGAGGAACTTTCGGCTGAGGACAGGTGCCGGTTCCTAATGGATGTTAAACAAATTGATTGGTCGACGTATATGGAAAACTACGTCCTAGGTATTAGACACTACCTCCTGAAAGAGGACCCAGGAACTATAGATGCAGCAAAACTTCGACTAGACATGCTCTACTATGCGACTCAGCTGACTAAAATTTCCGTTACAGGAATTTCAGCCTATTGTTTCTATAAATTGATCAAGCTAAGACGAACATATCAACATGGGCGGTAAATGAGCACAACGAGTCGCTCAACTCAGTACTGGTGAATCTCTATAGCAAATACTCAAATAATTGGTTAAGAATAAATTTGGACGGAGTATAGTGATATTCTCACAGGTGATTAGAGGTTGTATTGTCGACAAAATCATTACGAGATCTTCTAGTTCCTTCCGCGCGAAACATGTGACAGCTGCAGCGCCTAGAATGCGGATTGCTGTCGCTCGTTGATCACTTTTCCGGATTCTGATTGTGAGAACTGCTCTGTTGTTTAGCTTCGATAATCTTGGTGAAGTAAGATTGCAACTTCTGATTTCTCTTGGCTCGTTCCTCTCGATCCAAATTAGCAAGGGCCCGTTTCTCATCGGCACTGTATATTTGACTTTCTTTTCGCAACCTAACAGCTTCCATGCGACGATGTCTACTTCCGGACATGACGTATCCTTCACGCTCAAATTTTTCTATCTCGTCGCTCGTAAGTCCTATTTCGCCTCTTCTAGGTATACGCTTACCCTCAGCTACATACGCAGCCATCTTGGCGCCTTCCCCAGGTAGTAGCGCCTTACCAAATTCCTTCTGGTCGATTAAATTAGAAGTGGTCCCATCATCAGAACCTTCAGGGTTTCGCTCCCGCCTATTCTCCTCGTTTTTCAACCTCTGCGCGTTTGTGAATTCCTCTTCCTCTTGACGGTTCTTCTGCTCTATATAGTTGGAGGGTTTTTTGGGGACGTGCGGTTTGATTTGAGCTTCGATTTTCGGTTCATCATCAGATTCTGATGATGACGATGATGAGCTAGAAGATTGAGAAGATGATGAAGACGATGATGAATAACGAGATGACTTGTGGCTACATTTCTTCCTTTCCGCGTTCTTGCGATGCTTCACCGGAGTTCGGCGCGACTTGTGCTTTCTGGAGGATTTCCTCTTCAATTTCCTATCTTTACTTCGATCCCTATCAGGCGATCTACCCCACACGTCAGGAACTCCCCTCTCAAGAATCTTATGCCGCATTTTGATCCTATCTTCACCATGATGGTCCCTATAGTGTCTGTTCTGGTGGCTGCGAGAGCTACGATCTTGGAATCGTCTTTCCATGACAGAGCTCGAAAGTGCTGATCTAACGGGGGGAGCCAAATTTCAAGTATCTATGTCCGATGGGAAAATGTAACGATGAAAGTTCCATTCATGCTCATTGTTGAGTTGTTTCTACTTTACTTTGGAGTCTTGTCTCTCTAACGTCATCATAGAATGAAGTTTTTCATGAGCAAATGGCGATTCACTGTTTCAACCTCGAGCAAGGTCGGCAACATTCCGACTGAATTAATGAGGCACTACTTCTTTCCAATCATAGTTCACTCGCCTATAGTTGTTAGACTTGGCTTGCAATCTTTTGGACCTAACTGTCCTTAATGGCAGCATATCTCTCGTTCGTTCTAGGACCAGTCAAAATTTGAATTTGCACTTCTCTCTCACTCTCGACTGAAACAAATACAGTATTTATTTTTTCAGAGTATCGCGCAAACAAGTGCACTAGAACTAAAATGAAGCATCATGTGTTGGCTATTATTGGTCCCTCATGAGAAATTTTACTATTATACCTGTAACTAGCAACATCCCTCTTAAAAACAATAATTATCCTATAAATCATGAATTTTCCAGCATATTCGACTCTCTCAAGCAATGGATAATGACCTCGAAACTTTGGATCGGTACATCAAAGAATCCCAGACTAAATTGGAAAATCGGAGCCAGTTGAGAGAGTCAAATACCAGGGAAAACATTGACTATCAAAATGATGGCTTTCTCAATAGGTTGGATTCGTCTATTAAAAAGAATTCAGCATTCGTCAAGCGGCTCAAGGTGTTCACTGAAAGCCAGAGAGAGAATCTCCTTAATGAGATCGATCGCATTAACTTAACCAAGTTCACCTCTGAAGTCGCATCCTCGATCGTAGAAGCTAAAATTAAGTTGAATGACATACCTGCTATCGTAGAGCTATGTACTAAACTTAACAAAACTTATAGAGACTTTAGTAAACAACTCCTAGACCAATATTTGAAATACTTCCCAGCCTTCAGAAAACGGAACAATGATTCCCTCTCCAATCTGCTATCTGGCTTCACCCAGCCTGTTCACTCTCCCCAGACACCAGGTTCACCAGGTAGCTCTCACTCGCTACAGTCGAGTCAGATCAACAAAAATCAGATTAAGAACGAGAGCAATCAGTTGAACCCTTCCAAAGTCCGAGTAGATTTGCGATTGTTTGCTGAGCTAATTAGCGCTGGAATTTTCCCCTTAAAGGACGGTTTTCCGGTTCTAGTGAATCTGTTGTATTATCTCATGATATATGATAAGTGTAATCACCAGAATGCCAACGCCATACTAACGTTTTGTAAAGGGAGTGGTGATGAATTTTTGGGTCTGGTGCCGAAAAAGATGCAGCTGCTAGCTACTCGATATGATAAAGCCATACCTAGGAGTTGTCTCGTACCCTTGAAGAAGCAAGAATTACTTCGAGCCCAGGTTCAAGAATACTACCAGACTTTACTGAAGCATCTGCGCGCGAACCAAGAAGAATTAGAGGAGTTGTTGATTAGAAACAAACGCATATACAAGTCCAAAGGGGAGATTGCAAAAGAGCCAAGAGAACTTGTTGATATTAGACGGTCCGAATGCCAAAAGTTTCAGAACGTTCTCCAACAGCTGGCTGATTTGCTTGGTTTGGAACCGCCAGAGACGTTCAAATTCCAGAACTGGTCTGAGGATATAATCGAAAATGGCGGCGACGTTGAGATTCACATCGAACCCGGCTCTTCTACAGCCAAAAGCTGCCCTATCTGGGACGATGAAGGAACACGAGCGTTCTATGAAGATTTGTTAGATCTCAGAACTTTGTTTCCTAGTCTGAAAAAGAAAATTTCTGCGCGACAAAAAAGATTGGAGCTTAATATCAGTAAACGTGACGACCTTGAGCAAAATGCCACGGTAGAGACAGAAGTAGGAAGTAACAATACAGGTTCCGGATCGCGTGACTCCACACCTAGCAAGGTCACAGAGGATATTGTTGACGACCTTAACAAAGTGCTAAGCTCTTCGTCTTCGGAAGAAAGCTTGATTGTTGGTGATGCCTCTTCACCTCAATCGGCTCCAACTCTAATGAGCAAGGAAGTAATCGATCGGACCCAGCCAGATCAATATTTTACAAAACTCTCTAATTGCGTTAACCGTGATATGATTGATAATGCTGCTATTGATTTCGTCAGGTTTTTCAACACAAAATTCGGAAGGAGAAAACTTGTCAAAACTCTATTCAACGTCCAAAGAACTCGTCTCGACCTATTACCATTCTTCGGTAGATTGTCGGCTACTCTACATCCATTCTTACCCTCGATCGGTAACGAACTTGTGTGCTTGTTGAAACAAGATTTTAGAAGTCTTTTTAAGAAGAAGGATCAAATTAATATCGAGAGCAAAGTTAAAAATGTTCGATTTATTGGAGAACTGGTCAAGTTTGAGCTATACTCTAAACAGGAGGCGCTAAACTGTCTCAAGATGTTGCTATCTGATTTCACACATCATCACATTGAGATGACATGTAACTTGTTGGAAACCTGTGGGCGCCTTCTTTATAGATCCTCCGATTCTCATCACCAACTCCGTCTATTGTTGGAGCAAATGATGAGGAAGAAGCTCCTGCTATCGGTCGACTCAAAGTATATAACAATGATTGAGAATGCCTACTACTTTACAAATCCACCAGAAATAATCAAACACGTCATTCTGGAGCCACCTGTACACATATATGTTAGATACTTGCTGTGCAACTGCTTGAATCGATCGACAATCGAGAATGTCCTGCAGAAGATCAGGAAATTGAATTGGTCCGACAAAAATCTCGCTAAATTTGTCATCAACTGCATGATAGAGGCGTACAATGTCAAGTTTTACAACATCCGCTATCTTGCTGCCCTGCTGGCAGCCATAAACAAAGAGCACAACTGGATATCCGTAGCTGTGGTTGATGGCGTGGTCGAGGATATTCTACTCATGATGGAAATCAATGAACTACATTTCAATCAGCGCCGGATACCCATGATAAGATATTTTGGAGAGTTATACAATTATCGGCTCTCGGACTCATCGCTAGTTTTCAAAATCTTGTATTCTCTGATAACATACGGGGTATGCTACCCGGAGCCTGAGCAATCACTGAACCAAATACCCCTAACTCGATTAGATCCCCCAGATAATCTATTTAGGGTGAAGCTCGTGTGTGACCTTCTGGATACTTGTGGACAGTATTTAAGTTGTGGACAAGAGAAGAAGAAGCTTGATTGTTACTTATTATTCTTTCAACGTTATTATTGGTGCAAGAGACACATTTATATGCTACATCCCTATTGTATTGCTAAAAGCGGCAACCAATTTCCTGCCTCTATTGAGTACTTATACAATGATGCGGTTTATAACCTAAGACCAGGATTTCAACTGGCAACATCGTATTCTCAAGCCATTCAATCGGTGCAGAACTTTATTGATAATTTGATTGTCGAACAATCGTCCTGATCAATCTTGCCTATTAGAATCATAATGTATATGGCCTCTTTGTATGGGTTTGTCTAACTAGATGTTTTGCTTGAGATACCGTTCCTTCGACGGCCTAAATTTAGTAGGAGGGATCGTTTATTTAGACTCTCTATCGTGTTGGCTACTGCTACTGAGCTAAATTAGGCGCTTTCACGGAACTACATAGTTAACTTAATTAACAGTCGTCAATCAACAATAGGAGAGATTATTTGAGTCTTTGATTCCATTTCATGGTTAAAATACAACTGAGAATAGTGACCGTTTTTTGTGTCCCTTCGAGGGGATGAATAAACGAATGTTACGTTATCCTCATAGCGCAGTCGATGAAGAGGAGGCGGACGAAGACGAATTTGTTAATGTCGAAGCTGATGGGCTACCCAAGGTTTGCTGATCAAGTGGGTGGGTCGGGTGTGTAACGAAAGGGTTTTGAATAAAATGTGGGAAAAGGTGATGCGGATGTATCATTCCAGCCCCGTTTGCACCTAACTTGAGACCTGGCCAGAGCAAACTCTGAGCCGTGGACATGGGAAAAGAGTTGATTGTACTCGCTAGTGCCAGGTTGTAATGTTGGGCCGCTGTGCTTATGGGACTGTTAATTGGTTTGTTGTTATTTGAGGGAAAGTTGATTCCGCCATTCGCATTGAAGCTATCGCTCGTCCCGAAGGTGTACTGAGGTGAGGCTGACAAAGTTGTGATAGCAGCCGATGATGACGCTGCCGCTAATCTGGACACGGGAAAGGGTGGATAAGTCCGAAAGTTGGTGGGCGGACTGTTACTGGATCGTGGCTGCTGCTGGAGGTGAGGATGGTGTTGACCAGTGCTATTGTCACTCATACTGCCGCAAGTTTCGGCTAAGAAATTGTGACATTTGGACGCATCTAAGAGACTTTCGAAAGAAGCTCTGGAGATCTCTATCAAATCACGTACCCTTTGAAGATCGAACTGCTCAACTTTTAGCCAAGCGTAGATTGCTAGTGGGCCAAAAGATTGATAAATCTCATCGACAAGGGCTATCTGTTCACGAAAACTTGGCAATGTGGGTATCATAGCATCTGGTTTTAAATCAGAACTGCTTGCTACCACCGGTATAGGATGTTGCAGCAACTGTGAACCGTGAGAGCTGGTCAGGCTTGACGGGTTTATCACTGAGCCTGGAAGATTCAAAATCTGTAACGCCTCACTAAAGGATTTGTTAGTCGGAGACTTGGCGGCAATTAAGTTATGGATGTTGATTGCCTTATCGTGTTGCGATAGGTTGTTTCGGACTGAACTGTTGAGTGCAACGGAATTGGACGCCGATATATTGCTTGCTGAGAGGACACTGCGAAGGTGAGGGCTTGTCACCACATGTTGATTACTATTGTTTAGAGTGGTTGCAACAAGATTGTTGTCAGTATGTTCTACTGAATTGGCCACGAGTGTTTTAGCGATTAGAGTTGCAGGATCTTTGTCAGGCTTGGGGGCCAGAATTGGTGGCGAAATTTCAATTTTTCTGCCGCTCTCCTCGTCCTGTTTCTGTTCGCGACGGCGCTTAATCTGTGCCGCCGAGATTACCTGTCTACACTCGACTAGCTTGCAGCCTTCGCACTGACAATTACGATACTCGCAGTGCCGCTTGTGCCCCTTCACCTGCGCGCTTTTGCCGTGATTCCGGCACCTGGAACAAAAGGGATTCCTTTTGGGCCGATCGGCTTCGAGTTGATGGTTTTGATTTTGCGCTTGAGCTTGAAGATCCTCCGCATCTACACTGAGCTCCTCTTGGCGCCTTTGATGCGCCTCTTCCTCTTTGATTTTGGCTTGTCTTGACACTATCATAATTAACCATTGACCGGCACATAATCGCGCAACCACTGAAACCAAGAGACTAACTAGAGCTCACAATCGCACGTGGTCAACTCCAGAAAAATGGGTGCAGATAAAACTTTCGAACTACTTGGTGGGTCTATCTACACAGAGGGGACTGATTGTCTCGCTGGGTTTCACTCTCGCCACGAAGGCTCTCTCTCTCTCTCTCCAACTCCCTGATACAGATAACTCACGCGCTCTGATATTCGCGTGCCCTCTTCACCCTTGCACGCTCGCTCTTTGCTGCCTCTGCCGCTGCTCCTGTTGCTTCTATAGAGACTCGCTGTGGCGGCTTGCTCAGAAAGACTTACGAGCGTTCCCACTGTTTGCTGGCCGCGAAGGGAGAGTGACCCATTCGTATACTCGTCCAAGGTATCTCACCAATAGGTTAGATCCGGATTGTTGATTGGACTCGGGCAAAAGAGCTGGCGCGGATCATAAACTTGATACATAATAGCAAAGTTGGAGCCACTAGCAGAGGGCAGGCTCGGTTTGCAATCCAGCGGCAAAGGACTCGCTCTCCGTGTGCATCTGTCTCCAACTATCGTTTCGTTGTCGCTCACTATCTGGTTGGCTGGCTGGCTGGCTGGCAGGCAAGCGCACACAGAGCAATGCTCACTTACAAACGCGATTGTCGCCCTCTCTTTATGTCTCTCTCTCTCTATCTTCCCCCAACTGCGTGCTCTGGCCGCAGCTTGTGTGTGCGCTCTCTAGCGCAGTTGCACCTTCCACACAGTTGCAATTTGAAAATGACTGCCAGGCGCAGAGACTCTCTCGCCCGAAGGCAGCGAGCACGAATGCTGCAGAGCCGACCCTCGGCGCCCGCGCAGGCAAGAAAGGGATTCAAGGAGAAGCCGATGAATGTCTGCACCCGCGCCTCCACTCTCGCTCCAAGCAACCAGCCCCACTTGGTCGCGCCGTTTGGCCGCCTAGGTGGAGGTCCGGAATCCAATGCGAGCCATCGATCCATATGCTGCCGAGTGCGTTCACCCACGCCAAAGGGCTGAGCGAGGCTGTTGCTCGCCGCTTGGTGGCCGAGGGAGTAATGCAAAATATTTGCTGCAGACAGAAGAACTGGCGCCGGTGTCGCCATAGCCTGAGACTACGCGCCGCCCTCTCTCTCTCTCTCGCTCGCCCTCGGTGCGGACGAGTAGGGCGTTCAGAGGGTCGGGCAAGTTTTGCATCCAACTCGGCTAGGCTGGGCCACCGTCAAGGAGCTGCTGCTGGCTCGGCCGGAGCAAACAGCTTTCAGTCGAGTGGCGCCGCTTGCCGATGGCGCACATACAACCCTTTGAACGTTTTCCAATTAGCAGCAATGAGCCTTTCCCATGCAAGCGCAAAACCATTTGCAGCCATCCAAGCGCCGCCAGATGGCGAGCGTTTGCTTGCGCAGGTGCAACCCCCGATCAAAGCGAGCCAGGCTGCGCGCCTGCCTCCTCTCAAACGGCACAGGTCTCTCTCTCTCTCGCTTTGGCTGATACTTTGCAATTTGCTTGTCGGCACCGGCGCCATTGCAAAACTTACCCGACTCTGCCGCTCCAAAGTGGCCGAGCTGGACCACTTGTGGCGAGCTTTGTCGCAACCATATCCATCTTAATCTCTCTGCCTCTCTTTCTCATCAGATGCGATCTAATTTGTCGCCATCGAGCGCAGCCCACAGCCGGAGTCTCTCCCTCTCTCTCTCTCTCTCTCTCTCTGGCTTTTGCTCCCTGGCTGCCCGAGTGAACTCGCGTGCCAAGATCGTTCCGAGGACGCCAAAGCAGCATCATCAACTCTCCACATTCTGTTTGGCACTTCTCGCAACCAATCGCTCGCCAGGTTAAAAGTTCCAAGAGGTGCAAGCAATTTGGAGCTCAAGATTAGCATGAACTAAATTTCCAACCTCAGCAGCCAGGCCCGAGCCGCCTGGCCAAGTAGGTGGTGCGCTAAGCTGCTTGTACTCGTTCGAGGAGATGACGCAGTGTAATGGTTTATCAGGTAAACAGTCGCAGACAATTTGCCTTGATTTCTCTATTCACCTTATCTAACCATCTTTGTTAGCTCAACCATCGCCAAGCTATGTGTTACATTTTTATACAAAATTGAGCCAGGAAGTGAACAAAGTTGTGCGCGGACTTTGGATGCCCCTTTTCAGGTGTTCGCCGTTCCCGCTAAAACCTGACAATTTGCTCGAATGTTTCCGCAAGTTTGGTGCACGATGACAAGCACAGTTACTGGCCTTGCGGCCTTTACGCGGCGTTCGTGTACGCGAACCAGCAAGTTTGCGAGCAAGCTAGCTAACTGGCGAGCAGGCAAGCTGGCTGTACTTTGGTTGGCTGGCTGACTGATCGAGGGCCAAAGGCAGACGACTTATTGAATGCTATCGGCTGCTTTTGGGTGACAACGGCGCTCAAGTTGGGCAAGGGGAACGGAGGGCGCATGTACCATTGGACAGGCTGGGCCACGCGCTTGACAGTTGGCTGTCTGAAGTCTGTATTTAGCTACACTTAGTATCCCCTTACTTAACTCCCTTACAAAACTCAGCAAGCGACAGTAAATATACATGTAAACGTACGAGCCGAGTGAGATTTTTGCCGATAACAAGACTAGATTGGCTCAGCCTGATAAAGTACCAAATGCCCGCCGATAGGGGCGCCCTTTTGCAGCCACATTGAATAAAATCCAGCGGTTCGCTGATTAACTTTGTTTGTGGTCTTAGGTCTAAACTTTGAAGGAGCTGCCTGCTGGTTTCAGGCTAGTTGAGACGGGTGGCTTTATCTTGGCATCAAGTTAACATAATTCTCAGGAAATGCGAGAAGTGGGAAGCGAGAAGTGTGCTTTGGAGGGGAGGCAACTTGCAAGGGGTTCAGAGGTTTGAGCGCAAGGGCACTAACATTGGAACTTGTCAAACCCTATCTGCTCGAAAAGCAGACGAGAGGATCCGCCCAAACGGATCCTCTCGCAACGCTCGCCTTTTCGCCGGCAACAGGGCTCACGAGAGACGTTGATGAGACTTGCGGCGGCAACTTCGAGGCTCTTGGTTGGGTTGAGTGGGCTTACGATTTTCAAGGTTTACTCCTTGATTCAGTGTTATATTGAGAGTTTGTCACGATTTGATTCGTAAGATGTTTAGATTCGTTGATGTTACAGCATGGAAGATTCAACCTGAATAAGCGAGCAAAGTGTACAGACCATTCCATTTGGCGTCTTGATTTGAACGCACCATCATACCTTACTTTGTCTAGCCAAATTCGCATCCAGGCCAACCATTTTCCATAATTGTTTAACTAATTGATTGGTTACCATTTTAAAATAGAGTCGCGCTCGTTAACTCTGCTTGGCTGCCTTGTGCAACCGCAGAATGGGAGAATCCCTTCCCATGCTCAATTCCAGCCTCAATAGAGGTGCTGCCAAGCCCTTGCAATCTCTTAGTTCATGTCATTGAATGATGCTCATCTATCAATCACTCCACCAATCCATCCTCGGCTCGCCGAAAACCATTTAAAGTCCTTAAGATGACGGTCACTCTTAACTGGTTGAAGGTGCACGCTTAGCGCCTCCTTTGGGCGCAGTTTACAAGCGTAGCTCACTAGCCTTGGCTAGTCACGAGGTTTGGTCAAGCATCCTACAAGGCTAATCTCTCGCACCAACACAGCGCTCTCGCTTGTCTGCCCTCGCTCGGCCTCATCTGCAGCAATTGAATCTGTCTGAATTTGGAAAACCTCACCTGAATCTCTGCAACAATGTTGAAATTTGGCGAACAGCAGAAGGTCGCTCGAGAAAGAGCCTCTCCCTCCTGAGGTTTCCTAATCTTGGCCCGATTATGAACGGAAACGTCAATTGTAGAGGCTTCAATGGCTAATTCGAGGCTGCCGTGTTCGTAATAAAGGAGGCGCCAGAGTGGATGAGCTCGATTCCGCTGCCTGCTCAGTCTAGCAGACTCAATAACTGGTAGTTAACTCAAGCGCATTCAACGCGATCCGTCCATATATCAATTTAGCTCTTTTACAACCATAAACTCACGTCCCATCGAAGCGCTTGGTTCATTCATGATTTGACAAACGTTCATCATTGGTGTCAAGTGAAGGAGGGTAGCAATGAGCAGATCTATGCTTATACAATCGTGTTCTCATGCTCAATGAGAAGCCAAACTGCTGCCAACTAGACAAAATAGCTAAACTTAGTTGTTGCTGAGAAAAGATTCGCAATGAAGCCTACGACAAGAATGATACCGTATTTGTTCTGAGCACTTCCTTTCTCAACAGCCACTGAAATCGATCGTCCGGTTGGATTTAGGCTGCTCCAATTTGTGCAGGAGAGTTTCGTTAACGGTGCATCTCTCGCCAGCCGAGGCATCCAATTAAGTATGCGCGAAACAAATTTATAGTTGGCGGGCATCGTTTTAAAAACGAAAACTGAGTCGCGCAAACTAAACTGGAGCTCCTGGACCAACGGGGGGATTTTGCTTTTGTCACCGTGGCTAGCGCCATCCTACAGCTGCTACTTCATGAACACTGGCCATTTTATCTCTTCGCCGCTCCTCTCCCCCCCCTTCGCCCTCCTAAGCTCATTTACATGAGACCCCAATGATGAATAATTTTGGAGGCGCTCGGGAGGGCTAATTCCTCCGGCGTAATGGCTTTAATGCGCGAAGACTAGCCATGGTAGAACAATTGGCCGTGCCTCTATGAGGCCCCAGCGATTTGGGTATCTCGTAGTGTTTTAGGCTTCAGTGGAGCGAAGGGGTTTGAGTTTCGCGCCGCTTTGGAGCTAGCAAAATGGAACGAACTTTTGCAGAGCCGAGGGGCCTCTCGGGCGCGTGCGCGCGGCCAAACTAATTCGCAACAACCGAAAAATAACGCTATAAAGTGCCCCACGATAAGTTGGTCCAGAGTCGTTTAGGCATAATTCGACGATGCATGGATAGCACCCATGCGCGTGCTTTCTCGTCATCCGTTGCCTTACAGATGGTGAGGGTTTAAATTTATATATATTAAAACTATCTACATGTTGATTTTTACGATTACTGCCATCAAACTAGAGTTTCGCCCTAATATAGCGGACACCATCTAACTTTCCTAAAGCGTTTCAAGTAGATCGAGAATTGGAAAGGAAAGGATGGCAGACGTTTTGTGTGGAATTGGTGGCAACCAAACCTCCTCTCTCCTTTCGATAGTGGGAAAAATCCAAGGCTAACCCATAAACTAGGGCCATGCGACAGGCTGACTTACCGGCCTGCTGGCTTGGGCTGCTTAAACACAAACAATATATAATACAATACAATATAATGCACAATATCGAAATAAGATGCTCTCATTGCGACGACAGCCGATCATCCTCTGGCTCACATCTTTGGATAGGCCTCGCTTTGTTTACAATTGAAACCAAGTGAATCCAATTGAAAATTTGGCTGGATAATAAAAACTGGCGCAAATAGGCAAAGCGTGAATTTGTTCTCACTCACTTAGTGTGCTATCAAATGGAGAGGAAGTAATTTAATTTAATCAACTACTATTCAACTCAATCCAATCAATTGCAACTCAGAGCCCACAACCAAGTCGTTGGTCTCACATCTACTCAATCTGATCCATCTACTCCATTCAATGCAGCTTGAATAACGAGAGAATTGGCAAGCGAATAGAGCCCATCCAACTGGCCTCAGTTCGTGGGACATCAGTTTCAATTTCAGCAACTTGCAAACAAACAAACAAGCCCGCTTGATCGCATACTATGAACATTTTTAACCAATTTAGCCTGGCCAACTCGCGGCTTTCTGGCCAAGTAACAAATCCAATCCCGACTAAATGATAGCCGCCCCCCTCTCAAAGCGAAGAGGAAAGTTTGGTTGGAAGTGGAAACTGTTTTACCACCAACCAAGTGAGGGGCGACCATCCGATCCTAGTTTGCTTGAGACATGTTTATTGCAGTGCAACTTCCTACTCTGTAAACTTGTCAAAAGCAAAGCCGACCATTGGTTTGAATTTCAAATGGTGTGGAAGCAAGTGGCCTTTGGGAAAGAAGTAGAGTGACACGTTGATTTGTTACCCTGCCAATGGCGGCAGTCCCACTCCTACCAACCAGATGCTCCTCCTCAGGGAGCCAGGAGGATCGTGCAAGTTATGGCCACAATGTTCACGCTAAGCACCGGATTCCATTGAATCCTGCTGGCCAGGCGGGGCCAAGCTAATTTATCTGCGCATGTCTACAGTTTTGGTGGTTACATCACATGCCAAAGCCAAGTCAGCATTCTTGGTCGGACAACTTAGTCCTGGGCGAGGTGTCTTGAGGAATTATCTAACCACATGGTGAATGGTCTGCACCGCGACTCACATAAGTATGTTCGTGTTAAATGTTGAAACATGCTGGACGTTTTGCCAGTCTGCTGTTTGCTCCAAAATTGGGCCAACATTTGAGAGGACAAGTGAGTTTTGTGTGAGCTTCCACTCGAAAACTATGTCTCAAGAGTGAAGCAACTAATTAAGTAGTGAGCGAGAGAGGGAGAGAGAGATCGGAAGAAGGTCGATGATGGATGTTAAGCGGATGCTCGTCGAGGCAGCTATGTGGTCTTGCTCGTTCGGGAAGACGCGCCCTCAAGTCAGCTCGACGATAGCAATGAAATGAGGCAGTTGGTAGTTGAAAGACTGAGATATAATTAGCTGAAGAGAAAACTCTTTAGCAATGCCTCTTAGCTAGATTATAATTTGGTTTGTATCCGTTAACGCAAGATTCAACACGGCACTGATAATCATTTCGCGTTTGCCCCCGTCTCGAGGATTCATATGTTAGTCGTTTGCAATTGAATGCAGGTTGCTCAAGTTAAAGCTGGCAAAACTCCAAGCTTAGCCCTCACTACCTTCAATTGTGGGGCTTAAAAACCTCAAACACCCGTCTGTTACCAATTATATGCTGCCAGCGAATATAATTCATTTTGATTTAATATTATGGTTATTGTTTGTATCTCGAGCACTTGCTAAAAGGAGGTAGGCTTCACAATATTAGAGAGTCGGAGGCTTCCAACCCCTTACTTAGATCAATCCGTCCGGCTTAAGCATTAGACGAGCGGATTGATGTTGTCGTGAGCAGAGTCAGTTTACGCGAGAACAAGCCACTTTGATCCAACAATCGTGAGCCTGAATTCAAAAACGCCCGTTCAAGAGTCACGTAATGTTGAAATGGCTTCCATCTGGTCACAAGCAGACTAGTTAGTGGTTGGTTGAAAGAACGAATCTGTGGATATAGGGATGCGCCAGGTGGGCATGAATTTGTTTGTTTCATCGCCGCGTACACATTGTTGTTTATTGCCCAAGTTCGCAAATGGCCCCCCATAATCCAAGGCCGAAGAGAGCGCACAGGTAAGGAGGGAGGGGCTACGAGTCATAATTATGAGAGTTTTATTGTTTGCGCAGAGAATTACAATTTGTGTTTAGACATATCATATATGTAATAGTTTGCATGAGTGCCGCCATTGGAAGTGTATTCAACCAGGAAGAGAATGACTGTGCTGTTTATTTGCGTTTGTTTGTCTGCGGAGGAATCTGGGGAGACAGGATATCCGCCACATGATTATGGATATGACTACGACTGTATCTGACTCGCCTGTTGGCTGTGGTTGTGGTAAGAGTTACGATTTTCCCTTTGCCAAGAAAGGGTCTCAGTCAACTATGGGGCTGGTCAAATCGAGCGGCGAGTGGCCAGTAATCTGGAGCAACTCGTCAAAGGGAACTCTCGAAAGTTCAATCAAGTCCCTTACTTTCTGAAAATCAAACTGCTCAGCCCTGAGCCAGGCGTAGATGGCCAAGGGGCCAAAGGATTGATGAATCTCCTCGACTAGAGCGATTTGCTCGCGAATACTCGGCAATTGCAGGGAAGCAACCAGATTGTCGCCAATTGGATTGGCCGGCACTGGAGTTAGAATGGGGCTTGGGTGTCCTTGGGAGCCGAGCGAGGCCGCCGCCGCAGACAGGACCGAATTTGACAAATGGAAGAGGGGGAACGCATTGCTCAGCGCAGCGCCGGCTCCAACCGGCGCCGCAGGGTGGGGGCCCGTGTGGTGGTTCAGGCTCAAGCTTAGGTGGGCACCTGGATGGAGTTGGTGATTGTTGGCGCCTTGGGGGGCGGCCGTGTGGTAATGTTGCGGATGCTGGCGCACCTGGTGGTGTTGTTGGCTTGTCACAATGGCGTTGGCCGACGAGGAGGCCGCCGAGCTGGCTGCTGCTGCCGCGGCCGCAAGAGTGGCGGCTGCAGCAGAGTTTATGCCCTGCAGGTGGGGGCTGAGCTGGTGCTGGTGCGCTTGGCCCTGGCTTGAGAGTGGTTGCTGCTGCTGCTGCGATTGCTGTTGGTGGTGGTGGTGTTGCTGTTGTTGCAGGTGCTTTGTCGAGGCCGTTGCGGCTGCTGCTGTGCCAATCAGAGTCTTGGCAATCAGGGCGGCTGGATCACTGTTTGGCTTGCGCGTCAACACTGGCGGTGATATCTCTATACGACGGCCGCACTCTTCGTCCTGTTTCTGGTAGCGTCGGCGCTTGATTTGCGCTGCCGACACAATTTGCCGGCATTCGACTAGCTTGCAGCCGTCGCATTGGCAGTCGCGGTACTCGCAGTGTCGCTTGTGTCCCTTCACTTGCGCGCTCTTGCCGTGATTTCGACACCTCGAGCAGTATGGGTTCCTCTTGGGCTTTCCGTCTTGACTAAGCTGTTGTTGCTGGTGTTGTTGTTGTTGCTGTTGTTGTTGCTGCTGCTGCTGCTGCTGCTGTTGCTGTTGCTGCTGCTGTTTCTGAGCAGGTCCCTGGTTGAGGTTCGATTGCAGTTGTTGCTGGCGCTGGGCAGGTAATTGGTCACCGATAAGCGCAACCTGCTGCTCGTCCACGTTGCCGTCGCGTTCGTCTTCGAATTTGCGCTTATAGGAGTGGTGCTCCTGTTGGTTGCTGTTGCATTTTGAGCCCTCCAGCGACAGACTGCTCTGTTGTTCGCGCGCCTCGAGACGCTTCGCGCCAGTTGCAATGTCGAAAGCTTGGATAGCGAATCCGCTGCTGTCGCTACTCCGACTACTTCCGCTGCTCCTGCTATTGTCGCCGCAGCTGCTGTTGCTGTTGCTCGCGCTATTCATATTCAGCAGCTCGTTCATGTTGTGTGTCATCACCATAATCATTATTGGCGCCCATCAATCAAGAGGCCAGTTTGCATCCTCACGTCTTGCCGGCTCCTTTGGCCAAATCAGCGCCAGGTGCCAGGTGGGAGGGAGTGAGCATGGGCGACCTAGTTGGTGTAAGTGAGAACTTCCTCTTGCCCTGCCCTTCCCTCTCTCTCTCTGTCTCGCTCTCTCCCTTTCTCGATTGCTCGCTCGCCCGCTCGCACGAGCCCTCAAACTAAGGAGTGTTTATGATTGGAGTTTGTTGTTACGTTATATCATATCGTATTAACCATTGACTGGCACTCGGCATCGGGGCTTGGAAGGCGCGCTAAGAAATCAGTGAGCCCGCTTGCTGGCGTAGGCTTGCACGCATACACTCAAGGGGATCATGGGCGCCCCAAGCAACACGAAACACTTCGAACCGAACAAGCGGCACACACAGCCACAAGGGAGCGCGCACTTTTGACATGCACTTGATCTGCACACTTTTCTGCGCCACCGGCCAGCCCACAACTGGGCCCAGTTTGTTGTTGCTTAAAAGCTTTTGAATTGCGCCAATGACGGCGCGCGAGCAAGCAAACACAAGTTTGGCGCCCCAACACCACTCGCGCGGTTTTCTATATGGGAGCGATTTTGCACGTTGCCGTGGTCGCTGCTGCTGCTGCTGCTGCCGGGGCTGCCTTTGGCGCTGGCCGCTGTGTCGCGCGACAGCAAAGCGGCGCAACAACACAATTCTCGCCTATCTCAAACAAAGCTCGCCTATCTCCCTCGCTCCTCTGTGTTGCGCGTTCTTGAGTTTGCGCGTGTGCTTCTTGTACGTGTGCATGCGCGCGCGCTCCCCCAAACTCTGGCACTCGCGCTCGCTCAAACGCGCTCTCCTCCTCGATAATATTTATATTCAAAGCGGCAATAACAATTGTGCGGCGATAATTGCGCGCCGCCGAATGCACACACTCCTCGTCTGCGGGCCGAAAAATCGCCCGGCTTCCAAAGGCGGCCAGCTCAAGACTAAACCGCAAAGCCGCGCTCCAAACTTCCTTGGCGCCGCTCGCCTCCGCTAGCAAGCGTTCAGCGCTCGACCGAGCTCAGTGGCCGCCCGTTGCCCTGCGCCGGCCAAATGGCAGCGGGCGCAGCTAACTGAGCCGCCAAAACGAAATGCGCGCGCGCAAGCAAACTGAGCGCCGCGCGAGAGGCTAAAAGTCGCGCCGCAAAACTGGCCTGGCCGCGCGAGCGAGCCTTTGTTCGCGCGAACACAACCGCAGGCTCTCTGGCGCCGCCTGTCAGCCAGCGCTCTCGCCCACTCCAACCGGCTCCAATGTGAGCCTATATCGCGCATCCGCCCGCGCGCAGCCTACAGGCCCAGACCAAACCTGGCCCCCCGCGCCAACTTCCTGCTGCCAGCTCCGGTGCAGCTAGCGCCAACCGTGGGCCCCGTGGGCCAGCAGCAAGCGCGAGATCAACGCGCAATCCGGCTCCGTTGCAAGATGTCATGTCCGGTCGGTGGTGATTTATTGGCCACTCTCGCTGGAAGTCGCCTGGACGAGGGCGTCAATGCAGCCGCATCCATGGAGCGCCCATTTGGCAAAACGCCAGCTGCTACCAAGACAACTTGTCGCTTCTAGTTGCAATTAATCACTTGGCCAACAAGTTGGCCAAAGCCGCCATAAAGTTGACAAACTCAACTAGTGGCTAAAATTGTATCAGATTGAGCTTAGTCTTGGCAGCTAAATCGGCGCCTAAATTGAATGCCTCGTCTCCAAATGTTGCGTCCGAATCGAAGCGCCGATCGCTGAGAGGCGGCCACTTCCTTTCATTGGAGGAGCCGGATGCTGGTAATCTACTGTACTGAGGTTCCCTTCCAATAAACTCAATGCTAGCTTAGGCTCGTTTGTGGGAGAACGCTCCTTTTGAAATTGGCGCCTCCCTAGCCTCAATTGGGCGCAATTCGGCAAACTTGTAATTCCAAACTCTGCAATCAAACTTCACTTGGAATGGGAAACTCGAGTGCCCTTTTTCACTGACAAATTTTGGCTCTCGTTTCAGTTGGCCAGGCTGATAATTGGAATCACAATGGTGCTCCTGTTTCAAGTTTGGAATCCCATCCAAATTAGGTGCAAAAAACCTATCATAATACCGAAATCCATTTCCAATTCGCGGTCTAATTCTTAAAAGTAAATGTCAACCCAGCTGAAGCGGCCAAAATAGCGCCCCAAATCAGTTTTTCGAGGTGGCTAAATTGCGTGAATCTCGACCCCGTTCGAGCTCATCTGGTGTGGATCTCGTTCGTGAATGTCCTTGAAGGAGGCAGGTTCAGTCGGCAATATCAGGAGGTTTGAGTTGCCCCCAACGCGGAGGACGTGTGATTCTTTGGGAGCATGCTCGTGAGAGAACCGAGATGGAGAAGAATTGAACAACAAATTGCGAGAAACAGATCGGGCCTATCCGTTATGTCAACAGAACCGAATTAGAGGGAGCTGGAAGACAAAGAGCTGGCTGTGCTAAATGAGGGGGCAAACCGAGTAGTTAATCAGGGCAAACCACCAGCACTCTCAAAGTTTGCCCGACTGAAGCCTCGACCTGTCGAGCGGCCGAGCTGGCGCTAACATGCGTTCGAAGGGCTTAAGTCGTGATGGCAGAATATGCAAAATGCTTAATTATACCCATGCTGGCGCGGACAGGAGGCGAGCATTAATATAGGGCCGATTGTCAACATGGTGCTAGCACGCTATGGTTCTAAGATGGTAACAATAAATGCGAGCTAAATCTAGCGTGACTTGAGGAGGATGCCTCGAGATAATTCGACTGAACGGATGGATTCATAAAGTTGCTATAAGTCATATTGTTTTAACATACGCGAACCATGGAAGCAAGCCCTTTTCGGCTAACCCTGCCAGCCCACTTGCTCGAACTATATTATGATCAACAATGCCGGAGCAGCCGGCGAAAACCCTAGTTTCGCCTGGCTGCCTCCTACTTGGTGAACTAGAAAAAGGGTTGGGTAGTTTTATGGTTGGAATTCACACTGTATATAGAGCAGAGTCTGAGAAAACAAGCTGATTATGACGACGGTGATGGGCAACATGATATTTTACAAGTATGTGAACTAAAATGGATCCATTACACATGCTCTGCGGCTTGAGGAAATTATTTGAGCAAGCAGTCCGATGTAGAGGTAGAGGTCCAAGGGGGATTCAAACAGAGGATGCCAGCTAGTAAACTAGTTAACAAGCTTGTAAGTTGGCTACCATTAATGGCCGGGACAACGAAGACTGTAACGACTAAGACGCCGCCGAGGCTTGCAAATAAGATACGATGGCCATGGCAATAGAAACGCCGCAGTCTTTCTGTTGTAGCCTTACGAACTTTGGAGAGGGTGGAGGGAACCGAGATATGGAGAACGAACGAGGGAGGGAAGCGACTCAAAATAATTTATTATTATGTCTCTTCACTCTGCCTCCAAATTTTACCCACGAAAACGATAACGACTTCAATACACACTACTACTGAAATGCAACCAGGCTCGCTAGACGTCTGCACCGCGATGGCAGCTTCAACCATCATGTCTGGCTTGCGCCACAACAACTGCAACTGCAACACCAAGAGCAAGAACAAGTACACCATTATAGTTACTTGTTAGTGAGCCAGGTTATGAGTGAATGGGCTCGGAAAGGGCTGGAGTTTTTAATTTAGCTAACGTTTTGTACATCATGCAACTTCCAATGTTAGTGTTCGAAGGGTTAACGCAGTTGCTCGTCAGTTCGTGGCTGTGGTGGTGGTGGTGGTGGTTTTAGTGGTAGTTGTTGTTAAAGTCGTCATAAAGGATGGCGGCAACTAGCTGAATTAGTTCGTCGTTCGGGTACGCAGCTCACTCTCGGGCTTATCCCTCCGACGTCAAACAATGAAGTTCCGCCTCCTTTGCGGGAGTACTATGTAAACTAATTTGCAACCACTTGCTGATTGCAAGCCGACAGGAATCCCAATTATTTTCATACTCTCTCTCTCTCTCCCTCCCCATTTCTTTATTTATTATTCGGCCCTAACCCGAGCCCCCAGTCCTTCTCTCAATTGCAGCCGAGATTTCTCGTTCACCTTTTGAATGCATACCGAATGTACTTGGCGTCGGCATACCAAACAATGGCACCCAATGTATGTAGCCTGATGTACATAAGGTGTTTAACATCTCAATATCGAATCACAACAAGGCTTCGCTTCTTAAAGGTGATAAGCAACGAGTTGTTGCTGAGAAATGCTGCTAATCTGCCAGCAATAAAGGACAGAGCACAAAGCTCTCCTGAGGCCATGAATTCTCACTGAACAATGACTTTGTTCAGCAGCCCAACAAACAAAGCAAAACTGTCTTACAATTAGCTCGATTGAGATCGAGTTTCATGCTTGATGGTGGCTAGCAAACAGGTCGTTGCACAGGAGCAGACAATCCAAGATGCGCAGGTAGTCTTTTCATTCAATCTTCTCGGTTCAAACCAACGAACGAAATAAAGTGTAGCCGAGTCTAAAAATCTCGCTGAGAGGAGTGAATTATAGGGCCAACAGGAAGTGGCAACCAGAATTAGGAAGAGAGACTAGATGGTGCTGTGCTGCTGTGAGAGTTCTGTGTGCCTGCCGCTCCAACTGGTGCTGGTAGATGCGGTCGCTTACGCGTAACTTTCAACCTTGCCTACAATCATTTGGACCCGATTAGAGCGCCTTTTGGCAGGTTTGAGTTGAGCATCCGCGGAATTATCGCTCAAAGATTTTGGAATGCCCAGAAGCTGGGGGAATGGACACCGTCAAAGGAATATACAAAACGGCGGATGGTTAAAAGGAGGGAGCAATTTTACAGTTCGTCAATTTGTCTAAAAGCAAATAGGGGCTGATGATGCGTTTAATCTAAAGTGTTTGCATCGTCACCATAGCTGAAAGTATGTTACATAACGGGCAAAGGATAAAAATGGTCAATTTTTGAAAGATTCAGCCTAGGAACAGACAAAACTAATGGGACGTGAAATTGCTCGTTCTAAAGCTTGAATAAAGACACTAGACATTACACGTGTCTATCGCTCTTTAAATTTATGCGGACTGATTTTCTGGTTAGCGCGTCCCATCGCGCCGCAATTTGAGATACTTCGTCTTCGAGTTTGTTTATGAAGATACATTCAGATATCGTGATGAGTCTCGGACACAGACTTAGCCCATGAAATTTTGGAGATTCCGTCATCTCCATGTAGCTATAGCTGTGATGTTTCAATGTGGACGTGGTGGGCTATAAGTTGGTGTCGTTGGCGAGTAACTTGGTGAAGTAGGTGAATAGTTTGGCGAGGAGGGTGAGTAGGTTGGCGACGTGGGTGAGTAGTTCGGTGAGGTAGGACTGTAGGATGGTGATGAAGGAGAGTACGACGGGGAAGCAGTATGGAATGATGGAGATGCTGGCGAGAAGGACGGTGATGCAGGCGAGTAGTTTGGCGATGCTGGCCGATAGGTGGGTGATGTAGGACTATAGGATGGCGACGAAGGACTGAATGATGGTGATGCTGGCGAATAAGAAGGTGAAGTTGGACTGTACGATGGTGAGGTCGGGCTATAGGATGGTGACGTTGGACTGTAGGATGGAGATGTTGGCGAGTAGCTTGGCGAGGTTGGTGAGTATCCTGGAGAAGTTGGGGAGTAATTGGGTGAGGTTGGACTATAATTAGGTGAGGTTGGCGAATAGTTTGGTGACGTGGGTGAATAATTTGGCGACGTAGGTGAGTAATTAGGTGATGCGGGCGAATAGTTGGGCGATGTTGGTGAGTAATTCGGCGAAGTTGGCTGGTAAGATGGTGAAGATGGTGTCAGTATTGGAGAGGTTGGGGAATATCCGGGTGAAGTTCCATAGTTCGGTTCAAACGAAGGAGATGTTGGCGAATAGTTGGGCGATGTTGAGCCCAAATATGCCGGGCTTGCGGGAGATCTCCCAGGTGATGCAGGCGATCCAGGGTCTCCAGGCGACCAAGCAGGGCTCATCAGTTCAGAAGGTGAGGGTGAGAATGCTGCGTTAGGGGTCATTCCGGCAGGAGACCAAGACCCGTAGGCTGGTGTACCGAGAGGATGTTGGGGTGTCGCCATACTAGGTGATTGGTTAAAGGCCATTTCAGTTGAAAATTCTTCGAATCCGCCCTCGTGAAGGAGAGAAACTTCGATACCATGTTTACACTTCTCTGGGTCAAGAAGCATCCCTAGGGATCCAGTTCCGATGTTAGCTAGTTGGCCCATGATGATGCTCTCTGAAACTCCCTTCAGTGAATCCAATTCGGCATGCGATGCGGCATCAATGAGGACGTCAACAGTTTCTTCAAAGGAACATCTCATGAGAGCACCCACATCCTGACGATTGATCCCGTGTCTAGTGATAGCCATAAGGTGGCCCTTCGCTGTCATCACATCACAAAGTAAGGCCAAGTGTCTGTAGTTTACGTAAGAGCCATCGAAAGATATGACATGGTTCATTTCTTTTTCGACAGCCTTCCTGACAGCTTCAATACCAAGTACGCTGACGATCTCACAAATGTCATTGGAATAAGTTCTAATTGGATCGACGTCTCGCTCGGATAGAACCCGCATAAGACTAGTTCCATCTGTCTCCAGGATCCATTCCGCCAAAGCTTTGTAGTCACCTGAGTCTGTTATGATTATACGCTTCTTACTATCGGTTGTTGGCAAGTGCATATAAACCTTCGAAATAGACTCGATTCCCTGGAGCGTTATGTCACTCAACATGCTAGCTTCAATGCATCTCAAAAATACATCGTCTTCCATCCTATCAGAAGCCTGCTCGTCCTCCTCTTCAGTCATTTTCTCCTCACTGTTCATTATCCTGATTCGCAGCACAAGTTTCTCCGAGTTGTCGTCATTGAAGATACAGTTAAGATCATCACCGAAACCCAAACTGATCTTTTCAGCTATCTGTTCCATGGTCAGCTTCTTGTCCGTCATACGCTTGCGGTCCAATTCAATGCGGAGAAGCCAAGGTGATATCCGAGATGTGTCAAAGTCTGGTATTTCGTAGTATATGTTAACGAACTCTCGATCTTCTTTGATCACCGACTCTTGGGGGTTGGGGTCATAGTATATTGCTGTGTTCGCTGTGACTTTTCTGAGCGTTGTATGCTCTAGGCGACAGAGCACGTCTTTTGCTTTCTCAGCATCCCTGGCCGCCGCTCCAGTTAAGAAGACCGTTAAAGATGGCGTTTTCGGTTTTTTCGAGATATTGATAATTTCTTTAAGACGCGGTACACCGAGAGTAACATTTTTGGCTGATACACCAGCATAGTGGAAAGTGTTGAGCGTCATTTGAGTTGCCGGCTCTCCGAGTGATTGAGCAGCTAATGCTCCAACCATCTCGCCCGGTTGCACTTGGGCCTGCTGGAATCTAGTCTCGATTTCGCCGATGAGCCATTCAAATGCTTCAGTGGTTAATCTGAATTCTTCCGCAACACGTTTACTACATAATGTTGATCTGACTAGAGCTTTGAAGAGGATTGTTGCGTTTTCGTTCGCTTGTAAACTTAAACGGTCATCTCCAGGCACGATCGTCAACTTTTTGACTAGGCTCTCCACGCTTTTAACAACTTTAATAGGACTCAGATTTGTGAGTGAGCGCTGATTTATATGGAATATCTTCTGAGCATTCCAAATCATTCTCTGTAGATTACATGGTAGAACTACATTGTGGTCGCCGGTGGGAAATATTGATCTTATAACATCTCGATCCTTCTTGAGCCGATCCCATTCTCTTTCTAATTCTAAGTTTGCTACACCTAGAGTTTCACGAACAACATCATCGGTAAAAATGCGCTTAAGATGTCTCTCACTATTAGTGTCGAATTTGAATCTGTCTTCGAACGCTTGATTTGATGGCCTCAAAGTTGGCAGTTGTTGAAATTCAACGCTTGCGCCGTCAAGCCCATCTTCTCCATACCTTAGCTGAATGACTTGACCGTTTGAATTGCGAACGGTGCCATCGTAGGTTACCATGACACTCTCCATCGCTTTGATCAACCGACGCTGAATGTAGCCAGTTTCAGCGGTTTTGACAGCTGTATCAATCAAACCCTCTCTACCTCCCATTGAGTGAAAGAAGAACTCAGAAGGGTTGAGTCCAGCTAGGTAGGAGTTTTCCACGAAACCACGGCTTTCAGGACCATAATCATCTTTTATAAAATGCGGCAATGTTCGTTTGCGGAAACCAAACGGTATTCGCTTACCTTCGACGTTTTGCTGGCCTACACAAGCAATAACCTGTGATATGTTAATTTTAGAGCCTTTGGAACCGGCAACGACCATGGACTTGAAATTATTGTATTCAGATAGAGACTTCTGAGCAGAGGCCCCAGTTTTGTCTCTAGCATCATTGAGAATACGGTTGACTTGATTTTCAAAAGTCTGCCGTAGGGTATTACCGGGCGTAGGTTCGAGACCCTTCTTATGAGCCTTTTGGATCACCTCGATGACGTTTTGCTTTGCCTTTCTTATAGTGTCTTGTATATCCTCATAAGTGAGTGGATCTGCTATCGTATCACCTATACCGATAGTGTGACCCTCCAAGAGGAGCCAATTGTTTACAACAGTCTGGATGTGACCGTAAAAAGCTCCGGCTACTTCGTGACCGAGCTCGTTGAACACTACGTGAAGCAGAGAGCCACTCGCGGATCCTACAGTTTTGGAGCAAACTATACCACTAATGAGGACGCCATGCTCGATAAGTACTTTAGTGTCTCCAACTGTCAGCCATTTGTAAGGCCCTTCATCTTCATCGTCAGGATGTGTCGAATGATTACGAATGAGATTCACTGGCCCAGGTATGATCATGGAAAACAGCTGTTTGCCCGTCCAAAGAGGTTTTGGCTTAATGATAGCAGGCATTGGCATTCTGCCATCCCATGTTGGTAGGAACATAAGTAAGTTCATCATCTGATCTGAAGTCAGGAATACATCTCTTTTTGTCATCTTACGCACTGCACAGAGAGTATCCTGTACAATACCCATGACAGGCTTGTTGTTTTGAGGTGTTACAATTAGTCGGGGGACCATGGCCAGTTGCTCTATTTCAGCTTTGGTTTCGAGAGACTGTGGCACGTGAAGATTCATTTCGTCACCATCAAAGTCGGCATTATATGGTGTTGTAACACTTAAATTAAGTCTGAATGTAGACCAAGGGAGCACTTTGATTCTATGACCCATCATGGACATTTTGTGGAGGGTGGGCTGTCTATTGAAGACGACGACGTCTCCGGTTCGGATGTGGCGTTCAACTTTATAGCCACATTCAAGGTGAAGATCACTAAGTTTTGGATGAAAACGTAAATCAATACGCTCACCATTGTCACGTATGATATATTTTGCGCCCGGGTATTGATTGTTACCTTTGGAGACGAGTTTTTTCATTTCATCATAATTGAATGCGGTGACTAATTCAGGAAAAGTCAAGTTCTGTGCGATGGATCGAGGGACCCCAACCTCGTCAATCCTCAAATTGGGATCAGGGGTAATGACTGTTCGCGCAGAAAAGTCCACTCGCTTACCCATGAGATTGCCGCGAATTCTACCCTCTTTACTCTTTAGCCTCTGTTTGATCGATTTTAGGGGTCTTCCTGACTTCTGCTGAGCTTTTGGTACACCGGGTATTTCATTGTCAATGAGTGTAGCAACGTGATACTGGAGCATTTTTATATTTTCGGCAATGATGTGAGCAGCGGCACCAGATTGTTCATTACGCTTAAGTTCGTTATTACATTTCACTATATCGGCCAACTTGTGTGTCAAATCGTCTTGATTCTTCGCAGAGCCAAACATGACCACAGCAGGTCGGACAGCTAGGGGTGGTACTGGCAGGACAGTTATTATCATCCAATCAGGCCTTGCAAAACGCGGGTCCATGCCTAGGATGAAACACTCTTCGTCTGAGATATGCTTGAAAATCTCCCAAACTCGCTCGGCACTCAAATCTATCTTTCTCTCTTGAGTATCCTCGTTAGTATGCTTCCACTGAGCTGTCAATTCAAGACCTGCTCGTCTTATAGAAGGTTGAACCCTGCCGCAACCCCCATGCGCCAGTTTTTTCTTCTCGTCCTCTTCGGTTTTGGCAATATCAATACTGTTGAAATCAGTTTGTTGTGGTTTCAGTTGATCAATATCTTCACCACCCTCACAGACTGTTTTTGTTTTGCACAAATCGTAGATTGCAGTCAATCTCTTGCGAGGATTACCTCGCAAATCATTGACAACATCCTTGACACGTTGATTTGTGGGCGATATAAGAAGTTTTGAGCAGTAGAAACAGACGCAACGCAATACTTTGATTGTTTTCGGTATGAAACCAACGTGGTAAACAGGCTTGACCAATTCTAAGTGACCAAAATGTCCACAGCATTCTGATAGATTGCCGCCACAAGTTTTACATCGAGAAGTTCTGTCTATGACACCCTGGCGAGGGTCCATCAAGCCGCCCTCTTTCGGGTTTCCATTTTCGTAAATTTCGGCATACTGAATTCCACCCTCCGTTACAGACATCTGTCTGATTTCATCAGGATTCAAAATGCCGAACTGTACGCATTTTGGATCTCTGACCGGCGCCTTGGAGTCACTAGTAACAATGTTAGCCATGTCTCTAGTTTGTTGGCCCCAAAGTAGCGAGTGTGTCCGAGAGGATGCTGAGGAGCCGTTTTCTCGAATGTATTGATCTGATGGTCACAATGAAGATGCTCGTAGAATCAGTTGCGATGATGTAACAATATTTTAAGGGCAATATTGGGCAAGAAGATAGGATGCCGTCATGTAAACGTGATGAAATACCATGGACGCACTCGCTGTCTCGTTGCGAATGTTCGCAACGCGTGATTTGATTCTAAAACATCTACCAAGTTTGGCGGGAAATTTCGAACTTTACGGCTTTTCCATCAATCAACTGCAGCATTGCAGTGTTAAGGCAAATATGATTTTGATGAGTGTATTTCAATAAAACTCAAAAACTTATAACGAAAAACATACTTTCATATATAGTCTTAATTAAAATAAATTTTTTGCAGATATTTACGGGTCTATTCTTCGGATGTAGATGACTCAATTCAGTTGACAAACTGTACCTGAAAGCGAGCTTCAAGAGATATGTAAAAGCCTCAGCGCACAATATAGGTTATGCCTTGCACAAGGGCAATTCTAGACGCAATGAAGGTTAGCCTGAGCGCTAGATATTGCTGGTTGAAAACTTCATCCAATAGCCGCGCAAGGACCCAGATGGGACCTCGCGCAATTTTTGGAGGCCTTTGGCCTCAACCTGCCACTTTCATGAATAACGAAATGCCCTCAGAGTGAATGGGAGACAGGACCTGTTACGCGAAACGGAACCCGGGATGGCACAGCATTGCCGATGCCTACCAAAGAAAACTTTATTAGTCGACCGGTAAAGAGGTCTCTATTTTCGACCAAAGTTCCGACCAGCTGCTCGAATTGAGGTTGTATTCGTGTTCAATGCTTTTGAGATCGCCCATCGAGTGAGTTAGGCCGTCTGGCTGCGTTAGGTGGACGCAATCATAATTGGTCATAACGAGTCTACGCTTAGAAGCCTTTGATTGATCTATGCTGGCCTGTAACTCCTCTTGGTGCTGGCGAGTCATATTGTAGACCTCTGTATCATAAGATGGTCCATGTAAGAGATCCTCGGATATGTAATAATCCCACAGTTTGAACATAGCAATATTTGAACTGGGTTTCAAGACGACATTCTTGGCTGGGTCTAAGAAATTAACCGGTGTGTAATAGTAGTTGAAAAATATCGGCGATTGGTTCCAAAGCTTATCTGCATAATCCCAGAATGAAACTCCAATCGTGTTTATGGGTGTCTGCGTCAAAGTCTTATTGTTGTTCGCGCTAGCGGATTGAGACTTCGTCGACGTCTTGGTGGGAGAATCAAGATGATTGCTGGCAATGTGAGGAATTTGACTAATCTCGGAAACTTCGCTTCCTTGTCTACTATGCCTCCCAATTGCATTCAAGTTCATGTTTGAAGCGGAATTATTGCTGCCACTTGAGGCCCCGCTAGATGAACCATAACTTGATTTGAGGCCAAGAGAGCTTAACGACCCATCAGATGGTGCGATATCCTCATTGAGCCATCCACACTCGGCTCTCTCCGCCTCGCAATCTAGCAGAAAAGTTCGGAATCTGCAAGAAACATGGTGGTAGGCTATAAACTTCAGATAATACTGATTGAACTCAAAAGATAATGGATTTTGTCTATGGATTTGATGTACCAGGTCTAGAAACTGGAGGAACATGGGCGCGAAGCCTGATGTCGGTGTCGCAATGGTATGATTGGAGCGATGCGAGAATCTATGTCCGAATGCTAACCACTCCTTTTCAATCAATAGCCTAAAGCCTTCAAAGGTTCGATAATAGGGATCTAAACAGAGCTGAGCAACAGACGTGATTTGCGGTGTCAGGTCCCAGCCCTCCTCAATTGCTAGTAGGACAGACTTTCCTTGATTATCCATGAGATCAACTATACTGTTCGCGCATTCTAAAATCGATTTTAACTGAACAAACCATTCCAAGTTCTCAATTGTTTTGATCAGGCTTGATTCAGACTCTTGGGGCGGTAAGGGGGCAGATGGAACGCAAGCCCGTAGAAATTTGACAAAGTTGTTCTTGACTTGCCTAACTTCGTGCAACTCCAATGGTACAAACTCGCAGGCCCTATGAATCTCTGGCTTAATATTCTTGATGAGTGCCTTTTCAGTCATCACGTAGAGCGTCTGGTTTGTTCTCTCGAAGGCATCAAAAACACCTTTACCTTGGAATCCGCTAGATCGAAGCAATAAAGCTTTAGTTCGAGCATGTCGCCATACGACTGCCGGGAAACGACCAGATTTGTAGAATCTAGAGATTCGTGTAATACATTCATCGCTAATGAACGATGGTACGACAACAAGACCCGGATAACTACGAGTAACAGAGTAATTCAAGTTCATAGTAGTTATATGGCATTGGTCTATATTGTTGTTACTACTACTGTTGGTGCGCTGATGCTTCGTTGATGAGCCTTGAAAAAAGTTAGCAAGACCCATATTAGAGGATCCTCCCGAGTTACTTGTGAAGTTTGAGATGCTGCCCAAGTTCAGCCGGAAGTAGTCTTTCACATAGCTCATTTGTCCCATCTTCATCAGCGTGTTGGCACTAGTTTGATTCATTTTTATATGTGGGCTTGCAGATACCACTGAACTACTCGAACCAAGAGTTGATCTGGGTAAGGTGGAAGTTAAATGCAAGTTTTGGTGCTGTGATTGGTCGCTAGAAGTTGTAGATTCGTTGAGCGATTCTACGGGCTCAGTTGATCGATGATTGTCACTAATGCTCGACGAGCTAGTGGTTGACCCAATCGCTAAAGTTCTTGAGTCTTTTGATCCAGAGAAACCTTCGAATATGTATCGATTCTTGTTTGGATCCTTCTTCTTCAATCCAGCTTTTTGAGCAGTCTTCATGAAAGTTCTTTTGGCAAAACCTTTCAATGTTGCACTTTTTGGATTCTTCGTCTTATGCATCAGTAACATAGATTTATTGGGTATGAGTAGCTGGGAGGTGAATGCAAACAGTTGGAATATGTTCGCAGGAGATCTTTGCCTGATAACGTGTTTTCGAAAGCAATCGATACTCTCTGATGTTACCTCTTCATCGAAAGCCACTCGTATCAATTGAAATGTATTGCTTCTCAATTGCAACCCTTCTTGCAGGTACTGATCTACGGCAGGCACTGCATGAACAGTTATCCTCTTCTCCTTCGTCAGAGTGGCCGTTGGAAAACTTCTAACGACAGTTTGCTCGCAATAGAATGGGTCACATGGTCTACCTTTGAATATAACACGATAATTGGTAACAAAAATTCCACCTTCAGCCGGGAGAAACACTGGTCCACCTATATGTGCACCCATGGACTCATCCTTAACATTGTCCTTGTCTCTTCCATCTGGCAACAGGTAAGTTCTTAGCCCAGGCATTAATATTTCCTCACCCTCAATCATATCTGGAGCTGTAATCTTGGGTTTCGTAACAGGTGGCAGTCTTTTGCTTTCTCGATACACAGATTCAAGTGTCTCAATTTGCATAGCTACAACTTGGGGTATCATGGTATGTAAGGCCTTGATGTGCTCCTCACCGACACAACTATCAATACATACTTTGTCCACGAAACGCGTAACAAATTTAACGACACCAGCAGCAACTTCAGAATTCGTGAAGCTTGCCGTGTTGGCTTCATCTTCAAAACCACTTTCTTCATCACTATTGCTGTTTCGATCACTACCATTTGAATGAGTTCGCTGACTAGAATTGCCACCTACCAGTGCTTGAGGATCACTGTTGCTGACTGTCTTCGGATTCCTAGATGTGATGTCTAGTGGGACCTTCATACAAACAATCCGATTAGCATAATGCACAGCTTGGCTATAAACAGTCGACTCCTCATCCTTACTGCACCTATCAGTGAGCTCTTTTCTACTGTCTTGCGACAATCTATTTAGCAACTGAAGCTGTCTCGATGCTATCTCTAGACCTGAATCAGAGCAAGTATTGTCATAAATGCTGTTGACAACTGCCTTGTTTAGTGTGTTTGACGAGGATATAACCGATCTTAAATCAGCATTCGAATTTTGTTTGGTTTCCCTATCTACACTGCTTGTGCGTAAATTTGTGTCGTAGAGGGCAATAACATCCTTCTCAACATCTTGGTAGAATGATGACTCCCAGAATTGTTGGTTAGACCATACTGGATGATCTTGAATACAGGTGAACGCAAATTGGATAACTCCGGTGCAGAGTCTCCGACAGAATTCCATCGCCAGAGGTAATATTTTTGCTGCTACGCCATTGAGATCGATGTGACTCTCATGTTGTAGAGCACAATTCATAAGCCTAACGACTAAATCGAACTGCTGATGTTCTAATACAGCCCTCTGACTCCCAAGGTGGCAAGCTAACTCTTCAATGAGCGCCAAACGGTTTGCCTTGTTCTTTAGAGCTTTCAGCACTGCGGGTAAAGCTTTTCTTGCATCGGAGATCTTGTTGTCGAATATACAATTAACACAGTTCCTCATGACCTCTAATCTTCTCGCCGAGTTTATGACAAACTCGTTCGCATCGAACTGGCTTTTCACTTGCTCGGCCGAGAGACCCATGGGTACATTCTGGAATTTGTGTAGATGAATAGCGCTTGGACTTGAGTCTTCGGCACCATTCTGTAGGCTATGAGTGACTGAATTTAATCTTGATTTCTCAGATAAAGTTTCTGAGTTCTTTCTAGTCTCACTAGATATAATACTCAAAATCTTATCCTCGTCTAACTTTGGGAAAGGTCTCGTAACTGTCTTTGTTGCGTTCTCTTCAGTAGGTCGAAGCGCTTTTTGGGTAGGTGGTCGTGAGGCTGGATTCTCGTGTTCCCATAGCGAGTGAGCAAGATTTTTGATATGTCGGATGATCGCGTCTATGTCACCCCTTTCTTCTTGCAATCTTTCGTGTAAAGTAGCGTGAAGTTCATCGAAGAGATCAGAATCTCTGTATGGCAAGCCTCTGGATTCGACGAACTTTTCGAAGAACATGCTCTCCAAAAGTCGGGTCATGAATTCATTATCAACGAATCCGCGCTGACCCAAAAATGATGCTTTATGGAAAGAGATCAGTGGTTTAGGATGGATACGTATAACAGTCAAACAAGATCGATAACCTTGCAAAATCTGCGTGATAGTGCGTAAGAAAATGGCCCGTATTTCCTTGTCCATGATGTCTGGCGACGACGGTTGAGCATGACTAGATTTTGTGAAAGCATCATCGGCGTGTATAATTTGAGGCCGAGTTATATGTATCAATAACGTAATCAATTGAGAATTGTAAGGTTCTTCTAATTGAGCAACATGTAGAGAGTCAGGTACTTTGACAGAACCTCCATCAATATCGACAACTATAACGTCAAGTAGATCGCTGATCTCGCGTTTGAGCGATGAATGAACACCTATGATAAATGGTGTTGGGGTTGATAAAAATTCGATAAGGGTGGCCGGCAATATCGGAATGTAGGTATGGCTGTACTTGAATGGGTACATCAAGGATATCAAGCCTTGGCATGCTTCGTTGAGTCTTGTGTAACTTTGTGAATAGAAGAGTATTTTATGTTCAGTCAATAAGGCGTAGAATAACTCAACAACATTGTTGATACCCAGATGCTCGATCAATCGATAGACAGTATTAAATGTAACTGGAATAGTGTCAGTTTGTGGAGGTTGCAAGGCGAGACAATCTCCAGCGCTGAGTGAGAATCTTATCAACGGACCACCGTAACTAGGCACTTTGATTGTAGCTAATAATTTCCCGATCAAGGTTTCCAATTGAAAGTCGAGATTATCGACATGTACGGAATAGAATATGCTCAGACAGTTCTTGAATACTTCACGATAATCTAGGCGAGAGATGAGGACTATGCATTTAGGGGCGTAGAGTATATCCTGATATTGCTGCAATTGTTGCTCTTGATGCTGCTTTTGTTGGGTTTGTTTCTGTACGGCCTCATAAAAGGTTAAACAGGCACAATAATGTCTATCCACATCTATGTCAGTCAAAACAAATTGAAAGAATTTTGGTACGTGTTTACGAGATTGTTCAGGTGCTGCTGTCAACTCCCAGCCGAGAGGTTGACAAAAGAACTCGATACCCTCAATAAAACTAGTGTCGGGCCAGTCTTTTTGGGGGAAACGTTGCAAAATTCTACCTTTGGCGTTTCTTTGATTGGCCTCAAAGTCAAAACCAACGACAGCCACATAATCGACTAGCCGAGTTGTGACAGTTGGTTTACTGTCCACAACACCAATCCTATCATCGACATTCATCTGGTCTTATCCTAGGGGCCTGAATGAGCGTTAAATAACAACTGTTCTCTTCCTATTTGAGGCCGATCATGTGAATACTCTCTTGCTGTTATATATACATACATATATTGTAAGAAACAAACTACATCGGGTTGTTTAAGGAAAGGGATTGAAGGAGTACAGTTAATTTACTCGATGATATTTCTGGGATCTTTTACTCGATTCAACACGAAAATACTATGAAGTCTGCAGGGAGTTGACGCGCCAGCAGCGACTAGTTTTCTTCTGCGTTCGAGTAGTGTTTATTTCTGTAACGGGTCTTATTTTGATATATATCGAGCCAAAGAACAAGTGAAATGGCTCTAGTATGCAATATTCGGAGGTTTAATTTACACATGGGATCCAATTCGAACAGATGATCCCATTAGATGATAGAGGGATACGTATGGGATGTGATTGATGGGTAGAAACGCCGAAGACCCATCGCCCGTGGGTGGGGTGAACAGCAGACGAGTTGGGCCAGAGAACGAGCCAACTAGAATCTATCTCGAACGCCAGTCTAAACAATTGTGTGCCTTACATGCCCTGAACAATCTGTTTCAAGACTCGAAAGCGTTTACTAAGCAGAGTTTGGACGATATCTGTCGGGAGCTCGCACCAGATGCGAGAATTTTCAACCCTCATGGCTCCATGTTTGGGCTTGGATGTTACGATGTTAACGTTATAATGTCAGCACTCTCAAAGAAAGGGTTCTCAGTTATATGGTTTGACAAAAGAAAGTGAGTTGTTGGGCCACTAGAACAAGCTACTAGTATCTCTCTATAAACTAATCATGCTGTTTGCAGAGATTTCAACAGTCTGAATTTTGGAAACGTCTTTGGGCTCATCCTTAATATCCCGAGCATTCCAATGGTACCACTGAATTACATTCCACTTCAATTCTGGTCATCACAGAAACATTGGGTAGCCATCAAGAAGATTAGATCGTTTTACTATCTGTTAGATTCCAAATTGACCTCTCCTAGGTGCCTTGGCGACGTAAGTCAATCTCCATCATGATAAGCTGGGTACATGATGGTGAGACTACTAACAGTTTTTTATCTCACTCGCTTGACATAGGAGGCAGAACTGATTGAATACCTGCGCGGTCACAGAGACGACACCGAGGTACTCGTGGTTGTATCTGAATCTGTGAGAGAAGATACTATTTGGAACTCAAGTTGAGGATTTTTATTGCTATGGAGAGTGAACCTGGGAATTTCTACAACTGATGAAAAGATGCACAAATGTTAAGAAAATAGTTCAGAGTGACCGATTTATCCGCTCAATTAATGGTTTGATCTTGCATGGTTGGGTAGCTCTGATTCGCTCAGAAATGTTGTAACTGTCCCGGTGGTTCCTATTCTGAGGATATTATCCTTCAAGTCGATAACACACTGATGTCTCTTGAGCATATCCAACCCGAGGAGCATGTCCATTGGTTGCTGTTCTAGAACGCTAAACGAGGACGGGAGGAAATCGTTTTCGATTTGGAGTTGACACATGTGTATCCTACCTAAGATCTTCTGGGTCCCGACACCCTGAGCTATTCCTGACCAACGATCGTCGATTAATCTAGTTACATTGCAACGTTCCGCGCAGGCCTTAGACATTATCGTTGATTGGGCGCCAGAGTCAACGAAAGCATCGATTGGGTATCCATTGACTTTGCACTTAATGTACAACATGTGGACTTGGCCAAAAGCTTCAGGCATGAACTCAATCGCATCTTGCATATTCGACTCGATTTGTTGCCTTTGTATTTCTTCTGCAATCATCTTTTGTGCCTCGACATCGAATGGGTCTGCTGTTAGCATTCTCACTCGTCTCGACTGGTCGTCTATTCTTCTTTTATGCTGTTCATTAAGTACTTTATGGAACTCCTCCAAGCTGCCGCTAGCTAACGCGTCAGCAAGAGGCAAGTTGCCTAGTTTTAGCACGGTAAGCTCGTTCGCATTCGCCAAGAAAGAATCTCTAACTTTCTTAGCTTGGTCCATGGTGATTTCTGTCAGATTCAATAAATCATCGGCAGTAGGCTGCCCCGAGCCAGAAGGGCCACTAGGTAGATTATTCGAGTTTGGCTGGCCTCTGTTAGATGCCTGCTGTTGCGCCTGAGCTTGTTGTAACATGACCTTGCTAACAACTAAAATCATATCTCCATCTGCGATGCCAAAATCTTTGAGAGTTCTCTTCATACCAATCAACGGTCGAGCATTGTGCAACATCTGTAGGCCTGCAAATGGGACACCCATCTCGACTTCGCTGATGGCAATCAAGTTCTCCAATTCCATATCTTCATAAACATCCAATTGGACGACGTTCTCTTCGTATGTCACGGTCAGCCTCATTTTGAGATTTTAACAGCTGTTCGAATGTCGGTTGGAGTTAAGAGTTTTATTTATTTTAGTCGTGTGGCACATACTATTCTTGAAAAGTATGTGTGGCATCATATAATACGATTGACGGGACTGGAAGGGTGACTGTTGCCAACAATCCAATTCAAATGGCTCAAACAATTAACATCTAACTTACAGTAGCGTTGGGCACGAAGAATAACTAGATACTAGAATACTTTCGCCATTCCCAGAGCCATTATTGGTAATAATTTTAGGACCAAAGCGAATGGCCTTTCCAGGTTTCTCGGTGACTGTACGGACGTGAAAATAAAAATTGATTCTCAGTTGCGTCTCTTTTTCTGAGCAAATCACCGAGTTTGGGTATCCTGGTCACTCGCGCTGGAACCGCGGACAAGGTTTAGGCGCGGCATTCCGGTAAAGAAGGCGTAATATCGATGAGGCAACCTGTAGTGCAGATTCCAACCGATTGCAAATTTACAGTGTGTGCGCGTCGAATCCGACCCGATCTTTTCTGCACAAGCATCCCACGGATGGACGCACGGGTATTTTCTGACCAGTTTCACTTATTTATTTTAGTCGTTTGATACATACTATTCTTGAAAAGTTTCACGTTCCATAGTATGTGTTTGTATTTATTTTTGGCTTAGATTTCCGCAGACTTTCAGTTGCCGTAAGCACATATACTTGTCCTTGGCCGGAAAATATGGGCTCTATTTGGGACTCACCTCTCTATATTTTCGCCCTCACGGTGTTGATGTCAGTTCCCGTTGCAGACCATTCCTCAGCTTAGGTATTGCGAAAGAACGAAATGGAGACAAAATACGAGGTGAATGAGGCAATCTTCGGCAGAAGAGTTTCATTCTCAGTGCACCAACTCTTGCAAGCCACCCAGAGCCCTTCGGTTTGGTCGGGGGCAGAATCCTATGATCAAGTTTCCGAAGCATAGTGCCATGATGTTTACCGAAAGCCTGGGCCGTTGTTCGATCCGGGTGAATACCAGGTACTCTTAGAGTCTCACTAAGAGTGTTATCCACTAAGAACCAAGTTTAGTGACGACTCATGAGCTCCAGCAACCGCGAGTGACAAAAGACTGTCCAGTGCAACCCACAAATCATAATCCGAATAGAGTCGCTTCTCACCTTTTTCCGCCCACGCTCTAGGTATCTGTAGCACCAAAGTGCATGGCTCAATGCGATGAGATCGATAGTATAACGCTAGTTGTTCGCTTATATGACTTGCTTTAGATAGTCCAAAAGAAGACGATCATGAAACGAACACTGAAGGTTGTCATGGAAGTCGAGGATTGAGCTTGCGTACTTCCGTTTTGATGACTGGAATTACAAGCATGACTGCTGCGGGAGTTCCCGGAGGCTACAATTAGGAGTTCGCGACGAACTTCTAAATATTCAAACTTGATGGAAAAACTGGGTTTCTTGACGAACCATTGCATCAGTGGGCTCAGAGTCTCGAGAGGTCAGATTTGTCAGGTAGTGTGATCGTCGTAGAGTCCTAGTCAGAATCTCATGTACATGTATTTAAGCAAAGCACTAGAGGGCGCCAGTTAGTCTCAAATTATCTGAGACCAAAGATTCTCCAATAATTTTGGATTTTATATCTAAATTGGTCTCACATCGCGATCATTCAGCTCATGGCAGGTAAACAATCCGTTGAACTTCCCTTTTGTAGCAATCTAATCGGAGAGAAACCTCTCGAGCTCCAAGGGTTTGTAGATATCTGGCTGCGATTTGAGCTTCAACCGTTCGGGCCTGATTGGATCCATGATGTCTAGCCCGTCTACTCGAAACTTTGCTTTGAAATGGTCTAGAAATGGTCCGTTCTTCTCTCAGATTGAGAGCCCATAATTGAAACTAATGTTACCGGTCAAATACCGTCAATGTCGGCGCCCACCAAGCTGACTAGCGAATCGCCCAGACATTTGGCCGTCACTCAGTTGGACCCTGTTATTTGCTCTCACAAAGCGCTGACCCGGTGAGAGATTTGCCGGCGTCGAACTTTCGTTTGTGCTGTCCATCACCAAAGACTATCACGAATTTTGAATTAGTGAAGCAGACTAGTTGCTTGCCTCCATAGAGGCTGGAGGGGTTGCTACTTTGTGTTAAAGAGGCTTGTTGGTGGATTTTGCATCTCATTTGGCTCAATCTCAACAGGACTGTGCCTATGTAGGAGACTACCTGTTAGAATGTGAGTTCCACCTAAATGGAAGCCAAATGGACGAACAGCGGAGCACTTGAGCAAGGAGTGGAAGCTTAATGTTGAAACAAATGCTCCCACAGCGTCTGGTTTAGTTAAATTCGTTGAGGATTTTAAGACAAAATCGTGCAACAACATGAAGCAAGCTTCGTTTCACGTCTAGACTAGCCTTGCGGGTAGCTGTTTGGCAATGAAGGCGCAAGAGCCTTAGTTTGCAAACTAAAGCGTCCAGTGAGTCAGAGCCACGAGAGGGATGCTTAAATTTGCCTCCGAGCTAAACAGGCCAAGACGGGCAATTTATTCAATTTATGCCCCCGATAATTGAAAGTTCAGCCAGGCTTCAGTTTATTACCAGCCACTGATAAGCAAAAGGAAGAGCTTTAACACGAGAGCTCGCTTGGTGGTGCAAGCGCGCTCTTACCTGCAGAGACAATTGCGCCCAACTCGCTCTAGGGCCTTGATCTACTCGCACGCCGCTACTACATTTGAGCCAATTTTAGCAAACTAAAGGTCAGGAGAGGGGACCTTCGAAACGAAACTCTGCGCCGAGCATCCTACAGCAAACGGGCGGCAATCCGGCTCAATCATGCGCCCGCCAGTTGACTAGTAGTTTTGAATCCAATTGGATTAGGTTAGCTGGGACTAACGTCTTTGGTTCGCCAGGGTTGCCAAACTGGCGGGCCAGCGTCATCCAGTTTTAATTGAATGAATTGGAATACCAATGAGCAGAGACTCTGGTCACGTCTTTCCATCTGTCCGTTCAACTTCGGGCCACCTGTCTGGCGCAAAGAGAGCCTGTTATTCTGCAACCATCGCTGCCAGTGCCGTTGGTCGAATCGGCCAACTATTTTTGCTAAATGGACTAGCCTCTAAGAGAGCCAAGCTGGCCGACGGCCGGTTTGTTTGTATCTGGTCTGGCATCCTGGCCCTTGAAAACGGGCGAGAGGGGCAGCGTGGCAGCTGGAGATGGCAAATGGCAAATGGAATTGAGCGCCACAGTTGCGATTGAATAGCGGCCGACGAGGGGGAGGCGGCCGGCTTCAAATGGGCATATTCACACAAATCACATGAAACCAAGTGAGGACCGAGAATTGAGCGCTCTCCTCTTTGAGCTGCGCTCATGCGCTCTCTCCCAGTGGGACAGGTGAGCCTTAGTTTGCTGGACCTCTCAGGTTGCATCAGGTGGCCGGCGGAGGCGCCAAGGCATCGGGATGAAGCTGTGCGCTCGCCGCTAGTTAGCTCAGATGGAAGCGGGCGGGAATAATTCGCCGGCGTATAAACCTCGCGGCCGCCGCCATGAGCACTGGACAAACTATAAAGCTTACCTGGCTTCAGTGGGCCTTAACGCGGCTGGCATAAGATGAATGCTAGATTAAGAGATTTTTAGTGCTAAGGTTTGCGTTCCACTGGTTGTGCTTGAGAGACTTGAGAGATGGAACGAGCAGCATACTTATACTGATACTGTTTATAAGTGAGCGAGTTTCGGATAATTATTTCCAGAATCCCTCTCGGCCGCTTTGCAGGTAGACGGAGGGAGAGAGCGAGAGGATAGTGAGAGGAAGAGCAGGATCTCTCGCTCGTTGCCAATTTGGCGGCCGACTCGCGGGCCTGACTCTGGCTGCCCTCGGAGTAATCGATTTGATTAATGTTTCTTAATGTATATCATCAAGCGTCTCCACTGCTGATCCCTCGCAGCTTGTTATGGCGACGCCAGTGACGCCGCCTGGCCCGGCCAGGTATGCCCGCGCTAACCTAGCTGGCGGCGGTGGCTGCGGCGCCTGATGATGGCAACGATGACGACGATGACGAAGGCCAGGACCAACTGCGAGAGAGCGCGAAGAAGCGGAAACGAGGGGAGGATAACTTTTGGATGTTTACCTGGCCGAGAGGAGATGGGCGAAATAAAACTGGCTCGCGCTTGGGGCAACAGCAACAGCAGAGGCAGCGGCGGTGGCGGCCGGCGCAGAAGCAGCCCGCCCATCGCCTCCTCCCCCCAGCCCCTAAACTAACGTAAGTCGATGAATACCCCATCCGAGCCTCCACCTGATCAACTGGAGAGACTCGGCGATCCTTGCCCGGCTTCCAATTGCCATCGCCATTCCACTCCCAAGTCCAATTGCCAGCGGAGGCGCAATGGCAAATCTCCTTCGCCCATCTCGCGCGCAATCTCGCCCAATGTCTCCTCCTCCTCCTCCTTTGGCCGTTCGAGCTCACTCGCCAGATAGACGGCCTCTGAGGGGAGAGGCTCGTTGGGCGAGCGAGGCGGCCAGTTGGCGCGTTTGCCTTGAAACTAAGTTGCGGCCGGCGCGAGTGAGGCAGGATGCGGCAAGGAGGCGAGTTGGGCTAAGTTTAGCTGGGGGAGGGGGCGAAGTTTTATTCCTCCTTGAAACTATTCAATTTATTACCTACCGCTCATCAGCGGCTACTTCCATGATGCAACTGGCTGCCTCTCGGCGCGCAACCAGCCGCTCGGCCACAAAGCGGCCACTCGAAGCTCTGCAAAGACAAACTCCCTCCACCTGCCAAAGCTGCTCCTTCGCCACTCAACTAAACTCAACTCCACTCGTCTCGTCTCGTCTCCCCGCCCATCGAGTTGGCTCCGGAAACTTGGCGAGCCAACATTGAGTTGAGCGGCCGCAAGAGCTGATGGGGGGAGTGGCAAGGCCAAGTTCAAGCTCATCGCTTGCACCTGAACGTTATCTTTTAGTTTAGCAAATGCGCTCGCAATTCGCGATTAGCTTGCATTTTGGGCAGCACTTTTGTCGCATGTGACAGAATTGGCTCGATATAGTTGCAAATGTGGCGCCGACTCCTCATCTTTCACAAAACAACTCTGCGCGCTTCGTCCGCCCACCTGGATATGGCGCCGGCCGCCAGCTTCCGGGCGGCGCAAGTCGATTCCAGTAGATAGTGTCGTCTCGGATTTGGCTTACAAGGTTGCTGTTTGCTCTGCGCCGGCCAGACGTGGATATTGTGCAAGCGAGGAGATAGCGAGCGGGGGAAGCCCGTCGCCCTTATCTAGGCGCCATCAGCAAGCAGAGGACTGCGGCGGCTCAGGTTTGGCGCGGCCGCCGCGAGGTTGCGGGCGACGGAGTGTCCGCTTTGTGCGCATTAAACGGGAGGACTCGGCGCCCGAGCTTCGTGGGCGGAAACTGGCGGCGAGCAACAGGTGGACAGGGACAGTGTGAGCGCCGCCCGATGGCCGGCCGCTCGCCTGCTCGCTGCGGCAAAAAGCGCGCTTCCTGCCTCCCTCCAAACGCAACCCAGGCGGCGCGCCTCTTGTCGCTCGAGTGGCTCACTAACGAGCCGGTTATTCTGCCCGGCGAGGGGGCCGAACAGGTGCAGGGGCCTGGAACAATGGTGGCCGGTTGCGCGCGCGCACACACACATACACACGCAGACACGCTGGCCGAGCGAAGCGCCCACTTTGCACCTCGGCGGCCGAGGCGCCCTCAATGGAGGGTCGGATTGGCCACTTGAGCCGCTAAAGCCAGAGAGTCGCCCCGTCGAGCACAATGGATTTTGCAATAAAAGTGTCACCTGAGCGACAAGTGCAACCGAACTGAGTGTGTGTGTGTGTGAGGGAGAGCGGCGCTTTGTTTGCGCACGGTGGCCGCTCCCGAGCGCACAGGGCCAGTCTGGTGGATGGCTGCCGCTGAGGCGGCGCCCGAGCCGCGCGACGCCATTGCGCCGGCCAGCTTGCGCGCCGCCGCCGCCGCCCCCACGCGGCCGCCAGGTGGGCGCGCCCTCCGCCCGCCCACTTGTCGCGCGGCCCGCCTCCTAATTAAGCCAATCGATTAAGCGCCAGCCAGCCGGCCGCTCGCTCGCTCGCTCGCCCGTGGGACCAGCAACAACGACGAGCCGCTTCCGCCTCAAAGCCCGGCAGGCCCAGCGGCCAGAAGGGGAGGAGAGCCGTCTCTTTGTTTGGCGCCGGCCAGGGCGGCGCAGTCCAGATTGCGAGCCAAGCGAAGCGCCGTCCGTCCGCCACTTTGGGAAGATTTATCGCCCTCGAGCATGTGACACTGGGCCGCCATTGTGCGCGCGGGCCGCTGGCGCTGAAATCGGGCGCCACCGTTGGCTAGTCTTGGCGGGCCAGCCGAGGCTTGGCTGGCTGCGCGCGCCCTCGGCCAAAGCAAGCAGCCAGCCAGCCAGCTTGCTCGCTCGCTCGCTGGCTGTGGCGCAACAAGTGTTGCCAGCTAAGCGCCGCAGTTGGCCGCGCCAACGCTGGTTGCGGCTGCGCAGGCCACTCGCGGCCCGCTCGCTCCACTTCGCTCCTCGCCGGGCGGCAACGGAGCCTTCGAGCGCCGGCTGGCATCCAGTGCCGATTGGCTGGCGGCGCATGCGAGCGCAAACTCACACACGAATTAACATCAAACCCCAGCGAGGGTCTGCGAGCGGGCGGCTCTAGTGTTGGCCCGTCGGCCGGTCGACTGGTGGGTCTGCCCGTCGGCGAGCGCAAGCCGCGGCCAGAGCGAGCAGAGCGGCGGAGATGAGCGAGTGAGAGAGAGAGAGAGAGCGAGAGAGGAAACGCGTTGCGATCTGCAGCCGACAAGCTCGCGCCTAGTCAGTCGGCCTCTTGCGCGCGCGCCAGCCTGCCCGCAACGGGAGCAGTATGGCCGGCTGGTCAGGTTGAGCGGGCGCGAGAGGGACGAGGGGCGGCCAACGCGCAACTTAGCGAGCGAGGCGACGAGGAAAACAAACAAGAGTAGCAGCAGCAACAGCAACAACCCGCCGAGAAACAGGGGCGGCAACAAGTGAGGGCCCAAGCGGCGGGCCGCCGCGCTCGCTAGTGTTGCGCCTGCGGCTGGCCCACGCTGGCGCCGCCAGCGCCAGTTTCGTCCGTCCGTAGCAAGCAGTCGCAACCGCCGCCGCCGCCGCCGCCGCCGCTACTGACGATCAGACCTCAGCCAGTCTAGTCTAGTGGTCTAGTGAGTGCCTGTTGACTTGGTGGATATTTATACTCATCTTGTTGCGCCGGCCGCAAATCTCGAGCGCTGCCAAGCTAACACAAATTCCCGGAGCCACAAACGCGCTCAGCAAATCCATATGCCAACAGCGCCCAGAAAGCCAAGCGCAAGACCAAGCAGCAGCAGCAGCAGCGGCAGCCACTCTCTCCCTCTCTCGGCTCGGCCGCGTCTAGACCGGCGCGAGAGCCGTCGGCCCGTCTAGCCGGCTTGGCCGACCACGAGCGAGCTAAGACGAGACCAGGCAAGCCGAGATATGAGCAGCTGAAGCGAGAGCGACCGCAGCAGAGTCAACCAGATAGCAAGCTAGGTCCGGATTCAAGATTCACGTCCATCCAGCTCCTCGCTAGTCCAGGCTACCAGCTAGACAGCAAAGTGGGCTGATAGCGATGAGCTGGCGCGATAAACAGGGCAAGCGCGTCACTATGTCGCCAAAAGCGCAACGAAACATGTCCACCGCTTGCGTTCCGTGTTCAAGTCCGCGTAGTCTCTGCCGCCGCTACAATGGCGCCAGATCTGGACCAGCCAAGACGTTAGACTTGGAAACGGGACATAGTAGACAATTGTCGTCTGCCGTTGCAGCCTCAACTTGAACGCCGACAACAACAACTTGACAGAGGCAGCGGCTGCATCAAGACTCTGGCGCCGACCACGACCCTCAAGGCAGCTGGATCCAACTATTGCTCTAAGACTCCCCACCGCCCTTCTAGAGTGTGTTATTTTCTTTGGTTATCTAGCTGTATGAGTGATCTTGAAAATATCATAAAGCTAGGTTACCAAAGTGGAAGACAACTCAAAACTCTCCAGAGCAGCTGTGAAACATTCATGAAGTAAGTGACTCTAGCGAGAGTCAGGGGTGATGGTCATTTAATGGGAAACTTTCGCTAACAGCTTATCTCTAATGCAGAGAAAGGTTTCTCTAATTGTCTTCAAGTGTTCCTCCAATACTCGTGCCCTGTTTTCATCCTTGTAGTGTTCACCGAGTTGGCTTCGCTCAAACTCATCAAAGACTGACAGTCCAGCATCACAAAGTTCACCAATCGCGGAACACAGCGGCATATGTCCTAGGATATCGATATTGTTATCTGAGCTCATCTTCTCAAAATCGGCGCTTGGAAAGAAAGTGCCCTCCTTGGAGCATTTTGGGCACAAAAATTTGCTCATATTTTCAATTATACCAAGGATTCTGAGGCCGGTCCTCCGGCAAAAATCAATCTGTTTTCTTACATCCATCAAGCAAACTTCCTGAGGAGTCGAAACCATCACGACGCCTTCCAAGTTTGACAAGCCAGTCTGCTTTAGAAGTTGTACCGTCGAAATATGCTCATCTGATGTACCTGGCGGTGTGTCGATTATCAAATAGTCCAGCTCATCCCAATCAACGTCGATCAGGAATTGCTTAATCATGGTATTTTTCTTGGGACCACGCCAAATGACTGCGTCGTCGAGGGAGCCAAGCAGAAAACCACAAGACATGACTGCCAAATTGTCATTTGGATAAACAGGAACCCATCCAGAGCTAGACTTGTGTACTTGCTCGCCCTCGACGCCCAGCATCCTCGGTGTTGAGGGTCCGCATATGTCCAAATCAAGCAGACCAACTTGGGTAGAGGGATCTCTTGCTAATGCCCTGGCGAGCATGCTCGATATTGTCGATTTTCCCGTTCCACCTTTTCCTGACATGACCAAAATAATGTGCTTAACTTTGCTCAAACGACTCCTCATCTGAGGTATGACTGTGTCCATCTCTGCTTGGGCGGCTTTTTGGGCATCGCCTGATGAGCAAATCTTTTGGTTTGGGCAGCCTTCGCAAGGGCCAGCCTTGCCCGCAGTTTCTGAGGCCACACCGGGACAGTGTTTCGGTGGTATTGCCTCCATTCTATAGAAGCAAAAGTTGCTTTTCAAAAATTGTCGACGGCTATCCTGAAATCGTCAAATTCGTTTAATGCTTAAGCGTATGTATCTATCGTGACAATGTCTCGACAATTGGCGTTCAATCTGGAAAAATTTCTGGTTGATTTCTGTTTCGGGCCAAGCAAAATAACTCAGAGAAATATCAAGAGTTTGCCTGTTCACATGCGTCGATCCAATCGCTGTAAACATCGATGGGCTCTGAAAGATAAGTAACAGTTGTTGTGAATTCTTCGTTGCAAATACGACACGCTATTCTGGCTATATTCTTTGTCCTATCCATCTTAACCTCGCAGCTTTTTTCGTGATTGCAGAATGGACAGTTGAACATGGTGTCGAGAGGGGCGGTTGGCTTCTTAGAAACTGGCGCGCGTTTACTCTTTCGTTTAGCCATCCTTGCCTCTCTTTTTCTGATGTAGACGTCTCTCTAGCTCAAATTGTTATTTGTGAACACCTAGACAGGTTAATTATAATTGGCGGGATACGTTTATGTCGTAGTTTATACCCAGTCTCAATGGGTCGTCTAATTGATAGCATTTAGAAAACATATGTTTTGTATTTCTTCGGGTATCCTCGCAGGAATTAAAAATTCCATCAGCTTACCAGTGAGCCTGCGCAGTCAGATCATGTGGGGCTCTGACAACCCTGGCCTTGAGTGACCGAACGTCGAGTTTGAGAATTTTTCATTGTAAATACATACATGTAGGGCCATTTATTCAAGATTGAACAGTTTAAACTTGAAGCAGCTAAGCGATGGAAATGGTTCGCGTTCACGAATGAACAATCATGATGACGGGGTTCTTAATTTAAAGAAAAATTGTTCAACATCTACAGGTCGCCGGGTCAATTGTGTCCTCTTGGTCAGGGAGTTCACTGTTGGTGTTCAGCTGGTCCCTGGTCGAGAAGCGAGTCAGATAAGCCCAAACGCAGATAACTAGCCGAATTTCCAACAAAGTCGCGTCCTTGTCTCGTTCCAGTTGCACTGGATACGGCTTGCCCTGGCACCTGGTACTGGTCACCGGCTCGTCGTATCTCACCCGGTCCAAGGGGTTGATTTTGCTTTGATACGCTTGAGCCGGGGGATTTGTACGAACTGGCTGATTGGTCAGGGAGGGAGCCTGGCGCCTCCTCAACTAAGCTAACGGGCTTGAATTGTGGAGGGAACAAATTGCTCGAGGCCTCCTGTTGCAGCGTTCGCTGGTATATGGTCGCCGGCGAGGATCTGTACTTGTTTTGATAGCTTTCGCTTGCCGTAGGGACGTAACAAACACAACAAGACGGGAAGAGAAACTCCGACAAGAAGGGGCCCCGATATGGGTTGGAGGGATCGATGACGAGCAACTTTTGGGTGTTGTAGCGCTGTTGGCAGGACGAGTAGTAGCAGGGGGGTATAAAGTTGCACCTACTGTTTGTCCCGTACTGGCAAACCACTTCGGTTACATACTGATGATAGTTTTCAGTGTTGATGACAACCAACCATCGGTCATTTGTGCTGCGGGCCCAGCCAGGGCGGACAACTCTCGTTATGGAATCGCAAACAAGATTTCCAGTTGAATCTTGGGCCAATTTTGGCATAATTTGTGCATGTAAGTCGCGGAACAGCTTCTCAAGTGGCCATTTGTAATACTTGGTCACCTCAGTAACGAGCTTCAGAGGATACTCCTCCTTGTAGGTACAGTAGTGTCTCGTGTGCGCGGCACAATCAGGCTCCTTGGGAGCACCTGTATTGCTTGGACTGTCTTCAATGTCGTCAAAGATTTGGTTTGAGTCTCCAGATTCGGACTGCTCGTCGTCGAATATGGTCTTATTTGTCGCCTTGCCTTTGCTCTTCAGTCCAGACCTCTTCAAGGTTGTATGGTTGCCATTCAAAGTTGCAAAAGTGGCCGAGTTTTTCCCCTCGTCTGGAAGCAAATCCTCTCGATCCATCATGAGCCAATCGGCAACAACTTCCACCTGATCGGGCGACGAATTTCTCGAGCTCACCTGCGATAAGTTCGGCCTATCGAGGGGTCTTGCGGTCAGATTAGCGTAGGGCGAGTATCCTTGGGAGCGTTGATCGCTTGATTTGTACGCCTGAAAGGCTGCATTGAGTGAGAGTTGTTGGCGCTGATCAATATTATTTGACTTTTGTAAGTTGCACTTGAGGGCACATTCGAGCATCAGATGGGTAACAAGGTAGACTGCAACAACTAGTTTCATCGACACTAGTGAGCTGCTTGCCTTAAATTGGGAGCGCATTGTTCCGCTAATTTGGATTTCCTTGTTTGCCATCGTTTTCCTGCGGAACTTTGGACGAGTTTTGATAGATTTCGATGGCATCTCAAGTTCGAGTTTCAAGTAGAAGACAACCAGATTCGATCGAGAGCGTCAGGTGACAAGATTTGAATAAACTAAACAGACTGTTGTGTCCCGGGATCTTGCAATCGACCAAAGCGAGGCAACGAAAAGAGTTCAGAAAACCGATATGCGCCAGTGAGCTTGGTGGTTATATTTTATTCTACACCTGACTCACTCTCGGCATCTCAAGAATCATCTCACTGCTTGGTTTTTCTCAAAAATCCACTTAATAAAATAATGCCCTCGCCCATGAGAGCAGCTCACTGTAGCCAACAAAACCATCATTAGCGGTATGGCAAGCGGCCTAACTGTTGGAGGTGAGTTTGGGCCTCTACAATCTGACATGGAGATGCCCCTGAGTTTCGGCGGCACCATCATGGCGTCCTGCTACTATCCTTTCGTCGACACTTTTGAGGTCGCTGTTTTTGCTGCTCGCCCTGCTTCTAACTTGCTTCAATCCGCCTCTTCTAGCCTGTTGGCCCTGATGTCTGTGGTGCAATTTTGTATCACTTGTTTGTATTCCACCAAAATGGCTTACACTTGTTGCCGGCAATATTTCTACCACACTTGAGTTGGGTTTCGTTATCTCACTGTCCCTCTCAACACTGCTCGGCCTAAATGAACGCTCAGGCTTCTTCTCTCTACTTAGGGGACCATGGAAGAGTTCTTCCAGGTGAGCCGGCGCCGGCTCGCCGCTTGACCTGAGTCGGCCTGAGGCCGTGGAGCTTGGCGTTGCCTCGGGGGCGCGCTGTCTGCCAGTCGGAGACAGACGCTTGCTGACTTGTTGCCTCGGCTTGCTTCTATCATGAATGCTTGATGAGGCTTCTGAGCTTCGTGAACTTTGACCAGATTCAGAGATCGAGCTAGTTTTATTTGTGGTGCTTGTTGGCGAGTCAATATAAAATGGCGGCTTAACTGGCCGCTCCAAAGCAGCCTGATTCAACCTTCCCTCCTGGTTGTTGTCGGCTCTTTGTTGTTTGAGTCTATGGTTCCTACAATAAGTGGTATGCGAATCAAAATCTACATCCAAAATGGTTGTGAATATGAAACTTGGAAAGAGGCTATCGATTATAACGATAAGCGTGCCGACAAATAATGACAGGCAACCTAGTTAATTTGTTGATGGATGATAAAACGATTGAATGTTAAAATCTTAATTGTTAGCCTAAGCCTAAACAATCTGGCGCTTGATTGATATGCATAGAATTGGCTTCTTCATTAGCTACTCATTTGATAGTGCCTTCGCGGGCCATCGATCAAACGGTCAGGTTTCCTTCGTTGGGCGAGCAACGAAGTGTTGGCATATCAGTAACCATCTTACTAACACTCAGAGCGACGGTTCTTGTCTTGCCAGATAAGAACGATAAAACCTCCTGAGTTTCGTTCAAACAACCATATGAATCCCATTACTCACCTCCGACAAGAACCAGCCAAAAGTTCCAACCAAACTTAAATGACAACGCCTGACCCTCAAATGGTATCACGAGCTTCTGTTCGCCTCTAGGAACTAGGGTCGCATAGGTAAAATTTGTGAATAGGAGTAGGGAGCCTAGCACTTGCATTGTATAAATACCATATTGGGGAGCTGCGCAGTGGAGGAAAAACATTAGGAGGCTAACGCAAAAGGAGAGCCAGAGGATTATGTTACAATAATAGCCCGCCAACCTGTATTGGCGCGACCAACTGAAACCGGCCTCATCCTGGCTGAGGTACTCAACCACTGTTAGAATTGGATAGGGGAGGCCCCGTTCAAGTGCCCTGTGGTGCTCGAGGCGCATTTGATTTGGTTCAATCCAATAGAAGCGCTCGTTGTAGTTTATATCAACATTGACCCGCTTAGTAGTATACTTTTGTCTATTGTTAATCAGTGAAAAGTTTCTCTCCTTGCTCGTTCTTGCTGTTTGAGGCCTCTCTTGAGTGGCAGGCTTCTTCCTCTTCTTTTTAACCCTCTCTTGACTAGCCTCACCTGGTGACGATAGTTCCAAGGATGCTCGAGTTCTCCTTCGTGACAAACCATCTCTTAGAGGCGAACCCTCAAACACTTCCTCCTCCTCGAGCTCAGTGTCCACGGAGGTGCCACTGTCAGCCGTTTTGCCGCCAAGCAGCTCGTCGGCTAGATTGCTCGCCGTTTGTCCATTTGCCGTGGCTAAGCTCGAGCCCCTTGCTGGCAGCCCTCCGTTGTCAGTGTCTGTTTCGACAAGCTTGGCCACTGGAGCTGACTCTTGAGCTTGCTTGCTGCCCAAGTTGGGCGAGTTTTCCATTATAACTGGCCCATCGATTGCGTGCAGAATGTAATACTTGTGGGCTCTCAAACTTATGTTGACCGATTGGAGGCCAATGTTTACACTTATATCGCCCTGAATTCTATCGCGCGAAAAGGCTTTGTACGCCGACGAGATGGGCGCTTGGCCAACGTGCCAGCTTGTTCCAAACAGTGCAACTAATATAATTGAGGTCACTACAAGGGAGGTTGTGATGCACAAGAAGGTGGGAAACTTTTCTGTTCTTATTCCTGGCAATATGAGAAAGAAGCCTAAGAATATTGTTATGATAAAAATATAAATCACTACACTTCTAATGTCATCAATGGCCGAAGTTCTATTCGGTTCACTGTACAAGATGGGCCCATTTTCAGAGCCTAAACCTCCGTTTGCTCCACCTCCGCCCCCGACAAAATCCATCGGCCGGACGGAAAGTTGCTTGGCGTTTCTTGGCAACAACCAGTCGCACCCGCTCCCAGCTCCGCCGCCGCCGCCGCCGCCGCACTAGAAAACCTACCCCTCTCCTTCTTGCACTAGTAACTCCACCACTCTCTCTCCCTTTCCAAGTTCAAACGGTCCACTTTCAATGCCTTTCAATGGCGGAACTCATGTCACCGCGCGCTGAATGGCGCCACTGTCCAAAGGGCCACTTGAGCCGCCGTTTTGGCGGAAATTGTGTCACCACTAAAAGGCAACACCGGGCCTGGAGTTGGCTCGCGCTAGTCGGTCGTTAAAGTTTAACCGCAACCAGCCTGGCAGCCACAATAATGTAACCTCAGCCTAGACTTCCTTTTCGCTCTCCCTCTACTCCTGCTCTCAATCTAGCCTTAGCCTGCCTGTAAACTCAAATCGGCTTCTATTTTTACCTCCTCCGCTCGCCTTCACTGTGACTTTCGCTCTCTCTGTCTAAACTCTGACCGGCTTCGCTGAGCTCCCAAGCCCAGTTCATTCTAACCTCGCCCAGTCACCTTCGACGCGACCACTTCCGGGCCGCAAGCAACCTGTTCCTCGGTGGCGGCGCTTATGGCCGGCGACGGATCTGTCGCCTGCTTGCCGTTGCTTCTCGTTGTTGGCTGTGCACGTTTGGCGGTTGCTCGTATGCGCGCACTCTCTCCCAATCTCAATCCCTTTATTGGCCTGATTCCGCTTGCGCCTGAGCCACTCGCTAGAATGTTTCCACGATGTCCCTGTGTCTCGGGCAGGTTGACGCCAGCCCAACTGCCTGCCAACCTGCCTGCCTGCCCGCCCGCAAACCTCTTGCCTTCTCGCCTGTTACTTAACCGTGCGAGCCAGCCTCCGCCCCACGGAACTAATGCAACCGATGGACTGCTCACGAGCGCCCCTCCGCCAGCCCTACCCAGCGCGAACCGCAGCGCCGAAAGCAGGCACCAACAATGGCTGCCTGCCTGCAAGTTGGCCGGCCGGCCGGCTGGCTGGCTGGCTAACAGGCGCACGGATGGACGCTCGCCAGCGGCCACTCGGGCAGATGGTTCGCATATATTGATGATAGGACGAGGAGAGCTCGGAAGGCTTGCTGGCTTTGACTCGCGGGGAGCCAGCAGAGTTTGCTTGCTTGCCTCCTTGCTTGGCCAGCGGATTGTTGGTGGGCGTCACAGGTAACGCGCCTCTCTTTAGCCTATTCAAGTGCACAGGCTACCTGGCTGGCAGCTTGGTTGGTTTTCAATGGCGGCCAACGAACATCTCGCCCGCTGGCAGCCTGTTGCCTTCCTGCCTGGCCGGCTGAGCTGGCGGGCGGGCCAATCAAGCAGCCATCCAAGCGCAAAGTGGTAGCCGCGTTCCAGGTGCCAAGTCAATTTTAGTGAAACTCAGCGCGCGCGTTCCGCTCGCACTTTCGCCTCCTTGAGCCCGCGTATTTATTTGGTTCACGTAGAGGGACACAATGGGCCAATGATAAGCCAATAATGGAAGCTCTGAGAGGAGCCTTCACTAGCGCTCTAGCTCTAGCTCTAGCTCTGGCGGCTGGCTGTTCGGGCCAGCAAAAGCGGCTGCATTGGAGCTGGATGGATGAATGGCTACCTGCTTGGCTGCATGATTGGCTTGTCGCGCGCCACTTGTTAGCATTGCGGGCTCTGTGGGCGCGCGCGACACAATTCCAGCCTGCAAGACTTGCGAGACAGATGGGGATAGAGTGCGTTTTGGGACTCCAGCCGACTCGCTGGAGGTTGAGCGGAGCCAGCGCAGCCCGATGGCTCGTTGCGCCCGATTCAATAGGGCGATCACAAGGAGCGGTTTGTTGTAGTTGTCGTTATCGTCGTCGTCGTCGTCGTCGTCGTTCAGCTTGTGGCTTATCGACTACCTGTTGCCGTTCGACGATTCCAGCCAGCAAGCTCGAGCTCAAGCTCAAGCTCAAGTCGAGCCAAGGTGGCCCAGTGGCCGGGCTCGATCCTCGCGCGCCTGGCCCGCTCGGCGTCCGAGCAAGATTGTCGCGCCCAGCAGAGCTGAGCCGAGCTGAGCGAGTGTGTCTTATGCTCGGCCGCTCGCCGCTTGTCGAGCTGACAGTCGGCCGGCCTGCTGGAGGGATAAGCTGCTTTGAGAGGGCCGCAAACTGATTAGCTTGCCAATCTGGCCGCGCTCGTGCGCAAAAGCGACGGGCAAAGTAAGCCAAATTAGCGGCGGGCGGGCGGACGAGCGAGCTGGCAGGTTGCTCGCTCGCTAGCTAGCTGACTTGGCCGGACGGGAGCAAAGCGGGGCGACTTAAATAATTTATTCTAATGTCGCCTTCCCCTCTCCTTCTCTCGGCCAACCTGAATTTTGCCCACAAAAACGATAATGACTCACACATCCAACCCTCTACTTGCTCCCTCTCCTTGTCGGCCGCCTTGTTAGCTGCGCGCACTCGATAAGCATCGAGCCCTCAGCAACCAAACCAAGCGAGAGCCATGCCTTGTGTCCGCTGCTGGCCCCAGCCACCGACGGGGCCCGACAGGTTAGCGCGCGGAGGCCTCAAGCCTGAGCCTCGCCCAAATTGGCAAACGTTTTGTGCATCACACAACTTTGAATATTTTAACAGGCCAAAGTTGGATCGAGCTGCAAAGAGGTGAGCCGCGCGCTACATATAATGACACCAACAACTCCTCTCTCGTCTGGCGGCCGCCTGAGAGAGAAGCAAACCGCCGCTCGCGCAAGTCTCAATCTCAGCTTGGCCATTGGCAAGCAAACAAGTGGATTGAGACCGAAGCGAGCTCTGGGCCAAATCTACCTGTGCGCGCGCCTACACTGGGCGCCCGTCCAGTTGGCTCCGTTCGCATGAACTGAGTGGCCAACCAGCCTCTTAACTAGCCGGTTCGCGGCGATCCAATTGGACGGGCAGGCGGCGGTCGGTCGGTCTGTCGGCCGGGCTGAGGGACGGGCGCTTAATTGCACGGGCCCAAGCGAGAGTGAGAGGGGCAGAGAGGAGCACCTGATCTCGCTTACCTGGCCACCTCCTCTCGCTCGCATGCCCTCGAGTGGTGGCCGCCGCGCGTGCCTCTCCCTGGACGCAGCTCGCTGGCCGAGGACAAACAGCACTGGGCCCAATGAGAGCTTGGCGGAGGGGGGGGGCTCACTATCGGGGTGCCATCGCAGGCGAGCTCCCCCTATCAGCTGGCCGGCTTGGCGCCAGCAGAAACAAGATTTGAATTAAAATCAGCAACTCCAATGTCGCTCAAAAAAGCGACTCCCCTCTGTTTGAGGCTGCGCAAGTAGTTCAAGTCTACCCTTTCACTGCCAAGTGCTGCCCCCATTTCAACCCTTATCCTTGGCCGGCCGCAATCTCGACCTGGCGCTGCCGTCGCTCTGGGCCGGCCGGCGGTCGGGAGGCCAGAGAAAAGCATAGCCAGCGCCACCTGGCCGCAGATAGGCGGCACCAGCAATCTCAATCGGAAACTGGCAGCTTGAAGTTGGCTTACATCAACTCTCGGCTCGAACTCATGCCGAACGATCCGGGCGCAACTAAGCAAAGCTCGCGAAACAAACGAGTGACGCCATATCATTTATAGCTTTTATTTCTTGACAATAGCTTGCTAGCGGCTTGGTTGCCCGTGATAATTGGATGGTAACTAGTGTGCAAAGTCTCTCTTGTCCTTACGTCTCTCTCTCGCCAGGCTTCGTTTCCGATCCGCATTTACCTGGAGGAGTCAAGCGGGGAAGTTGCGGCGGGTAATTGATTCTCGTTCTAGCCTCAGCTGCCGCTTCCAACTGAGGCTAGTGTTTGTTTCCGTCCTCTTCGTCGCCGTCGTCGTGGACAAAGATACAGAGAGAGAGAGTAATTGGCTAATGAGCGCCGTAATAAGACTAACTTGCCCTCGTCGGCTAATCAAGCGCTTTGCTCTCGCTCTCGGTCTACAATCTTTAATCAAGGAATACACGCAAATCGTGGGCTCCCCCATGAGACCATCTCAGGGCGAGAAAGGTGCGAGCTCCATGCTTGTCGACCAATGGGTATTAAAGTGTTTCTATGTTAGATCCGCGCTTATTCGAAATGGGAAACCAAGAGTTCAAATTTATTGGCCCTTCTTTGGACATGACTTCATAACCGCGGCCATCTCCTCCTTGCTGATGGCTTGCGAGCTCAACATGTCAATGTTGGCTCCATCGACCAAAATGAACTTGGTTCCAGATGGAATCGTCGTCTTAACTAGCATGTAAACTTGATCGCTTACAGCCTCACCATCGACAATTGGCTTCAGTTGGCAATCTTTTCCAAAGACAACAGCCATCTTCTCTGGCAAGTCAGTCATTTCATCCTCGTTCTTTGCATCCTGTTTGACAATCTTCATTGCGCCGCAACGAGTTTGAGCCTTCTCGGTGTTTGGAACTAAACTTAGAACACCGCTTACAACAGTCTCATAGTCGCACAACTTCTTCTTCAGTTCCTCCTTGCCCAAATTGAGCACCTGCGGGCAGGTGTAGTCGCTTGGCTTCAATGGGCACTCGATGGAGGAGACGTTGGTGAAGATTTCCTTGTTTTCGCTCGCGGCAGCGGCCAAGTGGTCGACGAGGAGCTGGTAGGGGGCAGCCTCGTGGCCGTTCAAGCTACGCTTCCCGTAACCTGCTTTTGGTGGATGGATTTTAGGGTGAGAAGGGGAGGGAGAGGGATGAAGCAGGTTAGTTGGGCCAATTTTGGTTCAAGTCTCTCTGATCCATCATCTCTGGCGCGCCTAGCGCCTACTGGTGCTGTCACGATGAAACCATTATGTCGCATGAGCCAATGAGTGTTTTTAAACAAAACTTTATCTGCTAAATTGACACATTGCAACAGGTTCCGAGTTCACACGTCCCAAATTAATTGAAGCGTCCGAATTTTGTATAATAAACCAATGCTTTTGAAACTTGAGCAGGCACCTAGGCGGCCATAAGCTGAGGTCGTTCGCTAGACATGTTAGCTCTAATGAGGCTATTTCATTCAAATCATTCAGTACCTTTGTAAGTAGAGGCTAGTATAGTGGTTGTTGTTGTTGTTGTTAAAACAGGTCTACTTTGGTAAGACAAAGTCTTGCTAAGCAGGTAGAAGGGCGATAGGGCTGGAATTCTGTAATAGTATGGTGGCTGAACGAGCGTATACAAAGAGGCCGGATTAACTGGCCCAATTGATGTTATATAGCCGAAGCCAACGTTTTGCAAGCCAGACAGGCCCTTATTGTACTGTTGCTGCTGCAAGTATGGGATGTTTAAGTTTCTAAAAGCGATTGGTAGGTATCCTGGGGGTTGGTAAAATTCGGCCCATGACTGTGTGAACTCTGGTTGCGTGTCGAGATATTGTATTGCTTTCGGTTGGTAGCTTGAAGCGACTAGTGGTTGTCTCAGCGGAGCTAAGGATTGCGGGGCCGCAACAATGGAGGCTGTCGCAATGCTATCGCTCGTGGTCAACTCATCAGGGCTTATAGAAGCGCTGGTAGCAGCAGTAGGGACAGGATCGAGCCTAGAGATTGAGCCGGCCGCTAGGGTTGAGTTGGCAGCTGCAGGGCCAGCAGAGGAGTTGGTTGCCGGCTCAATGAGTTGTCGCTTTGATATAGTACCTTGGTAAGTGGGTTGGATTGGGGTCGCATAGGATTGTTGCAGAATTGGTTGCTGGTAGGAGGTTTGTTGAATAATTGGCTGCTGGTAGGTGGGTTGTTGAATAATCGGCTGCTGGTAGGTGGATTGCTGGTAAATGGGTTGCTGGTAGGTGGGTTGTTGAACAATCGGCTGCTGGTAGGTGGATTGCTGGTAAATGGGTTGCTGGTAGCTGGTGGTCACCGGGGGCACGTATTGTTCAACCTGAGCATAGGACTGCGTTTGAACGATTGGTTGCTCGTAGGTTTGCACTGGCGGCGAGTAAGTGCTTATTTGTGGAGTATAGTTGGTGGTTGGGAGGATGGGAGCCGAGTAGGTTTGGACGGGCGCGACATAGCTTGAGGTTTGAATGGGAGTCGAGTAGTTGGAGACGATTGGTTGCGAGTAGCTGGACACAATCGGTTGTTGGTAGCTAGAAACGATTGGTTGTTGATAACTCGAGACGATCGGTTGCTGGTAGCTAGAGACAATCGGTTGCTGGTAGCTTGTTGTTGTTGGGAGCACAGTGGACGAGTAGTTCGATATCAGGGGTTGGGAGTAGCTTTCGGTTCGGCCGTAAGAGGGTTGGATGATCGGGGTGCTGTAGTTTGAGTAGCTGCTTTGGATCAACGGCTGCTGGTAAGTCTGAGTAATAGGTTGCTCGTAGGTTTGAGCAATGGGCGCCGAGTAGGAGGGAGTGGTTATTGGGGTTGAGTAGGAGCTAGTGATCGGGGTCGAGTAGGTGCTGGTTATCGGAGCTGAGTAGGTGCTGGTTACTGGGGTTGAGTAGCTGCTGGTTATCGGAGCTGAGTAGGTGCTGGTTACTGGGGTTGAGTAGCTGCTGGTTATTGGAGCCGAGTAGCTGCTCGTTATCGGAGCCGAGTAGCTGTTGGTTATTGGGGCCGAGTAGCTGCTCGTTATCGGAGCCGAGTAGCTGTTGGTTATTGGGGCTGAATAGGTGCTGGCTATTGGGGCCGAATAGGTACTAGTTACGGGTGGTACGTATCCGCTAACTAGAGGTGCTCTTTCATAGCCAAGACCATAGGGTTGAACTGGGATCTCAAGCGGTGGTGCGTAACCGATTTGCTCGAAGGTGCCAACGCCACCTAGGAAACGGCCAGACGACTTGTTCTTATCGCCAACATCCTTGATGGTAACGTTTGTGTTTGGCCCGCCCACTTGCTGTTCGTGGGAGGCCAAGTGGCTTGGACCTTGACTATTTCCTTCGGCTCCCCCAATGGCAAGCGAGTAAACATTGGAGGTCGCGACCAGGGATGCGACAATGGTCACTGTGAGGATTTGGATGCCTTTCATCGTTGGGCTCGTGGATAAAATTTTTAAAAACTTCAAAATACAAAAAGGATTTGGGCCCTTCAGTTCCCCTTGAAATTTCAAGTAATGTCAACGTTCAATTCGATGACAAACCACGAATGACAGAGTTGAGTTGTCAATAAACTCATATAACTTGATTCCCGCTGAAGGAGGCCGGCCGATCAGCAACAGTTATGAATACTGAGACTCGCATTTATCTGGAGGGATCTGCCGATTTGTCTGCAATGAAAGTAACGTTCGGGATTGCAATCTCAACTAGACAGCTAATAGGCTAACACTCTCCGATATACATACGATTTCTGGCTCATCCTTGGCGAGCTGACTAAAGCAAAAATGGCCCAATTTTGTGGACGCATTAAAAGCTCTGAGAATCCAAAAACGGGCCCGAGACTGGGACAGAGAGGGAGAGAGAGGTTAAATCTTTCCACTTATTTGACATCTCCCGAGAGAGTTGGCTGAATTTAATGTTTGATTAGTGGGAGCAAGCTAGCTGACTAAGACAATTTTCGCTCCCAAAGTAGAAATACAAACACTATTCGATTGCTACACCTCGCGGGAGTTTGGATAGTTTGTCTTGCACTGAGCGCCTAGCTGGCCGATCCATGTTTGTTCGATTGTGCAACTTGGAAGTGGAAGCCTATGAGTCCGAGAGCGGAACGTAGTCTGTGAATCCGTTTCTTGCACAAAAGAGGGGGTGGTGCACCATCTAGCCTCGAGCAGACACCTAACAATCTGAGTAGACCATGGAGTGGATCTATCTAATTTTTAAGACATGCGTCTGATCGATTCCAAAGCCACTCTCCACTGTAGATCGTCCAGCGGCTTGGACGCTGGCTTTCACGCCTCTCCAAAGTATCAATTAATTGTCGGGCGCTCAAGAAGAAATTTCGCGCCGACCGCAGCTCGCGGTCGACCCGCCTCTTCCATCGATACCCGCCGCGAGCGCCCGATGCACCCGCAATCCCTCACGCTCGGTCACGCCTCGATCGGCCATCACTTATGGTGGCCACCTTACCTGCTTAGTTGGGAAATGAGCTTGCACCATGAGCATGGTGTTGCTTCCGTTGCGCTAGTTTGAGGTAGAATGATTGTGCTACGTGCGCCCAAGAGAGTGAGGCCGTATCAGAAATTTGAATCAAGCTTGCAGAGCCAAGGAGTAAAACCAGTGAGAAATCTCTCATCCAGTAGCCAGCCCACGAACCATTAGAGGCTTGCATCAATTTGGGGCTCCAATCTGATTCTTATCTCACCGATTGGCCCTTTAAGACGCTCCAAAGCAACCAGCGCTGGCGGCCGCCCATTCTAACGTGGGCCCAAGTGAAGCGTATGCAAATATAACATCACCGGCTTGCGCATCTTATCTATCGGCTTAATTAAGTCCCCCCAAACGATAACGATAAAAGGCGGCGGTGGATGCGACTTAGCCACAACTGGCGTCTTGAGAGTCCACAAACGTTAGCGCGCAAAACGCTATCGTCGGCTCGCGATCGTGGTGGCCCAATAATCGGCTGCCGATAATACTGTTGCGCTCCGTTGGCTTTATTGCATTTGCTGGATGGTCCCAATCCTCTGCTCGCCCCTCTGTAAGCAAACACAATGATTTTAAGGGCGCAAAGACCTAAGGCGATTGGACCCAAACGCCTGTAACGCATGTAAATCTTATCCCCGAGAAAAAGCTGGCTCAGTGGGCTTCCAAATGCCAAAGGAGGGGCTAAAGGCAGCCTATAGGCGCGACTCACCTGATAAGCTGGCTTTTTTAGCGGCTTGTACGCGAGAGGCCGAACAAACATTGAGATTAATGGTGGCCATCCGGCTGGATGACGAGCTTTGGCGCCAATGATGCCGGTGACAACGATGGTGGTGGTGGTGGCGTGAATATCGTTTAAGTGGCAGCGCTAGAAGGTGGCCGCCCCACCTGCCAGGCAAACTTCTCGTCTTGGACCCTCAAGCTGAATGACTCGCTCGGTTGCGAGAGCAACGAGAGCAAAGTGTTGGCCGTCCAGTTGCGTTCCATTTGAACCATTAGGGCGCTCATCTGATTTATGGCCAAACCTTTCAGGAGGCCAAAAAGCCACGCAGAGCTCCTTTGGCGGCGACAGAATATTCCCGCCGTTTGGCCTCCACGAGGCCGAATGGGATTTGATTAAAATCTTATTAGCGCGAGCGCTCACCTGCCTCCTTAACCTTTTGCTGGGCGCCGGCCGCTGGCCAGCAGCTCGAAGGAGACGGCCAGGTGGGTATTAACCTCAATGGCTGGCTGGCGGGCGGGCGAGCGAGCGAGCCGCTGCCGCCGCCGCCGCCGCCGCCGACGATTAATTGCGTTGCAGCAACTGGGGCCGGAAGTGGCGAGCCACCCTCTTTGGCAGCCGTTGAGTTTAAGCGCAAGCGGCAGCATTATTTGAATGAGCTTTGAAGGCTTGCCGGCCGGAAGTGCGCGCACCGCAGCTCCTGTGCCCAGGCCCTTTGCTGGTGGAGCCCATTTTGGGGGGGGGGCTAAGCTTGCTGGCGGCAGCAAATGGAGGCCAGCCGAGGCGAGCAAACGTGGCCAAAAGGGAGAGAGAGAAAACATGATTAAGTTTGTCATCAATCATTAGCAGCTGAGCTTTCTCGCATGCTTTTTGTTATCATGCTTCTGGCCTCTTGTTTGCTCGAAACCTTCGAGAGTTGGGGAGCCTCTTTTGGTTTTGCGAAGAATGCGAGCAAAGCTCGCGGACCCTCGAGAGTCTCGCTGGCGGCGGCGGCGGCCGAGGGATTGCAATCTGTCGCTTATTGTTGTCCACTTGCAGTTGATTTTGGCCTCGGCGCCGCTCGCACTTGGCCGCCCATTGTCTGCCTTTAAAATGATCGACTCGCTCGAGCATTTTTAACGCGGCCCAAGTCAATCTATTAGCGCAAGCAGAAGCAAAACTGGCCGAGGAGGGGGGAAGGGGAGAAATTCGAGCTTCAAGGGGCCAGATTGTTGGTTTGCCGAGCAGGCGGCCGATCTATCAAGTCGGGCCGAACAAAGAGCCGCCCACCGATGGGCGATCAGTGCCAACTTCCGGCGGCCAGGCGGCTGCAATAGCCAGGTGAGCTAGTTGATATATTGTGATCCTCGAGGGGCGACTTATGGGCGCGCTCGATTGGAGCCGCTGGGGGCCGGGCGAGCCCGCCTGATGGACGCCGGCCGAGATAAGACGTCCTGCCATGTGGCCGTAAATCATTGGCTTAGATGAGATTTTCGTCCCGCCGCCGCCGCCGCCGCCGTTGGCCGACTGACCAGAGCGGCAACCCGAACGGGCGAGCTGCAGGCCTCCATTATTGTCTCGCCTCCCGGGCGGGCAGGTTGGCCCGCAGTGGGCGTGTGACTCGAGCGCCGCTAATTGTTGCAAGGAGGCGACAACGTGACTCTATCAGGCTCGGGCGGGCGGCTTGGCGAGAGCTCGACACGTAGCAGTTAGGGGCAAGATGGATCTTGGGAGCGATTTGGATGCATCTGGGGCGCGAATGTTTCTAAAGCCTCGAGCTGACCGAGCTGTCGCCCTTGGAGGCGAATGGGACAAGGAGCGATTCAATGAGCGCGTGATTTCGTCACGTAATCGCACGAGGGAGCCGCAGGAGCAGCGATGGAGGCAGAGGCGGCAGCAGGGGCGTGATTTTGGTCGAGAGAAAGTTGGCGCCGGCTGCAGATGGAACTCGAGGTTAGGCGCGCATAGGGTCGCTAGGCCGCTATGCGCGCCCGCTCGCTCGCTCGCTAATTCGCGCGCAAGCTAGAGCCAAAACTCGTTGGCCAGGAGCGCGCAATCCAGCAGCCCGCGCTGAATTCATTCGCATCCGGAACCGATTATGGCGCGCATTAATTTTGCAGCCCCACAAATTCGGGTGCAGAAGTTGAACAAACCAAAACTGGCCCCTGCTCGCGTTTGCGCCGGTTAAGCGCAAACAATTTGTCATCTAGCTGGCATGGTTCTCGTTCGAGCGCTCAAATTTAATTTTGGCGCCAACAGAGCCGAGCTCCAATATTGTGATTGATGCTCCAAAACTAATAAATTTAGTGCCCCCGCCTCTGGCCGGCGGCTGCGGCTTCGGCCTCTGGCGCCGCCGCCGCCGCCGCCGCCCCCGTGGCCGCAACCAAAACCCCAGCCAACTCTCCTGGCGCCCCCGCCGCCAACACGGGAAAGCCGATCCAGCTCTCCTGCTCCTCGAAGTCCATCAACTGCAAATTGGCGCCCACCAAAAGCCAATTAGTCGCGAGCCAAGCTGGGCGCCCGGCTTAATTGAGTCGTTGGCCTGATATTGGCCGCGCAAGACTCTCAGCGCGCTCGCCGGCCAACTTTAATGAAACTTTCAATCAAGCTCGGCCCGTCCACTCGCTTTGAATCCAACTCAAAGCGCCTTCCACTGGCGCAACTTGACTCCCGAAAGTGGTTGCCAAACAACTCTCAGGTTTTCCCACCACAAGCGCCAATCTGGCCGCTAACTGCGCTTGTTCGGGCCCCAAAGCACACAATTTCAAGCCAATCAGGCCAACAAAGTTGGAGCTCCCCCCCCCTTAGCGCGCAATCCAAACGGCTACTTTGCATGATGGAGTATGGGCGCACGGAGGCATGAGCCTCCGAAAGCGAACCAACCAAGCCTTATGGCCCGCAGAACCAGCCAAGGTTTTGTGCCCAAAGTTGTGCGCCACCAGCCTGTTGGAGCAACGACAGCTCGAATTGTAATAAGTAAACAAGGTTTGCCAGCGCCAGGCAAATGTTGGCCCACTTCCCGCGCGAGCGGCCACTTCCGCCGGCTCCCCAAAGCGGAAAGGGGCGCCGCCGCCGCCGCCGCCGTGAGAGGCCCGCGGGTCGGGCTGACCGCTCGAGCGGAATATCCAGGCGGATGGAACTGGCTGGCTGCGCCGGCGGCGGCCGCCGCAGAGAGGGCGGATTTATTTGACTTTGCGCTATCCTTCTGGGGCCGCCGGTCCGCTTGGCTCGAGTGGGCGCCAAAAAGAAACCGCAAAATTTGGTCGCCGCTGCTGCTGCCGCGGCCACCACCACCGCTGCCACCGCCAATGCAGCGCCTATTTGCGGCCATTTTCGCCTCATTGACTCGGCCAGCTCTCGATCTGGCGCTGTAATTGCAACAAAAGCGCCGCCGCTCCTTCAGCTCGCATCAGGATCATTGGGCGCCGGAAGTGGCAGCGGCGGCGGCGGCTCTACTTGACGCGCCGGGTGGCGGCAGCGCGAGTTCCGCGCCTTGCCAATTGCAGCTGGTGTCCGAAAATCGGAGCCGCCATTTGGGGATGCGGTCTCGCCGCGGGCAGTCCGCTCGCGGCCTAAACACGGCAAGCGCGCCCTCCTCCCTTCCCCCCAATCAAGCCACCGCGCTCGCCCGCTTGGCCGCTGATTGGGCTCAATTAGCTGCCGCGCTCACCTGGCCACCAGCGTCCAAGCTCAAGTTCGAGGGTCCATCGATTTGCGCGGCGCCAACTTCGCGCCAAAATCGGGCAAAGGTGTGCAAATGATCGATTGGCCCTGACGCTCGTACACTCTCAAGCTCAAATGTCCTTGAGCGCGCCCGATCAAAATGGGTCCGCTAGAATGGGCGAGGATTGCGTATTCAAGTGTGCCGCTTTGGGCAGCCCGCGGAAGCGAAACTAGATCAATACAGGCGCTCAATAGGCTCGATTGTATCACCTGCTGCTCCGAGCCTTGCAAGCCCAAGTGGCCGATTGTTAGCGGGCAAAGCTCCGTTTTTAGCCAGCCAACTCCCACTGGGCTCGCACTATGGAGGCAAAATGTCGAAATTTTTCATGAAAAATACATGACTATCGAGTTTACGTGCGTGTTTGCCGGCAAGCCATTGTTGTGAAAGCCCCAAAGTCATCCCTCTTGCTAGCGCTGTCTGCTTGAGTCTCATCGAGCTTAGCGCTTCCAACGCGAGCGGTTGGTAGCCGGCGAGATGTCACAGCGGCAGGCCGAGTTTGCTGGAGGAGGATCGCTTGGATTTTGGGCCAAAGTCAAACAGGAGAGTTTTCATTTCATTTCCTTTCGTTTCATCCAACTCAAACTGAAACCCTGAAGCTCGAAACTCTTGCAAGTCGAGTAATAAATTTGAATTTTCTACCCATCGTGGGAGTTGGTCGCGTGCTCGCCGCCAACGGAGAGCGCGAGAGGAGAAGGTAAAGGGGAGGTGAAACAACACCAGCTGAATGCGGATGATGGAATTGAATTGGAAAAAATGGTCCACACCTGCAACGGGAGCGCCCACACTCGTGCCCAGGAGACGGGTGCCTGCTTGTTTCCGCCGCCGCCGCCACCTCGACCGCTCACCTGCTGGCATTAATCAATGGCCTTCAGAGGCCGGTCGCCTTCCTGGTGTAAAGCTCGAGGCCAGAAAGCGAGCCGAAGGCCAATGAGATTGGGCCACGATAAAAACCACTGCTCAACTTGTCAGACTAATCTGATCCTCCTCATGTCTTCTGCCAAGAAACTGGCTTAACACGGAGCCAGTTCCTCGCCAAAGGTGCTCCAAACGCGCCCACCGAAACTTGGGCCCAAACCTGGAGCAAAGCCGAGCGGAGCGCACCTGAATTGGAGCGGAGCGGAGCGAGCAGCACAGGTGATTGATGATTTCCGCCGCATGCTATTTGGCTCCTCAGCCCTCTGGTGGGGCTTCAATTGCGCCTCTTGCGCGCGCCATCGACAGCCACCAACCTGTCTGTTGGCTTCTCTGCTGCCCGCTTCACCTGTTTAAACTGCAAACTCTTGCTTTGAGCAGCCCAGCTAGTGGAGCGGCCAACAAGGCCGCCTTGAACATTTGAATTAAGAAGCTACGAATCGGCACGATCGAGCAAGCGGCCAGCTAATCGATGGAGCAAATCGACGGAGGCCGCCCCTCGGAGTAGCCCGAAACGAGCCCACTCTGGCCGAGATCCGGCCCGGCCAACAATGGCCTCAAAGGGCCCAAGCTTGGTCCATCAATCTTGGGAGGTCGCACAGCTCGAAAGTTGCAGCAAGTGGGGCCTCGTCAAGAGTGGCCAAGAGCTTCCGAACTGGCCAGGCGCTCCAGTGTCTGATTGTTCAATGTTTATCCGAATGTAAAAATTTATTGACTTTGCCGTGGACAGTGGAGGAGGTTTGAGTGACTTATTCTAGCGCATTTCAAAGTTGGCGCGCAAGATGGCGCTCGCCCCCGGGGGCCCGCCTCTGTCCCCTCCTTGGGCGCCTGCGCAATCTGTGCCTGCTGGCCAGTGGCGCGAGTTTTGCACGCGCTCGCGGGCGCCACTTTGTTTCCCCGCCCAGCTCACTCGTAGGCGGCAAGAGGGAGAGAGCAGAAGTGGGAGGACAAAGCAACTGGATCGTCATGTGCGCTGTGTGACGGTCACCTTCGCGCAACCAGCCAGCCAGCTAGCCTACCTGCCGGTCGGTCGGCCAGACTGCAAACTGGGGGCCTCCATCAAATAACATCTGTGCTGCCTACAGACCTCCTTGGCTGAGTGATAGAGAGGAAGAGAGAAACGCTTGCCAAGAAACAGCCACTAGTCGAGCACTCAAGCCAAAGCGCGAAAGAAGCAGCCACCAAGTCGCCCAAAACAAAACGAGCGGCCGCAAGCTAGCCAAGGTAAGTTCGCATTGACCTTTGCGACTGCCGGCCTTCGCTGGGCCAGTTTAGTTTAGCGCCAGCAGTTCTCTTGGCGCAATCTGGCCTCTTGCCGTCCATTTGGTTGGTTGCCCTTTGCGCCCTCGCAAAAGCTCGTCAGCATGATGAGTTCAAGCCAGCAAGACTTAATGGACGCGGCGGAGGCGCCGCCAAGCTGCGACAGGCGGGCAGCGAGCAACGTCGGCTTGAATTTATTGGATCCGGAAAGAGGAGCGGCCCCTCAGTGTGGGCGCCGCTTTGTTTGCAAACGGCCGCCAGCCTGAATGCAAAGCGGCGCCATCAAGAGAGCTCGAATCTACCTACAAAGCTTTCCCTATGGCCGCAACTCTCTCGAAAGAATTCCTGTGCCCCTCTCCTCTCCAGCAGTTAGCTGGCTGGCGCGAGCGCACCTATGTAATAAAAATGTCAAACGATGGCGCGCGGATACATTTGAGGCTCGATGTTGCGCAGGTAGCAACTCTCCGTCGGCCGCAAGTAGAGGCGTAAGGTGAATCCCTCTCGAGGATTCACCTTGAGCCAGCTCGAGAGAGTTAGGCCACTCTCGCTGGCAGCAAGCCGCTTTCATTACTCCTCTGCTTGGTTGCCACCCAGACGATTTTATCCTCGTCGGCATGGCCAGCTAAGATTACCGATCGCCGATTGCCAATAAACAATCAGCGGCGGGCCCTCAACTTGCGCCTGCGATAACTTTGCCAAGTCCAAGCTGAAGACGAGAGGACAGGAACTTGAGGCAGCCGCAAAATGGTCGAGTTGGCCAGTGGGTCTGGCGAGCAGGCCGGATATTGACTCTCTCGCTCCCTTAGAGCGCGAATGGTGCGCTTCTTGGCGCTGAAATGGCCGGCGCCGCCCGGAGACAATGTTTTCGCTTTCTAGCACGAGGCGAAAATTTGTTATTGTTGTTGTTGTCGTTCTTGATGCCGGCGGCCGGCTCGTTTGTTGCACGAGAGAGCTGCGTGCATCGAGCCGCACGACTCGCTGTGGCCGTAGCCTCGCTAGCACAGCATTTGGCGGCCACCGTTCGGCACCTAGCGCTCGGCCCATCGGCTCCTCTGAACTTGCGTGCCCCCAGCCCTGGGTCCCCAAGCGGAAGTTGGCAGTGGCGACGCAAGTTGCAGCGTTTACACAGTTTTCTCGCCCAAGTGCCGGCGGCCGAGCTGGGGGCACAAGTCACACTGGCTCCACCTAAGGAGCTGGGAAACGAGGCGCGCTTGCAACTAAAAGCTCCAGGCTAAGGGGGCAAAAAGTCTGGCCGCAAGCAAACTGATTCATTAGCTTGCAAACAGGGACTGGCGTTGCGAATGGGGCGGAGAAAGGGGCGAGCTTAATTGATCGTCCCTGATTTCTGCCTTCAAATTTGGCCGACTTGTTATGGGCGCCCGTCTGGCGTTCAATTGGGCCGAATTTGTTGCTCGGCAAACAAAGCGGCGGCCCACCTAATTGGAAGTAACTTGGAAGCCGGACGTTGTGTTTGGGGTTCCCAATTTGGCGCTTGTTCTGTTTGGTCCAAGTCACGCCAGTCCCATTTGGCACTAGGCTGGCGGCGAATAAGACTTTGGCGCCGGCCGTCTTGTTGGCCACGCAAGCTGGCGGCCGCATCTGAGCGCGCGCGCCCTCGGCCGAGTGTGTTTGTGCGCGGCTTGGCCAGGTGAGCGGCGGGGAATAATAATTTTGCTCGAGCGCGCGAAAGCAGAAACCCACTTAGACGACAAGGGGCCCGCCCGTCCGCCCGCCGAGGGCCCTCTTCTGGTTTGGTGGGCAGCCAAAGGGCCCACAAGTCGAGCAATCATGCGTCAGGGGCAAGACTGGCTGGAGGGCCTAAGCTTGATTGAATAATTCCTTACGGCTTGCAGAGCGAGCGGCCGGCCCCAAGCTGGTCACCATTTGCTATCCCAATTGGAGCAAAGCCGAAACCCAAATCCAAATCCGGGTCGACGGGCTCCAATTGGCAGGAGGCGAACACAGGACCAGCCTGTGCCTTCGAGGGGCCAGTGAGCCCCCTGGCCAACTATGAGGGGCTTCGTGTCTCGATGGAAAATAACAATAATAGTGACAATAATAACAATGATGATAGTTGTGCTCGGCCGAGTGGGCGTCAGTGGCACCGAAGTCGTCATCGTCGTCGTCGTCGTCGTCGTCGTCGTTGCCAGATGAGGAAGCGAACGTCTCAGGGGCTTTCAGGCGCTCAAATTGGATCGCGAGCTCTCGTTGGGCTGGCAAGTTGGATTTGAGTGCTGTAATAATCGGGTCTAACGCGCGAGTTACTACGTGGAAACACGTAGAAGAGGAGCCGAGTGGAAGAGGCTTGTTAATTTCGTGCCACCGCCAACTGTCCAAGTGTCTCTGAGCCAGCTCGGCCAAGCGAGCGAGCGTCAGAGCTGAGCCCAGCTCTGCTTGCTCACACACTTTTCCACCCTCACAGTCTTAGTGTTGGTCTCGCCGAGAGACGCTTGGGTCGTCTTGGCGGACTTTCGAGCGATCGCAGGGTTAGAGTCGAGGTTTGCGGGTGCAACCACTAGCAGACACGACCGAACACTTGAAGCACCAGATTCGGGGTCCCAAGAAACTCATAAGTTTGAAGGCGCTAGCCGCATCTCGTCCACTACCGACCCTCGCCACTAATTTGGCCTCCAATGTTCCGCTTTCAAAACAACACTGGCCAGCCCAAAGGCCTCCCCCTCCTCCAGCCTTTAGCTTAACATGCTCCATGGCGTCCGTACGTGCAGCTTGCGAGTGGCCTCCATCTGCTCGCGGCCATGAGTCAGGATGCTTGAAATTAGCATAATTCAAGCCAACACTAGTGAGTGGGCCCACCGCAGTTTTGGCGAGAGAAGCCAAACCGCTCGGTTGACCGACGACTCTCGCCTCAACTTCTGGGGCAAGAACCAGGCTCCGTGGTGTCTGACTGGAAGCAGCTCAAGCTCTTAGTCCGAATCAGACCACCAGGATTGCAGCCCTCAACCAGCTTGGTGCCTGGAACTTGTCAAGCCTTGGCCAGTTAGCTCGCGGAATAAGAAGTTTAAATTAGCATTTCAAATGAGAACTTTGTTTACACCAGCTAACCAGCTAGCAGCATCTTACTGCAGTTGCTGTAATTGGGGCCCAAATGCCAACCGAGCGAACCGAATTCATCGGGTGGCTGCGCTACTCCCATGATTTTCTCGATGCCCTCGTCAAATAGCCATACTGGTGGTGATGAAACTCGCCCCAAACAGTCCGCCAAGTATCCGTATTCTCTTGTTCCCATGCCGAGTTGGAATTTGATACTTAATTTCATTTCAAGTTTGATTTGCATAATTTGCTCAAGTTTCTCTCCCCTGGGCAGCTGACTAAGCAGGTGAGCTGACCTATCCCGACTAGACGCTGATGGGACTTGAAAAGCGCGCGCTTTATTGCTGGCATGATCTGCAATTATCTATCATTTGCACCTGGCTGAATATGACGAAAGTGCACGAGATAAAACAATAAATAAGCTCCCCCCCCCCAACTCTACCCATAGACTGGACCACTTTTGTCCATTTCGGTTGGCCTGCTTAGCGTCCAGTCGACTGTTATTGGGCCAGGATAAAAGTCGCGGGGTCGCAAAATTCGGCATTGTTTGCACTTGACCAATGGGCTCCACGCAATGCGCCACCTTGGTGGCCTGACCGGCCATAGATGCGCGCCTAGTCTGGGCCAGGTAAGGCGGGCCAGCTTAGCCCCCTCAGCTTGGCTAACTCTCCCCCTTCCCTGGAGCGATCTGGATTAGCGGCGGCGGTTAGCGCACGGAGCGCGCTAACTCGAAATCGTAACGAAAAGGCTATCTGTCGGAGACAGGCTGGGGCAATAATCATTTGTCAATAATTTGCCTCCCACCTAGCGAGAGACTTGCGCCCAATTCCCAATGCCGAATCTAATCAATTTCTCTGAGCTCCAGATGAGCGCTCGCCTACAATCCAGGAGCTTGGCAGTATAGGACTTGGCGAGATCCGAGCTGGCGAGGCCTCTGTCTAGGGCGCGTTATTAATGCCACCTCAGTCGCCAGTCTCACGCGCTTTAATTTGATTATAGCGGTGATTAATTCGACTTGCGAGTTGCGAACGGCTAGAGTTTACTCTTGCCCCCCTCTCTCTCTCTCTCTCTCTCTCTCTCTTTGGTCGCCAGTTTTCTAGCCAGACTCGACTCGGGCAGGTAAAGTGGATGTGTTTGCGCCCATCGCACTTAGGGGCGCTCGCTGGGATCAAGCTGTTTGCGCAACTCCACGTTATGCAAATAAGAGAAAAACAATCTAATATAAAACGAGCCCCCCCCCCCCCCAGGACTCGTTCGTCAGCGTTTGCCTGCCCGCGAGCACAATCTGGGCTAAGCGCGCTCTCTTTCCATGATCATCACCACCACGGCGGCGGTGGCTGTGACGGCGACGGTGAGTGAAAATGAGGTGTCTTTGCCCGCATGAGGCCATCCAGGTGAATTGTTGGGTGGTGAGAAATTTGATCAGGCGCAATCTAAACGCCAACAGAGGTGACACTCGACGACCCCTGCCGCTAATCCACCATCACAGGCAAAGTTACTTGCCCGCCCCGTTCGCTCGACTAAACTTCACCGGAAGGCTCCAGCTAGCGCCAGCGGCAAGACCGTCGGCGAGCCCGCCGACCCGGTTGGCTTTGGCCAGGCGGGCGGCGAGATAAGTCAACATTGGTCGGCTAGGAAAACAAACAGCGGCGCGATAATGAGATTTGAATGCACGCCCAAAAGGCAGGCACCTCCCGAGCGCGGCTACCTCGCCGCTCAAAAGCAAGCGGCCCGATTAAGTGGCTGTCTAAACGTCCGCCGCTCATAGGAGCCAACTTTGGCCAAAGTTGCTAGCCCGCGGGTTAGCAACCAAGCCAAGCTGCTGCTTGTTAGCCAAAGCTGAGATTCAAGCTCGAATGGGCGCCCAGATAGCATCTTGAGCGATGGGATCGCCCATCAAAATGCGCCCGATAGCTTTCCGATTGGGCCAGCTATCGATTGACGGCACAACCCAACTCTCTAACTTCTTGACGACTTCCTGGTTGCCTTTTGTGCCTCGCACTAGTGCAAACATTGTGTCGCCGATAGGAGCTAGCGCAAGACAAATGGAGGGCGCACAGCCGACAGTCTCGTCGGCTGTTAGAGTTCCACCAAACTTTCTGGTAGCCAGTTGTTGGCGGAGGTTGGGGGGCCACTTAACCATCCATCAGCGAAAACTTCTCGCCCTCGCAAGCCGAGGATCCATTGACAGCAACGCCGGCGCAAGTAATGTGTCCCTATCATTGGACTCGAGCGACTCAAACGCGCGGCCAGCAACGTGAACTCTTTCGCCCAGTTTGCTAGTTAGCCAGCCAGCCAGCCTGCTTGACGACGCCAACTGGAGGAGACGAGATTGATATTAATGGTGCTTGCAAAATCTAGCACTCAATGAATCTAATTGACGACAGCAGAGACTCCGAGTCAGTTCCTTCTCTCGCCCTCTCTGGGGCCAAGAAAGGGTGTACGTGTTTGTGCGTGTATCCTGTCCAGATTCAATGTTCTCAACCTCCAAAACTGGCTACATCGGACTGCTTGGAAGCATGCAATTACAAACAATGGGCTCCTCCCCCTCAGCTGGCCGCCAGCAAGCGAACTCGTCCTCCATCTCAGCGGGAATTGGCTGCAGCACCAGAAGCGACTTCCAACAAATCGCTCTTCCGCTTGTTTAACGCCCGAACTCGTCCGGCCGAGGAGCATCTTATCAGTTTTTGAGCTTGGGGAGGCGAGCCAACAATTGCGGCCTCCTCCTACAGTTTGGCCGGCGCAAACTTGCTTGGCCAAACCTAATCTTATCTTCCCATTTTAACTTGCGTTAATGTCAAGCCAACGACAAGGTAGAGCAAACACGCTGGCCAGTGAGTTAGTGTTATTGGGCCTGACGAGCAGCTTATCTTCGTTGTGTCACTCGGCCGACCTTGACTAGTGCCGGCGCCTCCAGCAAAGCAAGCCGCTTGGCCGGCCCAAACCGATGGAGCTTGCTGGCTGGCTGGCTGGCTGGCCGGCCAGTCGGCCGAAACTGCCCCAAGCCCGCCGATCGGACGAAACAATCGCCACTGCTCTCAGTTTCTCCTTTGCCTGGCAGCGGCGATGCCATCGCCAACGCAAGTGCCAGTGGCAGCGGTGGCGTTTGCCGGAACCAGCCGGAAGCGGACCAACTCGGGGCCGACGAGATATCGGCCATTGTTGGGCGCGAAATGAGCGCCATCGCGCGCGCTCGGTGCGCCAGCCGGCGCGAACGGTCGCGGCCGAGGTTTAAGCCTGCCAGAGGCTCGCCTGAACCAAACTGAGCTACCCTAGGGCAAGCCGAGCCTGAGGCCGCCACCAAGGGGTAGCTTTTCATCTGGCTGGCTGGCTCGAACGAGGCTCGAGTGACGGCTTCTCCTAGTGCTGTTCCCAAGCGGAAGCCAATTGTTTCTCGTAGGCTGCCAGTGAACTGGCTGTGCCCAGTTCAGTTCACTCCCTCTCCCTCTGACCGACCGACCCACCGGCTGACTGCTGCCGCTGCTTTGTTGGCCTGCCCGCGCCAAGTGGGCTGCTGCCGTCCGGAACGGGACCCTATCCAGTACCTCGCACTGAGTGGATGGGTGGAGGCGGCGGCGAGTGGCTGGCAAGCGAACCAGCTGAGGAGGGCCCGCTAGATCCATGCAGCTTGAAGGCTGTAACTTGAACTCCAGCTTAAACCGAGACCAGCCCGGCCGGTCTAAGCGGCAGACAAAGACTAGCGGCTGCCTGCAGACCAACAGAGCATGGCGCCAAGCGGGTGGGCGTGCCGAATGTCGCCGCCAGCCGAATTGCTATTCCAGCTCCAACGCTGGCCAAGGATCGACCTAGACTTGGAACTCAAGGGCCGCTTTGAATGGGAGAGCTCGAGAGCCTTTCTCGGGCCAGTTGAGCGGAGACAATTTTTGTGAAAACAAGAAACAATTTCCAAGATGGTCCCTCAGCCAAACACTGGCAAGTCTCTTGTTGTTGTCGATGTTATAAAACGACTATGGAAACGACAACGACAATAACAACAATAATAGCGCCTACCCAAGACCGCGATGACAATTCGACCATTCAACTAGAGTCGCATGCTCGCCAGGCTGACTCGAGTGGCTTGAATACGAGCTTTAGGTAGCGACGGCGGCGACGGAAAGGTTGGTCGTGAGTTGAGACTTCAACTTGGTTGGTTAGTTGGATGAGAATTTTCCAAGATCTGGCGCGACAAAGAGTCCCGAGGCTGTGGCGAGCTTTTGGCCCATTGACTAGACTCCCAGCTGGAGCTTGCTTGCTTCCATTGGAGCGCACTTTTGGAAGGGGCCCACTTGTGCCAAGTGGCTGGCAAAATTAGGCCCTGGTTTGTGCTGGAATTGCGATTGCTTTTCCCGCTTCTCCAATACAAGATTACGTCTGTTAAGTCTGGTAGGGCTCCCTGATCACTAGGTGCCTAGAGAGCTGCACTATATTTGGCCCCAGCTCTCGCCCGCTCTCTCTCCCTCTCTATCCCACGCGAACAGATGAACATAATTTGTAATAGGCTGGCGATGAGAGAGTGGAGCTGGCCAGAATTTTGCAGCTAGCGCATGGCTTGCGCACGAAGTAATTAGGCGGGATAGCGGAGATTCCGCCTTGGGTTTGGGGCAGGCGAGTAGTGCAAGTGTCGCCGCCAGATGAATGATGATGGCCGAAGAGTTGGCGAGTCTGCTTGGTTTATCATGGAACCGCTGGCCTTCTTGGTGGCTTGGCAACCAGCCAGCCAACCAGATAAGGAACACGCCTAGCTATTGGTCGATTTTCCTTGCCCGCCGAGAATTGTGGTTAGCGTTGGCCTTCCAAAGACAACGCGCCGGCCTATCAGCTGATGAATGGAAATGGACAAGAATAATAATGAACACGACTCCTCCGAACGGAATTTTGCTGGCAAGAGTCTGACTCTTACTTGTCCTAACTGTTTACGTGTTTTGCGTCGGAGTAGATTTGAATATTCGGGCAGGACAGATAAAGTGGGGCGCCGACTTGGTGCCAGATTCGAGACTTGAACAAATATAACCTTTTATCCAACTTTGGCGCCGTAATTTTCAAAACTCGAGCCGAGCTCGTGTAAGGTGGCTGCGCGCGCATTTGGCCAGCCGCCTCCGCACGAGGACAGAGAGGCGTGTTAAAAACAATAAAAGTCGCCAAATATAATGCGGTAATGGCGGGCGCCGAATTTTAGAGACGCGCGCACTTTGAACAAACGTGACCCGAATTCAAGCTGCCCGGCCGGCTATGCAACTGGCAAGGCAGTTTTGTTTGTTCTCAGAGCTCTGCCCTTTAGTTGTTTTACTGGTTCGTTGGATGGTGTTTTGGTTGAATGGCCGGCAGGGAGCCGAGGAGAGCTCATTAGGTTTTGCCTAGGGGTAGCTTGGATTGTACGTGCAAATTCAGCTACCTGTGCGCTCTCGTCAGCCTCGCAACCCTAGCGCGCCAAGCACATCTCATGCCCCTCTCGCCCCTCTATCCTGCTGAGCTCTGTGCCCATTAATTCAGCTGCCAGCCAGGCTAATGAATGATTTCTATCAGCTCACCTCTGGTGCATTCGAAGATCAGACACCTGGGCAGAATTGTGGCCGCAACTTTCGGGTTTTGGCGTGGACGCAATCAGTGGCCATTGGCAGTTTAGCTGGCAGATAGTTAATAGCCTCAACCTTTGGCGGCCCGAGCGCCGGCTAGACAATATTGTGATTAAAACGTTCCATTCCGTTCCTCTTCTCCTTCCTGTTCCCGTCCTTTGCCAGACACTCGCGTTCGGTGGGCAAAATCGAGCGCTCGAGGGTAGAGAGAGAGGCGCGAAAATTCAGCGCTTGCCAGGTTGAGCTCGCTTGAGGTGCGCACAAATTAACTCTACCCCGAGTGCCTCAATCCAGGTAGTTGCTTGCTCGTTTTATCTGACTCTAGAATTGGCGCCGCCGAAACAATCATTTGCCGAATTGCAGCTGGCCCAAGACGGAAACCATGACATTAATCAAGCTTGCGACGGTTGGCCAGGCGCATCGGACAGGTCGCCGAGTGGACACATCTTTGCGCTCCGCTTGGCGTCCGCGCAACGTGCGGCCAGCGCTTATCAATCGATGCAAAATGCCTCCCCCTGGAGGAGCGCCCATTCAATGCTTTGCGCTCAAACTGTAGGCGGAGCAGAGCGCGAGGACTCTAGAGCACGCGCGCGCCTAGCGACGTTTGCGACCAACTTTTGTGTGGGCCAGTTCGAGTTGCGTTGCTTGAAAACATTAAACTAGATTAGACTGGCGCGAACATGGCCGAGTTGGAACTAAACTAACCCAAACTAGTCTGAACTCGTTAATTAATCCGCTTGCCTCCTCCACTTGGCAAACTCGTCCGTCTCGGCCAACAACGAGCCTCTAACGAAGTATTAACGGTAACAATTCTCTCGCCCAATTCCTGCCCTAAACGAAGGGCAGGATTGCGAGCGAGCGAGCAAATGTTTGGCCGGCCAATCGGACATTCTGGGTTTGGAAATGCGCAAACTGGGCCAGCGAGTGGCCGCATAGCCGGCGCGCGCAGAATGGTTATGAGGATTAGGCGCCGACCGCTGGGCGCTAATATCCGGCTCAGCGACAAACATCCCCCGCCGCCGCCGCCGCCGCCATTACTCGGCGCAGATCGACTGCCGCCGCTCCGAACGAGCGCGCTCGGCGCCCCCTCAGTGGCTAGATAAAGAGTCCGCGGAGACAGACGCAACCGTCGCCGCCCTCTCAATGCTCGCGCAACAACAGCAACCCTCTAATCTGGTGATGGCTGCCCGTCATGACTGTGCTCCAGCGCAGACAACTCACGGGCTGGACCTTTGCCGGACTAAACAGCCGAGAGCCGGGCATTTGAGATTGGGCGCGAGTTTAAATTTTTCGATCACTTTAATCCGGCCGCAAACTCGACGCCAGCTGAGCCCCTAATGGAATAGCGATCGGCTGGATCATTGGCCTCCGTCCGAGTTCCCTCTAGATGAGCCGCCTTGAGTTGCGTTCGCCTGAGAGCCTTTGCCTCGCTCGTACACCAAATTCGGGAGTGGTGGAGTTTGCATCAAGCTTAGGCAAAATTTTGTCGCCACTTTGTGCACCTTTTCGGTTAAGCTCTTGGAGAAAATTCATCGAGCTGACTACAAACACGACGCTGCACTCCTCTCCATCAGCTGTCGCCCTCTCTCCAGCAGCTCAGTGCTACCATCGATTCAGTATTGGCGCACTGATTTTGAATGCACTATTTTACGCGACCCTGAGCCAAACTTACCTCGCGCGCTACTTTGTTAGTAAAACTCAATTGCTGCTGGCTAATAAAAGTGGTCAAGTTTGATTCGCACTCGCCGGCCAATGTAGTCACTTTGTTAAATTACAACTCGCGCCCAAGAGGAAGCGCCGCTCGAAAGCGGTTACATGATGCTGAGCACAAGCCGACCCAAAGCTCGTTGACCCCATTTTGTGCGCTCAAAACCCAAAACTTGGACGGCATCAGGATTCTGGCAGCTTTGTCGCAGCTAAAATGGCCCCAGGAGCGACGCAACCACAAAACTGAGCTCCATTTGACGCTAGCTTTGTCCACTAAGCTTGAGCTCGGAGCGCCCATGAGTCATATCACCTGAATTGAAGTTGTCGGCGGCGGCGGCGGCGCAACATTTGTCCGGCCGAATGGGACTTGTGGGCAGACCTAAGCGATTGTTTTTCGCTTGCTCTGGTCGCCCCTCTGGCTCGCCGCCACACAATCGTTTTCGGATAATTCGGGCTAGTTGGCTTACGTTTTCCCTCCAAGCTCGCAACTCCAACGGCGCGAGCAGTTTACAATTGGAACTTTTGGGCCCAAAGACAAAGCGAAAGCGCACTTGAGATCCTCAGTTGCACTAGCGAAACTTGGCGCAAACCTTCGCATCAGAGCTGAGCCAGGCAGAGATGTTGCGAGCTAGGTTGCGAGGAAGCCAGTGGAGCGTTATGGGAGGGCTTCCGTGCAGAGTTTCGCTTATCTATGCGCAGTTTCTCTACCACCGGCGACCCATTGTGCGCCTTGCTTCCATTCACTTCTACAGAATCCAGAAGCCGATGCAGAGCCAGGAGGTCGAAAGTTGAACCTTCAAAGTGTTCGAACCCGGTTTTGTTTGCAAGCTCGCGCTCATATCTGAAAAGTAAGCGCAGCAAAATAGTCTATCCAAGCCGCCGACAATGCCCTCAAACAGAGCGATCTGATGCAATACAAAGCCGTTGAAGAACAATGGACGATTTGTGATCATCAACATCATCAGCGGGGCTGCGCGCATTTCCCGCCGGTTGGCTGGTCTCGTCTCTCAGACGGCCTAGTTTTGTTTGCAACTCGGATGCAATGTCATGACCATCATATAGCTCCTACACTCTTTGTTGACATTCGCGCTCAAACTCGTAAAGTTTACTCAAAAGTTCAGGCCAAATTTTGTGGCTCGCTCGTGCTGGTTCCACCATTCACGTTTGACTTTAGTAAATATAAGACAAGAGCCATGTTGGAGCTAGGAAAGCATGAAACAAAGGCCCCATCTTCAGCCCGATTTAGCCTAATAATATTCCAGTGGAGCGCCTCTCAAATGCAAACTAAGCGCAAGCTCGCAGTTGTCCCATCTATTTTGGGTCGCCAAGAGGGGCGATAAACTGGAACGAGCGAGCCAATAGTTGGCAAGCGCGACCACCGGAGAGAGTGAACGACTGAGCCTATCCGCTCCTCGGGCAGTACAGTGAGACGAAGAGTTTGCCATGTATTTTAGGCACCATGAGTTTGCCATTCCAAGTCCAAGTCTTAGAGTCGGATGGACGATACACTATGAACACGATAGCGCAATCGGCAACTTGAACTCAACGATGGGCCAGTTTTGGCCGTAGACTTAGGGATGATGAAGCAAAGCGGGAGCGCATTGCTTATGGCATTGGGCTCATGTTTCGCGGTTGTTATTGTTATTATAATGAAATTACTGCCCACTTATAAGAGGGCCCAACGTCCCGATTGGTCCTCGAGGGCCAAGAGCTCCTATTCTTAACTCACGCCGGCTCAAACAACAACAAACGGACAAGCTCTTGCCATGCTTCTATGACCCGCCGCCCTCCACTCGGCCGCCGGCTGGTCAGAGTTGGTGGCCCTGCTAGCAACACGTCCGCTGATCAAGTGGTCAGCCGACCAGTGCTGATGGTGTTTACCATTTAATGGACTCTCCGGCTCAACGAGCTAGCAGTTACACTTACACTTCCAGTCCAAACTCAGCACCCTAGATGCAGATATGGGGCCAAAAAGGAGGAGCGGCGGCGGCGGCGGTTGCCTGGAGTAGGGTCGCCGATTCAGCGCTTTTGTAATTCAATATAATCCGCAGAGCAAAGGCAAAAATACCCTCCATCCGCCGGCTGGACACACAAACAGCGCCGGCCGCACCCCCCGATGGCGATGAGATACAGCAACGTATGGAGTGTTGAGCCGTGTGGCTGGAGCGAGTTGCATGTGGCAAACATGGCCACTTGCTTGCTCCGGCTAGAATGCGAGAGGCCGAGCAAATGTCTGTCCTCGACCCTTTCAGACCGAAACTGGCGCCACCTGATTGCGTTTGAGCCTTTGGGTGGACAGAAATGCGTCTGTTCTTGGCTTCCATTCTCAGTTGCGTTCTCTTCTTCCTTTTCGCTCGGCCCTCAGCCAGGCGACGCCGCCCGTATTCACGAGACTATGGCAGACTTAAGGCCACGAGTTAGCGACCAGCAGATTGTCGAGAGTTGCTCACAACTAAGCCAAGCGGCCGTTTGGCGATGGTCCTAGCTGCCTCTCATTCCTGGCTGCCCATAGAACCAAGCCACTCTGTCGCGAGGCGCGCACTAATTTACGAAAATCCTTCGCCGTGCCGAGACCAGTCGCGGGCAACAGGCGCGGCCAAAGTGACACTTCAGCCCATTTTGGACGCAAACCCATTGGGGTTCCCCTTCACGGGCACGAAATGTGCAGCTTGCGCAGCCTGCTGATCAAATTCAATATTATTGTTAATAATGCCGGTTTACTTCATTAAGCTCAGATGATCAAGCAAGCAATGGGCCAGCGCGCGCATTGGATGTTAGCCGGATGGCCACGCTTGCCAGTAATCTCGCCACCAAAACCCGTAATGACATTCTCTCGCCGCGCGTTGCAAATTCAAGCAAGACCGGCTGGTTGTTCGAGCAGAGAGTGGAGTTGCCCTTGGAGTCGCTTGCGAGTTGTCCAGCAAATTCAGTGGCTAGTTTGCAGGGGAACCAGTCGAGTGCAATATGTTGTTGTTGCCGCCGCTGCTGCCACCGCTGCTCCAAATACCCCCGCTACTGCCGTTGTTTGTTTGTTTTGCCTCATTTAAGTTTGGCCATTTGCATTTCTTTTGCTTAGTCTGCGGAGATGAATCCATGCAAACACACTTACACGCATTCAATCTCAATTCATGGAGGCTAGCATTTCCTTTGAAAGCCTCTATTTCACTGATTTGGCGCTCGCCTATGAGAGGAGGAGGAGGAGAGGAACAAATCTCTGCTTGGAGAGGAATCCGCTCTCGCTCAATATGGGACATTTAGGGGGCGCAAAAGGATTAATATGCGAATACCGTGTTAACAGGCCAGTTGTTGCTGTCGCCGTTGGGCTCTTGTATGCCCATCTAGTGATCCTTTTTGTTCCTGAATGCAAGTTGCCAAAGCTGGCAGCCATTGAGTGTTGTTGGAAAGGTTTTTATAAGCAATTATTTGGCTACTAGTTCCGGAATTCGGGCTCTCGCGTGGAGGTCGCGAAAGTCGCTATGCTCTCCACACCTGTGAAGCGCCATCTGGCGGCCAAAAACCGAAACAACCTACCAGTTGAAATAACTCTCATCGACTTTCTCGCTCTCTCTCTCTCTCTCTCTCTTCCTACTATCATTCTCTCAAATTTCAACCAATTAGACAACTTTAGCGCGAAAGTTAACCATCAAACTCTCGCCCACTTGCAATAGGATCAGGAGATACAACTTTGCTTTAGGATGTAGCTATGACGCCGTCATCGCCCATGGAGCAGCAACACGCCCATTGAAGCTGAATTGGGACTTGAGAAATGGATCCAACTCCAGGAGACGGAGCTTTTCGGTTGAAAGAGAGACAAGTGGCCTCTGTGGGGCCGAGATCAGAGAGGGACAAGGCGATTCGTTTAGCCGCGAGCGTGAGGCGGAAAACTGATGTGCCGCTAAGATTAGCTCAAATGCCCGCCAAGCTGTCGACCGAAGCCGAGTTTAAGGCAGCGGCAGGCGACGGTACTAATAGAATTGTGCTCAGGTTAGCCCATGAGAGCGAGACCAATTTTGCTCGTCCAAGAGGGGAATGTTTTACATGGTTAGAGCATGCAAGTTTTCCCAAATTTGACCACCCTCAACAGCCAAAGTCAAGCCCCAAGAGAAAACCACACCCGCCAACAAAAGCTAACGTTTGGTCACCAAGGAGGAGGAATGTGCCATTGGTGAACATTGCAATCATTTTCCTAATTGCCTACGAGCTTCTACGACAAGCTAACCTACGCAAACTAACAAATATTAATCCATTCGCTGCTGAGAGCGAGTCTTGCCAACTATGCCTTCCAAATCCAATATATTTTATAAGAGATTGTTCCGCAACAAGCATTCTTTTGCCACTAGATGAGAGGAGGCTCTCGGGCTCACAAAATGGCACAAGCGCAGGACTAATTGTCGCCGCCGGCGGCCAACCTGGCGCGGACAAGTCGGACGGCCAGACCTTCTCCCCGGCCGAAGCGGCTTTCAACGGCAGCCATATTGGTCCGAACGTTGGCGCCAAGCGCACTGATAGCAACCACACCAATTCAACCGCACAACAAACACTACTAGGAACCTCAACACCTCCAATGGACAAAACGGCCGATAATATGACATTTGCGCCAAGTAGGCGCAATGTTGGCCATAGTGCAAACGTGTTATGCAATAGCCGCTGCAGTTGCGTTGTACTGAAGCCGATCTCATTCGCAATAGCAGCAGCAGCAACACCAACTACAACTCCGAGTCAAGGGAGTCAGCTTGCCGAGCAGCCTATTGGCTCCGATTTGGAGCTGAACTTGGTCGGTGACACAGAGCGGCAGCCTGCCAACAATATAAGCAAGGTGCTGATTGCCTTCAACGAGGATTATTCGCTCGACTACGAGCAAGCTGGCGGCGGAAGTGGCGAGGAGGCCGACGAGGTCGACGACGAGCTGGCTGCCGCTTCGGCCGGAGAGGCGAGCACAGGCGGCGGCAGCGGCAGCACGGGATTGCCTCTGCCAATGGATGCACATGGGCCGCCGGCAGCGAGCGGAAATGGCGGCGATCGAATGTTGGCCCAGCAAGCCGATCAATCAAATGCATCAATTCGAGCCATTCAGTTGGCCGCCGCAACTCAAACCTCGGCGCCAACTGCACTGCCAGCCAACCAGAGCCAGAGCCAGAGCAAGGTGAGCGGCTCGGCCACACGCCAGCCCCCGTTGGCCGGCTTGAGCGGGCCAGGTCCCAGGGTTGGCGGTGGCAGTTTTAAGCCTGCAATGACAAATCCATCAGATGTGCATGTCGTTGGCAGCGCATTTCGTCAGCCGCAGCTGCAGGCGGCGGCAACGGCCCATGGAGGCCAACAAAACAACACTACAACTCAAACTACAACCAATGCAACCGCTACGCAAGCACAGCAACATCAAGCGGCCATGATGACCAAGCAGGCAGGTCTAATTCCCTTTCCTCTGTCTGGCCACCATCGTCATCTGCACCAACTGCAACACCATCATCCCGATTCAGCAAGCGCCTCGCAACTTTACGCACAAAGTCTATACTCGAGCCAGGCGCCCAAACTCTCCTATCACGCCCACAAGCCCTTCCTAATCTCGGACCATTCCGCGCCCATTGGACCCAATCAGCAGTCTTTCGAACACAATTCGGGCCTCCACGAGCAGTCGCACTCCTTGAGGCCGCATCCAATCGGCGCTGGGGCGTCATCTGGCGGCCTTGCCACCTATTCGCACCACCATTTGCGCCAAAACCATTTGGCGCGTCAGCTAGCAAACAATGAACTAACAAATCAGAATAGACTATCAGCCCGAAAACTAGTGCCACTCAAGGTTATCAACATGAGCCGCCGGTTGAGACTAAACTCCACAAGCGCTCAATTAGCAGCAGCAGCAGCAGCAGCAGCAACAAGCGATAAGGGTGCTCAGGATGGGGAGGTTGATTGGTCTAAATACGATCATCTGATCGAAACCATAGAGTCCATGCTGATCTCAATTGAACAGGACGATATCCAATCGCTTGTTCTAAGGTCTAATCGGATGCAGTTCGAGCTTTGGTCCGAACTGTACGCCCTACTTGCCGTTCCACTCCGCCGAAACCTGTTCCACCTTGACCTTTCGCATAACTCGCTTTCGAAGCTTGGCATCACTTTCACCGGTTACATCGAGCACTATTTGTCTTCGCATAACAGTTGGCCATTCAATGTGGCTGTGCAGCAGCAGCAGCAACAGCAACAAAATGGTGCTGCACCCCTACCAAACCGAACCCAATCCAGCGAGCTTCTTGGCTCCACCAACTCGAGCTCGTTGCACCAGGCCAGGCAAGCTGGTGGGGGCCGTTCAAAGCATACGCTGGTCAGTGGGGGCCAGCTGTTCACTTTGATACGCAAACGATTGGCCAATAGAGGCGCCGACGTAAAATGGGGCCAAGCAAGCAACTCGAGTCTCCTGCAACAGTCCACCTTAATTAGGGCTCTCGATTTGTCGCACAACAAGCTCAAATGGTTGATCAATGACCAATTTAGAGCCCTGAAACATGTACAAACGATTAGGTTGGATTTTAATAGGATTCGTTACATTCATCAGCATGCATTTAGTGGCCTAGAATCGCTAAGGTTCCTCAATTTGAACTCAAATCGGCTGCAAGTGATCTACATTGAGCAGTTCCATACAAATTACAACCTTTTGGTGAGTTTTAGTAGTCGTTGAGCTGATTTTGATGGTGAAAAACCAACAAGCATCGAACTAACCGGCAAAATCTGAACTCCTAGGCCTTGATGTTGCGCTCGAACTATCTGGCATATTTACGCGGCGGCGCCTTTGCTTCGTTGGCAAACTTAAAACGTCTAGATCTATCAAAGAATAGACTCACCATGATGAGCAATAACGCTTTTGTTGGCTTGGGCTCGCTTGAGATTTTGAATTGCAGCTCAAACCAATTTGTTCACGCGCCTTCTGCATCATTGCACCCGCTAACAAGTCTCCGCCAGCTTGACTTGAGCAAAAACCAAATTTCCCATTTGGCTCCAGGTAAGTTTTGCGCCCTAACATGGAAGCTAGATTCACTTCAAAGCTCGCTTCTGAGTTGCAACTAAATATTTTGCCCTCAAATAGGAACCTTCTTTCATTTGCCTATCGAGGAGCTTTGGATGAACCAAAACGAGCAACTTGCCTCCATTGACAGGGGCGCGTTTTGGGATCTACCATACCTGAGGCGGCTTCATCTCAAGTTCAATCCAAAACTGGCCAAGATAAACTCGCAAGCGTTTGTAGGCACGCAAAACTTGCAGACAATTGAGACGGAGGGTTGCCCATCGCTGGAGGAGAATGGAAGCCAATTGTTGGAAAATATCACCATGTCTGCAACATCCCGTCAGCTCAGATTTGAGCAGCAACAACAATTGCACTCAATCCATAGCCAAGCCAATGAGCCAACTCAACATGGTTTTGAGATGGCTGCAAACACAACTGCTCTACTAGCCGGCCAAAACTACCCACTTCAGGGCGAACAAGGCAACCTGAGCCAAAGAGCTCCGTCAACGAATGCAACCTCCATTTCTCGTGCCAAACACTTGCAAGCTCAGACACTTTCGTCCTATCTAGCAATCAAAAGTGCCACTCCACTGGCCATTCCGTCTTCATCATCCCAACCCCAACCCCAATCCCAATCCCCGTCCTCATCTTCGCAATCGCAATCGTCATTTCAAGACCGAATTAATGGTGTTCTGAGCTCGCGCAACCATTGGCTCAAGTATATCTATTACCTGGGCACGGTGAGCTTTCTCGTGCTTGCGCTGAAGCTCGTTTTCAAGTACACTTCAACTGGCCGTTACATGGAGAGGCGGCGCCAGCGGCGGCGCGTTTTCGAGATGCCAATGAAAAGGGATAGTTATGACCTGGCGGCCACATGCAACGATGGCCGCCAATCGTCTAGCTTGTCATTTTCCACGGCCGACGCCTATCAGTTGTACGAGCAACCCAGCGAGCTTGTGATAGTCGCGCGCGGTTCAACAATGGCCGCCGGCCGAGGGGAGGCCGGCGGAGATAGCACCACCAGCGACACCTACGAACAAAGCGCGCCAATCCCTTACACTAGATCGAATGGCCAAGATCTGGATCTAGACCAGTGCGACGCCCTTGAGTTGGCGGCCGCACAAGCGCTCATTGAGAGCACGAGGAGCGTGGGCCAGACTAGCGGACTAGCAGCTGGAGATAAGAGCGAGGTGATAGCAAATCCCGAACACCTCCAGCTCGGCCTCACACCTGCCTGCTGCTCCGACTGTCCGGTGTTGGTTGGCGCTGAGCTGATCAATGAGCCGGCTGCTTGTTTCGAGGTGGCCGCCAGAACGCCAGCACAATTGGGCCGCGAGGGGCTTGATGTGGAGCAGGAGGAGGAGGAGGAGGAGGAGGATCGGGAGATGGAGGTGGAGGTAAAGGTCGAGGGAGGAGAGGTGAAGGAGGAGGAGGAGGAGGAGGAGGAGGAAGAGGAGGCGGCGGCGGTTGTTGTTGCTGTTGGAGAGGATGAACGGAATCGGGCTGCAATGGCACTTGGCCAGGGAAGTGTGCTCAAAACGGACAGTGGACGGATGCAACCAACCACCATAGACCTGATACACAGTCAACTGATCGCAGCTGGCTTTGATTACGGCCACGCGAACTGTGCCCACTTTTACCAATCGCTTGGACCTGCCTTACAATTGGCCGATATGACGGCAAATTTCGTGAACGACATCGATTATTATTGAATTCCGCCGATGAGAGGGATTAAAGATATTGTTATTTATTGCAGTTGCTCGAATTGAGCCTGCGAGCAAAGTTGTACGTAAAATTGAATCCAAAAATTCCAAACAGTAACACGAACAACTCAAATGGGGAGGCCACTCCATTCACTTGAACCTGTCCCAAGAGATCACAAATCTGGTCGCTCAAATAAAAATAATTCAACACCACTAAATTGAGACCAAACCAGACCAGACTAGACTAACACCGATTCGAGACGTCCTGCATTTGCTCTCCTTCCTGTTCACTTGTTGCCTCGCTTAATTTACCGCCAATTCGCGCCCCTCACTCCATACGACCTCTGTGGGCCTCTCGTCCAGGTGAGACTGCGCTGTTCATTGACCCTCGGCCCTCGGAACTGGACAAGGCAACTTTGGTTCGACTCGTTGCGCTTGTCTAGCGCGCGGGAAAGTCCATTGGCCGGCCAAAGCCAGCACCAGCTTGGACTGGTCTTGCATCTGGCGCACCGGTGTGAGGGCCTCACAGTTTGGGCCGAGAAAGGCCGCCTGGCATGCGGCCGCGAATTGAATTGAAGCGCGACCGATGGAGGAACAACACACTCCACCTCTGTGAGATACCGCACCGCAACGCACCGTGCAAGGGCGTTGGGGCTTACCTGAGGCGCCGCTGGGGCGTTGCATCCATCAACAGCGCTCGTCCGTGCCCTTGTGAGCATCTTGTTGCCTCAACTCAAATTCCAACCTCCGGCATCTCGGCGCGAAATCTCCCTTATTTGCGGCTTTTGCTGGCGCGAGCGGCAGGCGCGTCCAAAGGGAGAGGTTGCCGGCAATGGCGGCTCCACGCAAAGTTAATGAGAGATCCGGAGCAGTAATTGCTTGAGTTTACATTGCTGGCAGTACGCTCCCGTTAGCTCGCTTCAAAGGTACAGAGAGCGAGAGAATGGACGCAAACTCAAGAGGGAGGATATCTCCCCTTCGCAGCGTAGCCATCTGAGAGGGCAGCCATAAACGCGGCGTAGCGAGTGAGCATCTGCGTCTCGCATGCGAGATGCGACCGTCAAATTTCCACCCCCACTAGCAGTGATACGTTTTCACGCAGACGCCTGAGAGGTCTGGCCAACTTGGGAGGGGAAGAGAGCGGAGAGACCACTAGTATGGTGGTGCGAAACAGTGTTGTATTTTGCTCGAACTGTGCACCTTAGAGTCCGAGCCATTTAGATCAGCTGATCTCCAGAGTCAATGGTATTATCGACGTCCTCAGCTCATGAAAAGAACTCATGTCCATACTAAATACATCATGGGCTTCATGGCAGCATAGCACAGTCTGCCTGTTGTGGCCTTCGTTGCGTCCTCACCAATCGTTGCGCTCTCACAAATCTCGAGCCGCAAATATCAAAACTACTCATGGCAAAGAAGAGAGCGGAGACGTTTAGAGCGACAACGCAAACAACTAGATAGACAACAACAGCACTAACAATAACAACCGAACCACCACCACCACCACCACCACTCACCTACGCGCCAACAATGGACTCTCGAGCAAAGCAACCGCGAGAGGACAAATGATTCGTACCCTTAGCTAGAATCGGTCAGCCTAGGCTCGCGATAGTTGATGGGCATTTTGTTCAGGGGATGAAGAAAAGTGAAGCTAGATCAGAGAAGAGAAGTTGCCGCGGATTGATGGTTCAATAGATTGGGGTAAAGTAAAAAGTACTCGAGCACTGCCAACCACCGCCGAGGCCTCACAACAAAGACTCTGTCGCCGCAACATTTGAAAGCTTTAGATGGCCGATCAGATTTTATTTATTTCACTCAAATTAACCAAAAAACTACCTTTAGTTGAGAAGAGGAAGCCACTAGTAAGGCTCGAGAGGTTTATACCTTTTGATTAGTCTCAGCTTTACCATGTGATGAAACAAAAGTTCAAATCTCAAGGGACGTGAACTGTAATCAGCACGCGAGGGATTCTGTTTTTAGACGTCTGACGCTCACAAATGGATGCCCGATATTGGAGGCTCACCAAAATTGCAGGATCATCGTTTTCGAGCTAGTTGAGGAGAAAGTGCTCGCGTAATAATCTATGAACTTGCCAATTATCTATCCTCGTCAACAATCGTCGACATCGCATTGCTTGTACCTTTCGACTTCTCGCGCATCACTGCCAGTTTTCAAATGCATGACACCAATATTCGTCAAGCTGTTCGCCTCTCGGCTGGCGCATAAAACCTCCAACGTTTTGCAATCCATCTTGCCGGGCTGAATGTGCATGACTCGACACACTATCGCTAACACTTATGGAATCACTGGTGATCTAATGCATGTACATGTGATGCGTTAGAAGGCACCATAATCACTGGTAACAGTAGTTATAGTCACAAAGTAGATCAGCAACTACGGTTTGTGTTCTCCAACTTCAAGCAGATAAAATTACAGCATCAGTTTTAGCCAGCGAGTTGTTGCTATTTTAGTTCAGTCAACTTGGTCCGAAGTGCGAACCTACGAGTCCACCTGATCAAATCAAAAGTGGGCCAACCTAGACAGGCGATACTCTAACTCGCATTGCAGTTCAACATATCATGTCTCTTACGAAAGACGTCAAATTTTCCTAACTTGAAGTAGCCAGAAGCCATCGAGGCATTACATTCCTATTAATTCATCAGCCACGATACATAAAGCTTCGTAGCGTGGTATTTACGAATTTGGTACGAATCTTACTAAACCAACTGCTGAACTGGTGGTCAGAAAGAAATTTTAATACGACTGTCTCCAATCCGATATTGAATGGTCATTGCTTTACCTGAAATAGGCGGTCGTAAGGACGACAAGCATCTAAAGGTGCTCTTTTGTCCATTCGTAACATGGCAGAAGAGGTTGGTCTGCACAAGATCATAGCCCTCATCCAAAGCCTAAATGAATAGAAAACAGCTGCAATAACTCAATGGACAGAACGCATTTTTGAAGACGCTAATCCAGAATCTTGACTAATAACAATATGCAATCTCAAGAACAATTAGAGTTCATCAGCGCTCAACAGCAATCGGCAAACCTACGCCAGTGGCAACGCAATTTAAACTGCAACCTATACCCGGCACAGCGTCAGAATGAGCATAGAGATCACCTGTCGCCATTATCAGCAATAACATTGACGAAGCAATACAACAGCATAACTAGCAATCATCATCTGGATATGCCGAAGCCTAGCGATCAATATCAGCGGCATCAGTATTACAGTTCCGCTCGAGCTCTTTCAGATCCAACCGATACAGACAAACCCTCGCAGAACAGTCACATTGTTTCATCCACCTCGTCTTCAACCGATGCGACCTCTCATTCTCGCACTGCCAGCTTGAGCCAGCAACTTTTGAGCTCAAATCATGCGTCCAATCTTTCACCATCCCTTCCAAGCTATCAAACTCCTGTGATTTCTAGTGTTAATTCGATAGATTTATGCAATCAACATCAGCCCATGAGTCTGATGTTCTGCTCCAACCGCAGCTCAGGAAGTGGTAACAGTAATGGCAGTGGAGGCGTTATCAGTTACACCGGATACCCTATGAGCCCATGCGACACAAACGCAAACTGCGACTTTATGTCCGTTCAACCCAATCAGAGCGACACAACCAAGTTTCTCTCCTCCTCCACTGCCACAACTACCCGACCCGGCCATGAAGTTAGAAGTTTGCATAGTAGTCCACTAGCGTTTTCATCCTCGAGAGACAAACAACGCCCAGACTGCCAAAACAAGAAATTATTATCACGACATAGTATAAACACAGGTAGTTATGCTGCTCTACACGCGCTTGATGCGCTACGAGGTAGCCGTCAAAGTCGTTCGATGATTGGCGTCGATGTAGTTGAGCCGCTCAATTCGTTAGACAATGGCTACCAGAAATACCAAAATGAAGACACTAACTTCGCAACCAAAGAACCATCAGAATATCTCACAAGCCGTAATCTTGAACGGGGCTCGATTACGGGTGCTCAGCTACCAAGGAACCAATTTTCAAACCGACCCGACGGTGGCAGCTCGCCTCCAGCGTTCATTGATAGCTCATTGACAAGCTCAAGCTACTTGCAAAAGACAGTTAAATATGATAGCGGAGATCAGCATGTAAACAGTGAAATCAGCCAGAACTCGTGCGATTCATGCAAATGCAAACAGACATTCTCAAATCCAAGTCCTCATTCGAGTGCTGTAGAGAATGGCTCTAGCGTTGGTCAAATACTGAGTCATCAACGTTTGGCGCTTTCTAATGATTTACCTGCTCACTCGCAGCCCGCCGAATCTCAATTTCGACAGAAAGTTAACGCAGCCCGTCACAATTGTGAGAGTCTGACCGACGAGCTGCCTTCAAGGATACAGAATCATCTTTTTCACCATGTTAAACCACTGAAGAAGCTCAGCATTGAATTGTTGAGGACTTACAAGAGCATCAACGATCAATATTTTTCGTCAAAGAAACAAGTACCATTGACTAGACAAGCTAATTCTACTAACTCGACCTCAACAATGGACTTTAAACATGATTCTCAGACCGACAAACAAATCAAACCTGCAACTTTTCATAACATTGGAATGCCCAACTACAACCGCCGCCAGCAAGAGCCAGTCGAGGATTCGCAAACAAAAAAGGTATTTAATCAATCCAAGCCATCTTATCCCTCACAGAATGGTCAATACAATCTGAGAAGTGAACTCAATCCTCGTAGACCTATTCACAACGAGGGCTATGATGATGAGAATCACGATTATGTGATTCGTCCCCGAGAGATATTCTGTAATCGCTATGAAATCGACTCGCTCATCGGAAAAGGATCTTTCGGCCAAGTTGTTCGAGCATATGATCATGTCGCCCATTGTCCGGTTGCCATCAAGATAATCAAGAATAAGAAGGCTTTCCATGATCAAGCCCATATTGAGGTCAAGTTATTGAAACTCATCCGCCAATACCAGAACGACGAAAATTTCTCTCAACAGGGGAAGGACAATATAGTCAAACTCAAATCACATTTCATGTGGCGCAATCATTTATGTCTCGTGTTCGAGCTGCTCTCATATAACCTGTATGATTTGCTTAAGAATACTCGTTATCACGGGGTGTCACTCCGGTTGACTAGAAAGTTTGCACACCAAATATTGGCAGCTTTACAATACTTATCTAGGCCGGAATTGGGCATTATACACTGTGACCTGAAACCAGAAAACATTCTACTATGCAACCCAAAACGAAGTGCAATCAAGCTAGTAGATTTCGGCTCATCTTGTCAGGTAGGGCATAGAATATATCAGTACATACAGAGTAGATTTTATCGCTCTTTTGAGGTCTTGATTGGAATCCCGTACGATACCGCTATAGATATGTGGAGCCTGGGCTGCATTCTTGTGGAATTGCACACGGGTGAACCATTGTTCAATGGTTGTAATGAAACGGACCAAGTGAACAAAATCGTCGAGACACTAGGAATGCCACCAGCTAGTCTTCTTGAGAGAGGCTACAAGACTGGGAGATTCTTCGTCAAGGTGCCAAGTCCTGGAGGCGGCTCCAACTATGTTCTACGAAAACAAAAGAAATTTCAGGTGCAATATCTGCCACCTGGCACCAGAAAACTTTACCATATTCTAGGTGTTGATTCAGGTGGACCACATGGGAGACGTAGGGGTGAAGAAGGGCATAGCACTGCTGATTACTTACAGTTCTTGAATTTAGTCCTACAGATGCTAGAGTATAATCCAGCTCGCCGAATCAAGCCGGAGCAAGCCCTTAGTCACGCCTTTTTCCATTCTATCCTCCAGTCGCCAACGACCGACGAAAACGGTTTAATGACAATAAGCTCACGTAATGCTTTAAGCTTCGAATATCCTGATGGCCACCAACCACAACCGTCATCAATCCGACTAACTACAGCACAACAACGACGAAATTACTTTCAGAATAGCTATACAAGGCCAACCAATTAATTCATCAGCAACAAGGATCCCGCTCCAACACAGATGAGTATCTTACCCGCAACTTCAATGCATAATTAAGCAACTTTTTAATATATTTAGATTAAGTTGGAATCTTACCAATTGACGATAATGATCCAATCAAATGATGTGAAGATAAAACTGTGATGGAGATTATAGCACGCTAACCATATGAGACATGGGATTCTGGAACTACTATACCGTATAGGCACAATCAATCAACTTTCGCTAGTCCATTCATTCAATCCAGTCGTATGGATATAAATACAAATATTTACAAACTAGTGTGACCAAGTTTCCCTTCAAATAAGAGGCTCATGGGTTGAATGAGACTTACCACTAGCATTCAAACAAGCTCAATCAGTCTGACCTATCTAATGCTCGCAAATCATTTCCCTATCCTCAGCCAATTGACAAAAAATTAGAATTCTAAGTCCAGGTAGAATGTATCTGTTCATGGAGAGGGAAATTGCAACCTGATCTGAAATCGAACCCACAGAACTAATTCAAACAATCACTGCCGCCAAAGCACAACAAGAGGAGCATGTCGATTGAAAATTATAAGCGAGCTTCCCCAGATAAATAAAAACATCCAATCGGAAGTTCTGACGATCCATCACATTGTTAGAATCAAGATTGAAATTGATAGCAAGCCGGTTACTCTTGTGTGCGGGCTCATTTAAGCAATCAATCAGCGGTAGTCTGAATGTCCTAGACTGGTCTTGCCTAATCAAGCATGGATCTCTTAAAACCTAAATAAATACTGTACAGGTTTCGGCCCTAGGTCGCTAAGCGCGCGCATCGGCCCAGCCATCACGCTGCCGCCCGAATGCATTGGAGATTGGGGCGAGGCGATGCAGCATGTATGCTATCGATTCGGGACTCATACGGAGCCTGATCTATTAGCTCTAAGGGGCCGATTTACTATCACCGCATGCCCATAGGTCCAAACTATTCCGAGCTAACTGCTGGCTTGAATCTAGCCGTCGACTAAATGTGCTGATCGTTTCCCCTGATCACTCCCAAGCCCACTGCAGCTCATCGGACCTAATCTGGATTCTATCGCGCGAGCTGTACACCATCATCCCCATCTCAGCTCGGGCCCGTTCAGAAGAGGACGCTTTCCCTGTCTCTCTCTTTCTCTCCCTCTATCTCTCTATCTCTGGTTTCTTGTCCCAGCCAACTATCGGTTGTCCGATCGCTATAGCGCTCAGCTCTCTGAGAAAAGTGAACGCCCCACCAGTGATGAATGCTCTCGCTAAGGGCAGCCGCCCAGGCTAAAAGTCAAGCAAGCAAACCGAGCTCACTAGAATCTGTCGGTGTTTGACAGGAGCTCGATTGGGCTTGGAATTGTAGTGGCCTGAGCGAGGATAGCTTGGCTCGCGGGCGCTAGTTCTAAATTGTTTGCTGGTCGTCAGGATGAGCTAGAGACCTTTTAGGGTCGATCGGCGCCAAGTGTCGCGCCAACATCAGCGCACAATCACAACTCTGTCTCCATTAGTTGATCTAATCGGCTAATAAACCAAACAGTCGTGTTGCCTTCCTACGTATGCTAGTATTTTATATCATCGCTTTGCTGTTACTGGTTGGTCTGATTGTTTTTATTTTCGCTTCATAACTAAACCAGCGCCTGGGTGCTACTATCGCGGCTGCCGGTTCATCGTGGGGCATTCAAGTTTAGCTGACGGTCGCAATGAGCTGCCATCACGAGGACAAGCAGTGATAATGATGTTGGTCCCTGATTTATGCGCCTCAAACTGGCATCACATTCATTGAATGCCGCCACCATCTGAGGGGCTCTCGTGTGAGATAGAGAAGGGGGAAGGAGAGAGGAGAGTTGCACTAAAAGGGGCCCAAATTGAGAGGAAACCTCAGAATGTGGGCCAGCCCGAGTTGGTTGGTTCTATTTAGGTTCCAGTTTTCTAACTCCCGGTTCCGCCCTCTCAAAGTGATTGATTCGATTTGCGAGTACACCAACTGAATGGGCCCGAGCTGCGAGCTAGCCAGGAGAGGAAGGGAGGTTGCATGTTATAAAAGGACGCGGGCGTCAGTGCCCCCATTGGCCGAGTTTAGCAATCCAAACGCCGGCCAAGTGAGCTGATCCAAGCGTCAATGGCCACCAAGGAATGCGATGGTGGCCAGATTAGACATGGCGAGCGGAAATAGTCGCCTTAGTTTGAGCCACTGGGCCATCGGTCGATTCCAATATCGCACCGGCTCCAGTATGATCATGCCAACAAGGGGTCTTGTGTCCGAATACGCACCCTCCCATGAGACAAGCTAAGCTATCACCCCTCAATGGTTCCAATTCCGGCAGCTGATTGACTTTTGGCCGCTGCCAGTCTTGGTAAATAGGGCCAGTTGATCGATACGCTTACCTGGCAAACGCATCTGGAGACTAGTTCCAATCAGTGTACCAGAAAGTTGACCTCTCGATTCGTAAGCGTAAGTTTGGCCAATTGAAGGGTGGATTTTGTGTAACAGCAACACTGGCACTCGGCCGAGCTCGAGAACTCGTACGATCCAAAGAGCAGAAGCGAGGAGTGCAAGATTCTCCATTCCGTGTTTAAACCTTCAACTCTTGGATGAGAAAACTCCTACGCTAACCCACAATCAGCTCGTCGCAAATTAAACATCTACTAGCCTTGATCTAAGCCATGAAGTAGCCAAATGTGCTCGATCCAACGAAAACTGAGGTCACGGAATTCTTATGGTCACTCTCGCTCCTACATAATTGTAGTTCTCGCTTGCTCTTGAGAGCTGTCGAATCCGAAAATCGCAGTTTACTTGCAACTTAGGCGACAATTAGCTTAGTTGGCGGCAATTCCAGACTCGGTCCTCCAGGTATGCAATCTGCGTGACCTGTTTGTGCCGCTCTCGCTGGCCGGTTGCCATCCCCATAACTCGTTTTGGTTCCCCCTTTTTGAGCTATGTTCCTCAAATTCTCGGCTTCGCTAATCGCCGAATGAATTTCATTGCTTCTCCCATTCTATCCCTCTGCTGGTCCATGCATCACCATTATCGCAACCCGCCAATACAGGTAAACGCAAACCACGTCTGCAGCCGTTGGATTCGCGCGCCAAACTGGCAAAGAGGGCCCTCGTGCGTGCACTTCATCTCAACACGCGAGCCAACGGCCAAGCTCGAATGAGAGTGATTGGCGTCCAATGGTTGCCCTGATTCTCTCGCCCGTGTGCAGCCAGCTTTGTTATTGTGGGTGGGAGGGGTTGAGTTTTGGAGTTGAGAAAATGTGTTGCAGTAGCCGGGATTCAAACTGGCCAAAGGGCACCAATCCAGTTAAATCTCCATCCTCAATGGAGGTTTAACCTCTGGTAACGAGGAAGAACAAATTTTCAAATATAGAGCGAACTTCCCTTGCTCTAATCTTGTCTCGCTAGGCTTTTATCTACTTTGGTTGGCGTAACTGAGACGCCAGAATTCATGTTCGTAGAAAGCGATAGTTTGACACATATTGAATATTAGCCTCTGACCTTATCACGCAGCCACCAGTTGGCTAGGCAAACACATCCAGCGCAAAATTGATGACAATCGGCTGACTAACGAGCTTTTGTGGTCATTGTAGCAAGAGGTGAGGACATTAACAATGGATTGATCTGACGCCACCATTGTTGTTGGCCCGAGTCTTGTAGCTGGCTTCGAAGCAAGTACAATGCTAGCAGACGGTTGGTAGCACTAGGTGAGCGCCACTGTGGGGAGATTTGTGAGAATAATATCGCCGTGGCGCTGTCATCAAGTTCACCATTTGGAAACAACCTGCTCAGAGAAAAGTCTGGAACTAAATAACTCCGGCCAACTGGGAGCATCGCGGTTCAATGCTCGCAAGATCTAACCAAGGAGGCCAACTCCAACAAGGCGGCTCTCCGATGAGCTTGCCCTTTGTGAATCAGCCTCTTGCAAGCTGCCGACCGCCAAGATTGGACTTGACTTGCTTTGCATATTAGGTCTTGCGGTGCCAACTTGCTGGCGACCAGTGAAAATCGCAGGGAAAACATCACAAACTTTGCACGTTCAGCTACACAAAGAGCCTCTTGGACGGAACATTTATTGAATGGTCGTGGCAAGAAGTGTCGACTTTGGTTAAATTCTCGATTTTGCTCGCGCTAGTTTGAGCTCTGCCCCCCCTCCCGAAGGGTTCTGCTGCCTAGAGACACTTAGTAAAGTCTACAAAATGCCTGAATTGATGGTAATTGTGTCTGAGGACTAGCGTATACGACGGCCAACGCCTATTTCGTTAGCCATAAGCCTACTCTATTTGAACAACACCAGGAGGCTTCATTAGACTAAATAGTGCTAACAATTGCCTGCTACTTTGTGCCAACCCGCGAAAGTCCAATTTTAAACCCTCCACCACTTCACGCAATTCCAATAGATAAAAAGGACCTGGAATTGGGGGGGGGGCCGTTTTTCGTGTGATGAATCTAGGAGGAGCACGACTTGATTATGCAGCCGAATGAGGGAAACATGCAGAGTTATCAAGTACGCAAACCTGAGAGGATTGGCTTGACTGGGTGGACGGAGTGCCAAGTAAGCACAAACTTATTCCGACACCCTGAAAGCCTCCTCCCCCTCTCTTGGGTTTCTTCCAGCCAGAATCTTGGCTTGGCGAATTTAGTCACCACTGTTGGCGGACAGCGGTCTGTCAGGAGGAGAGAGAGAGAGTATCTAAATCTGGACAAAGGCATTTCGCAACGTCGGCAGAAGGAAAGGTGGGAGCTTTGCAAGTTGGCAGCTCATTCTAGTGTTTATGTAGAGGGGCGGCCAGGATGGTTTAATGGAAGTTTGGATGCTGTCAGTGCCATAGGTGGGCGGCCAGTGAGCGGCAACCTTCCAGACGACCACGATGAGATCTACATTGACTTGGGCAGCTACTTTTGTTTTTGCAAAACCGGCCAGTGGGAGGTCCGCCACTGGGACCAGAGTAGAGTCATGGGTGGCGTCTGTTTAGATCGGCCAACCTGGAGGCTTTAGCCGTTCATTCGGAAACTGGATTGAACTAATGGCTTGATATTCAATATAAGCTCCTTATATGCTCGCTCGATTAGCGCAATGTCCCTCTAACTTGTGCTCGCTCGTCGTCGGATACTTTTGTTCGGGCCAAACTATTCTAGTTTGGCCTGATTTGCTGCTCAAAGAGACAAGACGGACTAGCCCAAATTAAGAGTGTACCAGCTGGACCAGATAAACGGCCGGTAGCACGAGCTTTTCGTTGGTCCCCAAATGGGCTTGAAATTTGAGTGTCAGTTGAGCGGCTCAATTGACCTGGTTGGTCGGCTTGCTGGCTGGAGGAGACAAGCTGAGCGGCTCCAAGGGGCCAAATGATGGTCGTTTAAATCCACTATCCTCTCCATCATCCAGCCAACTAAATAGATATCCAACCAAATAGCGGATTGATCGGCCAGAGGCCTGATTGGCTGCGTGCATATTATTATGGCTTGCGGTTTGCGCCATTGGCTTCTATTAGTCCGACGCCGATTCATTATGCAAGCGAGCATTTGAGGTCCTTGAGCAAAACTTTAAGCGAGCGTCCTCGTTCCCTCTGGGCCTCTGGTGGCAGGCGCCGGAACTCAGGCGCTAGGGCTCCCTGGTGTGACTGTACGTGCTTTACGTGCATTATTTCGCGTAGACCGAAAGCAAGTTCAGCGGATAGACTAGCTAGCTGGACAGCAAAAGCGGGCGAGCCAGCGCAAACTGGCGACTTTGAAAGCAACAATAAACGGCGGCCTTGGGGAAGCGAAAAATCACGAACTCTGGAGCCTTCACTCTGGGCCGGGAGGAAGCAAAACGAGCGCTACCACCAGAGGCAGCCTGATTGGACTGCAACCAAAGGAGAGGGGCCGAATTATGGAAATTGTATATGAGAGATGGTGCCAATCCGATTGGTTTACGAGTGCTCACGTTTCTGTGGTGGTGGTGGTGGTGGCATTGCCGCTGGTTGCCCCGTGGGAAGTCGTTTGCACTTGTGCAAACAAGCGACCTGTCCAACCGGCGCCCTCAAGGCTCCATCATGGCAGGCAAGCCTGCCCTTTGGAGGGGTTCGCTGCCCGACTTGCTGGGCGGCGGCCCCCTAATGGTTGGGCTGCGCGCTCTTGCGGCAGAGTGGAGATTGGGGAGGAAATGAGCGGGGGGTCAAAAGGCGATGAAGTTGGAGGGCCAAAGGTGAGAGGAGGAGGAAGGGAGAGAGAAAGAGAGGAGGGAGCAAATTATGGCAGCGAGCGGGGCGCTTTTGCTCGCCGGGTGGTGCGCGCGAGTCCGGAAACGCTCGGCGGCAAAGGCGGTGCCCATTTGGATCACCCGCTGATTGGAGGCCGCATAATGGCCCTTCAGGCCGAGCGCGCACGCTATGCGGGGAGCGTAGAGCAGATGTAGGTTTGCCACGAGCCCGCCAAGTGGCCCACCTGATCAGGTGAGCCGAGTTCAAGCTGATTAATGTTCCAATCCGAACGATCTAAGACGCTTTCCTCGTTTCGAGCGCAAGTCTCAGGCCGCAAATCAGGGGCTTGGCGCAAATTGATCGCTCAATGGAGGCTGACAGGCCTAGAACTGTTGCTCGCCTAGCTCGCACGACCTTGAATTGGGCGCAAACTTTCGGCCTTCCAAAGGGGAAAGTCTCAGCGCGCCAATTCCATGACAACGCCAGCAGCGGCGACGGCAACAGCAACAGCAACAGCAACA